>SXGQ01790723.1_pt1 | contig 28462 bp, 32 predicted proteins | sample 3178371 | NCBI WGS metagenome assembly SXGQ01 (sample SAMN11356859, study PRJNA531348) | freshwater metagenome | isolation source: freshwater sample F1-20 | place: China: Fuxian Lake, Yuxi | collected 2017-12-25 | reverse complement strand
TGCTATACCTGCTTATTCTGCGAAATACCCTGATGGTAAATTGCCATACGCCTAACTTTTGTTTCTTGTGGGTTGATCAATATGATCCCCACAAGAAACTATTATCTAAACAATAAACTAATTTGGTACAATTAACCTATGAATAAATACGATCCAGTTAAAACAGAAGCCAAATGGACCAAAATTTGGCATCAAACAAATTTAAATAAGACCCCTGAAGAAGTAAAAGATAAATTTTATAACTTAGTTATGTTTCCTTATCCATCAGGAAATCTTCATATCGGGCATTGGTATAATTTTGCACCAGCCGACACGCTGGGCCGTTTCTCTAAAATGCACGGTAAAGATGTTCTTGAGCCATTCGGGTACGATTCATTTGGATTGCCAGCCGAAAATGCCGCAATCGAACGAGGCCTCATGGCCGATAAATGGACCGATCAAAATATTGCAGATATGACAAAGCAAATGAATAAAATAGGTGCAATGTATGATTGGGATAAGACCTTAAAGACTAGCGACCCAAATTATTACAAATGGACTCAGTGGATGTTTCTTAAATTATTCCAAGATAAAAAGGCTTACCAGAAGGATGGGTTAGTTAATTGGTGCCCTAATGATAAAACAGTTTTAGCCAACGAACAGGTTGTGAACGGGGAATGCGATCGATGTGGATCTGCAGTTGAACGTAAAAATTTAAAACAGTGGTATTTCAAAACCACAGCATTTGCAGATGCATTAATCGACGATTTGGATTCGATTGATTGGCCAGACAAAATAAAAGAAATGCAACGAAATTGGATTGGCCGAAGTGTTGGCGCTCATATTAATTTTGCAATCGATGGAAGTAATGAAAAGCTGCAAGTATATACCACCCGTCCAGATACAATTTATGGTGTGACTTTTATGGTGGTTGCACCTGAGCACCCTTTGGTTAATGAAATCACTTCCGAAGATCAGTCTGAAGAAGTCAATAATTACATTGCAGAAGTTGGTGCTAAAACTAATATTGATCGTATGGAAACTAAGGAAAAAACTGGAGTGTTTACAGGGGCATATGCGGTAAATCCTGCAACTAATCAAAATGTTCCGATTTGGATTAGTGAATATGTACTAATGGAATACGGCACTGGTGCAATTATGTCTGTGCCTGCACATGACGAACGCGACTATGAATTTGCCAAAAAGTTTGGCCTTGAAATAACTCAAGTAATCGAAGGTGGAAGTATCGAAGATCAAGCACATGTCTCAAGTGGTAAGTTGATAAATTCTGGTGAATTTGATGGCATGGATAGTGATGAAGCTAAGCAAAAAATTACCACCTGGCTGGAATCTAAAAACATTGGCCAAAAACAAACTAATTACCGTTTGCGCGATTGGTTAATTAGTCGTCAACGCTATTGGGGTACACCAATTCCAATAATTCACTGCGATAACTGCGGAGTAGTAGCTGTGCCAGAAAAAGACCTTCCAGTTGTTTTGCCCCTGGATCAAAAATTTGGCAAAGATGGCCGAAGTCCGCTACTGGACAATGAAGATTTTTTAAATGTTAAATGCCCTGACTGTGGTGACGATGCTAAACGCGAGACTGATACTATGGATACTTTTGTAGACAGCAGTTGGTATTTCTTGCGTTATCCAAATCCTCATTATCAAGACGGTCCTTTTGATCCAGTTGCTGTTAAACGGTGGTTGCCAGTAGATAGATATATTGGTGGTGCAGAGCATGCAGTCTTGCATTTAATGTACGCACGTTTCTTTACTAAGTTTTTGCACTCAAAGGGACACCTCGATTTTAATGAGCCATTTACTAAGCTTATTAATCAAGGAATGATCGATGGGCCAGATGGAAAGAAAATGAGCAAATCAAAAGGCAATGTAATAAACCCTGACGATTATGTTGATAAATATGGAGCTGACTCAGTTCGAATGTATTTAATGTTTATGGGTCCGTATGAAGATGGCGGACCTTGGGATCCAAAACGGTTCGAAGGAACTCATCGTTTTGTAAACAAAATATGGGAGATGATTACATCTTCATATTCCGAAATTAGCGTAGATTCTGCAGTTGAGGCAGAGCTGGAATCTAAATTACATAAGCTAATTAAAAAAGTCACCGAAGATGTACCAAATGTAAGGTTTAATACCGCCATTGCATCAATGATGGAATTTGTTAATTATGCAAGTTCAGTCAAATTAAAAGGCGAGGTTTCCGCTAATCAATGGAATATTGTCGTAAATACTTTTACAAAAGTTCTGGCGCCGTTTGCACCATTCTTGGCCGAAGAGCTATGGGAAAAGCTTGGTAATCACGAAAGCGTTCATGCCCAAGCTTGGCCACTTTATGATGAAAATCTGCTCAAGGACGATGTCTTAACAATTATTATTCAGATTAACGGAAAACTTAGAGATGAGTTTTTGGTAAATTCCGAAGACGCATTTTACCAAGATGAATTAGAGAGAATGGCAAAAGAAAAATTAGGTGACAAATTAGCTGGAATGGAAGTTATTAAGACAATTGTAGTGCCAGGTAAGCTTGTGAACTTCGTAGTACGATAACCTTGCCAAAACGCTCAAAATTTGATATAGTATCTAGCGAAGATATGCCTTGTGCAATCTAGATTAACACCAATTTTCTCGTTAATCTAAACAAATAAATAACTCTTAAAAAGCACTTCGCATTAAGCAATATTGGCTTATATCTTCTCTAACCGAAAGGAGAGAAAATGGCAGTACCTAAGAAACGCCGAACCTCATCTACTCGTGGTCAAAGACGTAACCACGACAGCCTTCAGGCTGTATCTTTGGTAGTTGAAAAAAGTAGTGGACAAAACGTCCCTAGACGATTACATAAAGCAGCTAGTCTTGGATTAGCAAAAACCAGAAAGGCCTAATAGTGGCATCTAATCGACATCTCTGTAGGATTATCGCATTACAAAGCTTATACGAATACGACTTTCGTAACAGCTTAGATATTGATGAGCTTACTACTGATATCGATGAAGTTTTAAACAGAAACATAGATATTTACAAGGATGCAGTCGATGAAGCTGATTTCATTAAGGACTTGGCGACTGGAACTATTAAAAATCAAGAAAAAATAGATTCTATGATTACTCCAGCTGCACCTGAATGGCCACTTGATCAGATTGCCAAGATTGATCGAGCAATACTCAGAATGAGTATCTATGAACTATTAATTAAAAAAGATGTGCCACCAAAGGTGGCAATCAATGAAGCCGTTGAATTGGCAAAGGAATTTGGAGGAGAAAACTCCAGCAAGTTCATCAATGGTGTGTTAGGAACAATTTTTAGACAAAGCGATTTATATGATCCAAAAGAAGACAAACGAGCAAACCAGCCCGAAGAAGGCTCAAAACAAGACTCGTCAAAATCACAAGAGTAAAAACCATCGCGCCAAAGCAGTTAAAGAATATACTGCCGGAGGTGTTGTTTTTCGTATTAAAGAAGGCCAGCTTGAGTTTTTACTACTCCAGGATGTAAAAGGCCGCTGGAGTATTCCAAAGGGCCATGTTGAGAGTGGCGAAACCTTAGAACAAACTGCAATTCGTGAAATTGGCGAAGAAACCGGCCTTATGAATATCAAAATTATTGATAAGCTTGATAAAATTCACTTCTTTTATAGGATGAATGGCAAACTTATATTTATGACTACCTTTGTTTTCTTGATGGAGTCTATAGATTTAGATGAAACCTTAATGCCTGAAAAATCTGAAGGCATTGTAGATGTAAGCTGGTTTGACGAGCAGGCCGCACTAAGGGCTATCGAATACAAGGCGACCAAGGTATTATTAGAGGAGGGCGCAAAACGCGTAAAGAAAGCATATGGTATTCAATAAAGCAGAAATAGAAAAAATCATTGGAGTAACTTTTAAGAGTGAAGATCTTATAAAGACCGCTTGCACTCATCGAAGTTATCTCAACGAACACAAATCTACTGTCAAAGAGCACAATGAGCGTTTGGAATTCTTGGGCGATGCTGTTTTAGAGCTAGTAGTAACAGACTTTTTGTATCTTAGCTATCCTAAAAAACCCGAAGGAGAGCTGACTAGCTGGCGTGCTGCATTAGTTAAGACCGAAAGCCTTGCAGAACTTGCAGATGAGCTTAATGTAGGTCAATTTTTGCTTATGAGTAGAGGAGAAGCCAAGAGTGGTGGCAGAACCCGTATGGCTCTTTTGGCAAATATGGTCGAAGCCATAATTGGTGCAATTTACTTAGATCAAGGCTACGACGTTGCGGCAGAATTTATACAAAAAAATATCAACTCAAAGCTAGAAAATATCTTAAAAGAAGGTTTGCACATTGATGCAAAAAGCCATTTTCAAGAAGTAGCCCAAGAAAAAGAGGGCGTAACCCCTCACTATGAAGTTATCGGTGAAGAAGGTCCGGACCACGACAAGACCTTTGAAATGGCAGTTTATCTCCATAAAAAAATGTGGGGCAAGGGCAAGGGTAATAGCAAGCAAACTGCCCAGCAGGCAGCGGCCCAGGATGCACTCAAAAAATATAAGGTATAATTACATTTATGAAGATAGCAATACTAGGATTCGGTAAAGAAGGGCAGTCAGCTTTTAGATTTTTTGATAAGCCAGAAAATGAAATATTCGTTCACGATAATGATCTTAATGCTGAGCTGCCTAAAGATGTCGAATTTGTATTGGGCGAAGATGCTTTTAACAATTTAGATAGCTATGGTTATGATTTGTTGGTACGAAGTCCAGGACTGAGACTTATAGAAGAAACAATTAACACACCAATTACTACCCCGACTAATGAATTTTTTAAAAATTGCAAAGCTGACATCATTGGAGTCACAGGTACAAAAGGAAAAGGCACAACATGCACATTAATATCGGAAATCCTCATTGAGTCAGGCAGAAAAACACATTTAGTTGGAAATATAGGGGCACCTGCACTCGATGAGCTAGATAGTATTGAGAAGAATGATATTGTTGTATATGAAATGTCATCTTTTCAGCTTTATGATATTCAAAAAAGTCCACATGTTGCAGTATGTCTTATGGTCACTGAAGACCATCTGGATTGGCATAAAAACCTATATGAATACCATGAAGCTAAAAGAAATATTTTTTCTCATCAAAAAGAAAATGATATAGCAATATTTTTTGCCGACAATCTTGTATCTATAGATCTTGCAAAATCCTCAAAAGCTACCCAAAAATACTCATATGGATTAAGCGGTGATGTTTATATTAAAGATAATAATATTATTGCTTTTGATAAAATTGTTGCTTCCACAAATATAGTAAAGTTGCCTGGCGCACACAACCTAGAGAATATTTGTGCTGCTATCGCAGCCAGCTGGAATTATACAAAAGATACTGAATCAATTAAAAAAGTACTTAGTTCTTTTAACGGGTTGCCTTACCATATAGAGCATGTTCTAACTAAAAATAATATTGATTATTATAATGATTCTTTTTCAACAAACCCCAGCGCAGCAATTGCAGCTATAGAGAGTTTCGATAGACCGCAAGTTATTTTTTTAGGTGGTTTTGATAAGAATGTTAATTTTAATCAGTTGGCAGAAGTCATAAAAAAGCACAAAATCAGAAAAATAATAACATTTGCACAAACAGGGGAAAGAATTAAAAATATTTTGTTGGACCACGGAATAGAGGCAGTCGAATATAACAGCAGCAACAGCTTCAAGGAAATTATTAATTCTGGCTTAAAGTCTGCTAAGAGTGGAGATGTAGTTTTGTTTAGCCCAGCGTGTGCAAGCTTTGGTATGTTTACAGACTACAAGTCAAGGGGTGAGAAGTTTAATCAAATAATAATGTCATAATAGTTTGCCATATCTAGCTCTAGGCAAGTAAAATATAGTTAATGAAATCGAGGGTGGCTACATTACAAAGCATTGAGCTTGCTGGGTTTAAGTCTTTTGCAAAACGTACAAAGATTAGTTTTGGTAATGGCTTGGTTGCGATTGTTGGCCCAAATGGTTCAGGTAAAAGTAATATTACGGATGCTATCAGGTGGGTTTTTGGTGAACAAAAGGGAAGATCACTCAGGACGGACAAATCCGAAGATTTAATTTATCATGGCTCAGACGGTAAATCTCGTGCCAGCATGGCTGAAGTTGTTATTCGTCTAGACAACTCAGCCAAATCGATACCTATAGATTTAGCAGAAATAGAAATTACTAGAAGATTATACAGAAGTGGCGAGAGTAATTATTTGTTAAATGGTAAAAGGACCAGTCTAAGTTCGATTCAAGAGGTGCTAGCTGCTAGTGGCTTTGGAGTAGGTAGCTACACAGTAATTGGCCAAGGAATGATTGATAAATTAATTCTTTCTAGTTCAAAAGAAAGAAAACAGCTTTTTGATGAAGCTAGTGGAATAAAGCATTACGAAATAAAACACGGCCAAACTCTAAAAAGAATTGAAGCTACTTCAGAAAATTTAGCCCATATTAATAATCTTATTTTAGAGCTTAAGCCAAAAAATGAACTGTTGAATCGCCAAGCAGAACTCTTGGATAAGAAAAATAAATTAAGCACCCAACTGGAGCAAGCAAAGGCAAGCTATATAATTAGAAACAGTAATGATATAGAGAACAAAATAAATTCTAGTAAAAATTCTATAAAAAAAATTAAAGAAAAAATTGAACTAATAAGCAAAGATATTTTGCTAATTGAAAAAGATAACAATCGCGATGGTTTTACTAGTAGTAAAGTAAAGATTGAAAAGATAAATTCCGAACTAAGTAAGCTTGAGCAAAAAAAGATTAATGTTGAAAATAGCATATTACAGATAATTGCAGAAGCAGAAAAAGTAAAAGTTGATTTGAACGATTATGAAAATTCTATCGAGGTAAATCGCAGGGAGCTTGAAGCATTAGAGAATAATATGAAATCCCATACAGCCAACTTAAAGGTTATTGAAAGGGTTGTTGGTAGTTACGAAACGAAACTTAGCAAGCTAGATATAAAAATCAAAAATCAAACAAATGAGCTAGATAATGCAAGAAAGCAACTGCTGAACTCTCAAAAGTCAGAATATCTAAAGCATAGCTTGGGCTTAATAGACATACTGCAGGATGGTATAAAACGAGGCAAGGCCGGGCAGGATCTCGGCATTGTATTTTTCAAGCTTCGTAGAATGATAAAGCACTCAATGTCTGATAACTCAGCTGAGCTGGCAATGAAGGTCGGAAAGATTCAAAATCTAATCTCTAGGCTTATGGACGAAAGGGAGGGTATTAATGAATCTCAGACAAACGAAGTTATTAAGCTCAGGGCAATTGAGATGGATTCATCAAGTATAGAAAATAGAATTGAAGAACTTAACATAAAAATAAAAGATATTGAGAAACAAAAATCAAACACTCAGTCAAAAGGTAAAATGTCTAAATTAGAATTGCGCTTAGCAAAATTTGAATTAGAAAAAGCAGAAGTTAACTTGGCTATTTCGCAAAAAAGAGATGAGCTGGTCGATATGGCAAAACTCGGATCTAGCAGTAAAATTGATGAGTATTACTCAAAACACGAAAAGCTTACGAATAGTCGAGTTGCACTCGTGTCTGATTTAGAGGCTGCAGAACTTAACCTTGATCAAAACATAGAGCAGCTAGAAAACATTAGGCACGATAAAAATATATGGTTCCCCTACAAGATGCCAACACCTGAAAAAAATATTATATCTTCCAAAGAAGATATCAATAAGCTTGAAGCTGAAATGAGCCTGCTCGAGGAAATTAACCCAGAAGTAGCTAAAGAAGTTGTTGAGTCTCAAAATCAACTTAAATATTTAAATGAGCAGTCCGAGGATTTAAAAAAAGCCTTGAATAATCTAAACAAAGTAGCGACTGATACAGAAAACAAAATTAAGCTAGTCTTTGAAAAAGGATTTTCAAAAATTAATGAAAACTTCTCGAAAAACTTCAAAGAGCTGTTCGGGGGTGGGCAGGCAGAGCTGAAGCTAGTGCGCGGAGATGAAGATTATGGGGTCGATATAAGGGTTAAATTACCCAGTAAAAGTTCACAAAACATCTCGTCCTTATCTGGTGGAGAGAAAGCTTTGGCATCTGTAGCCTTGTTATCGGGCATTTTGATGTCCAATCCGTCGCCGTTTGTAGTGCTAGATGAAGTTGACGCGGCCCTAGACGAAGATAATACTAAAAGATTCGCTTCGATTATTAGCAAAATCACAAAGCACTCACAGGTTTTGGTTGTGACTCACAACCACGATACTATGGCAGTCGCAGATGAGCTCTTGGGGGTTACAAGTGGCGGCAACAATGAGTCTAGCATTATAAAGATTCAGCTAGATAAATTCCCTAAAGAAGTTTAGAAGTAGATAATTATTGACAAAATAGCCTTTTTACAGGTATAATCAGTCGTATTGTCTTTTTAGACACTTCTATTAAATAAAGGAAATTATGGTAGTAATTCGATTAGCTCGTGGTGGGCGAGTAAAACAAGCAATATATCGTATCGTAGCAGCTGATAAGCGTAGAGCTTCTACCAGCAAGTTTTTGGATATCTTGGGAACTTATAACCCACACACTAAAGAAATCAAGCTTAATAAAGAATTGGTTGAAAAGTATCTTTCAAATGGCGCCCAGCCATCAGATAGAGTTTTAAGATTATTACAGACTGAAGGCGTAACTACTCCAGAATGGGCTAAGACCCACGACCGCTTCAAGAAGTCTAAAAAAGAGGCTGAAGAAGCAGCCGAAGGCGAAGTAGCTGCTGAGACTGCTGCAGCTGAAGGCGAAACAGCCGAAGCCAAGCAAGAGTCTGTAGATGCTCCAGAAACTGCAGAAACCGAAGCTAAAGTAGCTGAAGACCAAAAAGAAGCAACCGAAAAAGTTGCTGAAGCTGCAGAAAAAGCAGAAGACAAAGCTTAATAAACGATAATATATACAAAAATACAGCCTATTTGCTACAATAAGGCTGTATTTTAACATTAAGGAGAACAAAATGGCTGAAAGAGATCAAGAATTTCTAGAGTATATTGTTGGAGCAATAGTAGATAATCCAAGTGACGTTAAAATTAACCGCACAGTAGATGAACGCGGTGTTCTTCTAGAATTAACTGTAAACCCAGAAGATATGGGTAAAATTATCGGTAAGGCTGGCGCAACTGCTAAAGCAATCAGAACACTTCTTAGGGTTATGGGTGCCAAGCATGATGCTCGTTATAATCTAAAAATTATCGAGCCTGGCGGTGAGATGGCTGAAGCTAATAATGTAGATAGCCAAGAATCAGTAACTGAAGAAGACAACACCGAGCAGATTAAGTCCAAAGCCCGTGAAGGCCTTGAAGACTTAGATGTAGAAATTTAGTCTTAACACTTAAGTTTAATTAGTTCATACTAAGTAATATGAATATTGCTATTATTACCCTATTCCCCGAAATGTTTGAGCCCATCTTGAATTCAAGTATGATGTGGAAAGCCCAAAAAGAAAATTTGGCGAATTTCGAAATAGTTGATTTAAGAGATTATGGAATTGGCCCAAGAAAGCAGGTCGACGATATTCCTTATGGAGGCGGTGCTGGTATGGTGCTAAAACCAGAGCCGGTCTATGAGGCTGTAGAAAAGTTAAAGTCTAAAATGCCAAAGGCAAAGGTTTTAATGATGACACCTCGTGGCGAAAAGTTTACACAGGTTATTGCAAAGAAACTTAGTAAACTAGATGAAATTATTTTGCTTTGTGGGCATTACGAAGGGTTCGATGAGAGAATTTTAGATATAGTAGACGGTGAAATATCGGTTGGTGATTACGTCTTAACCGGAGGGGAGCTACCTGCAATGACTATAGTAGATGCAGTGGTTAGGCTTATCCCGGGGGTTTTGGGTGACAATCAAAGTTTCCAGGACGAATCTTTTAGCCAAGGATTATTAGAATATCCACAGTACACAAGGCCAGACGATTTTAGAGGGATGAAGGTGCCAGATATACTATTAGGCGGCAATCATAGCAAGATACATGTTTGGCGAAAAGCTGAGGCCGTAAAGAAAACTAAAAAAAATCGACCAGACCTACTAGACTTTTAGTTTGACTTTAAGCTCTAAAGTTGTATGATTAGCTTAATCCACAACGGAAGCACCTATAAAAGGGGGTGAGGCAAGTGCATTCAGGACGCGAGTATGTAAGCGTACGCGATCATTACTCGAAGATTGTAGGTGGCCCTGGGCTATCTCAAATTGCCAAAAGTCTGGGCTTGTCTGGCGGTCCCCTCGGTACTTGCGAATTTATTGCGGAACCGAAAAGCCGCAAAGGAAGTACGCAAGTAATTGGCGGGATGGTTGTTTCTATTAAAATTATCGATCGCAACGGACCTGCCTGGATGGTTGTTATAAATGAAATAACCATGCCAGGAACGTCCAATATTGTTGTCGAGCGAGAACTTAAAATCTACTACCACTCAAGTGGCGAAGGAATTATTCTCGCCGAATAAAAAGACCGAGCATATGCTCGGTCTAATTTATTTAAATTACAAAACTATTTTTTTACTTGTCTAGATTCAATTTTATTGAGTTCTTCTTGGTGTTTGGCCATTTTTAAGTTAATGTAGCCAATTAGCGCGTTTATTCCGGCCGCAAAAAACAGATACATTACGATTGCAAATAGAGCAGTTGTCGAGAAATATCCAGTTTCTCCAACTGGCCTGGTTGGGAATATTCCCCTAAATGGTTGACCGAAATCGTAAGCGATCTGATAAATAAATTTTACAAATGGTGTGTCTGCATTAGCGCTAAACAGTAATAAAAAGAATGCCAAAGTCAGGCTTATTACCGCAATTAGCGTAAACGCATAAACTACATAAGTAATTCCTCGAACTAGTTTAATTATTGTCATCTGAGAGTCAGTTTGCTTTTCCATAAATCTCCTTTATTAATAAATGAATTATATCAGATTAATTTGCTATGATTAAACTATGGCAATCGAAACACCAAACTATAAAGTTATAAAAAAGTCTGGTCGAATAGAAATTCGAGAATATGAGCCTTACTTAAAGGCAAGCGTTTATGTTGATTCAGACAGTTATAACTCGGCAGGAAGTTATGCATTTAGTGTTTTGGCTGATTATATATTTGGCAACAACACAAAAAGTGGCAAGATCCCTATGACCGCGCCGGTAGATACTCAGATGTCCGAACAAATACCAATGACTGCGCCAGTAGACACTACAAAATCAAAAGGCCAGTACAAAGTATCATTCACAATGCCTTCAAGCTATAGCCTAAAGACTCTGCCAAAACCCAATAATAATGATGTAATTATCGAACAAGTCCCTAAACGTAAAATGGCTACAATTATATTTTCTGGCTATACGCCTGATGAAAAAGTAAACAAAAAGCTAGCCGAGCTTAATAATTGGCTAGAAGTTAACAAAATAAAGGTTTCTGGCGAGCCAATTTTATCTCGTTTTGATTCGCCCATAAAGCCAGGATTTATCAGACACAACGAGCTTAGTTTAAAAATTAGTTAGATTGTATTTTTATAAATTCCATATTGGCCAGAAGACTCTTCTATAAAAGGCTTAAAATCTGGCGGACTAATGGTTAAATAAATCAAAGCAATAGTAACCGCAATAAGTCCAAAAATACCTAAAAATTCCAAAACAGTATTCTTTTTAATATTTATGTTGCACCACCAAGCAATGTACATCGCAACAATAATAGAGGCTATATATAAGAGTATATCTATAATTAGCGAGTCACTCACAAGTAGGGTGTACAAATAGTATCCAAAAAATACAATTAGCATTCCAACAACAGATCCCAAAAATATACCAAACCAAAAGCTACTCTTTTTAGGCTTTAATTTGAAGTAAGCCACACCACCTATTATGACAAACGGGAAAAACATAATCTTTAAGTGCTCCCACACACTCTCGTTAATTGGGGCAACAAGGCCAATTAAAAAGTTTTCGCCACTAAGCTGATATACAAAATGCCAAAAAGTTCCGAGTATTACAGTTGCGAGTATCCACCACCAAATGTTTTGGTATTTCGTTTTAAGCATAAGTTTATTATAATTTATTTATGAGCAAAAAAACTAACAAATGGTTCAAAAAAGTTCGAGGTAGCTATCTGCCAATAACTTGGCAGGGGGCTTTAACTTATTTACCCTATGTGGCTTACTTGGTTATAACTTATTATTACGCAATGGTTTATTATGGCTTTAGCTTAACAAGCCTATTTATTATCGTTCCAAATTGGGTTGCTGCAATTGCGGTTATGAGTTGGGTTGCGTCAAGAAAAAGCTAGTTAACACCAAGTTGCTTATTAAGCATGGCTTTTTCTTTAAATAAATCATCGAAGTGCTTGGCACTTAGTGGCTTATTCGTGTCGTCTTTATCATATCCGTCCGCTTTGGGACTAAAGTAAACTTCTATTTCACTATTGACGACTGCGAGTCGTGCTTTGGCTTCTTCGTTTGTCATTACATCTATTATAACCTGTTATTCAATTAATGTCGCATTAAATAAAAAAAGACCCCGAAGGGTCAATTTTTATTAAGTATAATTATTCTTTAATTTCTTTGTATTTGGCATCGCCAAGTCCAATAATCCAGAAGCCGATTGGATTGAATAATATCAAAGCAACTACTGCAAATAAAGTGCTTTTTCCGAATCTCTCGGCTAGTTTTAGCGAAAGAAGCACAAAGATAACTAAGTTTACAATTGGAATTATTAGTAGTAAAAACATCCAACCATTGTAGCCAGCTACCTTAAATAGGGTATAAGTGTTATAAAATGGGACCAAAGACTTCCAGCCTTTATCTCCAGCTTTTTCAAACATTCTCCATATTGAAACAATTGTTGTTACTGCCAGTATTAGTACAATTAGAGAATAAATTGCCCAGAAAGTACCATCCATTTGATTTGAATTCATTTTAACTCCTTATTATTTATCTGTTAATTATACTACAACCAACCTTAATGTATAATGAATTTATGAATATATACGATTTCAAAGTAAAAGACATAAACGATAAAGAAGTTTCACTTTCAAAATACAAAGGCAAGGTAATGCTAATAGTTAACACTGCAACCCACTGTGGCTTTACCCCACAATATGAGGGGCTAGAGAAGCTTTACGAAAAGTACCACAAAGACGGTTTAGAAATATTGGACTTTCCGTGCAACCAGTTTGCCAACCAAGCTCCAGAATCGAATAAAGAAATCGCTAACTTTTGTGCAATGCACTACAAAACATCCTTCCAGACTTTTGCCAAGATAGATGTAAATGGTAAAAACGCCGATCCGCTTTATAAGTATCTTAAAAAACAAAAGGGTGGTTTAATTAGTGCTATTAAGTGGAACTTTACTAAGTTTTTGGTTGATCGCGATGGTAATGTAGTTAAGCGTTTTGCATCTAATGTAGAACCTGAAAAGCTCGACGAAGATATAAAAGAATTAATTTAGATTATTTCGTCTTAACAGTTGCCCTAACAGGCAAGACTTCTATTACTTGATTAGTAGAGGGTCGATATATTACGGCCTGCTTGGCATTGATATACATTAATATTTTATCTCCCTTTTTAACAACCCTAAATAAGTTGTTGTTTTCAAAATCCTTTTCGTTATAAACAGTTGTAAATATGGGCTTTTCATTAGGAAGCCTCAAAAGCTTTGCGATTTTATCAACATACATCTGCTCTTCTTTTTCGACAGCCTTCTTTTTGGTGGCCATTTGGTTTTTATAAAGTATTCCCATGATCAAAATATAAGTGATAGCTATAGCTATTGCAGCTAGGGTAATCCAGAATATCTTTTTTTTGCGAGTCATACTTATAGGCCTACCTGATTAACAGTAACTATAGTGGAAGGTATCACAGGGCCGCCCATCGATCCTGTATTGTGTTCAAGCACGATATTAAAATTATTTGTGGCCCAATAGATCTCTACATTATCGCCAGCATTCAGCGAAACAAAGAAGTTCCAAGCAGCTACAACATAAGGGGAATTTGCATCAATATGTAGTCGAGTATTGGAGTCTGGAACTTGTATACCATTTTTTACCAACCATACTTCAGCATTGCTACCAGAGCCACCTCCACTTCTATGATTAAATTGAAATGAGAATGCCACATTATATTTACCAGAATTAGCTGCGGTTATTTTACTGTTATTTACTACCGAAAAGCCATTAGTTACGGATGCATCGGTATTTCTAATTAGAACTGGCTGCCCAGTACTAAGTGCAGATACAGCTTGGTCTTGTAGGTCATAGAATGAGCCATAGTAGGCCGACGCCATGCCAGAAGTTCCTGGTGGACCTTGAATTCCCTGGATGCCTTGAATTCCCTGAACACCTTGTACACCCTGGTCGCCTTGAGGCCCAGGAGGTCCTTGAGGGCCAGTGTCGCCCTTGGTACATACACCAGCCGCCCCAGTTGCACCAGTTTCACCCTGTATTCCTTGCGGTCCTTGGTCACCGGTGTCACCCTTGGGCCCGGTACTTCCTGTTGCGCCAAAGGCACCATCCGAACCCTTTTCACCATCCGCCCCAGCTTTACCATCGGCACCAGCCGAACCGTCTCTACCGTCCGTGCCGTCTTGACCCTCTGGCCCTGACAAGCAAGTAATTGGAGTTGAGCCAGACGAGTCGCGAGTAAATTCAAGTACTGTGCGTGCGCCAACGGTGTCTAGTATTGCGGTGTTGTTGTTGCCCTGCACTACAACCCAATCGCCAGTTTTGTAATCTTTAGCTACCCAATTGTTGTTTAGGTCGCAAGATTTATCCACCCAACTAAAAAGGCCACAATACACGTTGCGGCTAAATGAGCTATTTACATAATTGGGGGTTCTTCGATACGCGATTGAGGCTATAAGCAAAGCAACAACAGCTACAAGTAGTATTGTCGGGAGAATTATTCTTTTTATTCCTGCCTTACTCACAAATGTATAAACTCTTTATGCTTAACATTATTCCTGAAAAATTTGATTAAATCAAATATCAATTATTGCTCGATATGGCTTTTTGCTATAAAATACAAGCAATTATTAATTGGAGTTAAAAAATGAAAAATATATATAGAGTTTTGCTGTCTTTTGTATTGATTCTATCACCTATTTTAGTTGGGCTGCCACCAGCAAAAGCAGCTGTTGATACCTGCACATGGACTGGCACCGCAAGCGCTAATTGGAGCAATGGCGGTAATTGGTCTGGTTGTGATAACGGCGGCGTTCCAGAAAATGGCGATACATTAGTTTTCCCCGCGTCAGCAAGCAACAAAACCAACAATAACGACTTAGTTGGGCTAGATTTAGACGAGATAAGAATTTCAGGAACAGATTATGTAATAAGCGGTAATGCACTTACAATTTCACCAGCAATAAACAACGTGATGCAATTCACCAATACTAGTGGAAATAATGATTATCAGATTGATACCACAATTAGCGGTGGATCAGTAGCAATATCTCAAGATGACGGCCCTGGGCTAAACACCGTATCGGGTGACTTGACCTTTTCTATTTCTGGAGATATGAACTTTTATAATTATGACACCAGCTCGTTTATTATTTCGGGTAACCGCAGCGGTAGCAGTGGCAATGTAAATTATTATGGCAACATTAATTTAAGTGGAGCAGGCACAAACACTTACACTGGTGGCGTAAACGTATTTAACACATCAGGAAGCACCAACTCTTCAGCCCTAACGGTTAGTTCTTTAACGGCATTGGGCTCTGGAAACCCAAACATTAATGTCAACTCAACATCGACATCCGCAGTTGGAATTAACTTTTTTACAGCCGGTAGTTATTCTAACAATATAAACTTAGTTGGTTCTACCTTTGCGCCAGAGTTGTCAACTAATGGAAATGTTACACTCTCTGGCAATGTTAATGCTAATTCAGATCTATCATTTATCAAGCCGCAGTCTGGAACGCTTACTTTGTCTGGGGGGCTTAATGTTAATCAAGATCTAGAGATTGAAATGTCACCATCTACAAACTTAACAAAAAGCGGTGCTTCACCAATTGCAATTGCTAACAACACCGCACTTTCAATAAACAGCCTTGGTAGCTACCCAGGGCCTACCATAACTGTAAGCTCTGCTATTACTGGATCAAGCTCCTCAGCCGTGAATGTGTCTGGTGAAACATTCTTGAACCTTAATGCAAGTAGTAATAGTTACGATGGAACATTTACTGCTAATAATAATGCCATTATTAGGCCTCTTGCTAATACCGCATTAGGCACAACAGTTGGAAGCACTACAATTAATAATAGCTCTGTTCTGTGGTTATCTGGAAGTTACGTTATCCCAGAAAACATAACTGTTACAGGCACTGGAAGACCTTCAGGAGCATACAGTGGTGGTGCGATATGGTCACAGCTTCCCGTGGGTGATTCAAGTACCGAGTTGAGCGGTACAATTACTCTTAATGGCAATACCACTTTTGCTATGGATGACCCAGGCTCTGCAGCTCCAGATGATGAGTTTATCCTAAGCGGCCCTATAACCGGCACTGGTAATTTAACTCTATTAAGAGTTCAAGGAACTAACTCTACACGATTTAATTTCTTACAGACTTCCCCCAATACATATAGTGGTAAAACAATCCTTCAGGGATCTACTCTTGACCTAAATGGTGGAGCACAGACAATCCCAAATGATATAGATATTAATAGCACCCCAACTCAATCTGCAACATTAGGCTTAAGCAGTAATGATGATATTGCAGATGACTCTGTAATAACGCTTAATGACGATTCAACTCCTGGCACATTTGCTTCATTACAATTATTTAGTACAATGTCCAGCGAAACCGTAGGCACAATCAATGGGAATGGAACAGTTTGCTTTGATAATGTCGGCCAAACATTAAGTGTTGGGGGTGCCAATACTAGCGGTTCGCTCAGTGGTTTCTTATGTTCAACTGGTACAGATGTAGGAGTGATATCTAAAATAGGAAGTGGTAGCTGGGAGTTAGCTAGTGGTTCTACCTATGAATCTGCTACCAATGCCCCAAGCCTTGAAGTTAATGGTGGAACACTAGCAGTAAACGGAAACTTCCCTGCCACAACAGTCGATGTTGGTTCTGGAGCAACTCTTAAGGGCGGTGGTGTGCTTGGAAATACAACACTTTCCCCCGGAACTCTCGCCCCAGGCAATAGCCCAGGCTGTATTACCACGGATAATCTAGCGTTAGCTTCAGATTCAAATTTCAATGCCGAGATTGCAGGAGAAAGCGCTTGTACTGGATACGATCGAGTTAATGCAGACATTGCAGACCTAGTTGGAGTAAACTTAAATGTGGTTCCTAGTTACCAGCCTGCGGTAGGTACAGTCTTTACAATAATTCAGGCAAATAACGTTAATGGCACATTTAATAATCTACCTAACGGAGCAAAATTCACAGCTAATGGTTTAGAGTTTCAAATAAACTATACAGATACACAAGTTAATTTGACGATGCTAGGAGGAACTCTTGCTTCGACTGGTCAAAACAGTAATCAAATTGCACTCTTGGCACTAAGCGTACTTATCCTTTCGCTGGCAGGACTAGCAATTGAGCGCTTTACTCGCAAGCCTGGCAATGCGCATGCCAAAAGCTAAGAATCAAAAAGTTTCTGAGACAAAAAAAGAAAAGATAGATAATGAATCTATAAAGCAACAAACAGGCTTCAGTTTGGCATTTCGTAAAATAGTTCGGCTAATATTAATCGCATTAGTGCTACTAAGCTTGTTTGTATTAATTCTTCAGTTAGTACCAAACAAAGCACCTCTTAATAGTATTGAGCAAGAAAAATATTTAGCATTAGTGCCGGTTACTAATGAAAAACGGGTTATCATTCCTAAAATTTCAGTTAATTCTAAAATATACGAAGGTGATTCTAGTGTTTTAGATAAGGGAACTTGGCACCGATTTCCTGATCGAGGCAACCCAGAAATAGGTGGAAACTTTATACTTGCTGCCCATCGCTACATATTTTCATATATACCGCAAAAAGTTACTGAAAAATCTGTTTTTTATAATATTGATAAGTTGAATATCGACGATAAGATTTATGTCGATTGGCAAAACAAAAGATACCAATACAAAGTTACAGAAAAATTAAAAGTTAAGCCTAGCGATACCCAAATAGAATCGAAAAGCGAAAATGCAAAGCTCACACTTTACAGCTGCACGAAAGAAGGTCAGGCCGACGGCAGAGAGGTAGTTATTGCTAAGCTAAGCGATTAATTCGATTATCTTAGTCTTTGCTCAAACCTTTTGATTGGGTCATACAGCCCCGACTCAATAATTAATGTTTGTATTTGCTTGTCTAGACCAAATATTACCACTAGCCCTGTAATCACAAAAATAATTCCTAATGTTTTTCTAAACCAGCCATTTGGATTAGCAGCCCAACCCAGTTTTTTAACTAATGTTTGGCCGGCAATACCGATTGCAAGCAGTACGCTAGCAAGCCCAAGGCAATAGATTGCCAAGTATATAAAACCATTCACAAAGGATTGGGGTAAAATGGTTGCAACAATCAGCGCATAGGTTGGGCTACAGCTAGCAAAAACCGGCCCTAGTGCAGCCCCGATTAGAACATCTCTCATTATTCCCTTTTTCTTAGTGGACTGGCCCAAAAAACGATTTGATTTGTTTTCGATGCCAAGCTTTATACTTACTTTTGCCCAGAGTATAGGAAATATTAAATTTATTCCAAAAAGGACTACAATTATTCCAGAAATAGCTCGCCATGCAAATTGGGGAATTCCTAAAAGCAGGGTAGATGCCTTTAGAAGCAAACTAAACACCAATATCGATAACGCAAGGCTTACGCAAATTACTATGGCGTGGCTTAAAGAGTTGGTTTCATTTTTTTCGGTACTCAACGAACTGCCACCTATAATTACTGGTAAAAGCGGAAGTATGCATGGTGCTAAAACCGTTAATGCCCCAGCTACAAATGAAAGAATGATTAGGCCGATACTCATTATTCAAGCAAATTTTTTGTTATAGAACTCAAATTTGGTTCATCGTAGGCAACATATTTTTTAACCAAATTGCCGTTCTCATCAATTAGCACTAAGGTGGTTTGCTGGGTTACTCCGTACTTTTTACGAAGTTCTTGATTGCTATCAAAATCAGTTTTTATTATTGTTACGCCGTCTGGAATAGGGCCCTTTTTAATGCTCGCATCCAGCTCTTGGCATTGCGGGCACCATGGTGCATGGAAATACAATATTCGCTTGCCAGTAGCATTACTTAGTTCTTCTGCACTGTAGTTTATATACTTTCCAGAGGCTTGTGGTGCTTCAGCTACTTGGCTAGGTGTACTTTTAGTATTATCGGTGGTTAGTTCGGTAGTATTGGTTTGCTCTTTTGCACTGCCCGATATCAGCAAGTAAGCTACTCCTGCAGCAACCAATACTACAATTGCTAAAATTATAATAATTACTTTTTTGTTCATGGGCATATTATACAATTTTTAGTACTAGATACCTAATCTAAAAGTTATATAATATAAGCATGAACTTTTTTAAAAAGTCTTACTATTTTTTCAGCGACTACACAGGCCCTGACGAGCGCAAGGCGGCTAAGTTTTTTTCCAAAATACACGAAAATCAAAGCTACGAGGATGTCAGGCCTCCACTTATTGAGTTAATACAGAACAACATTGTGGCTATTAATTTATGGACAGAATATAAGTATCGGCAATACCAGTACCTAAAAAAGAATGAAAGAAAGGTTTTGTATGAAAACATTAAAGCCCTGGAAGAGGACTTTGATAAGTTTTACAACCACCATCACCAACCAGCCCAGTTAATACTAAACGAGATATCAACTCAAGGTATGAGCATTGAAATACTCAAAGACAAAACTCAAAAGCTTATTTATTTAAAAAGCATTATGGATTATTTAGATCCACGTTCTGGGCGATACATATATAGAGAATCAAGCACCTTTGGTGCCCTACTTAAAGACCCAACCAAAGAAAAATTGGTAGGGGATTGTAACCAAATTGTTACGCTCTATATATATTTATATTCTCGCAAATACGATATTTTAGATTTACAGCTCAAGACTTACCCGGGCCACGTGGCTTTGCATTTTTATGGAATCGATATCGAAGCCACTAATGGTCAATTTGCCAAATACAAAAAACAAGGCCAAACAATTTTACCTATCGAAGAAATCGTGAGCTTGAATATGCTTGATGTTACAGATAAGTATTATAAGACCCATAAAGTATCTGCCGAGGCGCTGTTGGAGGCTTCGCGGGTTGCCTATGTATTAAGTAGCCAGCGCGAAATAGTCGAAAAAAATTTAGTAACTGCATACAATAACGCAGTTGTTGAGATGCTAAAAAATAATTCTTATAAAAAAGCTTTAGAGTTTGCACAGGCAAGTGGCGACAATAAACTTGTAGCTGCAGCAGGCCATAACGGCGCAATATACTACATGAAAAGCAATGACTTCAAAAGGGCGCTTAAATATGCTGAATATTCATCGGAAGCACATAAGCTTAAACATTCTATTTATCAAAACGAAGGAGCGTATTATTTCAATAAGGGCAAATATTTTGAAGCCATAAGTGGGTTTGAAAACGCTGGCGATTCGGAGGCTGTCAAAACTTGCTATGCAGCACTTTTTAATGAAGAGCAAAAAAGGCTTGGCAAAATTAAAACTACTGAAGACCTAAAAGCAAATAGCAAAATTATTTATAATATGGATAGTTATGCCAAAAAATCTGGCAATCAAAGTTTAGTAAACTATGTTAGTGATTTAAAAAAGTATTTATAATAAAGACATGATTAAGCCAATAGACATAGAATCTATCGAAAATAAATTTGGAGAGCCTTGGGGCTACTGGATGGATTATATGAAATCAATTGGGGCAAAAGATTTGTCACACACCGAAATTGCCAAAAAGGTAGATAGCAAAATCAACGATAGCTGGTGGGCACAAACAATTACGGTGGCTTACGAGCAGCAATCTGGCGGGCGAAAACCTGGGCAGAGAGCCGACGGCACCTACGAAGCATCGACCACCAAAATGAGCGATAAAGACCCCCAAGATTTAATAAAAAAGTGGACTAGTTATGCTGCCAATAATCCGGAGCTTAAAAACAAATTGGCTTCAGATCCAGAGGTTTCTAAAACTCCAAAAAGACATTCTTGGAAAGCTGAATTAAAAAACTCAAACAGGGCATTTGTTGCGTTCGAGAAAATGAAGAGCGGTAAAACACAAATATCTGTTATGGAGCAGAGGATTAAGACAGAAAAGGAGCTCGAGGCTTCTAAAAAGTTCTGGAAAAAATCATTAGAAGAATTCAAGGAAGATTAACCCAAAAAATTAATCTAAAAGAGCGAGAGCAATGATTATTTTTTATCTTGATCTTTAGTCACTGATTTTCTTTTTTTATAAAACCAGACTAAGCCAATACCTGCTATGACAAGCAATAAAATTCGTCCTATACTTTCAAGTCCTGAAAGTTGGTTCGATAAATCGTCAAGAGTACCTTTTGCTGTATAGCCGAGATACAAGAAGAACATTGAGCGTACAAACAGACCTGCTGCACTTGCTAGCAGGTAAGATTTTAGTTCGAGCTTTAATATACCCGCCACAATCGAAACCGGTGCAGTGGGCACCAAAGGTGTCGCGCGAAGAAAGAAAATAGCAACTTCATCACGCGAGCTTTTTTCGAGTTTTTTACCTATCGACTCAATTCCCTTGTGGCTGAGCCCAAATATACGACCGAACTTTCCGGTGATAATATCTTCTGCCTTGTCAGCAATAATATAAAAAACGTAACTACCAATTGTTTTGGCAAAAGTTGCGATAAACCCAAGCAGTAATAAGAAAATAATATTCTGTCCCTGGCTGGCAGCTAAAGATCCCGAAAGGGTAAGAATAAAAGGTGATGGTATGAAAGCTATTATCTCTTCGGCCAAAGATCCAATTAATATGTATGCCGGAAGCGGCATTGTTTTTGAAATGCTTTCAAAGAAATTTAGTGTCGCTTCAATCATTCATACTATCATTGCATATGCGCTTTGGTGCTTCAAGGTCCTTTGTATGGCTGGCCCTGGTGTTTGAGGTTAGATAAATACATTCACACTTAATATTTAAAAAGCTATAATATTAATAATGAAAAAGCTTATGCCTAAAGGCTTCACTATTATCGAAATAATAATTGTGCTTGTGATTGGTGCTGTTATTATGTTGGCAGTTTTTTTAGTTGTACCGCAATTACAAAGGTCTGCGAGAAATTCTCAAAGGCAGAGAGATGCTCAATCTTTGCTTACATCTGCGTATAATTTTAGAGATAGTGGCAAGTTGAGCGACCCATCGCTTACCACTGGTCCGTCTGTGAATAATACGGCTGCTTTCACAGACTACTTGCCAAGATCAGTTTTTAATGATCCCAGTGGAATTGCATATAAAATCTATATAGTAAATACATTTAACAGCCTAGCTTCTAAAAATACTGTAGGCGATGTAACAATAGGTATTAATAAAGCATGCTTAGGAGACAACTCTTTGACTAGCAATCTGAAAGATTCCCAAGGTAATGTAGCTATTGTTGTGCCGCTAGAGCCATTTACTAAACAATCAAGATTTTGTATTGATGATGCTGGCGAGTAGATCATAACTAATTTTTTTTTTACATATAAAAAGCAAAACTCATTTTTTTTGTATGACTGAGGTGGTAGGATAGCGGCTTACGCCTTCTCCGCTCAATCATGCTCGAAGCAAGCTTTTGCGCGTGACCTCGCTTCACCGAACCCACCGCTGCGCTCATTGGATTCAAATCTAGGCACAAATATATAAAAAACCGGCACGAATGTACCGATTCTTTGTATGGCTGGGGTGGTAGGATTCGAACCCACGATCTCTTGAGCCAGAATCAAGCGCCTTACCACTTGGCCACACCCCATCGTCCTAATTAAGTTTCAATTTACAAATAAATCTTTTCAGATTCATTTTGCTATTTTCACTTAATTACTCCTCTCGACAAAAGAAACAGTTGCTAACGCGCCTTCGGATTCTTTTGTCGTTAATTTAATGATCGCAAAATCAACCCGTATTTTAGCAAAAAATAAGCTAAATTTCCAGATATAAGGTAAAATGTAGGCAATGAAGCTTAGTGATTATAATTACGAACTTCCAAAAGAACGAATTGCCCAGCATCCACCTAAAAAACGAGGCGATGCCAAGCTTTTGGTATTGGATAAAAGTATAAGCAAAATTGAAGATAAAAAGTATGCAGATGTTTTGGAGTATTTAAATCCTGACGACGTAGTGGTACTAAATAACACAAAGGTAATTAAGGCTCGGCTAGAAGCTGTTGGTGCTGATGGAAAAAAATATGAAATACTCTTAACCGAAAAGCACGGTCAGGCCGAAGATAAATATCATCACAAAGCAATGTATAGAGGAAAGCTAAAAGAGGGTATGGATTTGGCAATCGATAAATACAATGTACGAGTGCTTGGAGTTTACGAAGACGGTACGGCGCTTTTGGAATCTACAGCCGACTTTATGGAAATAGCCGAAAGCCTAGGGCATGTGCCCTTGCCACCATATATGAAGCGCGAAGATACCAAAGAGGATGTGGAGCGCTACCAAACCGAGTTTGCCAAAAGCGAGGGCTCGGTGGCTGCACCAACTGCTAGCCTTAACTTTACCGACGAACTTATTGAAAAGCTCAAAGCAAAGGGTGTTGAGGTTTGCTATTTAACCTTGCACGTTGGGCTTGGCACATTCCTGCCAATACGTACGGATGATATTAAAAAGCACAAAATGCACAGTGAATGGTTTAGTATCCCGGGATCAACTGTTAAAAAAATAAATAAGGCTAAAAAGAGTGGTAATAAAGTATTGGCAGTCGGAACAACCGTTACTCGAACTTTGGAATTTGCTAGTAAGCAAATTTTTAATAACAATGAAAATATTGAAGGGGAGGCAGATATATTTATTTATCCTGGCTATGAATTTAAGATTGTCGATATGCTACTTACAAACTTTCATGCACCAAAGAGTACAGTACTGGTGCTGGCTGGAGCATTTGCTGGCTGGGATATTCTACTAAGTGCCTATGAAAAAGCAATTAAAAATGAATATAGCTTCTTAAGCTACGGCGATAGTATGTTGATAAGATAAGCATTGATTTATATCTGTAAAAGTTGTAATATATAGCGACCATACCAAGGAGGACAGTTGGGCATCGATGAGGGAGATACGTTCTCGGTCAGCTGGATTTCTCACTATGAAAATAGCTTAAATTTTTATTGTGAACTTGTTATCAAGGCTTATGAAAATTCTCTCTATTCGGGAACAGATTCTATTGTCGCGGTACTTGGCAATATGAAGTCTAAGATCCGCCTAGAAATGTCGAATGGTGAAACATTCTATGACATGTCCAAGTGGAAGCAGGCAGTAATTAGCGGCATTCAGCCCATGCAGGAATTTGTGTACTGCATACTTGAGGGCATGGGTATGGACGATGAAGAGGCGCTCGATACAACCATTGAGATAACAGAAGCTCTCGAAGATTGTAACTTTAATGCCATAAATGACCCCCGACTAAACTAATTTGTTAAGTCAAAAAGCTCGGTTTATACACCGGGCTATTTTATTTTTATGCTAAAATAACAGATATGGACAGAAAAATTGATAGACCATTAGAACTAATATTAGTCAGGCATGCTGAATCAGAACGCAATAAAGTAAAAAAAGACGAATCTTTCTTTGCCGATGAATACGCACGAAACAAAGTCCGCGGGATAGCCGATGAAGAGGTAGAGCTTACTGAAGCAGGCAAATCTCAAGCTAGAATTACTGGGCACATTTTAAAACAAAGCTTTGGCGTATTTGATTATGTTTACCATTCTGGCTACAAAAGAACGGAGCAGACCGTTGATGAAATTTTAAGAAACTATAGCGAATCAGAAAAAGATCGAATGAAAGTAAGAATGAGCTCATTTATTCGTGAGCGTGACCCTGGATATGCTTACGATATGACCGAAGAAGAAGCTAAAAAAGCCTTTCCATATATGGCTGAGTATTGGAAGACTTTTGGTGGCTACTTTGCAGTTCCACCCGGAGGAGAAAGTTTAGCCCAGGTAACAGAAAGAATTTATTTGTTTATGGACACAATTTTTAGAGACAGGGCTGGGCAAAAAGTACTCGTAGTAACACATGCCGGCGCCATAAGAAGCTTTAGATTCTTATTAGAAAAATGGAGTTATGAGCAAGCCCTTCGATTTTCAACAGAACAAAAGCCATTAAATTGCGGAGTGACAGTTTATGAGTATGATAAACATGATCACCATTTGCATTTGAAATCTTACAACAAAGTTTATTATTAAAAGAAAAAGCCCCTTGTCCGAAGACAGAGGGGGCAAAAAGCTAACCAGTACTATGCCCTGGCTAGGGGCTTTGAATTAACCGAAGCGTTGCTCCGAGCGAGATCGATGATCGACTCTCGTTGGTCTCGGGACTTGGCTACGGTCAGTGCGACCAACGTCCAGCTGAGAAAGCCCGGGTAGGCTCCATCTCGTAGGAAGCTGATGAGCCGACTCACGTGAGCCGGTTCCACTATGCCCTTATCGAGGGCCTTTTGGGCATTGTCGAGGAACTTGTGACATTCCTCGCCCATCTGGTCGGCAAGTGAAACGCGTGTGATTAGGATGTCTGTCCTGGCGTGTTCACGTACCTTTCGCTGTTGGTGCGTTTCGATGTTTCGGAGTGCACCCATATTTCCGAAACTCTTCCAAAATGGCAGGGATGCCATCTGATAACCAGCTCCTTTCGGGTCTAGACAGGCCCATAATAGTATCAAAATAAGATAAAAAAGTCAAGGTTAAAATAGTTCTGCCGGGTTTTAAATAATCTTATTTAGCCTGTATTATTGATATATGAGTAAAAAGCTAACAGTTAGTTGGCCCTATGTAAATTTTGGCTTAGTTTTAATAGTGCTTAGTATTTGTTTGGTGCTGGCACTTTTAGGCTACAAGCAGCCAGCCACAATTGGCGTAATAGCTATTTCCATAATTGCAATTTTGCCAGAAGCTCGCGAAATGATAAAAACTCTAATGTCCGGCCAGGTCGGTGTAGATATTATTGCACTAGTGGCCATTGGGGCCTCTCTACTTTTAGGCCAATACGTGGCAGCCGCAGTGATTGTAATAATGCTAACTGGTGGAAATGCTCTAGAGGAATTCGCCAAAAACCGTGCCCGTAAAGAGCTAGATAGCTTATTAAAACGCAAGCCAACCATCGCGCACCTAATTGTTAATGGACAGCCTCAGGATGTTTCTGTAGATAAGGTTAAAGTTGGTGACTCGATACTGCTAAAGCCCGGAGACATGATTCCAGTAGATGGAAAAATATATAAAGGCTTTAGTTCGGTTGATGAATCTGCCATAACTGGAGAGAGCTTGCCTGAAAATAAAAAATCAGGCGATGAAGTATTGTCGGGCTCAATTAACTTAGACGGTGTTATTGAAATTCATGCCACCAAAATTAGTAAAGAAAGCCAATACGAAACAATTATTAAATTAGTTAGTGAGGCATCAACTAAGAAATCTCCACTTGTGCGTTTGGCAGATGTTTATAGTCTGCCATTTACAATAATTACATTTGTAATGGCAGCAATCGCCTGGATTATAAGTGGTGACCCGGTGCGTGCCCTTTCGGTTCTGGTTGTTGCAACCCCATGCCCGCTACTAATTGCCACCCCAGTAGCTATTGTATCTGGAATGAGTAGGGCAGCCAGTAGAGGTGTGATTATTAAAAGTGGTGGGGTGCTTGAACAATTAAGCAGACTAAAGGCTATCGCTTTTGATAAAACCGGAACAGTAACTCAGGGCAAGCCGACTGTAATGGGCATTGACCCTTGCGAGGGAGTTACCAAGGATGAATTATTAAAAATTGCTGCAAGTGTTGAAAAGTATTCGACCCACACTCTAGCACAAGTGGTTGTAGATACTGCAAATTCCAAAAAGCTAAGTTTATACAAGGTAGAGAAATCAAAGGAAATACCTGGAAAAGGAATAACTGCTGAAGTAAAAGGCAAAAAAGTATTTGTTGGGAGTTTTGCACTTCTTAAGGAGTCGGATATCGATGTAAATTCGCCAATTTGCGTTGGCCATAGCGAGCACGAAAACACCGCACTCTATGTAGCTAGCGGTAATAAGTATTTGGGCTCAATTTCATTTGTTGATCCATTGCGGCCAGAAGCCAAGCAGACTATAGCAGATCTGAAAAGTTCAGGGGTTAAGAACTTTATTATGATAACTGGCGATCGTAAGCAGGTCGGGGAGTACATTGGAAATCAGCTTGGTATTACAAAAGTCGAAAGCGAAGTTTTGCCAGCCGATAAAGTAAACATCTTACTAGCAGAAAAGAAAAAGTTTAGTCCAATTGCTATGGTTGGCGATGGTATTAATGACGCTCCAGTGCTTGCAGCTTCGGACGTTGGAATAGCCTTGGGTGCTAAAGGATCAACCGCTGCTTCTGAAGCCGCCGATGCAGTTATTATGCAAGATGACCTAGGTAGGCTCTCTGAGCTGGTGGCTATTTCTAAGCGATCTGTATTTATAGCCAAGCAAAGTATTTTTACTGGAATGGGATTAAGCTCAATATTAATGGTTTTTGCTGTTGCAGGGTTTATAGTCCCTGTTGCGGGCGCATTTATGCAAGAAGCAATTGATGTAATTGTAATATTGAACGCGCTAAGAGCTCGCTTTAGACCCAAAGTTGCTAAATAACAGCTTGCAACATTAGGTTATTTACACGATACTAATAGATATGAAACTATCTAAACTATTTACCAAAACAAGTAAAAACATCTCTAGCCAAATTGAATCTGTTAATGCTCAATTGCTAACTAGGGCTGGATATATTTACCAAGAAATGGCTGGAGTTTATGCTTTTTTGCCATTAGGAATGAAGGTTATTAAAAATATCGAACAGATTGTCCGCGACGAAATGGACAAGATTGGTGAAGAGCTCTTGATGCCCGCACTTTCGGGCCGCGAGCGCTGGCATGCAACCAAGCGCCATGACGCTATAGATATATTAATGAGTACTAGAGCTGCAAATGAAAAAGCCCTAGAAAAAAGTACAGCAGAATACATATTGAATCCTACGCACGAAGAAATTATTACTCCAATTGCAAAGCATTTTCGCACAAGCTATAAAGATTTTCCTTTTGCTGTATATCAAATCCAAACTAAATTTAGAAATGAAGCTAGGGCTAAATCTGGGCTTCTTCGCGGTCGTGAATTTATAATGAAAGATCTATATAGCTTCCATACCAGTGAGGATGATCTGAATAAATTTTATGAACTTGCCAAAGAAAGATATGACGCTATTTTTGACAGGTTAGGAATTGGCCAAGATACATATATTACTTTTGCATCTGGCGGTGACTTTACTGATGATTATTCTCATGAGTACCAAACTGTACTTGAAAGCGGTGAAGATGTTATTTATTTGGA
>SXGQ01303110.1_pt1 | contig 28482 bp, 27 predicted proteins | sample 3178371 | NCBI WGS metagenome assembly SXGQ01 (sample SAMN11356859, study PRJNA531348) | freshwater metagenome | isolation source: freshwater sample F1-20 | place: China: Fuxian Lake, Yuxi | collected 2017-12-25 | reverse complement strand
TCTATAAGTCGAAGGTCGAAGGTCGAAGGTCGAAGGTCGAAGGTCGAAGGTCGAAGGTCGAAGGTCGAAGGTCGAAGGTCGAAGGTCGAAGGTCGAAGGTCGAAGGTCGGAGGTCGGAGGTCGGAGGTCGGAGGTCGGAGGTCGAAGGTCGAAGAGGTTTTATATCCGACTGGGACAGTCGGGACACGTTAGCGGAGGGTGATGGTGGCGTCGGCGGTGAGGAGGGTGGAGCAGAGGATGGTGAGGGCGGCGAGGTGTGGATTTTCCTCGCCGCAGACGGATTTGGCGGCGGCGAGGTCTTTTTCGTAGTGGGCCTTTTGTTGGGAGTAGAGGGTGGCGATGGCTTTGGCTTCGGCGGGGCGTGGGGAGCGTGAGGTGAGGATGCGGAAGGCTTGTTCGGCTTGTGCGGTGGGGTTTTCGGGTTTTTCGGTGATGACGCGTTTGGCGAGGTTGCGTGCGCATTCGAAGAAGCCGAGGTCGTTGAGGAAGACGAGGGGTTGGAGTGGGGTGTTGGTTGAGAGGCGGCGGGCCTGGCAGATTTCGCGGCTGCCGGCGTCGAGGGTCATCATGTTGGGAGGGGGGGCGGTGCGTTTGCGGTAGGTGTAGAGGGAGCGGCGGTAGAGGCCTTCGCCGGTGTCCGGGGTGTAGTCGCCGCCGGAGGCACCGGCTTCGGACCAGATGCCGGGGGGTTGCCAGGGTTTGACGCTGGGGCCGCCGATTTTTTCGACGAGGAGGCCGGAGGCGAGGAGTGCCTGATCGCGGATGGCTTCCGCGGGGAGGCGGTAGGTGGGGCCGCGGGAGAGGAGGCGGTTTTTGGGATCGATCTGGCGTTTGATTTCGCTGTTAGATGATGACTGGCGGAAGGTGGATGTGAGGACGAGGCGTTTGAGGAATTTCTTGGTGTCCCATCCGGAGTCGACGAAATCGCGGGAGAGGGTGTCCAACAATTCCTGGTGGGATGGGGCGTCGCCCTGGAGTCCGAAGTTTTCCTGGGTTTCGACGATGCCGTTGCCGAAGGTCATCATCCAGAGGCGGTTGACGACGAGTCGGGGTGTTAGAGGATTGTTCGGGTCGACGGTCCATTTGGCGAGGCCGAGGCGGTTGCGTGGAGCGTCCTTGGGGAAGGGCATGACGGCGGCGGGGACGTCTGGATCGACGGGTTGTTTGAGATCGGGGGAGGCGTAGTCGCCGCGTTCGAGGACGTAGAATTGTTTGGGGTAGGGGGATTCCTCCATGCACATGATGAGGGGGATGTGGTCGAGGTAGTCGTCGTAGAGGGATTTGCGTGCGGCGAGGACGGCGTTGCGTGCGGTGGAGATTTCCGGATCGATGTGGTTGAGGTAGAATTCGCGGATGAGTTGTTTGGCGGAGGGGTCTCCGGATTTGGCGGACTGGAAGGTGGAGTCGAGCGGGGTTCCGGCGAGGTGGGTTGCTTCGGCGTGGGTGAGGACGCGGCGGAAGATCTGGAGATCGTCGATGCGGCCTTGGGCGAAGCCGCGGTCGTCGCGTGGGCGTGCGCCGACGCGGATGGGTTGGTTGATGATTTGTTTGTCGAGGTGGTCCTTGAGGATTGAGGTTTCGGCGGGGTTTCCATCGAAGAAGAGTTTGAGTCCGTTGGCGCTGGATGAGCCGTCGTAGGTGGCGGTGACGTTGATCCATTTGCCGAGGGGGAAGGGTTGGGTGGTTTCGATGGAGGCGGCGCAACCGGGCCAGAGGTGGATGCAGCTCCAGCGGAGTTTGCCCTTTTCCAGCAGCAGTTCGAAGCCCGAGGCATCGGCGGCTTGGGAGTACATGGCGGGGCCGCTGTGGAGGATGAGAGCGCGTTCCTTGGTGTCCGGGCAGAAGATGCGGAGGGAGATGGAGATGGGGTCGTGGCGGGTGCCGCCGTTGACGCCGTCGAGTTGGAGGGTGGTATCGCCATCGAATTCGACGGCCTGGTTGACGGGGCCTGGTTCGACCTTGAGGGAGCCGCCGGAGATGGATGCGGGTGGGATGTTAGGGATGAGGTTGGGGGCTTTGTTTTCCTCGACGGAGTCTAACGGATAGTGGGCGGCGGGTGTGGCGGGTTGGAGGTTTGGGGTGGAAGCGAGCCACGTTTCGAAGGCGGCCTCGCGGGTGGGCGGGAGGGAGGCGAGGTGTTTTTCAGCGGAGTCCAGCGCCGCGCGGCGTTTTTCGACTTCGGCGGGGTGGTGGGGTTCCATGAGGTGCATGGAGGGTTCCGGGGCGGTGGTGCTGATGGAGTATGGGTAGAGTCCGTTTTCCTCGATCTGGCCGAACATGGAGGCCATGCTGAAGTATTCGCGTTGGGAGATGGGGTCGTATTTGTGGTCGTGGCATTTGGAGCATTCCATGGTGAGGCCGAGGAATGCGGTGCCGTAGGTGTGGACGCGGTCGGAGACGTATTCGTGGCGGAATTCCTCGGCGATGGAGCCGCCTTCCTGGGTTTGGCGGTGGAGGCGGTTGAAGAGGGTGGCGAGTTTTTGTTCCTGGGTGGGGTTGGGGAGGAGGTCGCCGGCGATTTGCCAGGTGGCGAACTGGTCGAAGGGGAGGTTTTCGTTGTAGGCTTTGATGACCCAGTCGCGGTAGGGCCAGACGAAGCAGGGGTTGTCGCTTTGGTAGCCGTAGGTGTCCGCGAAGCGTGCGAGGTCGAGCCAGTCCTGAGCCATGCGTTCGCCGTAGCGTGGGGAGGTGAGGAGTGCGTCGATTTGTTTTTCGTAGGCGGCGGGTGAGGGGTCTTTGAGGAAGGCTTCGGTTTCCTGCGGGGTGGGGGGGAGTCCTGTTAGGGTAAGGTGGGCGCGGCGGAGGAGTGTGGCGGGGTCCGCGGGGGGATTGGGTTCGAGGTTTGCGGATTCGATTTTGGAGAGGATGAAGCGGTCGATGTCATCGCTGGGCCAAGAGGTGTTTTTGACGGCGGGCGGGGTGTGTTTTTTCGGGGTGACGAAGGCCCAGTGGGGTTGGTATTCGGCTCCTTGTTCGATCCAGCGTTCGAGGATGGAGCGTTCGGTATCGGAGAGCGGGCGGTCGAGTTTGGGTGGTGGCATGATCTCATCGGGATCATGGCTGTGCATGCGAGCGACCATTGTGCTTTTGCTGACGTTGCCGGGGACGATGGCGCGGTTGCCGCTTTCGAGTTCTGCGGTTGCGCCTTCGAAGGTATCGAGGCGGAGGCCGGCTTCGCGGCCTTTGTTGGCGTCGGGTCCGTGGCAGGCGAAGCAGCGGTCGGAGAGAATGGGGCGGACGTCGCGGTTGAAGTCGACTTTTTCCGTTAGGCTGACGGGGGTTGATGAGGTTTTGGGGATTTCCGGGGAACTGGAGGTGGCGGTTCCGGATTTCTTGCAATGAGAAAGGAGGAGGACCGCACCTGTGGCGAGGGCGAGGCGGGCGGAATTTCTCGTGAGATTTCGGGCGGCTGCGAACATGAATGAATCCGGTGGTCAGGTATCGGTTCTTACGAGTTGATTGTTTGGGATGTTTCACGGCTTGGTGGGGAGTGGGTAGGTCTTGCCATGGCGGGGATCCGGGTCAGTGTGGGCGTTGATGATCGTGAGTATTTTCAATGATGTGATCGGGCCGGTGATGCGCGGGCCATCGAGTTCGCATTGTGCGGCGGCGTTGAGGATCGGGCGGATGGCGAGGGATTTGATGGGAGGTGAGATCGGGGAGGTTTTGGTTGAGTTTGATCGGGCGGGGTCGTTGCCGACGACGCATGACACGCAGGGATCGGACATGGGTTTGTTTGGCGGGTTGATGGGGTGGGATGCGGCGGACGAGCGGTTGCCGGGGTCGATGGAAGTGTTTGCGGGGGAGGGGCGGAAGATCCGAATCGAGACGGTGGATGTGGGGGATCCGCATCCGAACACGTATCGGTTGACGCTTTTCCATGGTGGGGAGAGTCACTCGCTGCATGCGATTTCGACGGGTGGCGGGATGATGGAGGTGATTTTGTTAGATGGGGTTCCGGTTTCGATGTTCGGGGATTGTCACGAGACGTTGATCTGGACGGATGATGTGATTGGGGTGATGGCTGCGGTGGGGGAAGGGATGGAGGTGGATGGGATTTCCGAGGTGGCGCCGGGGTTGGTGGAGGTGAAGGCGGGGAGGTTTGTTGAAGGGAATTTGTTAGAAGGGCTGGCAGGCGTGCGGAAGGTGAGGTTTCTGGGGCCGGTTCTGCCGGTGATGACGCGGAAGGGGACGGCAGTGCCTTTCACGACGGCGGCGGAATTGTTAGAGTGTGACGGGGGGCGGGGGATTCCGTTGTGGCGCCATGCGGTGGCGTATGAGGGGGCGCGAGGGGATTTGACGGATGAGGAGGTGTTGGGGAAGATGGTGGATTTGGTGAGGATTTTGCGGCGTTCGATTGCGGCGGGACTGGCGGGGACAAGTTATGAGGATCGGGTTTTGGGTTTTCAATCGGGCGGGTATCGGCGGGAGATGGAGGCGGGGCGTTTGTTAGAGGCTGGTGCGTTGAACCGGATCATCCTGTATGTGACGGCGTTGATGGAGGTGAAGAGTTCGATGGGAGTGATCATCGCGATGCCGACGGCGGGCGCGTGTGCGGCGTTGCCTGGAGCGGTGATCGCGATGGCGGAGGAGATGGGATTGGATGAGGAGGCGATGGCACGGGCGTTGATGGCGAGTGGCGCGATCGGGGTTTTCATCGCGACGGCGTGGTCGTTCGCGGCGGAGGTGGGCGGGTGTCAGGCGGAGGGAGGATCGGCGGCGAGCATGGCGGCGGCGGCGTTGGTGACGCTGGCTGGTGGGACGCTTGAGCAGGCGCTGGCGGCGTCTTCGATGGCGTTGCAGAGCATGATCGGGTTGATTTGCGATCCGATCGCGAACCGGGTGGAGGCGCCGTGTTTAGGGAAGAATGTGATGGCTGCGGCGAACGCGTTGTCTTGCGCGAATATGGCGCTGGCGGGGTTCGATCAGGTGATTCCGTTGGATGAGGTGATCGAGACGGCGAAGCGGGTGTCGAAGCAGATGCCGAGGGAGTTGCGGTGCACGGCTTTGGGCGGACTATCGATCACGCCGACATCGCTGGCGATCGAGAAGCGGTTGGCGGAGGGGCGTGTGGCGTGCGGGAAGGGATCGTGCGGGTGCGGTTGATCAGGGTTTTGCCGGGCGATGAAGGGTCATGGTGCCGTGGTCGGCTTTCGAGTGGTAGGTGGCGGTGAAGGAATCGCGGGTGAGGAGTCCTTTGACCTGATAGGTTCCGAAGCCACCGGGGAGGATCATTTCACCGGCGAGCGGGAGTGAGCCATTGGGGGAGGGTTTGGTGGTGACGGTGTGGGTGTAATCGCCGAACTGGAGTTTGCCCCAGCCGGCGCGGTAGCGGAAGTTGAACTGGGTGGGTTGATCCGGTGATGGTGAGACGATGCACCAGAGGGGGCCGGTGTGGCCGTTGACGTTGCTTTTCCATGTGCCGACCCACGGGCCTTCGCTGTTAGGGGCGGGGTGTGGGAAGGTGGCGGTGGCTTGTTTGAAGCTGCGTGAGTAGGGGCCGAAGCCGCAGGAGGAGAGGAGGAGGGCGAGGATGGATGTTAGAAGAAAGGTGGCGGCTTTCATGGGTTCAGTTGCCGGTGATTTTCCAGAGGTTTTCCTCGGTGCGGAGGTAGAGGGCACCATCGAGCAGGGCGGGTGAGGCGAGGGAGCGTTCGGCGAGGTCGGTCTCGTGGAGGGTTTCCGCGGAGTCTTTGGAGATTTTGACGACGTAGCAGACGCCGTCTTCGGTGACGGCGTAGAGGGTGGATCCTGTTAGAACGGGTGAAGCTGAGAAATTGCCGGGGAGTTTGTGGTTCCAGACGGGTTTGCCGGATTTGGCGTCGAGGGCTGTGAGGGTTCCGGTGTCGTCGAGGACGATGATCTGGCCGTTGGTGGCGAGCATGGATGGGGTTTTGGGCATGCGGCGGTTGTTTTCCCAGACGAGGTGGGATTTGGTTGCGTCTCCATCGGCACCGTCGAGGCGGATGGCGATGAGTTTGGGGAGGTTGTAGCCGGTGGCGACGAAGAGGTGGCCATCGGCGATGACGGGGCGCGGGACGACGGAGTAGCCTTCGCCGTAGGTGACTTTCCAGAGGAGTCTGCCGTCGTCGGGGTGATAGGCACCGACGAGGCCGCTGCCGGGGCTGAGGCTTTCAGTGCGGCCGTTGTTTTCGACGACGAGGGGAGTGCAGAAGGAGAAGGTGCTTTTGACGGGTTGGTTGCGCGGGGTGCGCCAGGCGATGGAGCCGTCCTTTTTGTTGAAGGCGAGGATGGTGGGGTCGATTTCGGCGTCGGCATTGACGACGAGTTTGTCGCCGACGATGACGGGAGATCCGCCGTTGCCGTGCATGGGTTTGTAGGAGACCTGTTTTTTCCAGATGGGTGAGCCGTCCTTGAGGTTGAGAGCGGCGGTGCCCATGTGGCCGAAGTGGATGTAGACGGTGGTGGCTTCGATGATGGGGGTGGAACTGGCGAGGCTGTTTTTGCCGTGCATGGCGGCGGTTTCCTGCTGGGAGGGGGTGAAGAGGTCGGTGTGCCAGAGGGGTTTGCCGGTGGCGGTGTCTGTGGCGAAGGCGCTGAGGATGGTTTTGCCGTTCTCGACACGGGAGCCTGTTAGAACGAGGGTGTTGCCCGAGATGACAGGTGACGACCAGCCGTGTGCGGGGAGTTTGACTTTCCATGCGACGCCGGAGTCCTTGGTCCATTTTTGCGGGCCGGGTCCTTGTGCGATGCCTTGGCCGGTGGGGCCGCGGAATTCGGGCCAGGATTCGGCTGCGATCGCGACGGAGGTGATTGAACCGGCGAGCAGGATGCATTTTCCGAGGGAGATCATGTGGGGAACGGTAGAGTCCGGGGTGGGCAAGTCAATCGTTGGGAGAAGCGGAGGAACTGCAGAGTTGTGAGGCCAAATGAGGGTTGCGTTCCAATCAGGGGCGGGTAACGTTCTCCACGATGACCACGGTCTTGTCACAGAAAGGTCAAATTGTTCTTCCCAGTGCTGTGCGTGAGCAAATGCATCTTCTGCCAGGGCAAGATTTTGAAGTGTTTATCGATGATGAGGATACCATATTGTTGCGCCGGATAAGCCGTCCGCCCAATCAGGGTCTCATTGAGCTCCTGCAAGCCTGCCCCTATCCATTTGAGGTGCCGCCTAGGGCAAGCGATCTGCCACGTTCAATCGAGTTATGAACTATCTGGTGGATACGAATGTCCTAAGCGAACTCGCCAGACCACAGCCAGCCGGAGAAGTGATGGATTGGTTCGTCAAACACGAGTCGCATCTTTACGTCAGCAGTATTTCCCTCGGAGAAATCCGCAAAGGATTGGAATTGCTGCCCAGAGGCAAACGGAGGGCTGGACTCCACGTTTGGTTCAAAGCTGTTTGTGACCGAATGGACGGGAGAGTTCTAAGCTTCAACACAAGCACCGCTCATGTTTGGGGGCAACTCGTCGAGAGCCTCGAAAAGAAAGGAGTTCATATTCCCACAGTCGACGGCCAACTCGCCGCCACTGCGCAACGGCACGGCTTGATCATGGTCACAAGGAACATAGCCGATTTCAAGAACGCGGGAGTGAAGGTCTTCAATCCATTTGGAGGCTAGTGGTCCGTAAACCTCAATCTGCCGAATGTCTGCTTGTGGAAGGAAACGCTGGCAGCGTTGGCGAAACATCGGGAATGCCCGATTCACTCAGCTTCGCCGCCTTGCCAGCCTTCCATTCTCCTGCGCATCCATCCGGCATCTTTCGATTTACGAACCACTAGTGGTCTGTGTACCTCAATCTGCTGCGTTCTTAGATTCTGTCCGTAGAGTATCTCCTTTTTTCAGGACCATTCTTGCGGGCCGGGTCCTTGTGCGATGCCTTGGCCGGTGGGGCCGCGGAATTCGGGCCAAGAGGCAGGGTTTGCTGTTAGGGAGGCGAGGGAGGCGGTTAGGGTGAGGAGAATGGAGGTGCCGTGGTGCATGGTGGTGTGGGGCTGAAAGTGGATGGGACGAGTCGAGCTGAAAGGACCGATGGTTTTTGTTGATCAGGAGTTGGGGGAGGGGTGGGGTGGGCGGAAGGTTGTGCGGAGGGCGATCCAGGCGCAGGTGGTGGCGGTGAGGAGGAAGAGGAGTGCGAGGGTGGCGATCCAGCCGAGGGTGGTGAGGAGGCCGGTTTTGGGGAGGGATGGGATGATGGAGACGATGGCGGCGACGATGCCGATGCCGACGGCCCAGAGGATGAGGCCGCGGATTTCCCGGGTGATGACGGAGCGGACGATGGGGCGGGGGATGCCGAGTTGGTGTAGTTGCGAGAACTCGTTGCGACGTTCCGTTAGATTGCGGGCGGTGACGATGCCGAGGCCTGCGGAGCCGAGGATGACACCGAGTCCGCCGAGGATGTTGAAGATGGAGATGTAGGTGTTTTCGACGCTGTTGAAGGCGGCGATGCGGTCGGTGGTGGTGGTGATGGTGGCGCCGAGGTCGGTGAGGGAGCGTTGGAGGATTTCGCGGGTTTTTGTTAGATCGGTGGAGGCGTCGGCGAGGAAGAGTTGGTGGCCGCCGGCGGAGGGGAAGCGGTTGAGGTAGCGTTGTTCATCGACGACGAAGCTGCCTTGGAAGACGGAGGCGGTGAGGGTGCCGGCGATTTCGACGGGGAAGGTGTTTCCTTGTTCGTCGGTGTAGTCGATGAGGTCGCCGGGTTTTTTCTTGAGGACCCAGAGGAGGGTGGTTTCGTCGATGAAGGCGCGGAGGGTTTCGGGTTTTCCTTCGCGGAGGGATTTCCAAGATGGGGCGATGCCGGGGGCGGTGGATTTGATGGTGAAGGAGGCGCGTTGTTCGAGGACGGAGGTATCGGTGGCGAGGAGGCGGGGGCGGGTGACGGAGTTGAGGTTGAAGCAGGACGCGTCGTCGCCGGTGCCGATGCGGAAGGGGAGGATTTGGCCGAGTTGGGAGCGTTGTTCGCCGAGTTGGAGGAGGTCGGCTGTTGATTCGCTGTTAGAGCCGCGGTGGATGGGGGTGGTGGTTTCGATCCAGAAGGCGAAGCCGCCGGTGGGGCTTTTAGGGCTTTTCCAATCGTCGCCGCCGTGTTTCTGGAAGGCGGTGACGGAGACGACGAGGAAGAGTCCGGCGGCGAGAGATCCGACGACGACGAGGGAGCGGGTGGGGCGGCGTGCGATGTTGAGGCGGGCGAGGAGGGAGGGTGTTAGAGACGGAGCGAGACGCTCCTGAGACGGACTGGAGCAAGATGCTCCAGCCACGCGGAAGAGGGCGAGGCCGGCGATGAGGAAAGAAAATCCGGCGACGAAAAAAGCGCTTTGGGGGGCGATGGCTTGAGAGGCGGCCAATGCGGTGAAGCCTGCAATGGCCGCTGTGGGAGCGATCCAGCGGGCGCGTGATTTCCTGTTGCGGGTGATTTCCTCGATGCCGGATTCGAGGCGGAGGCTGGGTGCGCGTTTGGCCTGGCTGCGGGTGACCCAGCGGATGGTGAGCATCATGAGGATGATGAAGCCTAACAGACCGCCGATGATGGAAGTGGGGGCGGCGTGGAAGCGGAACAGGGCATCGCCGCCGCGGTTCCAGATGGATTCGAGGAAGGTGAGGAGTGCGCGGGTGTAGGCGAAGGCGAGGATGGTGCCGAGGAGGCTGCCGAGGGTGATGACGGCGAGGCCTTCGGCGAGACGCCAGCGGAGGATCTTTTTTGCGGGGATGCCGAGTGCGGCGAGGAGTCCGGATTCGTGGTTGCGTTGCTCGACATTGAAGCGGAAGAGCATTGCTGTTAGAGCGACGGCGGAGAGGATGAGGAAGAAGGACATGCTGAGGAAGAGGCCAGCGATATCGACGGGGGAGGAGGCGGCGAGGCGGCTTTCTGCGGCGAGGTCGCGGACGAGGAGGCCGGCGTCGGCGGGGGTGAGGGTGGAGAGGATTTGTTTTTCGAGGTCGGGAAGCGGGTGGTTGGCGACGGGGAGGCGGAGTGAGGTGGTGTTGCCCCAGCGGTTCGACCACATGGACTGTGCGGTGTCGTAGTGGATGAAGGCTTTGGGTGTGCCGCGGTGGTCGTCCCAGTAGGTTTCGTCCTTTTCGCGGATGCGTGTGAGGTCGAGCGGAAGGCCGGGGGTCCAGTCTGCGGAGTTGTCGGCTTCGGCGATGCCCGGGAATTCCGGCATCCAGAGTTTGTCGGCGGCGGGGCCTTCGAGGGGGACGATGGATTTGACGGTGAAGGTGGAGGATTTTTCGACGAGCTGGTTGCCGGTGGCGAGGGTGAAGTATTTGAGGGTGACGGTGTCGCCGGGTTTGGCGGCGAGGTCCTCGGCTTGCCAGGAGTTGAGGGTGATTTGGTTGTTAGAGAGGTCCGGAGGGAGGAAGCTGACGCGGGATGGGTCCGCGCCGGTGACCATGGAGTATGGGGTTTCGCGGTCGTTGGCGGCGATGGTATTGGCGAGGTAGGTGATGACCGGGGTGGCTTGGGGGAGTTGTTTGCGGAGTTTTTCCTCGACGAGGGTGGGGATGAAGATGCGGTCGGTGCGGATCTCGACGGCGTTTGATAGAGGGATTTCGAGGAGGGAGAGGCCGTAGTCGGGGAGTTGGGCGGATTGGCGGATCTTGGCGGTGGCCTGATCGGCTGTTAGATCGGATTTGAAGAGGAGAAGGTTGGCGCGGTCGGTGCGTTCGATAGCTTCGGCGAGGCGTTCGATGGGGAGGAAGATGGCTGGGGCGGGGAGTTGTGAGGCTTGGAGGTTGAAGCGGCCCATGGCGTCGTCGGGGCGGATTTCGCCGATGGTTCCGCGGAGGGTGATGAGTTCTTCGGGTTCGCCGGAGAGTGGGGCGTCGCGAGAGGCGAGTCCGGGTTTTCCGAGGCGGATGGTGATGGTATCGCCGGGGTTGAGGTCGAGGGTTCGGGCGAGTTCGCGGTTGATGGCCCAGGTGCGTTCGTCGAGGGATGGGGCGGGGGTTTCGGAAGGGGCGAAGGACCAGAAGGTGGGGGTGATTCCGAAGAGGTTGACCTGGCCGGTGGAGCGGCCGTCGGGGCGGTCGACCTGGCCGCGGAGTTGGAGGATGGGAGATGAGTCGGGGAGGGAATCGGAAAGGGATGCGCGGAAGAAATTTTCTCCGCCGGCGAGGATGATGGTGGTTTTGCCGGTGCGTTGTTCGGCGATTTGCCTGAGGGTTGACTTGACGGAGTCTCCGGCGAAGAGCGCGCCTAACAGGACCATGGCACCTAGGGCGCTGCCGAGCAGGACGCCGAGGTAAGCGGTGCGGTAGTGGCGGAGGCCGCCGAGGATGAAGGAAAGGGAAGTCATGGAAGAGTGCCGAGTGATCAGTGATCAGTGATCAGTGATCAGTGATTGAAGTTTGCCGCTTTTGAGTTCGAAAGGTTTGGCCATGCGGCGGGCGAGATCGGGGTTGTGGGTGACGACGATTAGGGTGACGTTTTGGGTTTGGTTGAGGGTGAGGAGGAGGTCTGCGATGGTTTCGGTGGAGGTGGGGTCGAGGGAGCCTGTGGGTTCGTCGGCGAGGATGAGTTTGGGTTGGTTGATGAGGGCGCGGGCGACGGCGGTGCGGAGTTTTTCGCCGCCGGAGAGTTGCCATGGGAGGTGGTTGAGGCGGTGGGAGAGGCCGACGGTTTCGAGGAGTTGGCGGGCGCGTTGTTCGGTGGTGGAGGCGGGTTCGGACCAATCGCCGGCGAGGCGGGGGATGAGGACGTTTTCGAGGACGGTGAGTTGTGGGAGGAGGTGGTGTTGTTGGAAGATGAAGCCGAGGGAGTGGTTGCGGAAGGCGGAGGCTTGCGGGTCGGTGAAGGAGGCGATGTCCTGGCCGTCGATGATGATGGAGCCGGAGGAGGGGCGGTCGAGCGCGCCTAACAGGTTGAGGAGGGTGGATTTTCCGCAGCCGGAGGGGCCGACGATGGAGGCGGTGTCGCCGGGGTCGAGGGAGAGGTTGAGGTCGGTGAGGACCTGGATGGTTTCGCCCGGGGTTTGGTAGGATTTGGAGAGGTTTTGGACGGAGATCATGGTGAAGTGCCGAGTGAGAAGTGGGCGGTGGAAGATGGATTTAGCGGAGGATGGTCCAGCGTTTGGCTTTTACTTCGAAGGTGGGGAGGGATCCTGGTGGGGCTGGGGAGACGGGGATGCGGAGGGAGAAGGTGGAGCGGAGTTTGGCGGCGAGGGCGGTGGCGGTGTGTGTGGGCGCTTCGACGGTGAGGCGGATTTCGGGGAGGGCGGGGCGTTGGTCGATTTCGACCTGGTACTCGGTGATGTCGGGGAAAGATCGGACGATGGCGTCGATGGCGCTGGGGTGGATGTTGATGCCGCGGATGACGACCATGTCGTCGGTGCGGCTGAGGACGCCGCCTAACAGGGCGAAGTGGTCGGGGTTGTCGAGGTGTGGGACGGGGCGGACGAGGTCGCCGGTGCGGTAGCGGATGAGGGGTGAGCCGTGGCGGCCGAGGGTGGTGAGGACGAGTTCGCCGGTTTCGCCGAGAGGGGTGGGAGAGCCGGAGGCGGGGTCGATGACCTCGCAGAAGTACGATGAGTGCCGTAGGAGGAGGAGGTCGGGGTTTTCTTCCGAGCTGACGGAGACGGGGCCGATTTCGGTCATGCCGTGGTGGTCATAGACGCGAGCGTTCCATGCGGACTCGATGCGCGAGCGGATTTCGGGGATTGAGCCGCCGGGTTCGCCGCAGACGATGATTTTGCGGATGCCGAGGGAGTGGGTGGGGAGGTGGATGTTGTTTCCGATTTCGGCGAGGCGGAGGGCGTAGGTGGGGGTGCAGCAGAGGATGGAGGAGTTGCTGCGTTGGAGGAGGCGGAGGCGGTCTTCGGAGGAGAGTCCGCCGCCGGGGACTGCGCGGACGCCCATGCGGGTGGCGGCTTCGAAGCCGGCCCAGAAGCCGAGGAAGGGGCCGAAGGAGAAGGGGAAGAAGGCGGTGTCTCCGGGGAGGACTCCGGCGGATCGCCAGACCCATTCCCAGTTGTCGAGGATCCAGGACCAGTTATCGGGATCGTCGAGCCAGATGAGGGGTTTGCCGCGGGTGCCGCTGGTTTGGTGGAAGCGGTGGTAGCGATGGAGTGGGAAGGTGTGGGTGGTGCCGTAGGGTGGGTGGGATTCGTGGTCTGCGGCGAGTTCGTCCTTGGTGGTGAAGGGGACGGTGTTGGAAAATTCTGTTAGGGAGGAGAAGGAGGAGGTGGGGATTTTTTTCTGATAGAAGGAATTTGCCGGGAGGATGGCGGCGAGGAGGTCGTTGAGTTTATGGAGCGAAGAAGGCATAGGTCATGCAGGTCCTGTAAGACCCATGCTAGTGCTTCTCCGATGCGGTGATCTTTGACGGCGGTGGTGGGGCGCCGGGTTTGAATTTGGTGACCATGAAGCCGCCGAGGGCGGCGAGGAGGATGCCGAGGATGAAGGGGATGGGGATGGCGGAGAATCCGCCTTTGGGCGGGTGCATGAGGATGCCGACGATGGCGTTCACGATGGGTGCGCCGGCGAAGATGATGGACATGACGGCGACGGCGACGATGCCGGGGTTCATGCCGGATTTGACGCCGGAGCCCATGGCGAGGAGGACGAAGAAGGCGCCGATGGCTCCGAGGATGCCGGCGAAGAGGGAGAGCCACATGCCTTTCGGGGGCATGGACCAGCTCATGTTTTTCGACATGAGGAGGATGATGAGCGGGGCGAGGACGGCGGTGAGGAAGTAGGCGATGCCGACGAAGAGGAAGGCTTTGTAGCGACCGAGTTCCTTGTCTGCCATGGCGACCTGGCCTTGGTGGAGGAAGATGCCGTAGAGTCCCCAACAGGCGACGGTGACGAGAGCGAGGTAGAGCCAGTTCATGGATTTCATTTAGGTAGATTCTGAAAATCTGAGATGCTGAAAAGCTGAAAAAATGTTAGAGTAAGGTGCGGAGTTTTTCCGCGAGAGGGGGTGGGAGGGGGACGGCTTTGATGCCTTCCGGGGTGATGGCGACGTGGGCGGCGGCGATGAAGCCTTCCGCGATGAGGGTTTCCTCGCGGGAGATTTCGAAGCGGTAGCGGACGGAGCGGTTGCGGACTTCGGCGATGAAGAGGCGGATGGTGAGGAGGTCGCCGAAGCGGGCTGGGGCGCGGTAGTCGCAGGAGGCGTTGACGCGGGGCCAGCCGGTTTCGAGGCCGTCGAGTTGGCCGTGGAGTTCGTGGTCGAGGCTGCGGATGAACGCGTGCTCGCAGGTTTCCATGTAGCGGAAGAAGTTGGAGAAATGCACGATGCCGGCCATGTCGGTTTCGTAGAATTCGACGCGGCGTTGGATTTCGTGGGCGGGCTTCATGAATGGATGGATTTCAAGACCAAGGTGCGAGGACTGGGACGATGCGCCGGCTATTGAGGCGGTAAATCTTGAAGTCCGAGTCGACGGTCCAGACTTTTTGGTTCGTGGAGGTTTCAGCCATGCGGAGGAGGCAGGCATCGGCAAAATCCATCGGTGTGTGATTGTATTTCGCCAACAGTTTGGCGATGTCGGATAGATGATCGCTTACGCGGAAAGGAAGTGAGAATGCTCCACCGGAGATCATGGTGAGGAGCGTGCGTTTTCCTGGAGGGAAGCGTTGGAGGATGAAGTAGGCTTCGCAAAGAACCGCCTCACAGGTTGCGAGGGGAGGAGTAAGATGCTTAAAGCACTCGCGAGCCCACGAGTGGTGGCTATCGGAGCCATCGAGCAGTGCTACGATCGGGCCGGTGTCTGCGATTACGGGCGTCATGATTCGCCGAAGCCTTTCATGTGGATCTTGTTGGATGACAGGTCTGAGATTCCGCTTCCGCCCTGTGCCCATAGGCTTTCGAGGTCCTTTGCGAAGAGTTCGTAGCAGGAAGGTTGTGCGGAGCCCCTTGTCTCAGAGATGACTTTGCGCAGGCTTTCCCGGATTAGGTCTGACACGGGGACTTTTCTTGCGGAGGCGACAGCCTTGAGCCGTGCTTTCTCGGCGGACGAGACCTTGATGGAAAGCGTTTCGGACATGGGGTTTACGGTAAGTCGAGAATGGCAGGAGTCAACTACGGTGATGGAGGCGTTCCACGAGAGTTAGGAACCGCTTTCGCATGGCGGAGACGCTGTAGTGATTTTCTGCGGCGAGGCGACCTTTTTGGCGGAAGCTTTCAAGTGTTTGTGGGTTGCTGAGGAGGTTGTGCCAAGCTTGGGCGAGGGCGATGGGGTCGTTGTGTGGGACGAGGGTTCCGGCGTTTGAGGTGGAGAGGATTTCCGGGAAGGATGAGGCGCTTGGTTGGACGACGGGGATGCCGGAGGCGAGGGCTTCGACGAGGTAGAGGCCGAAGGCTTCGGGGTAGGTGGCGGGGACGCTGAAGAGGGTGAGTGAGGAGAGGAATCCGGCTTTTTGTTCGCGGGAGAGGTTGGGTGACCAATCGACGAAGTTTGTTAGATGGGCGGCGGCGATCTTGGATTTGAGGGAGGCGACGAGTTTTTCATCGCCCGCGGTGCAGGCTCCGGCGATGTGGAGGCGGGCGTCCGGGTGGTTGAGCCGGGTGCGGAGGTGGATGAAGGCGTCGATGAGGATTTCGATGCCTTTTTCACGGATCATGCGGGCGAGGTAGCCGATGACGGGTGGGGTGGACGGGTTTGGAGGGAGGTAGCCTTCGAGGTCGATGCCGTTGGGCATGACTTCGATTTCGAGGTCCGGTGCGCCGAGGCGGCGGCGCATGAGGTCGGCGTAGAATTGGCTGGGGGCGACGAGGATGTCGGCGTCTGTTAGGCGGGCCTTGAGTTCGGTCCAGCACTGGGTTCGATAGGGTTCCGGGAGGCCGTCGAGGAAGCTGTCCTCGCCTTGGAAGGTGCAGATGATTTTGACGTCGAGCCGGGCTTTGAGCTGGCGGATCATGCCGGCTTGGAGGGCGGTTCCGAGGCAGAGGACGTCGGGGTTTTCGGTGGCGAGGAAGTCGATGAGTTTTTCGAGTTCCTTGTCGAAGGAGCTTTTCTCGATGCGGAGCATGGCGAGGGCCATTTCGCCATGCTCGCGGGCGGATGTCATGTGGCTGCGTTTGGCGGCGGAGCGGAGGAGGTTGGAGTTGTTGAGGAGCGAGTGGAGCCAGCGAGGGGTGTGGCGGAAGAGCGGGATTTTCTGTTGGAGGAAGACGTTGATGCCGCCGAAGAAGATGGGGTTTCCGGGTTGGTTGAGTTTTTCCTCGTCCAACTGGAGAGGGAGATACATGGGGAGGAGTGAGACTTTGTGGCCGGCGGCGTGGAGGGATTTTGCAAGGGCGTTGTCGCGCATGCAGGCTCCGCAGTAGTAGGAGCCGGTGCCGGGGGTGAGGAAGGCGAAGGTCACTTGTTAGTAAAACTGAAAAGCTGAAAAGCTGAGATGCTGAAAGTTGGACTCACTGATTTCAACGGTTTGGTGGTGACCTCAAGAGGGAAGAGCCAAGGGGACTTCGTGCTCTTCGGACCGCCAAGTCGCGTATTGAAGGGCAGCTGTCAGGTCCTCTGGTTCGAGGTAGGGATAGAGGCTGAGGATTTCAACATGGCTGGCGCCGGTGGTGATGAGTCCGAGGATCGTTCCGACGGTGACCCGCATGCCGCGAATGCAAGGTTTGCCGCCCATGACCGCAGGATCCATGGTGATGCGTTGATTTTCAAGGAAAGTCATGTTGGAAGAGTGGCAGTGATCCAGTGGGATGTCGAGATGCCTTATGCGGGGATGGGGATGCGGCCGTAGGGGAGGGGTTCGGGGAGGTCGGCGAGTTCGGAGATGGCGCGGGCGAGGTCGGTGTAGTCTTGGCCGTCGACGTTTCCGATGAGGACGTCGGTGAGTTTGGGGCGGAGGTCGGGGTGTTTGCGGATGAGTTTGGCGAAGCTGAAGTCTTTGTCGTAGAAGGCGTAGACGATGCGGCGCATGGTTTCGATGTGGCCGCAGAGGTCCTCGCCGTACTGGGCGAAGGCGGCGGCGGAGGTGTCGCCATTTGTTAGGGCTTCGTGTGCGGCATCGGCGGCCATTTCGCCGGATTTGAGTGCGAGGAAGACGCCGGAGGAGAAGACGGGGTCGAGGAAGGCGAAGGCGTCTCCGACGAGGACGAGGCCGTCGTTGGCGCAGTGTTCGGCGCGGTAGGAGTATTCGCCGGTGACCCAGTATTCGCCGAATTGTTTGCCGACGGAGAGGTGGTCTTTGACCCAGGCGTTGTTTTCGATTTCGCGGGCGTAGATTTCGGCTGGGTCGCGGGTTTGTCCGGGTTTGTAGAGGTAGTCGCGTTCGGCGACGATGCCTGAGCTGACGACGCCGTTGCGGAGGGGGATGTTCCAGAACCAGCCGCCTTCGGGGAGGTAGGCGATGGTGGTTGCGCCTTCTTCGAGGCCGGGGTCGCGTTTGGCGTCCTGATAGAGGGTCCAGATGGAGACCTTGTTGAGCATGGGATCGCGGTGGCGGGTGCCATGTTTGCGCTGATAGAGGGCGTCGCGTCCGGTGCAGTCGAGGGTGATGAGGGCGGTGGCTTCGAAGGGGTCCTCATCGCCGGTGCGGGCGCGGATGCCGGTGATGCGGTCGCCGGATTTGAGGAAGTCGAGTGCGGTGGTGTTGTCGCGGACTTCGACGCCTTTGGAGCGGGCGTTGTCGAGGAGCATGAGGTCGAAGTCTTTTCGTTCGACCTGCCAGGTTGTGGCGGCGGGGTGGTCGAAGTGTTGGAAGAAGTAGAAGGGTGCGGAGATTTTTCCGTCGGTGGTGGCGAATTGGACGCTATGTTTGCGGGTGAATCCGATCTCGTTCATGCGGTCGATGACGCCGAGGCGGTTGAGGGTGAACCAGCAGAAGGGCATGAGGGACTCGCCGACGTGGTAGCGAGGGAAGGTGGTTTTTTCGACGAGAAGGACGCGGTGGCCTTTTTCGGCGAGGAGGGTGGCGGAGGTGGTGCCGGCGGGGCCGCCGCCGATGATGATGGCGTCGTAGATCATGGGAAAGAGTGGGAAGTGATTAGTGATCAGTGATCAGTGGAAAAGGTTGATGGGGAAGGATTTCGAGAATGCGGGCGAGGATGGTGGAATCTTCGCGAAGCAGGTGATTGTAGCGTCCGTAGAGAATTTTTCCAGTGGGAGAATGTTGGAAAATGGTGGCGAGGGTATCGGCGGGGACGGTGAAGAATCCTTGGGGTTGGCTGCGGAAGGGGAGTGCGGAGGTGGTGAGGATGGTGCCGAGCGGGGTGTTTCCGGCGAGGATGCGGGAGCGGAGGTCCGGGGGGAAGGAGTCGAGGAGGATCTCGATGAGTCCGTATTCGACGGTGGTGCCGGAGGTGGCGGTGTGGAGGGTGACTTCGCGGAGGTAGAGGTGGTCGGTGTGTTGGGCCTGGAGGACGGTAAGGGTGATGGTGTCGCCGTGGAATTTGGCGAGTTCGGAGGTCATGTCGTGGTCGTGGACGAGGAGCTGCTGATAGGGTTGGGGGATATCGGAGGCAGGCAGCCAGGCAAGCGGGGTTGAGCCAAGCAGGGAGGTGGCGAGGAGAGGGGTGAGCTCGGTGGGGATGATGGGTGATTGTGTTGGCTTCATTCTACTTTGGTGTGCCGATGGTGTCTTTTACATCATCCCAATCGACCAGATGATCTTCTCCCGAGGCTATCTTATTCCAGCGACTTTCCAGAAGCGCGATATGATCTTCGGGGATTTCGTTTTCATCGATGATTGGTCTCAGGTCCTCCCAGAGGGCTTCCATGAGCTGGAATTTCTCGCGACTTGATAAGTTGGAGATTTCGATGGGATTCATGGTTGGAGGATGGGGCTGTGAGCGGGGTTGGGGCGAGATGCCCCAACGACGGAATGGAGCGGGACGCTCCAGCCACGGGTAGTTGTGTCAGACGATTTTGTCGGTGTGGTGGTGGGGGAGGAAGAAGTCGTGGAGGAGGTTGTCGACGCAGAGGAGGCCGTCGCGGGTGAGGAGGATGGTGGAGTTTTCGATGGTGAGGAGGCCTTCGGATTGGATTTGGGCGAGGGGTGCGGCGAAGCGTTCGAGGATATCGATGCCGAATTTCTGGCGGAAGTATTCGGATTTCACGCGGCCGAGTTTCATCTGGAGGATGAATTCACGGATCATGCGTTCCTCTTCGGTGGTTTTGAGGGCGCGTTTGATGGGCATGCGGCCGGCGGCGATGGCGGCGTCGTAGTCGTCGATTTCGGTGAGGTTCTGGTAGTGGACGCCTTTGGCGTGGGAGAAGGATGCGACGCCGAGGCCTAACAGATCGGCTCCGCCCCAGAGGGAGTCGCGGTAGATGAACTTGGTGCGTTCGGGGTTTTTGACGGCGGTGTAGCCGGAGGAGATGGTGTAGCCGTTGGCTTCGAGTTCGGCGAAGGCTTCCTTGACCCAGCGGCGTTTGGTTTCCCAGTCGGCGATGGGAGCGACGAGGCTTCCGCTGGCTTTCATGTCCTTGTAGATGCCGGTGTTGTAGGGGACTTCCATCTGATAGATGGTGACGGAGTCGGGGGCGAGTTCGAGGGTTTTGGCGATGTTGTTCCGCCAGTTTTCCTCGGTTTCCTCGAGCATGCCGGCGATGAGGTCGATGTTGACCTGGTCGAAGTTCTCGGCGCGGATGCGTTCATAGGCGCGGTAAACTTCCTTGGTGCGGTGGGCGCGGCCGTTGATTTCGAGGATTCGGTCGTCGAAGTTCTCGATGCCGAGGGAGAGGCGGGTGACGCCGATGTCCTTGATGGCGGTGAGTTTGCCGGGGTTGAGGGTGCCGGGTTCGCATTCGAAGGCGACTTCCTCGGCGGCGTCCCATGGGAGAAGGGCCTTCATCCTGTCGGTTAGATCGACGAGTTGGGTGGCGGAGAGGTAGGAGGGGGTGCCGCCGCCGAAGTAGATGAAGTGGGGTTTGCGGCCTGCGATGAGGGGTTTGCGGGCCATCATTTCGAGTTCGCGGACGGTGCAGTCGAGGTAGTGTTTGATTTCGTCGGCGTTTTTGTCGGTGTAGACGCGGAAGTAGCAGAAGTGGCAGCGTTTGCGGCAGAAGGGGATGTGGTGGTAGAGGCCGAGGGCGGGAGGCGGGCCGGAGTGTGGGGTGGCGTAGGCTTCTTCGACGGCGGCGGCGTTTTCGTCGGACCAGAAGGAGAAGGGCGGGTAGTTGGAGATGAAGTAGTTGCCCGCGCGGGTGCCGGTTTTCTGGGGTGGTGTGGTGGTGTCGGGCATGGGAGTGGATGTGTTTCATGATACGACTGAGGAGGATGGATTGATCACACGAACTCCGCAGTCGGTCAAAGTGCTGTAATGATTCCCGGTGAGGGGTTTTTGCGCCAATGATTTTTTCCAGCGAGATGTCTTTCGGTGGCGGATGGATTGATGGGTTGACTTCGATTTTGAGAGAAATATGGTTACCCATATGAAGACGACCATCGAGATTGCTGAGCCGCTTCTGGTTCGTGCGAAGGCGCGGGCGAGGGAGAGGCGGATCACGCTTCGTTCACTGATTGAGGAGTCCTTGGCTGCCGCTTTGGATCAGCCGGAGAGGGCGGTGCGGGTTCATCCTGTGACGTTCAAGGGCAACGGGTTGAGCAGGGAGTTTGAGGGGGCGTCGTGGGATCAAATCAGGGATGCGATTTATTCATGATCGCTGTGGACACCAACATGCTGGTTTATGCTCATCGTGAGGATTCACCTTGGCATGCGGAGGCCTTGGCCGTTGTTACGGAGCTTGCCGATTCGGGGGCGCCGTGGGGAATTCCCTGGCCGTGTGTTCATGAATTTCTGGCGATTGTGACGCATCCGAAGATCTATGATCCGCCGACCCCTTTGTCCACGGCACTGGCTGCTGTGGAGGCGTGGCAAGCGAGTCCGGGTTTGAGGTTTCTGGGGGAGGGGGCCGGGTATTGGGAGGTGATTTCAGCGCAGGCGACGGCCGGAAAGATCAAGGGGCCGAAGATTCATGATGCCCGGATCGCGGCGATCTGTCTTAACCATCGGGTGAAGAAGCTCTGGACCGCGGATCGGGATTTCTCGTCGTTCCCTGAAATGGCTTGTGAGAATCCGTTGGTTCGGAAGGGGAGATAGTTAGTTTTTGGAACCGCTGATGATGAAGAGTGTGCCGTCGCCGCCGGCGATGATGAGGTGACCTTGGGCGAAGACGGGGGAGGCGGTGAGGTCTTCGCCGAGATCGAGGCGCCAGAGTTCGGAGCCGTCGGTGGGGTTGGCGGCGTAGAGGCGGCCGTCGCTGGAGCCGAAGACGATGGCGTCATCGAAGGCGATGGGTGAGGATTCGACGCGGCCGCCGGTGGGGAAGGTCCAGGCGCGGGTGCCGTCGGTGCGTTTGATGGCGTGGAGGGATTTGTCGCGGCAGCCGATGTAGACGTGGGTGTCATCGACGGCGGGTGCGGTGAAGAATGGGAAGTCGCCGCCCTGATAGATCCACGTTGGTTTTTTGCCTTCGGCTTCGGCGGCGATGACCTGGTTGGCGTGGTTTCCGCAGTAAATGGTGGTGCCGGCGGTGGCGACGGAGTTGGTGATCTGGGCATCGGTGATGACTTCGTTGACGGGCTTGCCATCGGCGAGGTTGATGATGTGGATGACCTTGTCGCAGCCGCCGAATGCGACGAAGCGGCCGTCGATGATGGCGGGGGTGCCGTTGATGTAGTCGTCGGTTTTGTAGGTCCAGACGATGTTGCCGTTTTCGGCGAGGAGGCAGCGGGTGGTTCCGTCGTAGCCGTTGACGAGGACCCATTCGGATTTGGCATCGGGGCTGGTGACGATGGTGGGTGCGGAGGAGAATTTGTCGTCGCCGTCGATGGACCAGATTTTTTCGCCGGTTTTGAGATCGAGTGCGTAGAACTTCTGGTCGCCGGAGCCGACGAAGACCTTCCCGTTAGAGAGAGCGGGTGCGGCCTGGATGGTGTCGCCGGTTTCGTGTTTCCAGCGGAGTTGGCGGGAGTTGAGGTCGATGCAGTAGAGGAAGCCCATGACATCGCCGACGAGGATGGCGCCATCGGCGACGGCGGCTTCGGCGGTGCCTGGGGAATCCATTTCGAAGGTCCAGGCGATGGTGGGGTTTTGCGGGGCCGGGGCGTTGATGCGGGCCTGGAGGGAGGGGCCGCCGCGGGTGACGGGCCAGTTTGTTAGAGGGGCTTCTGCTGGGATTGGGGTGGTTTTTGGGGGGCTGGTGTCTTGTGGTTTTTCGCAGGAGGAGAGGAGGATTCCTGAAAACAAGATTGGGAGCGAGACGCTCCCAAGACGGCCTGGAGCGAGACGCTCCAGCCACGATGTGAGGGAGAGGTTCATGAGGTAAGGGCGGCGTGGTAGAGGGTGGCGAAGGTGGTGGCGTCGAGTGGGATGGGGTTGAAGCGGCCGGTCCATTGGTGGGTGGCGGCTTCGGCGAGGGCGGGGATGGCGGAGGTGGGGATTTCGGGTTTGGGAAGGTGGGCGCGGGCGATGGTTTTTTCAAGCCAGTCGATGAGTGATGTGCCGAGGTGGCGGGAGAGGTTCTGATAGATGGAGGCGATTTCCGGGTGGGTGTGGTTGAGGCGGACGACGTGTGGGAGCATGAGGGTGACGGCGAGGCCGTGGGGGATGTCGAAGCTGGCTGTTAGAGGGTTGGCGGTTGCGTGGGCGGCGCCGAGCATGCTGTTTTCGATGGCGGCGCCGGCGAGGGCAGCGCCGAGGAGCATGCGGCCGCGGGTTTCGATGTCGGCGGTGCCGTTGAGGATGTGGTGGATGGAGGATGAGATGAGGCGGAAGGCTTCGTCGGAGGTGGCGGAGGAGACGGGGTTACGTTTGGTGCAGACGGCGGATTCGAGGGTGTGGGAGAGGGCGTCGAGGGCTGTTAGGGTGGCGACGTTTTGGGGTTGGGAGGCGGTGAGTTCGGGGTCGAGGATGGCGATGCGGGCGAGGGCTTTGGGGTCGCCGCAGGCCATTTTCTCGTGGGTGCCGTCGCGTGAGACGATGGCGTAGGATTGGCATTCGGAGCCGGTGCCGGCGGTGGTGGGGATGGCGATGAAGGGGAGCATCGCGTTTTTGGCGAGGCCGTAGCCTTTGTAGTCGGCCATGCGGCCGGGGTTGTTGAGGAGGAAGTTGCAGCCTTTGGCGGTGTCCATGCTGGAACCGCCGCCGAGACCGATGAGGACGTCGGGTTTGATGGATTGGGCGAAGTTCCGGCAGGCTTCGATGTCGGACTCGGTGGGGTTGATGTGGGAGCCCTGATAGACGGTGGAGCGGATGCCGGCGTTTGTTAGAAAGGCGGTGGCGCGTTCGATGTGGCCGGCGGCGACGATGCCGGGGTCGGTGACGATGAGGGCGTGGGTCGCGCCGAGGGTGGTGAGGCAGTCGGGTAGTTCGGCGAGCCGACCGGGTCCGAAGCGGATGGCGGGGCTGGGGCGGGCTTCGAAGGGGAGCATGGGGGCGAGGATGAGCTTGAAGGAAAGCGTGAATCGGGTAGAATCACCGCATGAAACTTTCCGAGATCGGGATTGAGGTGATGAAGTTGAGCGAGGGGGATCGGGCGGATCTTGCGGCGATGATTTTGGATAGTTTGGGCGGGGCTGATCCGAATGATTCCGATGAAGACAGCCTGACTGAAGCGATCAGACGCGGTGATGAGCTGTGGTCGGGAGCTGTGAAAGGAATTCCAGAGGAGGAGTTCATGCGGGAGATTCGTGCGATGCGGGCCAAATGAAGCTGACCTTTCACCCGGCGGTTCGGCAGGATCTTCGTGGCATTCTTGACTACTACGACGAGCGTTCTGATTCGGCTGGAGATCGTTTTTATGCGGCGTTTGACGGGGCACGCCAAAAACTTAAAGAGGCACCCGAGCAATTTCACCTTTTGGATGAATTCAGGCGGCGATGTGATTTGGACGATTTCCCTTATCATCTGGTGTTCGAGATTCGGAATGATGATGTTTTTGTCACGGTGCTTCGCCACAATAAGCGCCATCCAAACTTCGGGCTGAGGAGGAGGCGTCGATAAGCTAGGCGACGGCCACGTTGCCTTGGATGGCGCGGCGGTGGTAGAGGAACTCGAAGAGGTTGCCTTCGTGGGGTTGTTCCCATTGGACGCGGTTTGTGGGGTAGGTTCCGAGGTTGAGGCGTTCGATGTCGGGGCTGAGGAGGAGTTGTTCGATGAAGGTTTGGTCTTCGGTGAAGGCGGAGACGACGAGGGTTTGGCCGATGTTGGCGAGCATTTCGGATTGGGGGATTTCGACGATGCTGGCGTAGGGAAACATGAACTCGGTGTTGGCGAGGGGGTGTTCCTTGTCGGTGCAGGAGATGAGAGTGGGTTGGAGGTAGGTTTGATCGAATGCGTCGACTTTGCGCGGGGTTTCGCGGTGTGCGGCTGTCAGGTCGGTGGCTCCGGGGTCTTTGAGGTGTGCGGTGATGAGGGAGTCGATGCCATCGGCGAGGGCGGGGTTGGCGAAGCCGCAGAGGAGTGCGTTTTCGTGATCGCGGGGGAGAGGTTGGATTTTCGCGAGTTCTGCGGCGAGGGCGTTGGCGAGTTCGTCGCGGTGTGAGGGGACGAGGATGGCGGAGGTGTTGATGCAGGATCTGCCGCCGTTGGCGGAGATGGATTGGACGATGACGTCGAGGAACTCGGGCCAGCGGTGGATCATGTCCTTTCCGATGAGGATTTTGGATCGGCCGGTGCCGTGGACCTGGATGGAGGGGAAGGCGGAGTATTTTTTGACGGTGGCGTCGGAGCCGAAGGAGATGCCGCGGCCGCAGGATGTTAGAAGGGTGTCGCCGCCTTCGTGGGTGGTGGGGTAGTAGCCGAAGGCTTCTTTGGGGAAGCCGGCCTGGATCATGGCTTGGACGATGCGGAGGGGTGTGAATGGGTCTTCGCGGCCGGGTTTGAGGAGGACCGGGATTTTCATGACCGGTGCCGGTATCCAGAGTGAGTTGACGGCGGGGGCGTTGGAAGGGAGGGAGACGCCGAGGGAGGAGGTGGTGGGGAAGTAGTTGATGGTGAGGTCGGCGAGGCGGGTGATGCCTTTGTCGAAGATGTTGAGCGGCATGTTGCGGGTGAGTCCGGCGATGACGGTTCGGACTTGTGACATGGCGGCGTGAATTTTCCCCATGTTCATGCGGACGAGCGTGTGGGGGAGGCGGGTGAGGGCGGAGAGGGACTCGACGTATTGTTGGGGCGAGTGGGTGGTGTCGCCGCAGGGGAGGTCGGCGTGGAGGAATAGTTCGGCGGCTTGTTCGCAGTAATCGGCGAGGGTTTCTGCGGGGATGGCGTCGAGGGCGGCTTTGGCTTTGGCGATTTGGAGGAGGTCGCGGCGGATGAGGCCGGGGTTCGCGGTGTGGGTGGTGAGGGTTTCACCGTTGCCGAGGTCGAGTTCGACGAGGTCGCAGGAGTGGTATTCGCGGCCGAGGCGGTGGATGGGGATGTTCATGGGGAAGTGCCGAGTGAGAAGTGATCAGTGATCAGTGGTTTTCAATAGACGCCTTCGATGACGGTTTTGGTGCCGGATTGGAAGGGGCGGACGTCGCCGACGCCGTCCCAGGGGAATTCGTCGCAGGCGGGGCGGCGGATGGCTTCGTCGCGTTCGAGGAAGCGTGGCATGAAGAACTCCTTGGTCATGGTGGTGAGTTCGACGCGGCCGTATTCGCCGTAGGGCATGAGGTCGGCGGGGGAGTCCGGGTTGACGATGCGGAGGACGGCGCGGGGTTGTGGGGCGTGATAGGTGAGTGAGTATTCGCCGGGGGCGCGTTTTTTGGAGATGGCGAGGCCCATGAGGGTGTTGCCGTAGGTGGGGGCGAAGTTGATTTTTCCTTCGAGGACTTCCTCTTCGATGAACTTGACGTATTGGGGCGTCATGGTGGTGCCGCCGGCGAAGACGCCGCGGATTCCGGCATCGGCGAGGGACATGCGTTCGGCGAGGGATTCGAGGAGTTTGGGGGTGGTGAAGAGGCAGCCGATGTCGCGGTGGCGGATGATGGTGGCGGCCTGGTCGATGACGTGTTCCTGATAGAGTTTGGCCATGCGCATTTCGCCCATGCCGATGAGGCGTTTGACCCAGCGTGGGTCGAGGTCGATGAAGTAGCAGGCGCCGCCGCGGATGTTGGCGAGGTGTTCGATGGCGAGGCGGAGGCGGCGTGGGCCGGTGGGGCCGACCATGAGCCAGTTGGCACCTTGGGGGAAGAAGTCGGGGCCGTAGTGTTCGGAGAATTCGGTGTAGTCGGTTTGGTAGTCGTCCCAGCCGATGCGTTGTTTTGGCATGCCGGTGGTGCCGCCGGTTTCGAAGACGTTGTAGGGTCGTTTGCCGAAGGCTTTGGGGATGAAGCGTGCGGGGTTTTCCTTGCGGAGGACTTCATCGTCGAAGTGATCGAACTGGAGGAGGTCGTTGAAGCAGGTGATGTCGGTGAGTGGATTGAAGCCGAGTGTGGGGAGTTGTTCGAGCCAGTAGGGGCAGCCGGTTTCGGGGGAGAAGTGCCATTTGACCATTTCGAGGGTGTGGGCGTCGAGTTGGGCGGCGGCGGCTTGAGGGGTGAGGGATGAGGACATGGTTTTCGGATGATGGATGGATAAGTTGGGAACGGGTGTGGGCAAGGCGGATTCTTGGTCTTTAGTCGAAGGCTTTCGGGTCGATGTCCAATTGCTTGAGAGCGGCCACGTCGAACTGGTCTTTTTCCCGGACTGAGCCGCTTTTGAGGCTGATCAAGGCTGCCTTGGAGGCGTATGCAATTTCATGGCCTTGAAGCGTGAGGATGGAAGCGTCGGTTCTGAGGTCGGGATAACGGAGGCCTGACATGCGGGTGAAAACATCGATCTGGCTGAGTTCTGTTTCTTCGACGATTCGAATGGCACCCTCCTCATCGGTAAAGTCTTCCCGGGAGAGTTCACGGGCGAAGCCTTCGCCATAGTCGGCGAGCGAATCGAGGAAGCGCTGGATGTTTGCAGGTGAGGATTCGATCAGGATATCCAAATCTTCTGTGAGGCGGACGTATCCGTGCAATGTGACAGCAACGCCGCCCACCAGGACGAAATCGACGGCAGCTTCAGCGAGGATGACCAACAGTTTTTCGAACGTGGGTTCCATCGTTTGCGGGCGGGTTCCATTTTCCGCCGAGAAGCCAGCGGGCGTTTTTCCGAAGGGCTTCCAGACGAACCAGCGGAGGCAGGACAGCGAGGGAGCCGCCGACCCGTCGTTTTACAGGTTCACGAAGGTCTTGGTTCATCGGAGAAATTTAGAATGTGTGAGGATTGATGTCGAACTGCATCTTCAGGCGAAGAATTTACGCAGGGTGGAGTCCGATGGTTTTGGGGTGAGGAGGGAGACGATGACGAGGGTGAGGGCGGAGGCTGTGATGATGAGAGTGACGGGCATCATGCCGGCGATGAGGAGTTCGTCGGATTCGCCGGGTGGCTTTTTGGCGATGATGTCGCGGTAGAAGAGGACGCACCAAGTGATCGTGGTGACGATGATGCAGGAGATCGCTCCGATGGCGGTCGTGCGTTTCCAGTAGATCGCGGCGACGACGAGCGGGAAGAGCCCCGCGAAGCCGGAAAAGCACCAGACCCCGAGGGCGAAGATCTGAGCGGTGTCCATGAGGGCGCAGGACAAGCCGTAGGTGATCGCGACGATGAAGAGGATGAAGCCGCGGGCGATGAGGACTTTTTGGGAATCCGTGAAACGATCCTCGCTGAATTTTTTGATCACGATATCCCGGGTGAACATCGTGCCGAGGCACATGAACTGGGAGTCGAGCGAGGACATGATGGCTGCGAGGACGCCGGCGCCGACAAGGCCGGAGAGGACGGGGGAGTGGACGAGGCCTTCGACCATGCGGCCAAGGATGGAGTTCGGGGATTGGCCGGGGCCGAGCGGGCCGATTTCAGCTGTGGCCCAAATGCCGATGAGGATGCAGGGAAGCCAGACGATCATGATGAAAACCGGGAAAGCGGTGACCGTCAGCTTGAAAGATTTGGCGCTCTTTGCGGTGAGCCAGTGCTGGAAAAGGTGCGGGAACATTCCGACGGAGAGCGGGATGAAGCAGTAAGTGAAAAACTGGGCGTGTCCGATCAAGCCTTCGCGGGCGGCGCGGGGTTTGGCGAAGTCGCTTTCAAGGACGGCCTGGCTGGCGGCGGCGAGTCCGCCGAGTTTCTGTGAGATCATCCAGAAGGCGATGACGCCGGTGAGCATGAAGACGATGGTTTGGAAGACGTTCGCCCAAACCGCGCCGCGAAGGCCGCCAAAGAAGACGTAGAAAAAGACGATGGCGCAAATCACGCCTCCGCCGAGTTCGGGCGGGATGCCGCCGCTGAGAGGATGGGGTGCTCCGGTGGGAAGGGTGAGGGCAAAGGCTTCCGGGAACATTCCCTTCGTAGCGGCCTGGATGAATTTTCCGGAGGCGATGACTCCGACAAGAAGGTAGGGGATCAGGAGCAGGATGAGGATGGGAAACAGGAGGTAGCCGACGGCGTTGGAATCGAAGCGGCTGCGGAAATACTCGCACTGGGTGAGGTAGCCGTGGCGTTTCCCGATGGCCCACAGCCGGATGCCGACGAGGAAGAAGACGGCGGAGTGGATGAGGCCGGACCATGACGCCATCAGCCCGTAGGTGCCGATTCCGGATGTGTAGGCCTTTC
>SXGQ01165415.1_pt1 | contig 28487 bp, 27 predicted proteins | sample 3178371 | NCBI WGS metagenome assembly SXGQ01 (sample SAMN11356859, study PRJNA531348) | freshwater metagenome | isolation source: freshwater sample F1-20 | place: China: Fuxian Lake, Yuxi | collected 2017-12-25 | reverse complement strand
GAGAAGCTCCAAGAGCGTCTCGCCAAGTTGGCCGGCGGTATCGCCGTCATCAACGTCGGCGCCGCCACGGAAGCCGAGATGAAGGAAATGACGGCCCGCGTCGAAGACGCTCTCCATGCGACCCGCGCGGCCGTTGAAGAGGGTATCGTTGCCGGCGGCGGCGTCGCTCTCCTCCGCACCATCAAAGCCATCGAAGCCCTCAAGCTCGAAGGCGACGAGGCGGCCGGTGCCCAGATCGTGCGTCGCGCGATCGAGCACCCGATCCGCGCGCTCTGCTCCAACGCGGGCGTCGATGGCGGCGTCGTCGTGAAGGAAGTCCTCAGCTCCAAGGGCAACGTTGGTTACAACGTCGCCACCGATAAGTTCGAAGACCTCGTTAAGGCCGGCGTAGTTGACCCAACTAAGGTCACCCGCACCGCGCTCCAGAACGCGGCCTCGATCGCCGGTCTCCTCCTCACCACCGAGTGCATGATCACCGAGATCCCGGAGAAGAAGGAAGCGGCTGGCGGCGGTGGCCATAGCCACGGTCCCGGCGGCGGCATGGACTATTAAGTCGGCGCCGATCTCACGATCACGTCTGAAAAACACTTCAAGGCGCTCCGCTCACCGCGGGGCGCCTTTTTTTGTGCTCCCCTCCCGCCTCTTTGACGGATAGCTCTGCCGGGCCCCGTCGGCGTTCGCCGTCCGCCGCTACCCCCATTATGACTATTCGCTCCAAGTTTTGTCCGGGACACCATGCGCGGAGTTTTCGATTCGGAAGGGCGTGGATGGCGGTGCTCTTTTTCGCCGTCGCAACGCTCGGTGCTGATCCGGCGTCGCTCAAACCCGAGGAAGCGCGTGAACGGATCGTGGCCTTGCGCCTCGAAGTCGCCCATCACGACGAACTGTACTACAAGAAATCCGCGCCCGAGATCAGCGACGCGGCTTACGATTCGCTGAAGCGTGAACTCTCGGCGCTGGAACAGAAGTTCCCCGGGTTGGCGGTCGGAATGCCCCATGCCGAGTCGATCGGTGACGATCGTAGCGGTGCGTTTCCGCTCTATCGCCACCGCGAGCGGATGCAGAGTCTCGCCAAGAGTTACGCCGAATCCGAACTGCGCGGCTTCCATGCCCGTCTTGCGCAACAACTGGGACGAAATGATCTCGTTTATGTGATCGAGCCCAAGTTCGACGGTCTGGCGGTCAGCGTAACTTACGAGAAGGGTCGTCTCGTCCGCGCGGTCACTCGCGGCAACGGCGTCGAGGGCGACGATGTCACCGCCAACGCGCTCACGATCGCTGGCCTGCCGCGCGAGCTGCGCGCAAACAATTCTGACGGCGCGCCGAACCCCGTGCCCGAAGCGATCGAACTGCGCGGGGAAATCTTTCTGTCGTGGACGGAGTTCCGGCGGATCAACGGAGAGCGCGAAGCGGCCGGAGAAGCGCCGTATTCCCATCCGCGCAATTTGGCCGCCGGCACGTTGAAGCAACTTGATCCGCGCGAGGTCGCGCAACGCCGGCTTGCGGTTGTTTTTTACGGCTGGGGTGCGTGGCAGCCCGTGGTTACGGGGCCGAACTCCCAGCGGGAGTTTCACGCGCAAGTGCGTGCGTGGGGTTTGCCCGGCTTGGAGACGTTCACCATCTCCCGCTCGGCCGACGAAGTGTGGGCCGCCGTGCGGGCCTTTGATCAAACCCGCTCCCAACTCGCTTTTCCCGTTGATGGCGCGGTCGTGAAGCTCGACGCCGTCGCGCTGCGCGACGAGGTCGGCGCCACTGACCATGCGCCGCGCTGGGCGACCGCCTACAAATTTGCCCCCGATCGCGCCGAGACGCAGTTGCTCGCGATCACCGTGCAAGTCGGCCGCACCGGTGTGCTCACGCCTGTCGCCGAACTCGCCCCGGTGCGACTCGCGGGCTCGACGATTGCCCGCGCCACCCTGCACAACCGCGAAGAGATCACCCGCAGCGATCTTCGCGTGGGTGACTACGTCTACGTCGAGAAAGCCGGCGAAATTATCCCAGCCATTGTCGGGGTGAACACCGCGCGCCGCAACCCGGCGAGCGCCCCGTTCGTGTTTCCGACCAATTGCCCCGCCTGTTGGACGGCCGTGGTCGCGGTGCCCGGTGAAGTTGCCGTGCGGTGCCCGAATCCTGCTTGCTCCGCGCAACTCAAGCGCCGCATCCAGCACTTCGCTTCGACTGCGTGCCTCGGGATCGAAGGGCTTGGACCCACGCTCATCGACGCTCTGGTCGAGAGCGGCCGGATCAAAAACCTGCCCGACCTCTACCGTCTGCGCCGCGAGGACCTTCGCGCGCTCAAGGGCGTCGGCGACAAAACCGCCGATGCGCTCATCGCCGCCATCGCTCAGTCCCGACGCGCCGAGCTGTGGCGCGTCATCTACGGGCTCGGCCTGCCGCAAGTCGGTTCCGTCTCGGCCAAGGACCTTGCCCGGAAATTCCGCTCGCTCGACGCCCTCGCGACTGCAAGCGCCGCCGATTTCACTACCGTCCTTGGCGCATCGGCGGCCGCCGCGGTCTCCGAGCATTTTAAAATCCCTGCCCATCGCGCGGTCGTTGCCGATCTCATCGCTCTCGGCGTGCAACCGGCGCTGCCCGCCGCCGCGAGCGCGATTCTCGCCGGGAAAACCTTCGTGCTCACCGGCACGTTGCCGCACCTCACGCGGGCGCAAGCCGAGGAAAAGATCACGGCGGCCGGCGGCAAAGTCGCGGGTAGCGTGAGCCGTAAGACCGACTATGTGCTGGCAGGCGAGGGGAGCGGGGCGAAGCTGGAAACGGCCCGCGTACTCGGCGTCACGGTAATCGACGAGGCGGGCCTTCTCCGGCTTCTATTGGGGAATTGAACCGGCCGCCGGTCTGGCCTCTGTGGGCTGGCAGCTTGGTCGGCATTTCGTTTTTCTACGGACTTTCCATGGAGCTAATCTTTCTCGGCACCGGCACCTCCCAGGGCGTTCCCATGATCGCTTGCGACTGTGCCGTGTGTACGTCGGCTGACCCGCGCAATAAGCGCACGCGCGCGTCGATCCATGTCGTGATGGACGGCCTGCACATCCAGGTGGATGCCGCGCAAGAGTTCCGTCTCCAGTGTCTACGCGAAAACATCCGCCAACTAGATCTTTTCATCCTCACCCACGGACACACCGACCACATCACGGGGATGGATGACCTGCGCCGGTTCTGTGATCTGCTCGGCGGTTTAGGGCTCACGGTTTATTCTACCGACGAGGGGATCAGCCGGGTGATAGCGATGTATCCCTACGCTATCATGGAGCGGCCGGTGGTGAAGGGTTACCCGGCGTTTAAGCTCCAAGAGCTGCCGCCATTGCTCGAACTCCCGCAAGGCACGATCCAATCCACTCTGCTCCCGCACGGCGGGGTCAACACTCTCGGCCTCGCATTTACCGAGCGCAGCAGCGGAAAAAAATTGGTCTACTACACCGATTGCAAACGGGTGCCCCGTGAGGCGGTGGAACTCGCGCGCGGCGCCGATTTGGTCGTGCTCGATGGCCTTCGTCCGCTGCCGCACCCCTCACATATGAGTATCCCGGAAGCGATCGCGGTCGCCCAAGAGATCGCGGCACCGCGCACCTTGTTCACCCACCTGACTCACCTGAGCGATCACGCGACATTGGCGGCCGAGCTGCCCGCCGGCATTGAGCCGGCGCACGACGGGCTTCGGATCGTGCTTTGAGAGCGATGACAAGCGCGGCGCTCTCCGTCGCCGGCGCCTAGCCTGACCGAGCCAAAAAATCCGGAAATTCGCGCTTGATTTAATTCATACTAACTTAATGTAGTTTAAAATAGTCTTTAAATGAAACTCTCCAAGAAAGGCGAATACGCCCTCCGCTCGCTGATCAACCTCGGCATCGCCGCCGAGGTGAAGCGCGACTTGGTGCAGGTATCGGAGCTAGCTGAGAGCGAGCAACTTCCCGTCAAGTTTCTGGAGCAGATCATGCAGGCGCTTAAGGACGCCGGTCTCGTCTCCAGTATGCGCGGCAAGTTCGGCGGTTACCGCCTCGCAAAGCCTGCCCGCGAGATCACCATCGGCCAAGTCGTCCGCCTCATCGATGGCCCGCTCGCCCCCATCGGTTGCGTGAGCCAGTCGGCCTATGAGAAATGTACTTGCCCCGATGAGGCCCACTGCGGCTTGCGGATGTTGATGCTCGATGTGCGCAACGCGATCGCCGGCATCCTCGATCGCTACACGCTCGCCGATGTCGTGGAGATTACGCTCCGCAAGCTCCGCCGCGACGATGTCCCGCTTCCGTTCTCCGCCGAGGCCGAGGCCGCCGCGTCGTCTGCGCGTTTGCCCGCCCGCCACGCCCGCAAACTCGCCCGCCGCGCCGGCAGCTCCCGCCTCGATGAAACCGAAGGCGTGCTCCACCAGTTGCTCGGCGAATACAGCATATGACCGCGTTTTGGGTGAAGTCTTTGCCGCTCATTTTCTGCTTATCGCTGGCGAGTGCGGAGATGCGAGCTGAGCGGGTCACACTTCGCGTGGGCTACTTCCCGAATATCACACACGCGCAGGGTGTGATCGGCGCGCATACGACGCGTGAAAAAAAAGGCTGGTTTGAGCAACGGCTCGGCCCCGACGTCTTGATCCAATGGTTTCCGTTCAACGCGGGACCCAGTGCGATGGAAGCGATCTTCGCCGGCTCGATCGACCTTACCTATGTCGGCCCCAACCCGGCGCTCAACGCCTACATCCGCTCCCGGGGCGACGAGATCCGGGTGCTCGCCGGCGCCGCCGAGGGCGGGGCTGCGTTGGTCGTGCATTCCAATGGTGTTTTGAAACAGCCCGCAGACTTCAGGGGGCGTCGTGTTGCCACGCCCCAGCTCGGCAACACTCAGGACGTCGCCGCCCGGGCGTGGCTAAAGAAACAGGGTTTTAAGGTCACTCTCACCGGGGGTGATGTCGCGGTCCTGCCGGCAGCGAACTCCGAGTTATTCCAATTGTTCCAAGCGGGAAAAATCGAAGCAGCGTGGACCGTAGAACCTTGGGTTTCCCGGCTCGAAATCGATGCCGGCGGTAAAGTCTTCATCGAGCAGAGCGATGCCGTCACCACCGTCTTGGTCTCAGCGGTCAAGTTCCTTAAGGCCCGCCCGGAACTGGCCTCGCGGTTTTTGGCCGCCCACGTTGAACTCACCGCATGGCTGGGCACGCACTCGACCGAGGCGCGATCTCTCGTCCAAGCGGGGCTCACCGCCGAGACTCGGCGCGAGGTTCCGGCTGCTTTGATGGAGCGGGCGTGGGCTCGGCTCCGCTTCACGGACCGGGTCGCCCAAGATCAATTTACGGCGCTGGTCGGGGATGCCCAGTCGGTGGGATTTCTCCGTCAAGCGATCCCGCTGGACCGGATGTTTGGAGGTAAACCATGAGCCTCTCAGATGAAGTTTCGGTCGAGGCCCCGGCGGCCAAACTGTCGATCAAGGGCGTGAGCAAACGCTTCGTTTCCGGCAAGCGCTCGGTGCATGCGCTCGATGATGTTTCGCTCGATGTCGGCGAAGGGGAGTTCGTGTGCCTGGTCGGTCCCAGCGGCTGCGGGAAATCGACGTTGCTCAATCTCGTGGCCGGATTGGATCTGGCGGATTCGGGCCAGATCTCCGCCGACGGCATCCCGATCAATGCTCCGGGGCGTGATCGGATGGTGATGTTTCAGGAGGCCGCGCTGTTTCCGTGGCTCGATGTTTTGGGCAATGTGATGTTTGGACTCCGCCGTAAACCCGGCCTCACCGACGCCGAGCGGTGTAAGGTCGCCGAATTCTACCTGCGGCTCGTGGGCTTGGAAAAATTTCACCGCGCGTTTGTCCATGAACTTTCGGGCGGGATGAAACAGCGGGTAGCCTTGGCCCGCGCGCTCGCCCCGAACCCGCGCGTGCTGCTCATGGACGAACCCTTCGGAGCGCTCGACGCCCTGACGCGAGACCAACTTTACGGCGATATTCAGCGCATCTGGCAGCAGCGAAAAAAGACCATTGTTTTTGTGACCCACAATGTGCGCGAAGCCGCGTGTTTGGGTGACCGTGTGGTGCTGTTCTCGCCCCATCCGGGCCGAATTCGAGAGCAGTTCGAAATCGATCTGCCGCGGCCCCGCGATATCAACAGTGTCGAGCTCGCCCGTCACACGACGGCGATTACCGCGGCGTTGAAGAATCATGTGCGGCCGGAAGCGGAGGTCGCCGAATGAAACGCGTTGGCCTCGCCGCTCTTTTCTTCGCCGCGTTATTTGTCGGCTGGGAACTGCTTTACCGATCCGGGTTTTGGTCGCCCGTGCTGCTGCCTTCGCCGCTGGTCGTGGGCCGGTATTTGTGGGAGGCGACGGTTGATGGCAGTCTCCTGAGTGCGACTCTGGTTACGGTCAAACGCCTGTTTCTCGGCTATGTGTTTGGCCTGCTGTTGGGTTTGCCGCTCGGTCTGCTGACGGCCCGGTTTCGGGTGCTCGCGGATACGCTCGGACTTATGGCGTTGGGGCTCCAAGCGTTGCCCAGCGTCTGCTGGGTACCGTTGGCGCTGTTGTGGTTTGGTCAGACGGAGGCCGCCATGTTCTTTGTCGTCGTGATGGGCACGCTGTGGTCGGTCATCATTGCGACCGATAACGGTGTGCGAAACGTGCCGCCGATCTACGCCCGCGCCGCGCGCACGATGGGTTCCAGCGGGCTGCACACGTGGCTTTACGTGATCTTTCCCGCGGCGTTGCCGTTCATTGTGGGCGGGATGAAGCAAGGGTGGGCATTTGCCTGGCGCTCGCTGATGGCGGCGGAGATTTATGTCACGATCCTGAGCGGCTTTGGTCTGGGTCACCTGCTGCACTACGGGCGCGAGTTGAACGCCATGGAGCAGGTGATTGGAATCATGCTCGTGCTCTTGCTCATCGGCCTGCTCGCGGACAAAATATTTTTCTCACCTTGGGAGCGCTTCCTGCATCGCCGTTGGGGAACCGCCAAATAATTTTTACCCGATAACGAACCCTTCACTCCCTTCATTCATTATGGCTAAAATATACAACGACATCACCGAAACGATCGGCAACACCCCGCTCGTGCGGCTCAACCGCACGGCCGCCGCCCACGGGGCGCAGGCTGAAATTCTCCTGAAACTCGAGTTCTTCAACCCGCTCTCGAGCGTGAAGGACCGCATCGGCTTCGCCATGATCGACGATGCGATCAAGAGCGGAAAAATCACCAAGGACACCGTTCTAATCGAGCCTACTTCGGGCAACACCGGGGTCTCGCTCGCTTTCGTCGCCGCCGCGAAGGGCATCAAGTTGATCCTCACGATGCCCGAGACCATGTCGGTTGAGCGGCGTAAATTGCTCAAGATTCTCGGTGCCCGGCTTGTGCTCACCGAAGGTGCCAAAGGCATGAAGGGCGCGATTGCCAAGGCCGAGGAGCTCGCCGCCAAAATTCCCGGCGCGCTGATTCTCCAGCAGTTCAATAACCCCGCAAACCCGGCGATTCACCGCCGTTCGACGGCCGAGGAAATCTGGCGCGATACCGACGGGAAGATCGACTTCCTCGTCGCCGGCGTCGGCACGGGCGGCAAAATCACCGGCGTCGCCGAGGTGCTCAAAGCGAAGAATCCCGCCGTCAAGATCGTGGCCGTCGAGCCCGATGCATCGCCGGTGCTTTCGGGCGGCACTCCCGGTCCGCATAAGCTTCAAGGCATCGGAGCGGGCTTCGTGCCCGGCGTGCTCAATACCAAGATTTACGATGAAGTGGTGCGCGTGAAGGAGGCCGACTCCGGCCCGATTTCAAAGCAGGTCAGCCAGCTTGATGGCATCCCGGTCGGTATTTCGTCCGGGGCGGCGATCTGGACCGCGATCCAGCTCGCGAAACGGCCCGAGAACAAAGGGAAGATGATCGTCGCCATCGTTGCGTCGGCGGCTGAGCGCTACCTTTCGTCTTGGCTATTCGCCGACATCAACGTCGAGAGCGATTCCGTCGAGGATCTCTTCGTCGCCGCCAAATGATTTAACCGAAAGCGAGGCGGGCTGTCAGCCCGCCTTGGCTTTAGGCTTATGCTGCCGTTCGGCGCGAAAGGTGGTTTCCGTCGAGTCTAGCCGACTATTTAAACCGTCATGCCCGCCGCCCACGTTTCCTGATTCTTCGCCGCACGAATCTCGCAGGGTACCCCCACCGCTTTTCGACTTGGCCAAAAGGATTCGGGCGACTCGCGGCCAACCGCGGAACAACCTTCAAGCCTCCGCAACGTGGGGCCTCGGCCAAAGGTCCATCCTTGCCCGGGCGGTGCGCTGCGGCGACTACGAGGCCGCTGCGTTGACCAATCTCGCTCCGGCGCAGGTCGCGCCTTCTCCGGCCAACTCAAAGCTCCGCGCCCTGCCGACCGACGCGGTGGCGTCCCGCCGCTAACGTTGACGTGATCGGCGCATTCTCGGCGAAGACTATTGCCGATCTGGGTATCGGCTATCGGATCAAAGACCGCTTCACGGTTTCAATTGGCGCGAGCAACCGGTTCGACATGGTGCGCGTAAACATGGCGGTGACGGCCGAGCGGGTGAAGTGGAAGGCGGTGGTCGATTTGCTAAACCCCCCGCGCACTGAATCGCAGGCGAACTTTGTCTTCTTCGACGCAGGCCGACCGCAGGCGGCGAAGGCGTTGGCGACCGAGGGCGTCTTGGTCGGCCGGACGTTTGCGCCCTATGTGACGTGGTTGCAGATCACGATTTGTTTTCCCGGGGAAAAAGCCCGGGCCTAAGCGGCGGTGAAGCGGTTTTTTTAAGTCAGACTCGAAGTAGGGCGCGAACCTTGAGGCCGGAGACGGATGGGCGCTTTGCCCTGCGCGTCTGATTTCGACCAGCGAAAAAAACACACGCCAAAGGCGGCAAGCGCGACCGCTAAGCCGACGAGTTTCATGCTCACGCCGGCGGCAAGTTGGTCTTCGCCGGCGGTGAAATCGGGGAACAGGCGCGGCGCATATTCGTACGTGGGATAGAGGACTTCGGGGGAAAACGTGATGTAGGCGAAGACCGGCGTCATCGCGATGAGCACGCTGAAGAGATAGATCATTCGGCTGCCGTAAGGGATCGGCGGAAAGGTACGAGATGGGCTTAGAAGCGGCCACCAATAGAGAAGACCGGCGCCAAAGAACATGACATGCTCGATGATGTGCACGGTTTTGTTCTGCAGGGCCCAATCATAGGCCCAAGGAACGTGCCAGAGGCTGATGATAAGTGTATAGAGCAGTCCCGCGATCACCGGCTGGGTGATGAGCCTGATCGGCAGGCGCAGCGCGGGGCGGGCTAGCACGGGTTCGACCATCCACTCGGGCAGGCCGCGCAAAAACAGGATCGCCGCAGGGTAAATCAGCAGCTGGTGCTGGAGCATGTGGACAACGAAGAGAAAACGTTCGCCGATTTGGTCGAGCGGAGAACCGACCGCCAGGTAGAAGATCACCAATGAGGAGTAAAATTGGGTCGCGTGGGTGCGGGGGAAGGAGGCGCCCGGGGCCAAGCGTGGGCGCAGTGGACCGGCAAGCACGGCGTAGAGCCAGCCAAGGAACACCAGACCTCCGACGAGGTAGGGTTCGTTGTGCCAATGGCGCCAGTCGATCATGGTAAAAAAAAGGCGGCCAAGAGGCCGCCGAGAGTATGGATCAGGATCCTAAGCGGAGCGGGACGTCAGGTCGGCAGCGGCAGGCTGTCTTTGACTGAGAAGATCGCTAGCAGCGCCCACACCGTGCCGGCGGAAAGAACAAGGCCGATGAAAAACAGGATGGTGCAAAACGGCTTATCCCACCGCAGATGCATAAAATAGAAGATCACATACAAGAACTTCACGACCGAGAGTATGACCAAACCGGTCACGATGATCCATTTTGCGAAGGGCAAATAAATGCCGACGATTTCGACGCCGGTGATGACGGCCAAAAGCATGGCCACGTTCACGTAGATCTGGAATTTGCTCTCTTCTTCGTGGCCATGGGCATGGTCCGGAGAGGTGGATACGGGGGCGCTCATAGGTAAAAATCAGAGGTATTCGATCAGGTAGACCGCGGTAAAGATCACGATCCAAACAATATCAACGAAGTGCCAGTAAAGGCCCATGGATTCGACGTCGATGGCGTTGGCTTCGCCGAAGTTGCTCAACGCCTTGGGTTGAGCAAAGCCAATGCATACGGCGATGCAGCCGATAAAACCGGCGATCATCCAGAGGTGGCTGGCGAAATACGCCCCGGCGGTGCCGCCGGTCTGAAGCGCGTGGACGACGCCCAGCACGGCGAACATCGAAAGCAGCACGGCCCCGACGATTGCGGCGATATGGAGGCAGTTCTTGAACAACCAGCCGAAGGTTCGGCCGGCCTCATGCGGCTGGAAGGAGCGAACATACATCAAAATCAGCCAGAAAACGCCGACTGCGACGTGGATGCCGTGGGTCCCGGTGAGGGTGTAGAAGGTCGTGCCGAACATGCTGTTCGTCAGCGTCACATTCTTGAGCTTCACGAATTCCTCGAACTCGTAGACTTGGCAGCCGAGGAAAATCGCCCCGAAGAAAATCGTGGTCAGCAGCGACCAGCGCATGCTCTTGACGTTACCCTTTTGGATCGCCGTGACCGCGAGGGCCATCATCAGCGACGACATCAACAGAATGAAAGTCGAGAACGAGGTCAGCTCGAGACTGAAGATCTGCTTGGGTGAAGGCGAGCCGGGCGCCGGATGCAGGCGGTAGATCAGGTGCGTCGAAATGAGCGCGCCGAAGAACATACAATCCGAGGCGAGAAACGTCCACATCATCAGCTTCTTGTTAGGAATGCCGGTTGATGTGCTCGGATCGTGGTGGTGGTCGATAGTGCCAGCGGCGGCGTGACTGCTCATAAGTGGGAGGGCGATAAGGGGGAAGGGAGAAGAGCGGGTGCGAACTTAGTGTTTGGCCGGTTTTTTGCCGTTGGACTCATCTCCTTCATTTTCCGGGTGAAGATGATAGCCGCCGTTGCCTTCGAGAGCCCAGAAATAGATGCCGGCGAGCATGACTACTCCACCGATCATCGTGACACCGATCTTCTTGCCCCAGAATCCAGGCGTCGGGTCGTTGTCGATGACCGAGATGCCGATACCGGCGATCAACATCCCGAGGCTAGCGACAAACGGATAGATGGATTGATGCGGCATGTGGATACCGCCGTGAGCAGCTTCCTCTTTGGCGTGTGCGGCATCTTCTTTGGCGATTTGTTCCTTGTTCTGCTTCATGTACCAGAAGGCATCGCGCGCATGGACCGTTGGGATCACGCGGTAGTTATACTCGGGCGGGGGATTGGGTAGGCTCCACTCAAGGGTGCGTGCGTCCCAAACATCTTTGCCGACTTTCTCGCCTTTGAAGTAGGTGTAAACCATCACGGCAAAGTAGATAAAGATACCGACACCGAGGATCAGCGCACCGACGGTGGCGATGTAGTTGGCAGAGTTCCAGCCGAGGTTGCCGTCGTAGGTGAACGTGCGGCGAGGCATACCGTTCAGACCGAGGAAATGCATCGGGAAGAACGTGATATTGAATCCGGCGAAGATAACCCAGAACGAGAGTTTACCCCAGAATTCGCCGATCTTGCGGCCGAACATCAGAGGGAACCAAAAGTGGATGCCGGCGAGTAGCGCGAACATCGATCCGCCGATCAGAACGTAGTGGAAATGAGCGATGACAAAGTAACTGTCTTGCTGTTGAGCGTCGGCGGGTGCGGCCGAGTGCATCACGCCGGAGAAACCACCAACCATGAACATCCAGACGAAACCGAGAGCGAACATCATCGGTGTACGCATAGAGATATGCCCACCCCAGAGAGTGCCGATCCAGTTGAATATTTTAACTCCGGTCGGAACGGCGATAGCCATGGTAGCGAGGGAGAATGCCGCTGTGGCGACGGTACCCATGCCGGTCGTGAACATATGGTGGCTCCATACCGAGAAACCGAGGAAACCGATGGAAGCGCCGGAAAACACGACGATCGGGTATCCGAAGAGCGGTTTGCGGGAGAAAGTCGGAAGGATTTCGGAGATGATACCCATCGCCGGGAGAATCAAAATGTAGACCTCGGGGTGGCCGAATACCCAGAAGAGATGTTGCCAGAGGATCGGCATACCGCCGCCTGAAACTTCAAAGAAACTCGTGCCGAAGAGGCGGTCCATCATGATCTCAACCAAGGCGACGGTGATGAATGGGAACGATAGCACGATGAGGAAAGCCGTAATCAGGGTCATCCAAGTGAAGACCGGGAGGCGCATCATGGTCATGCCGGGAGCCCTCATATTAATAATCGTGACGATGAAATTCAACGAAGCGGCGATCGAGGCGACACCGAGTAACTGGAGCCCCATAATCCACATGTCGACCGAGTGGTCCGGCGTGTAGGTTTTCGAAGTTAACGGAGCATAGCCCGTCCAGCCTGCGTCAGGAGCACCCGCCGACATAAACCAACCGAGGTTCAGGATGATGGCTCCGGCTACGAAAGTCCAAAGCGAGAAGGCGTTGAGGCGGGGGAAAGCCACGTCGCGGGCGCCAATCTGGAGCGGCATGATGAAGTTAAAAAACGCGGCGGAGAGCGGCATGACTGCAAGGAAGATCATCGTCGTCCCATGCATCGTGAACATCGTGTTGTATTGCTGCGCGGTCAGCACGGTGCCGTTGGGCGTCATCAACTGCAGGCGGATGAGAAGAGCCTCAAAGCCACCGACCAAGAAAAAGAACAGCGCGAAGATCCCGTAGAGAAATCCGATTTTCTTGTGGTCGACGGTGGTTAACCAGCTGATTAAGCCGGTTTGGGCGGTGGGTCGCCAGAAGACGGCTGACTTGGTCTCTGTCGCGACGTCTTTGACTTGGAGATCTGATTTGAGGATGGCGTCCATGGAAGAAGATTACTTGAGGCTCTGAAGATAGGCGACGAGGGCGACTTCGTCCTCGTTGGTGAGTTTGATATTATTGTCGATGTAGCCCTTGGCCATTTTGTTGCCGGGCTTGACCGATTCTGGGTTGTGGATCCAGCGGTGGAGTTGCTCGGTGTTGTTTTCCAGCAGCGCGCCGGCGAGAGTTGAGCGGGACCCAAAATGCGTGAGGGTAGGACCGCTGATTCCAGCATAACCATGGCCCCGCACTTCGTGGCAGCTGAGGCAGGCTTTTTCCTTAAACAGAGCCTTGCCCTGAGCGATCAGCGCCGGGTTCTCGCCCTTTTCGGGAAATTGATGGGCCTTCCATGCATCTAGGGGAGATGTATCGTATTTTGCGGTGTGGCCGGTCTCGTTTGTTTTGAAGGTGCGGAGCGAGGCGAATTGGGCTTTCGGAGCGTTGTTGGCCGCGATCCGAGGCGGAGCCACGTCGCGGGCAGGGGAGGTTTGTTGGCTTAGCCAGTCGTTGAAATCTTTCGGCCCGAGGGCGATTACACGGAAACGCATGACGGCATGGGAGTCGCCGCAGAACTCTGCGCATTGGCCCCAGTAGTAGCCAGGCTGGTCGGCTTGGAACCAGAGGTGGTTGGCGCGATTTGGAATCATATCCACTTTACCGGCGAGTTTCGGAATCCAAAAACTGTGAATCACATCGATCGTACGGAGATTCACGCGAACAGGACGCCCGGCGGGAATCACGAGTTCGTTGGCAGTGGTGAGGGCACCTGCTCCGGCGATCTGTTCACTCGGATAATCGAATTTGAACCACCATTGATACCCGGTAGCGGTAACTTCGTAGGTGTCGGCCTTGCGGTCCTCGGGCACGTCATAGGTATACCAAATGCCCTTCAACGTCGGGATTGCGATGATCACGAGTGCCAGCACTGAGGCGCCAATGAGGCCGATCTCAATCAGCGGGTTGCCATGGCCTTGCTCGGGCGGAATGGCTTTTTCTTCTTCGGGCGTGCGCGCTTTAAATTTGATCGAAGCGTAGGCCAGCACCGCGCCGACCAAGATAAAAATCACGAGCGTCACCCAGCAGGTGACGTAGAAAACGTCCAACTGAGACTTCGCGACCGGCCCTTCGACCTTGATGGTCGATTGGTGGCCGTCCATCCGCCAAAAATTATAGTCACAAGCGGAAAGCAATGAAACCGCTCCGACAGCAAGAACCGCCCGGCTCCAGTGGTCGGCGGATGAGAGGATTGTGGCAAGGCGCATAGAAAGAGTGAACGATTTTCGAAAAGTCCCGAGTTGGCGACAAACTCTTTCTAGAGTTCGTCAACCCACCGGCGATTCAAGTCATAATTCTGCAAGACGTCGAACGTGGGTGGGGTAGCAGGGACTGCAATGCGGTGCGTGATGGTTTCGTTACGTATTAATCGGTCTTCGTTGTTCATAAGTTAGACGCGTTCGCGATCGCCGCGAAATCATGATGCCAGCTCACGGTCCTAAGTGGCTCCGCTACTTTTGATGATTCGCGTTTGCCAGCGCCGAAACACGCGTTGAGGGTCGCGGGGCATGAAAAATTATCTCATTCTAGCAACATCTGTTTCAGCCCTGCTTCTCTCCGGCTGCGGCCAAAAAGAGTCTGCCTCCGCTCCGGCCTCGGCTCCGGCCGCCGCATCGGCCGCCCCGGCTCCGGCCACCGCCGGCCCGAGGGTCATTGAAATCACCGCCGGTGATAACATGAAATTCAACATCACCTCGATCGAGGCGAAGCCCGGTGAGACGTTGAAAATCATCCTCACGAACATCGGCCAGATGCCGAAAGAGGCGATGGGCCACAATATCGTCATCCTCAAAAAAGGCGCTGACACGGCCGCCTATGCCGCCGCCGCCACGACGGCAAAGGCCTCGGAGTATCTGCCCCCGGCTCTCCAAGACCAAGTTCTGGCGCACTCTGAAATGATCGGGCCACGTAAATCCTCAGAGTTCCTCTTCAAGGTCCCGGCCGAAACCGGTGACTATCCTTACATCTGCTCTTTCCCGGCCCACTATATGGTCGGCATGAAGGGCGTGATTACGGTAAAATAATTCCAGCTCAAAAAAGTTAAAGGCCGCGCTTCAATGCGCGGCCTTTTTATTTTGGTGGTCAGAGACCGAGCGCGATGCGCGTCTTTAGTTTACTGAAGGCCACCATTGGTAGAGGAAGAAGTAGACGAGCACGCCGGTGACGGAAACGTAGAGCCAGATTGGAAACACGATCCGCGCCCACTTTTTGTGGCGCTCGAACTCACCCTTGAACGCCAGTGCGAAGGTGCGTGGAACAAGGTAAGCGATGGCGATCGCCAGAATGACGTGGGTGATGAGCATCACATAATACACGGTACGGATCGGGCCCTCCCCGCCGAATTGGGTATGAACCGCTTCGCCCGCGCCGGCCGCCATACCTTTGAGAATTTTGTGGCCCACGTAGCCGACCAGGAAAACGGCCGAGACGACGCCGGCGCTGATCATTGCGAAGCGATGAGCCGTCTTGCGGCCGGTTTTGATCAGGATGAAGCCGACCGAGATGAGGAGGGTGGCGAGAGCGTTGAGCGAGGCGTTGATCGCTGGGATGTCGTTGATTGTCATGGTGCGGCGGACTTAGAAATTAATGATGCGATCCGCCACGAGTGCTCCTAGGACGAGCGGCAAGTAAGCGATTGAGCAGTGGAAAAGCCGGCGGGCGGCGACATCACGACCCTCGGCGCGAAGAAACAGCACCGCGCAGGCGACAAATCCGACGCCGCCGACCAAGGCGACCGCCCCGGACCACGCAGTGGCGAAGCCGAGTGCCCAAGGGAGTAAGCTCACCACGAGCAGACCCAGGCTGTTGGCGAGGGACCATGCGGCTACAAAACCGCCTTTTTCATTGCGCACAGGAAGCATCGGGAAATGGACCGCCGAGTAGTCCCGCCGGTGGGTCCAGGCGATCGCCATGAAGTGGGGGATTTGCCAAAAGAAAAGGATGCCGAAGAAAATCCAGCCGAGTTCGGACACACGGCCCTCGGCGGCGGTCCAGCCGATGAGCGGCGGCAACGCTCCCGCAATCGCGCCGATTTCGGTGCTCCAACGCGACCAACGTTTCGCCGGCGTATACCATCCTAGGTAAGCGATCATCGTGAGTAACGCGACGCCGGCGCAGAGGTAGTTCACGCGGGAGAACAAAATGAAAAGCGCCCCGACGCACATCAGCCCGCCCAACACAAAGGCCGAGCCGGTGGCGACTTTACCGGTGGGAATTGGCCGGTCGGCGGTGCGCTTCATCTGCGAGTCGGTGTCGGATTCGAGCCATTGATTGAGCACCGCCACGCCACCGGCCGCGAGCGAAGTGCCGAGCGCCACGAAAATGAGCTGTGCGGAGCTAAATACCGGGCGGGCCGCGGCGTAGGCCGCGAGCGCGGTCAGCACCGATAACAGGCTCAACCGTGGCTTGGTGAGTTCGAGATAATCGGAGAATTTGGCGGAAGGTGCCGCGAGGGCGGGATTGGCGGTCATGGGCGGGAGGCGTTGGTCTCGGAAGATTCGATGGCGTTGCGGTGGGCGAGGCAAGCGAGAGCAAAGGCGGTCGCGAGCGTGGCCGCCCCGACGATGACGTGGGCCGTCGTGATGTCGGCCCGGCGTTGGCTCCAAATGATTGAGGCCCCGAGCAAAACTTGAACCACGAGCAGGGCGAGCAGTCCGTGCGCCAGATTCCTCAGGAGAGTCGACGCCGCCGAATCGCGGCGCACGCGCAACCATAAGATCAAAATCGCGACGGTGAGAACGACGGCGATCACGCGGTGGGCGAACTGAAGGGCGACGCGATAGTCCCAGTGCGGCGGCAAAATCGCGTGGTCGGCGGAAGAAAAGGGAAATGTCGGTATGGCCATGCCGGCGTGGTTGTGACGCATGAACACCGCAACCGTGAGTTGGACGAGCAGCAGCGCGACGCAGGCCACGGCGGCCGAACGGACTCGGGGCCCCACCGGAGCAACGCCCTCGATCCACCGGCGGGAACACCCAAGGGCGATGGCGACCAATATGCAGACGTAAATCTGGGCGAGAACGCCGTGGGGCACGCGCAACATTTGCCCCAATGACATATCGAAACCGGGCACCTGGGTCGCATCGAGCAGCACGCGTTTGCCACCGATCAGACCTTGGATGATGACGATGCCGAGCGCCCACCACCCGAGCTGCCGCAGCCAACGGCGGGCAACGGTGCGGTGGAGCCAGACGGCCAGTCCGATCGCAAAAACTCCCATCACGGTGCCGGTCAGGCGGTGCGAATGCTCGGCGAACATCGCCATATCAGTGAGCCAGCCCTCGGGGTTGACCGAGCCGTTGGAAAGCGGCCAATCAAGGAACGCCATCCCGGCGCCGATCGTGGTGGTAAACGCTCCGAGCGTCACCAAGACGAACACCCACACGGCGGCGGCCGTGGCGAATATCGAGAGCCCGCCTTGGTAAGCGGAGTTGCGAAGCGTGGTCGTCGAAGCAGGCATAAGAGGAAGAGCGGCGAACAGAAGGCACACTTCAATTACCGGCAAACCCTTTGACAAAGTTATCCTCCGGCGAATCCGTTGCGTGATGAAATCTAATGCACGGGTCTGGCCGCCGACCCTGGGAGCAGTCCTTGCGCTGGCTTTGGGTGGTTGTGGCCGGCCCGCCGCGCCGAAGTCCGGCACTCAGGCGGCGGCGACGTCGGTCGAACCCGCGTCGGTAGCGTCAAAACCCGCGGCCCCGGCCAAAAAAGAGGTGGCCGAGCGTTATCCTTTGACCGGTGAAATCACGGGGATCGATGCGGCCCGTAAGGTGCTCATCGTTTACCACGACGAAATCAAAGACTACATGCCGGCGATGACGATGGAGTTCATCGTGAGCCCGGGCGATCTGGCGGTGGCCAAAGTGGGTCAACGCATTCGTGCCGATCTGATCCCCAGTGAGACCGGCGATTTCCGCCTAGAGAAAATTTGGCCGGACGAAAAGTTGGCGACGGCGGCCGTCGCTGACGCCGCGCGGGGGCTGCGCGAGGACACCAAGACGCGTGGTAAGAATGCTTACCGCGAGGTGGGGGAGACTGTGCCGAGCTTTACCCTCTTCGATCAAGAGGGAAGGGTGATTCCCGGCGGGCACTTTCGCGGAAAGAAAGTGATGATGAACTTTATCTTTTCCCGCTGTCCCGTGGCGACGATGTGCCCGGCGGCGACGGCAAAAATGATGGCGACGCAGAAACTCGCCAAGGACGCGGCGGTGCCGAACATCGAGTTTGTATCGATCACGCTCGATCCCGTTTTCGACACGCCGGGAGTGCTCAAGGAATACGCGTCGGTGCGGGGCATCGACACCACGAATTTCTCGTTCCTCACCGGGCCGGACAGCGCGATCCGTGACCTACTCACCCAGTTCGGCGTCATCGCCGAACTCGAAGGCGATTTTCTCAAGCACACGCTCACGACGCTCCTGATCGACGAACGGGGCAAGATCATGCACCGGACCGACGGCAGCGTGTGGGAGCCCAAGGATTTTGTCGCGAAAATGAAACAACCATGACCACGACCACACCCGGCACGCCGAATTCGGCGCTCAGTTCCGCCCAATGGCGACAGTTCGTTTGGATCACGCTCGCGGCGGTTTCGCTCTACCTTTTCTTTCGGTTCCTGCCCACGGGGACGGACCTGAATCACATGGATTTCCGGGTGACAGGAAAGAACGCGATTGAGATGTGCGATCCGTCGAACCCTCAGTTCATCTCGGTGATCGCGGCGACTTCACCCGTGGCTCTGACGGTGAAAACGGCCGCGGCTCCCACGGCGGGTCGCGAAGTGCAAGTGACGGTGCGCATGACCACGGCGAACAACAAGCTGATCGCACCGGAGGACTTGGTCGTGATGCACACCCGCAAGCTGCACTTGTTGATCGCTGATCCCTCGCTGACAGACTACCAGCACCTGCATCCTGAGCCGACCCGCGTCCCTGGCGAGTGGAGCTTTACCTTCACGCCCAAGCTCGGCGGCATTTACCGGATCTTCGCGGATTTCACCCCAGCGGCGACGAATCGCAGTCTCTACGCCAACGTTGATCTGGTCGTGGCGGGCGAGCAGCTCTCGACTCCGGAATTGGCGGCGGCAATGACGCCCAGTTGGATTGGGCAACGGGATGCCTACCGCCTCGAGCTAGTCCCGGGGACCCGGCAGATCCGCGCGGGGCAAGCGACGGATTTGAAGTTTTCGGTGACGAACACGGGCGGGGGCGCGGTCGGTCTTGAGCCGGTGATGGATGCGTATGCGCACTTGGTCGCTTTCGACACGGCGCGGAGCGGATTCGCGCACCTGCACCCGATGGATGCGGATCTGGGCGTGGCGCCGGACTCCATCAAGCCCACGCTTTCGTTCAAGATCACAATCCCCGCGGCGGGACGCTACGTTATCTGGGCCCAACTCAAGATCAACGGGCGCGAGAAATTCGTGCCGTTTTGGTTCGACGTGGCGGCGTGAGTTTTTGCTCCGGGGTGCGCATCGTCGTCAGGAACGCGGCCTCAAGTTTCACGTCGTAGGCGTTCGCGAGGAGCAAAACCAAAGGGAATCAGCGGCCTTGGCTATCGGGCAGTTTCTCGAGGGTGGCGCTGAGTTGGTAGTCGAGGTAGAGCTCTACGGAGAGCGCGTCGAGTTGGCGGACGAGCACGGGGCCGTCGAGGCCGGTGACGGTGAGGACGTTGGCGCCGAGTTGCTCGCGAGTCTTGGCGATCTGTTCGCGGATGAGCTGCATGAGCCGGTCGCGTTGTTGCTCGGCATCGGCGACCGCCATCGTCGTGGAGACGACGCGGACTTCGGCGTCGTTGGGCACTTCGATGCGGGCGACAAACAGACTGATTTGGCGAATGATTTCGAAAACCTCGGCGTCGGGTGTGAGCGGGCTCAGGATACGAAGGCTGGTCTGAAGCGAGCCGGGGGCGTAATTGGTTTTGCCCGAGAGAAAACTGCTCCCCGAGCCGGCACCGAAGACGCGCACGGGGCCTTGATGGAGCTGAAACGTGTTGGAGCGTTGCACGGCGGTGGTGAGCCGCCGGACGGTTTCTTGGACCGCGACGGCCTGGCGATCGGTGTCCTTGGCGGTGCTGCGGATCGTGACCGTGGCGCAGAGGTAGTCGGCGGGTCGCCGGATTACCACGGCGGGCGGACTGTGCGGCGGGTCAAAGGCGAGGGTGAGGCTGGCGGAATTGGTAACGGCAAATGCGGGCGCGGCGGCGAAGGCGGCCAAGGCTACGAGCAAGTGCGGGTGGATTCGCATGAAGGGCGGCGGCTCAAAACCGGAGGTGTTTTACGGTGAGGCCCTTGTTGAGAAGCTGTTTGAGGGCGGCGATACCGATCTTGAGGTGGTCGTTGACGAATTTCTCGTCCACCTGCTTGTCGCTCTCGGCGGTTTTCACGCCCTCTGGAACCATGGGCTGGTCGGAGACGAGGAGGAGGGCGCCGGTGGGGATTTCGTTGAAAAACCCGGTCATGAAAATCGTGGCGGTCTCCATATCGACGGCCAGGACGCGGATTTTTTTGAGGTATTTCTTGAACGCCTCGTCGTGTTCCCAGACGCGGCGGTTGGTGGTGTAAATCGTACCGGTCCAATAATCGCGGGCGAAGTCGCGGATGGTGGTCGAGATGGCTTTTTGTAAGGCGAACGACGGCAGGGCGGGCACCTCGGGTGGGAAATAATCGTTGCTCGTGCCCTCGCCGCGGACGGCCGCGATGGGCAAAATGAGGTCGCCGATCTCGGCGCGGTGTTTAACGCCCCCGCATTTGCCGAGGAAGAGCACGGCCTTGGGCTTTATGGCGCTGAGGAGGTCCATCACGGTGGCGGCGGTGGCACTGCCCATCCCGAAATTGATGATGGTGATGTCGCCGGCGGTGGCGGAGGTCATGGGCTTGTCTTTGCCCATGACAGGAACGCGGTGCCACTGGGCGAAAAGTTGGACGTAGCGGTCGAAATTGGTGAGCAAAACATAGCCACCGAATTTGTTGAGCGGAACGCCGGTGTAGCGGGGGAGCCAGTTGGCGACGATCTCGCGGCGGGTCTTCATGGCCGATGATTGCGCGCGATTTGGGGCAAAGGCACGAAAAAGATGCGGCCCGGCGGGCGACTGCGCCCGGAAATTGAAAAAAATTTCTTCAAACGAATAAATGCCGATCAGTGGAACAAAGGTCCTGCAGTGCCCTCTGTGTGAGCGTAACATTAATTTCTCCTCCGCTTAGCGGGGGAGATTGGGGTAAGTAAGAAAGCAAAGGCCGGCCACATAGGGGTATGTGGCCGGCCAACTTTTTTTTGGGCCACGACGATGCGGTGGCCTCCTCGTCGGATTTACGGCACGGCTTTGGGCGGGTTACCGCGGCGTGGGTTTGCCATAGTAGGGAAAATGGTCCCACGCGTCATAGTTGGGGTCGAGGCGTGGGTCGTGGGTCTCCGTCATCCAAGTCCGCACGCGGGCGCGCAGCTGAGCTAACGTGTCGGCGTAGGCGGGTTGATCGGCGATGTTGGTGAGTTGGTGGGGATCGCGGCGGAGGTCATAGAGCTCTTCGGCGGGGCGGCGGCCAAAGATGCGCGCGAAGTAGGGGGCGATGGCGGGTTCGTGTTGGTGCGCGAGGAGGTAGTCTTTGACGTGCGTGGTATCGACGTCGCCGTAGGGGCGGCCGTGGATGAAGAACACATCGGGATCGCCCGCGGGCCAACGGTCGGGGCGGAGGTTGTGGAGGTAGAGGAAGTCGCGGGTGCGGATGGCGCGCACGGGATAACTCAGATGGTCGCGGCGGACGTCGGCATGGCGTTCGCGTTCCATGAAGACGGCATCGCGGGGCGTGGGGTCGGGTTGGTCGAGGAGGAGTTTTTTGAGGCTGCGCATCGTCATGACGGGCGGGGGCGTCAGGCCGGCGAGCTCAAGGATGGTGGGGCCGAGGTCGGCGACGTTGACGAAGGCATTGACGGTGCGGCCGGCGCGGAGGTTTTTGCCCCACCGAATAGCCAAGGGTACGCGGGAGCCGGCGTCGTAGCAGTTGGCGAGACCCCGGGGGAGCTGCCAGCCGTTGTCGCTGGTGTAGATGATGACGGTGTTTTCGAGGTCGCCGGATTTTTCCAAGGTCGCGATGGCGCGGGCGGCTTCGGCGTCGAGCTGCATGACGCCGCCGTAGTAGTTGAGCAGATCGTCGCGGACCTCGGGGCAATCGGGGAGCTCGGGCGGGATGGTGAGGCGCGCAGGATCGAGGCGGGTGCGGGCGGCGGCGAGGTAGGGGTGTTTGCCGCCGCGGGTCGCGGTGTCGGTGTTGCCGAGCCAGAAGAAAAACGGTGCGTCGGCCTGCGTGCGCCGGGCTTGGAATTCGGCGAAGTGGGCGAACTTGGGGCCGACGGGGTTTTCTTTCCAGCCGGAGACCTCGATATTACCGGGGGCCCAAGGTTTGCCGCTGTACCCGAGGGTGTAGCCGGCGGCGCGGAGGAGCTGGGTGAAGACGGGTGTGTCTTGCGGGAAGCCGCTCCAGAGGTTGGCGCGTTCGCCGAGCTCGTGAGCTTGGCGGCCGGTGAGCAAGCAGGAGCGCGTGGGAGAGCAAGAAGGGACGGGGTTAAACGTGTGGGTGAAGACCACGCCCTCGCGCGCGATGCGATCAAAGGCCGGCGTGATGGCCATCGGGTCGCCAAGGGCGCCGGCCGTGGGCCAGCGCCAGTTGTCGGCGAGGATGAGGAGAATGTTGGGCCGATCTGCGGCGCGCGCGAGACTCAGGCTGGCGACGAAGCAGAGAATCAAGACTCCGGCGCCGCGAACGCACGAAGCGCGGAGCAGTCGGTCATAAAGCGGGTGGGTGTTCATAAGCGGATGAAGATTTTACGTGGATGGAAAAACCGCACGAACAACAACGGCAGTGCGGGGCCGGGGTGGGCGATGACTAAATTACCCGTGCCGGCCGCGAGGAGGTGATCGAGCCAGGCCGTGCTGTCACCGCCGGCAGGGTGCGCGGCGAGGACCTCGTAGCCGATGACGTTGGCCGCGAGATAAATGACGGGGCGTTGGAGCCGATCCAGAGGAGAGGCGTGCACCATTTTTGCCCGCGCCAGACATCGACGATGCGACAAGAAACCCCGAGCAACGCCGCCGCGCACCCGCTTGCGATCAAGCTGAACGACGAAGTCCAGCTGCGCTTCCCGGCGCGACCCGCCAAGCCGCGTCGCGGCGATCTTACGCCAGAGCCGGAGCGGCGGCGGGAGCGACCTTGCTGGCTTCGTGGAAGTCGGCGGGGGTGCCGGTGTGGTTCACGTAACCGGTGCGGATCGTGAAATCGCCAAAGCGTTCGCCGGGGGTGCGCTCGAGGGCGTAGCGGCGGATGATCGGTCCGAGGAGCGGGACAATCTCGGCGACCGGGACGCTGGCTTTGAACAGGGTGTTGCAACGGGAGCCGTTGAACGCGGCGCCGAGGTAGATGTTGTATTTGCCGGGCGCGCGGCCGACGAAACCGATCTCCGCGAGGTAGGGGCGACCGCAGCCGTTGGGGCAGCCGGTGATGCGAAGGGTGATCGCGTCGTCGCGGAGACCGGCGGCCTCGATCTCGGCTTCGAGATTTTTCACGAGTTCGGGCAGGTAGCGTTCGCTCTCGGCCAAGGCCAATCCGCAGGTGGGCAGGGCGACGCAGGACATGGCGTTGAGCGCGAGGCCGGAGGCGGAGTTGGCGGTGTCGAGGCCGTGTTTCTTGAGCAGAGCCTCGATGACGGGGCGCTGCGCCGGGCTGACGCCGGCGATCATGAGATTTTGGTTGGCGGTGAGGCGGAAGTCGCCGTCGTGCGCCGTGGCGATCTCGCGGAGCGCGTGTTTGAGGGCGTCTTTGATGCGGCCGCTCATAATGAAGAGCGTATAGTGCGCGTTGCCGTGTTCGCCCTCGACCCAACCGTAGCGGTCGCCGGTGGAGGTGAATTCGAAGCGGCGCGGCGAGCCGAGAAAATAGCCGAGGCGTTTCTCGACTTCGGCGCGGAACCAGACGATGCCGCGGTCGGCGATGGTGTATTTGAGCCGCGCGTGTTTGCGGTCGGTGCGATCGCCGTAGTCGCGTTGGACGAGCATGACTTTTTCGGCGACGTCGACGACCTGGTCGAGGGTGCAGAAGCCAAGGATGTCGGCGAGGCGCGGGTAGGTCTCGATCTGGTTGTGCGACATGCCGAGGCCGCCGCCGACGGTGACGTTGAAGCCGAGGAGTTTTTTCCCGGATTCGTCCGCGATGGCGATGAAGCCGAGATCGTGGGCGTAGATGTCGACGTCGTTGCTCGGTGGGATTGCGATGACGGTCTTGAATTTCCGGGGAAGATAGGTCGTGCCGTAAAGCGGCTCGTGGTCGGGCTCGCCACCGGCGACGAGTTCGTCGGCGACCCAGATTTCGTGGTAGGCGCGGGTGCGGGGGGAGAGGTGATCGCTGATGGCCTTGGCGAGGCGGAGGACGTCGGCGTGGAGCGCGGACTGGTCGGGATTGGGGTTGGCCATGACGTTGCGGTTGACGTCGCCGCACGCCGCGAGGGTGTCCATTAGCTGGGCGTTCACCGCTTTGATGGCGGGGCGGAGGTTGCCCTTGAGAATGCCGTGAAACTGGAAGGCTTGGCGGGTGGTGATCTTGAGGGTGCCGTTGGCGTGGGAGTCGGCGAGCGCGTCGAGGGCGAGCCATTGGGCCGGCGTGCAGACGCCGCCGGGGACGCGGATGCGCGCCATGAACGAGAAGGCTTTTTCTTTGTTCTCCTTGCGGCGTTGGTTGCGGAGATCGCGGTCGTCTTGCGGGTAGATGCCGTGGAATTTCGTGAGGAGGGAACTGTCCTCGGTGATCGTGCCGGTCGTGGGATCGGCCAGATCGCGGAGAATGTGGCCGCGGAGAAAATTACTCTCGGACTTGATGGTCTCGTTTTTGACGAGCGGTTTCGACGCGGTGGGCGCGGAGGTTGTGGTGGCGGACATGGAAGGATCGAAGGGCAGGAGTTGGGAAAGAGTGTGGCGCAGGGCGAGCTCGAGAGCGTCAGCCGCCAACGGATGCGTGCCGATGAGGTCGGTGAGATCGCAGCGGAGGGCCGGATTTTCGAGTTCGGCTGCGCCGCAGATTTGCGCGATGTCGCCGCCGGGACCGGCGTGGCGACCGGGTGAGAGGAACAGCAAAGCGATGATGACCGGGCCGGAGTTGAAACCGGGGGCGCGCAGTTGGTCGGCGAGGATCGGGTGGTTGTGCGGGTGCTCTTCGCCCTCCATCGAGGTGGCGACGACGGGGCCGACCGTTGAGCCCGGGAGGAGTAGGCGAACCATATCGGCGATCTGGTTCCGCAGCGCGGCGGAAAGAGGGGAGGGCCCGCCATGATCGACGACGATGACCGGCGGTGGCGTAAGCGTGATTTCCGCAGTTTTGATCGTCTGGCGGATGCGGGCGGCGACGATGCGCGGGATCGCATCGGTGCTCGCGAGGCTGGCGGTGAAGGTGAAGCGAAACGGCGTGGCCGGAGTCTGGAGTTTCTCAAGGTCCTGGCGGAGCGCCGAGCCGATGGTACCTTGCGCGCTGATGAAAAACGGAATAAAAACAAAGTCGCGTTCCCCGGCGGCAAGTTGAGCGGCCATCCAAGGAAGCAAGGTCCACGCCGCAGCGTCGCCGTCGAGCGCGGCGAGGGAGATGCGGTCACTGTGCTTCCACGAAATCGGGTGAACGTGAACGCCCACCGCGGCGGACAGTTGGCTGGCGACGGTGCGAAGGTTAAGGGTCGCGGCGGGCTCGAGGGAGCCGTTGTCGATGAGAACGATAGTCATGGGGATGGGAACGGGTTCAATCGCCCGCGTTAGCAACGAACGTAGCAGGGACGCTCTCGCTGGCAAACCAAGCGAGTTTGTCGCTGAGGGCGGCAACCTCGCCGATGACGACGATCGCCGGAGCCCCGAAGCCCGAATGCTCGGATTCGAGGGCGACCGTGGCCAGCGTGGCCAAAAGCTGACGATGCCCGCCGGTGGTGGCAGATTGGATCACCGCCACCGGGGTGGTGCCCGCCAGACCGCCGGCTTGGAGGCGACGCGTGATGATTTCCAGGTTCTTCATGCCCATGTAGAGGCAGAGCGTCGCGCCGAGTTTGGCGTAGTCTTCCCAGCGAATCGCCGCGTCGGGCTTGGTGGGATCTTCATGGCCGGTGAGGAAGACAACGCCGCTGGCATGATTGCGATGCGTCAAAGGGATGCCGGCATACGCGGCGGCCGCGAGAGCGGAGGTGACGCCGGGCACGACCTCGAAAGGGATGCCGGCAGCGGCGAGGGCTTCGGCCTCCTCGCCACCGCGCCCAAAGATGAACGGGTCGCCGCCCTTCAGCCGAACGACGGTTTTGCCCTCGCGGGCGAGTCGGATCAAAATCGCTTCGATCTCAGTCTGCGGGCAGCAAAAGCCGCCACCCTTTTTGCCCACAAAAATTTTTTCCGAATCGGGTCGGGCGAGCGCAAGAATCGCCGGCGCGACGAGATAGTCATGCACCACGGCATCCGCCGCGCGGATGAGCCGGTGGGCCTTGAGGGTGAGCAACTCCGGGTCGCCGGGCCCGGCGCCGACCAAGGCGACGCGGCCGTTCCAAGCATCGCTCGGGAAAAAATTGGGGGCGTTTTCGGGAAACATGACTACTTTAGTGAATTTGACGAGTTTTAGCCTTTACCCGCCGGAAGGATGAGGCAAGCAGTCTTCTTGTTATGCCAACATTTTCACCCGAAGACCTGGTCCAACTGAACGCCAAGCTGCGGCTCCAGTCGCCGTTGGAGATCGTGCGTTGGGCGGTGGCCCAAGCTCCGGGTCGCGCGATCGTCTCCACCAATTTCCGCCCGTATGAAGCTGCGATTCTTCATCTTGCGGTGCAGGCCGAGGCTGAAATCCCCGTGCTTTGGGTCGATCACGGTTACAACCGGCCGGCGACCTACCAGCACGCCGAAGCGTTGCGCGTCCGCTTCGGCCTCAATCTAAAATCCTATCTTCCCCGGGTGACGGCGGCGCATCGGGACGCGATTTCTGGGCCGATTCCCACCACGGAAGACGAGGAAGGCCTGAAGAAATTCAGCGCGGTGATGAAGTTGGAGCCGTTTCAACGGGGGATGAAGGAGTTGGCGCCGCTGGTGTGGATCACGGCCCTGCGCAAGGTCCAGAACCCCAATCGTGCGGGCCTCGATATTGTGTCCCTCGATGAGAATTTTGGAGCGCTCAAGGTGAGCCCGCTTTTCTACTTCAGTGACGTCGAACTCGACGCCTACCTGACGCGGCACCAGTTGCCGAACGAGTGGGACTACTTCGATCCGGCGAAGGCCGACGAGAAACGCGAATGCGGGTTGCACGCCTCATGGGGAAAATCGGCGGCGCACGGCGCGGCCGTCGCTGAGCTCGGTTCTCGCCGTTCGTGATTGGCCGTCCGGCACTTGGCCTTGGGCCATTTCTCTCTTCGACTTCCGAACTCCGATCACCGTGAGCAACTACCATCTCGACCATCTCCAGCACCTCGAAACCGAGGCCATCCACATCATGCGCGAGGTCGCGGGCGAATTCGAGCGGCCGGCTCTCCTTTTCTCCGGCGGCAAGGACTCCATCTGCTTGCTGCGTCTCGCGGAAAAAGCGTTTCGCCCGTCGGAGTTTCCGATGCCGCTGCTCAACGTCGACACCGGTCATCACTTCCCGGAGTTAAACGAATTCCGCGACCGTCGGGCGAAGCAGCTCGGGGCGAAGCTCATTGTTCGCACCGTCGAGGACGCCATCGCAAAAGGCATCGCGATGCCTGCCCCCGGCGAGATCAGCCGCAACCGGCTTCAGATTCCGACGCTGCTCGCGGCCATCGATGAGTTTCGCTTCGATTGCTGCATCGGCGGCGCGCGTCGCGATGAAGAGAAAGCCCGCGCGAAGGAGCGCTTCTTCAGTTTCCGCGACAGCTTCGGCCAATGGGATCCGAAGAACCAGCGCCCGGAGATCCGGAACCTCTACAACGGTCGCCTGAACCCCGGGGAAAACATGCGCGTTTTCCCGATCAGCAACTGGACCGAGATGGATGTGTGGGAGTATATCCAGCGCGAGCAACTCGAGGTGCCGAGCATCTACTTTAGCCACCAACGCCTCTGCGTGCGACGCGCGGGCCAGTGGTTGCCGGTGAACGCCCTCCAGCCGCCAAAGCCGGGCGAGGACGTGCGCGAACTCGTCGTGCGCGTGCGCACCATTGGCGACATCATCAGCACGGGCTGCGTCGAATCGCCCGCCACCACGACGGCCGATATCATCGCCGAGATCGCCGCCGCCCGCGTGACCGAGCGCGGCTCACGCGCCGACGACAAGTCCTCCGAGGCCGCGATGGAAGATCGCAAAAAAGCCGGTTACTTTTGATGCCCAATTTTTCGCCGCCGTTTCCATGCCTTTGAACACCGCTTCTCCTCTCCCGGTCGATATTCTCCGCTTCAATACCTGCGGCAGCGTCGATGACGGCAAATCCACGCTCATCGGGCGGCTCCTCTACGATTCGAAATCGCTGATGGAAGATCAGATCGAGGCGCTCGAACGCTCGGCCGACATCACCGGCGGCGGGCAGATCAATCTCGCCAACCTCACCGACGGTCTTCGCGCCGAGCGCGAGCAGGGCCTCACG
>SXGQ01528509.1_pt1 | contig 28500 bp, 38 predicted proteins | sample 3178371 | NCBI WGS metagenome assembly SXGQ01 (sample SAMN11356859, study PRJNA531348) | freshwater metagenome | isolation source: freshwater sample F1-20 | place: China: Fuxian Lake, Yuxi | collected 2017-12-25 | reverse complement strand
TCAGAAAAACAAGGAAGTATAATAAATAAGATAATAAAAAAGTATCATGGATAATCGTTACAAACAAGACTATAAAGAGAATACCTGGTATCAAGCTCTTTATTATGACAAAGAAATTCCTTACCAGATTACAATTGATGGTAGAATCAGAAGTCTATATAAAAGAAGACTCTACAAAAGATTAGGAACACATCTTAACTCATGGGGTTATGTCTCGGCCAGACTGCGAATCAATAAAGTAAGTTATCATAGACTACTTCATACAATCATGGCACATACTTTTCTTACTATGCCAGAAGGTTACACATACAATAAAATGACAGTTAATCACATCTCAGGAAATAAATTAAACAACCATATCAATAATCTGGAATGGTGTTCTTTTAGAGATAATCAGCTTCATAAGTTTGATCATAATCTTCAGAAGTCTACAAAAGGTCCGGTCGATAATAATGTCTACTTATTTCGTCATGATGATGGTAGAGAATTTACTGGAAGCCCACGAGAATTATTTCATAAGTTCAAAGAATCCGATAGTTTATTTCAGCAAGGCGTAAGAAATATGGTTAGAGGTTATAATCTTAATAATGGCTTTAATGTAACTCAGCATAAAGGTTGGAGAAAAGTAGAACTTATTAGAGAAGTAAATCCTGACGAAGTAATCAAAGCAAAAATTTATAAACCAATTGCAATATGACACAATCAGAACATGTTTTCTACAGACCACTAAACAGTTATACAGATAAAGACCTGCAACTATGTATTCAAGTTCTAGAAGGACTCAAGAGATCAATCTCTCATAAAGACAAACAAGATGTTATAGACGAACTAATCCAACAGTTAGCACTCGATATAATGTATATGAAGATGAATAACTACGATAAAGATGCAAAGTAATTACATACCGAGATCAAAGTATAATGAGATTAAACCAGAGCCATTTAAACTAGTAGATTCAGACCATAAAGAAAGGATACTGACAACTAAGACAGAGACAGAAGATCAAAGATTCGTGGCTCTAATACAATATAAGAACGAAGAAAGAAGAGCAGTAATACTGAAAGAGATTCCTACTAATAAGAACCAGATGAAGTTAGTTCTACTTCAGGCAATACAAGAATCAGGTCTAGGTGATGAAGCACAACTAGGAGATGTAGTACTTGTTTCTAAAGATCAAATAGATATTATTCAAGATTGGGTTAACTTTAAAGTAGGAATCAAGGAAGTAATAGCTGAAGCAGAGAACTCAATGATGAATCCTAAAGTAAAGTTCAATAACTAGTAAGAATGATTTATAGATTTACTGTTATATGTTAAATAACATGAACTTTAACTCAAAATAACATGCCATTTCAACAAGGTAACCAATTTGGTCATGGAAGACCTAAAGGATCTCCAAACAAATATTCGCAAGAAATTAAAGATTCAGTAGAAGCTCTGATTCAAGCATACCAACCAGACTTTGATACAGTTCTAACACAATTGCAAGAAACCAATCCAGGTAAATTTGCTGAAATTTGGCTTAGATTACTTGAATATTCTATTCCTAAACAAAGAGCAGTAGAATCAACGGTTGACTTCTCAGAAGGTACAATCGAGAAAATAACAGTCGAAGTAAAAACAAAACCCCAAGAATAAAGTATATGCTAAATCATAATATAGACAATCTGAAATGTCTTATTAGAAGGTCACATTTTACAAAGTTAAGTCAAGATAGTAACACATTTGATAATTGTTATGTATTTGGTATACAGTCTGTACCAGGAAAAATACTGACATGCCATATAATGACAGACTACGGCATGATGAGAAGCCGAGTTCCTATAAGTGAGATATTCTTTAAAGAGCCAAAGAATGATATACCTTTTGACTACAAACAACTATGGGATTGTTTTTCAGAAAATGTAACTGTAATTACATACGACTATTTGAGTGAGAAAAGGTGTGAAGTAGTTTTAAAAGATAGTACGAGAATATGGGCCAGCTACTTGTTTACAGTAGATTGGTATAACAATTCATACTCAGATGAACCAAGTGATTATAAGTGTGGCCATGTTTTAGTAGCGGATGATGGGTATTTGTTATGTCAACCTAATAATAGAATATTTTGGAAAGACTGTAACTGGGTTACAAAAAAGTTTCCTATAGACACTAAACTAATAAAGGTAGATCAACAATTAGTATCAGTAGAAGCAATATCAGATAGATGGGTAGCAGAAGATAATGACTGTTTTTATTATGATATTAATAGAACTAAAAAATAATGAGAGAAGTTAAAATAGAGGCAACTCCGGTTTTTGAAAAGAATTGGATAGCTACTAGAAGATTCGTTATTAATCAAGGATCAACTAGAAGTAGTAAGACCTATTCTATACTTCAGCTTCTGATAATTAAATGCTTACAAGCAGAATTCCCTCTTACAGTCTCTATAGTTAGGAAAACACTACCTAGTTTAAAGAAGAGTGTACTGAGGGACTTTATCAATATCCTCCAGCAAATGGAATTGTATGATCCACAATACCATAATAAGACTGACAATACATACGAACTGAATGGTAGTATAATAGAATTCTTTTCAATCGACAACGCACAGAAATATAGAGGATCTAAACGTGATTACATATTCATAAATGAAGCCAATGAACTTACATTTGAAGATATCTTTCAGCTTCAAGTAAGAACTTCAAAACAGATATATCTTGACTTTAACCCATCAGACAATCAATCTTGGATTTACGATCTAGTAGATGAAAGAAAAGACGAAGTAGACTTTATTCAAAGTACTTACAAAGACAATACCTTTTTAGAAAAGAGTATCTTAGAAGAGATTGAGAAGTTACAATTCACAGATCCTGATTATTGGCGTATATATGGTCTAGGACAACGTGGTAGCCTCAAGGATCTAGTTTATACCTATAATGAAATAGAAGATATTCCTACAGACAAATGTCAACTGATTGGTCTTGGATTAGACTTTGGCTTTAGTCAAGATCCAACAGCTTTAATTGAAGTATGGAAAGAAGGAGATAATCTCTATTTAAATGAAGTAATGTATGAACGTGGATTAACTAATCAAGATATTGCAAGTAAGATGACTGAAGTAGGAGTCTTGAGAATCCATGATATAGTTGCTGACTCTGCAGAACCTAAGTCAATAGAAGAATTATCTAGATTTGGTTTTAGAGTAAAGCCTGCAATGAAAGGTCCTGATAGTATTCGTAATGGTATCGACATTCTAAAACGTCATAGACTCTATGTAACTAAAGGATCAACAAATCTTATAACAGAACTTAACAGATATAAATGGTCAAAAGATTCATCAGGAAACTTATTGAATCGTCCTGTAGATATCTGGAATCATGGTCTAGATGCAGTAAGATATGTAGCACTTAATATGCTAAAGAAATCAAACCAAGGAAAATATAACATTAGTATCTTAGGTTCTGGTCAAATAAAACAACAATTCAACACATGGAAATAATAATCCCAGAAAATTGGTCAGAAGTAACACTCGAGCAATATATGAGATTTTACAAATCAGTAAAACCTTATGAAAAAACAGATGACTATCAAAAGAAAGCACTAGAGAATAGTATCTACTACTTTTGTGGTGTATCAGCAGATGTATATAAAGTTTTACCTGAGAAAGTATTTACAGATATATCAAATGATATGATAGAACTAATCAACAAAAGTAAAACACAAGAGTTAGTTTTAACATTTGAGTTGATGAATCAAAAGTATGGTTTTATACCATCACTTGACGAATTACAATATGGTGAGTATAGTGACCTGGTAACTTACACAAAAGATACTTGGGAGAACATAGCATTGATAATGTCAATTCTTTATAGACCAATAGTAGAAGAAAAACAAGATAAGTATACAATTCAACCTTACTCAGGAACTGTAGATAGTCGTGTAGAACTATTTAATAAAAAGTTAACAATGGACGTCTGCTTTGGAGCACTATCTTTTTTTTTCAATTTACAGCTGGACTTGTTGACAGATATCCTCAACTCTTCGATCAAGAACCTAGAGAAGGAGAAACTGGATCCAAAGATCATGAAGCTGTTAGCTACTTTCAAAGAAAGTGGGGACTTTACTCCACAATTGCAGTTCTAGCAGACAATGATGTTCTAAAGTTTGATGAAGTGACTAGATTAAACGTTCACCAAGCACTTACATTCTTAGACTATAAAAAGGATCTGACACAAGTACAGCAAGAACAAATGAACAAAGGACTCCTAAAAAATGAATAAGTATTTCTGAGTTATAATATCAGAATAAACTTCATGGCTAAATCCAGTAATAAACGTCCATATTTCTCTAAAGGTAAAGTTACAACACCTGGTTACGAGAATGGATTTAGGGATATACCTTTGACTATGCCGTATAGTTACGGTTTAGCTGTACCTAGAAATGGTTTGATGGCTTGCCTCTGTGCAGACAAGAATACTTACTCTAGAAAATGTTGTAAAGGATATTTGATCAACCAAGGTATAGGGAATATTTACGGAACAGGTGTACAAGAAGAAGAAAATCCATGGTCACCAGCATTCAATCAACAAGCATTTGGACCAATTTATCAATAAACTAATTTAGACAATGGCCGTTAAAACAAGAGCCCAGATACAAGCAGAATCGAATACTACCTATATAGATAACACGGTAGGTTCTATTACTCCAGCATCAGTAAGATCATTAAATGACAACTGGACAGATAGTACTGTATTTGTAAATCAGACCGGAAGTATGACAGTAGGAACTGCATCACTTGCTCTAACAGCTTCTTTTTTATTAGGAAGTATTGCGAGTGCATCTTTTGCATTAACAGCTTCTAGTGTTAATCAATTAAATCAAAACGTAAATATAAATGGTACACTAACTGTTGATACTATAGATGGAGGTGCAGGAGGAGATTTAGTAATTCAAACTGGTACAAATTTATTTACAATAGTACAACACCTAAGTTCTTCAGATGCCATTTTAACTGGTGCTTTTACAGGATCTTTGAATGGAACTGCTAGTTTTGCTTCTAATGTAGTTTCTTCTTCTTTTGCTACAACATCTTCATTTAGTACATTTAGTGAATCATCTTTAAGTAGTTCATTTGCAATTTCAAGTTCACTAAGTGTTTCTTCTTCATTTGCTACTACTTCCTCATTTGCTCATAAAGCTGCAAATGCTGATCTAGCCTCAACAGCTTCATTTGTTACTTTAGCACAAACTGCTAGTTTTGTTACTACAGCTCAAACAGCTTCGTTTGTAACGCTTGCTCAAACAGCATCCTTCGTTCAAAATGCACAAAGTGCTAGTTTTGTACTTAATTCAGTATCTTCTTCTTTTGCAAGTAGTGCATCACATGCAGAATTTGCAGATAACATACCAAGTAATCTAAATATTACTGCATCTAATTTACTAGTAACAAATAATTTAACTGTACAAGGTACAGCATCATTTGGATATACAGAAACAATAACAGGATCTGCAGTAATAATTGGTGAACAGTTTATTATTTTAAATGCGAATCCTCCAGCTGCAAGATATGCTGGTATTCAGGTATTTGATAGTGCTTCATTCGGTACTGCATCATTTGAATGGGATGGAACAAATGATAATTGGATTGTAGTAGAAGAAACTGGTTTAACAGCTGGTATTTTGACTGGTCCTACAGGATCTAGAGGATCTGAAGTATTTCCTTCAGCAAATAGACTTATAAAAGGATCAGGACATCATACAGTAAATGATAGTAATATTTCAGATAATGGTATAGTAGTATCTATTAACTCTAATAGCCAAATAACTGGATCATTGATTGTATCAGCAGGTATTACGGCTAATTTGACAGGCACTGCTTCATTTGCTAGTGAAGCACTTTCAAGTTCATTTGCTAGTCAAACAATATCAAGCTCATTTGCTAATTCATCTATAAGTGCTTCTTTTGCTTCTAGTGCAATTTCTAGCTCTTTCTCAAATAATAGTATTTCATCATCATTTGCTAATCAAGCATTAAATGCCGATACTGCATCTTTTGTATTAAATGCTGTAAGTAGTTCATTTGCATCAAATTCTGTATCTTCTAGTTTTGCTAATTTTGCCAATACGGCTTCTTTTGTATTAGGAGTTATTAGTAGTGCATCATTTGCAACCTCAGCTTTGACAGCTTCTTTTGTGTTAAATGCTGTTAGTTCATCGTTTGCAAGTTCTGCTTTAACTGCTTCTTTTGTATTGAATGCCGTGAGTAGTTCATTTAGTACTAATTCTTTAACAGCATCTTTAGCAAATACAATAGGTATACTAAGCCAATCGGTAGTAATTACAGGATCAGTTCAAGGAAACGTTGTATCTGGATCAATTGCTTCTAGTACTTCATCTTTAGACTTTAATCTTGGTAACTTCTTTACTTCTGTTGTTTCTGGTTCTACATTCTTTAATGTAACTAATGTGAAACCTGGTCAAACTGTAAACGTACTATTGACAACTGTTGGAGCTCTTCCTGCTAGTGCATCATTTAGTTCAAATGTTAAACAACCTTCAGGATCATTATATACTCCAACTTCAGGATCTGGTAAAACAGATGCATTGACATTTGCTAGTTGGGATGCAACTAATGTTTACTTAGTATCAGTAAAGAACTTAATATAATATGATATTTGCACCTTTTGCATATAAAGAGCAAGTTGATGTAGTAGCAGTAACACCTGGAGTTTCACAAGACCAAGACGTATTAAATTGGTCTGCAGCAACCGGTGTTAGTAATACAAGTGTTTTAACAGCATTAACTACATTTGTTCAGACACTTAAAACAGGAAGTATTAATGGTAATATGTGGGATAAAATGATTTTGATATATCCTTTTGTTACTGATTCAACAGATAGTGCTACAATTAAAACACACTTCAAGTATAATCTAAAAAATACAGGAAGTCTATTCACAGCAAGCTACTTTAATAATACCAGTTCAGGTAGTCAAGGAGGTTTGAGAATGAATGGTTCAGATGCTTTTGTAATTCCTTTAAGTATGTCTCAATTTCCTTCGAACTATGCTTTTGGAATGTATACTACTAATTCTGCTGCTCTAGGAACAGACCAAGATATAGGGGCAGAAAATGCAGGGTCTCCATTCGATGGAAACGGATTATTTGTAGGTAGAGAAGTTACCGCATGTGGAGGAACTTTTGAAGCAAGATGGATTCCTTCTAGAGGATGTTTTCCATTTAGACAAGACTGTGGAGGTACAGGTACAGCTACAGTAAAAGGACTTGCTATGGTTGCAGCTAGTGGAAGTGATGGATTTGCATATAGAGGTAATACTGGTCTAGTTGGTGGACCAACTACAGGATATAGTGCTGGAAATAGAGGTACACAATTTAAACCAGCAATTGGAGCTTTACTTAAAAGTAATACTACTGTAGCTAACCCATCAAGAAAAGTATACCAATTTGGATTTTGGGCAGAATATCTCGCATCTGCTGATTATAATATTCTTACTGGTTCTGTAAACCAATTGCAACTGGATATAGATAATATTTTTAGTACAACTAGAAACAATAGAACTTAATGCCTTTTATACCATTAACAAGCTATCAACAACCGCTTGACCCAGATGTATATGAATGGGCAAATACTGCTGACTATAAAAATGGTGATGCAAAAAAGATATTGTCTGAATTTGTATATAACTTAAAAACATTTTCTTCAACTTCTGGTTCTTTTATATGGGACAATACTGATCTCATATTTCCAATGTTGACTGATAAAACAACTTCAGCCGATACTATCAACCAGTTTAAGTATAGTTTAAAAATTAGTAGTTTAACTTCTTCAATTCAACTTACAGCTGGAGTAAGTGTATCATCATCTGTAGCAGGATATAGAGCAATAAGAACGACTGCAAATACTTTAGGATCTATGTGGTTACTTCCTATTGCTGGTAGAAATACAGATGGTCTTCCTGCAACATCAGGATCATATCATATAGTTTATCATCATTCTACAGAAACTGCGCCAAACAATGAATTAGATTTTGGAGCAAATGATAGTAGTAACTTTTATATACAAGGTACTTCATTTAGAACAGATGGTGGAATTCAAGAACAATATTGTAGAGTATCAACTACTTCAGATGTTTATTATGTTAGTCCACCATCAACTGGACAGAAAGCCGGTTTTTATGCTCTAGGAGGAGTAACAGCACCTGCAAATGCTGGATATTGGTTTAGTAACAATGTTTATTATAGAAATACAGCATATGATCCTAATTCTAAACCAAGAATAAGAATTGCTATAGGCGCGTTTAATCTAAGTACTACAGGGTTTAATTTTGGATTTTCTAACTTAAGTAATAAATTTTTTCAATACATCGGTGTTGGAAAAGCTCTAGATGAAATAAATTTAAAAACATATAGAGTCTTTTGTAATGATTTACAAGCTAAATTAAATCATGCATTAGATGTTAGAAGTATAACTGGAGTAACAAGAACAGACCCAACCCCTTAATATATGGAAAAATTTGCTACAAGCTGTACAGAACAAATTAAAAATCCAACCCAAGTATCAAAACCATACGTAGGGTTGATAAAACTAAACTAATATGCCAATCCCTAAACCTAGGACAGGAGAAAAAGAAAGTGAGTTTCTTCCTCGTTGTATAAGTCAAATAATAGAAGAATACGATAAAGAGGGCCAAGCAGCGGCTATATGCTATCAGCAAATGAGTATCAGTCTAATTGGAGACAAAGAATATCGTAAAGGTTTAACTAAACCTAATATTCTAGTAGATGCTCTTAAAAAAGAGATAAAAAAGAAATAAGTCATTATAATATTAAAGATATTTTAAAATGAAATTAGAGAACTCAAAATCATACGTAACCAACCTACAATTCTCAGGTGGTCAAAATATTTCAGGATCTGGATTTAGCTTTAACTTCTTAGCTTCTGGACTCTATGTTGGAGTTCCTGGAAACCTGGTAGTAACAACAGTAGATGGTTCGGTATTAACATTTGCATCAGCATCTGGCTTTATTCCTGGACTTATCTCTTCAGTATCTGGATCAACTACAGCAGGTTCAATTGTAGCATTGAAATAATATGATAAACGCATACGGTAATTACGTAGGATTTGGTAACACTAAACAGTTACAAATTACTGGTAACCATGAAAGCTTTGTGCAAAATGGATTTCAGGTAATTAAATTTTATTACTTATCTGGTTCAGCAGTATCTGGAAACGGTACAGGATCTTTTATACTTCCAGAAACTAAAGAAGTAGAATACTTAGTTATTGGTGGAGGTGGTAGTTCAGGACTTCCTAGAACCATTACTTTAGATAATAACAAGCTTACTCCGTGTGGTGGAGGTGGTGCTGGTACACTTATGACTGGTTCATTCCTTGGTTTAAAAGGAATGCAATATAATACTATAGTTGGTGAAGGTGGACAAAAAGAATTAGGAACTCCTCCTAATTATGCTACATCAGATTCTGGATCAAATGGTGCAATTAGTTCATTAGTCGGTACTAGTGGATTTGGGGCTCTTTCAATCATAGCACCTGGTGGTGGCTGTGGCGGTAGTACAACTGAAACAGGTCTAAATGTTGGTGAAGAGAATGGTAGAACAGGAGGTTCAGGTGGTGGCGGTGGTGTGTCTATAAACACCGCAGGTCCATTTGCTACAATAGCACAATCAGGATCAGCTTCTTCAGGTTCAGCTACAGGAACAATATCTTTTAGTTCACTACAGAATCAAGGAGGTATTTCGGAAGACAGTGGAGCCGGAGCAAATGATCAAGTATACTTTGGAGCCGGTGGTGGTGCAACACAAGCAGGTGGAAATGGAAGTTTTGCTTCACAAGTTGGTGGAAACGGCGGTTCAGGCTCATTTAATGCAATGTCAGGTTCAGGTAGATTTTTTGCAGGTGGCGGTGCTGGTGGATATGCTAGAGTAACCGGGCAAGGTAACTGGGGGCTTCAAGGTGTAGGCGGAGGCGGTGGAGCAACAGGAAGTGGTGCTTGTTGTGACTTAGGATATGTCAATGGACCTGGACAAGAACAAACTGGCGGTGGTGGTGCTGGTGGCTATAGTGGAGGATCTGGAGTTATCATCGTTAGATATAGAATAGATCAACAAAATTTAGCTTAGTAAAAAACAAAGCGAAAATATACTCTTAATTTTATAATTACAACAACAAAACTATGACTGCACAAACAATCATAAACAGAATTGCTACTCTAGTTGGAGTTGACTCTAAAGAAGTTAAACTTGCTGGAGATTTGTATGGCAAACTTGAAGATGGTCCAGCTGTTGCTACAGACGATTTTACTGTTGGTCACGTACTATTCGTGATCGAAGAATCAGGAAATAAGTCTCTAGCACCTGACGCTGTACATAAAATCTTTATACCAACATCAAACGGTAGTAAATTATTCAACATCGAAACTAAAGGTGGAGTAATGACTGCTATCGAATTACAACCACAACCTGGAAAACAAATTGAAATGGAAAAACAAGACAAAAAGGACCAAGAAATGGCAGACAAAGTAGCCGTTGAAGGACCTAAGCCAGAAATGGACAAAGAAGAAGACGCTGAGAAAGTAGCAATGCAAGAAGGTGAAGATATGGAAAGTCGCCTTGATTCACTTCAAGCTCAAGTAAAACAACTTCGTGAAGACATTGCAAATATTTTCAAGAAAGAAGAAAATATGAAATACATGTATGAGAAAATGCAAGAACTTGCAGTTACTTATAACGAAGAATCTAAAGTAAAAGACATTCTTAAAGGTGGAGTAGGTGTAGGTGGTGAAGCTAAACCAAACGATGGTGGACCAGTTAAAATGTCTAGCCAAAAGAAATTTACCGGTGCTCCAATCGAAGAAGCTAAGACATTCGAAAAGCCACTTGTAAATTATTCTAAGTCTGAAAATTCAATAAACAAAGTATTTGCTCGTATGGCAAATTCTAAATTCTAATCACTAATATAAATTAATTAAAAAAAATGGCAACAACTACTAACATTACCAGTACGTACTCTGGACAGTTCTCTGGTAAGTACATTGCTGCAGCGCTTTTATCTGCGCCGACTCTTGATCGTGAGTACATCACTATCAAACCAAACATTAAGTACAAAGAAGTTATCAAGAAATACGCGAATGATAATGCTATCTTCGATGCATCTTGCGACTTCAACGCTACTTCTACTGTAACTTTGACTGAATCTATCATTCAGCCAGAAGAATTCCAAGTTAACTTGCAACTTTGTAAGAAAGACTTTCGTTCTGACTGGGAAGCTATCGAGATGGGTATCTCTGTATTTGACAATCTACCTGCTTCTTTCACTGAATTTATGATCGGTCAAGTAGCTGCTCAGGTTGCTCAAAAGATCGAGCAAAACATTTGGACTGGTTCTAATTCTCCTTCTGGAAACTTTGCTTCTTTTGACTCTTTGTTTAAGGCAGTAGGTTCTGGAGTTATCTCTGGTTCTGGCCACGGTGGTTCTATCACTGGTTCTTCTACAGTTCTTAACGCACTTCAAGGTGTAGTTGATCTTATCCCTGACGCTGTTTATGGAAAAGAAGATCTTGCTATCTATGTTTCTACTGCAACTATGAAAGCTTTCCAAACTGCAGTTGGTGGTGGTTCTAGCTTTGCAAATGGCTACAACAACCAAACTGTTATTGGATTGAAACCAATGGACTTCCAAGGTATTCCTTTGCTACATTGCCCAGGTCTAAAACCAACAGGTGTAGTAGCTGCTCAAAAATCAAACTTGTTCTTTGGAACAGCTTTGTTGAGCGACAAGAATGAAGTTAAAGTACTTGATATGGCTGATCTTGATGGATCACAGAACGTGAGAATCATCATGAGATATACTGCAGGTGTTCAGTTCGGATTCGGTTCTGACATCGTATATCAAAATAGCTAATAAATAAAAAAATAAAGGGTGGTTATAATGACCACTCTTTTTATAATTAACTTCAATAAATTTTAATAACATGTCTTGTAATATTACACTCGGAAGAAACGAACCTTGTAAAGACTCGATTGCGGGTTTACAGGCAGCTTACTTCTTGAATTATACTTCAGCAAGCTTTACGCTAAATGCAAATGACGTGGTAACATCATTCCCTTCTGGTACTACTGTTTTCAAGTACGAACTAAAAGGTGCTAATAGCTATGTTGAAACTGTAAATACTAGTCGTGATAATGGAACTACCTTCTTCAACCAAGAGTTGTCAATTACTCTTAAGAAGCTAGAATCAAGTATGACTAAGGAATTTAAACTCCTTGCTTATAGTCGTCCTCAGATCATTGTTCATACTAGAAACGGTGACGCATTGTTGGTTGGTAAAGATCAAGGTAGTGATATGACTGCTGGTACAATTGTAACAGGTCAAGCATACGGAGATCTATATGGCTATACTGCAGTGTTTACTGGTCAAGAAGCCCTACCTGCTAACTTTATTTCAGGTTCAACTGTAGCAAACCCATTTGCTGGTGTTGGTAACGCACCGTCAGTAACTGTTGGTACAAACTCATAATGGACATTCGTCTCTGTTAAGAGACTTCTCATATCCATGTTGAATTACCCTGCCTTTCGAGGTGGGGTTTTTCTTTTTAAAACAAAATAATATGCCAATAAAATCAAAAGTAGAAAGTACTAAATTATCATTTGGTAAAAGAAAAAAAGGAAAAGCTAGAAAGTCTCACAATAAACACGATAGGTCAGAAAAGAATTACAGAGGTCAAGGAAGACTCTAAAGTAAATGAAAGCTGATTCTGTAGTTATAATATTGATACAAATATTATGATTGTAATCCTTCCAAATACTAGTTCAGTACAGTTGTTGAAAGTTAGAACAATGCCCACAGCCAGTTCAGTTACTCCACTGAAAGTCAGGCTTCAAGTAGTGGACAAAGAAACAAATAAAGATTTTTCATTCACAAATGTTACTGCTTCTTACGATTCATTTGACTTCTTAAATATTTCTGCAAGTTTAAATCTAAGTGCTAGTCATTTTTATAGTCTACAAGTTATACAACTTTCCGGATCCACAGACTGTAGTGTAATTTATAGAGGTGAATTACTTCCTACTACCCAGTCAGCAACTGTAAGAAACTCTCAACCATTCTTTAGTTATACTGGATCTAATAACGAATATATACTTTATTAACATGCAAAGTTTAAAAATAACACAAGACCTAATACTTCCAGAAAATACTGCATTGTTTTTACAATTGTATACTCCGTCTCTTCCTTCAGGATCTACAGGTGCATCTGGAAGTTTTGATGATGTACAATGGACTCGTATTAGTGATTATACTTTAGTTATGAATGGAGACTTTAATATAGTGGCAAATGATTTTTATGAACCTACTATGTCTATGAGATTATATTATACTCCAAATTCATGGAGTGAATCTACATATTATGCTAAAGGTAATGCTGTAGAAATAGAACCTAATAATTTTGAATTACAATAATCATGGCAACAAAAAAACAAACAACTACGAATCCAAGTACTGTAAAGGTAGTCAATCTATCTGGCGGTTACATTTTGCCTAAAGTTACAGAAACGAAAGGAAGAAAACAACACGTTGAGATTGGAATAGATGGTCAAGATGACTTCTTCCAAACTTTAATTAAGAGATACGAAACTTCACCTACTAACCAAGCTTGTATTGATGGTACTACAGATTTAATCTATGGCAAAGGTATAAAGAGTCGTGATGGTGAAGAGTTTGAAGATTATCTTTATAAGTTGACTACAGAGGATGAAATACAAAAGATTGTTTACGATTATAAAATGTTTGGTAATGCTGCCATACAATGCGTATTCAATGATGACAGGAGTAAGATTGTAAATTTCTACCACATACCGGTTGATACACTTCGTGCAGAAAAAGTAAACTCTAATGGAGAAATACCAGGATATTTGTATTCTGCTGACTTCTCTAACCGTAAATCACCTGTGACGCGCATACCCGCGTTTGGTCAAGATGAATTTGAGAATGATGTACAAGTCATCTACTTGAGAAAATACTCACCAGGCAAATTCTATTACGGTATTCCAGATTATTATTCAAGTATACAATATGCTGCTGTAGAAGAGGAAGTTGGTAATTTACATATTAACAATATTCTTAATAACTTCATGCCAAGTACTATCATCAACTTTAATGGTGGACTTCCTCCGGTTGAAGAGCAGTATCTACTTGAAACTTCTATTGCTTCTAAGTTTTCAGGCACTACAAATGCCGGTAAATTTATCTTGAGTTTCAATGAAAATCCAGAATCTAAGACAACTATAGAAATGTTGAGGCCAGAAAATTTACATCAACAATATGATTTTATTGCTGAAGAGGCTTCTAGAAAGATCATGCTTGCACATAGAGTAACTTCACAAATGTTATTCGGTATTAAGACCAGTTCAGGATTTTCTTCTAATGCTGATGAGTTGAAAGTTGCTTATGAGATATTCTATGCGATGGTAATTCAACCTATGCAGCAACAAGTAATTAAAGCAATTCAAGGAATTATAGAATATAACGAAGTAGACGGATCTAGTTATTATTTTGCACCTTTGATTCCGTTTGGTTTCTTGGCAGAACTTACTGAAGATGCTGGAGCTAAACAAGCTCAAGAGATTATTGAGAATCCAGATGAAGTACCAGATCTTCAAGGTGTAGAACCAGATCCTAACGAAGGAGATGTTGATACAGATAATCCAAATGAAACTATAGGTTTTGTAGAAGGACCAACTCCAGAAGCTTTTTCTAAACAAGATTGGAATAGTTGGGCATTAGACCATAATTACGAAATAACAAAATAAGATGAGTAGGAACGTATTATTCATAACTAGAAACGACATAATAAAAAGAGCTTATGTTGGTGGAAACATAGATCCAGAAAAGATCATTCCATTTGTTAAGACTAGTCAAGACAAATATATACTATTGTCTTTAGGTACTGTACTTTATGATAAACTTCAAGATGATATTGTAGCTGGATCACTTACTGGAAATTATAAACTCTTGGTTGACGAGTATATTGTAGATACTTTAGTTCACTATGCATTTGTAGAAGCACTTCCATTTTTAAGTTACAATGTAGCTAATGGTGCTATTTTTAGAAATGTATCGGAACAAGGCCAACTTCCTAGTAAACAAGACATTGACTTCTTACTTCAAAAAGAATTACAAACTGCGCAATTCTATGCTGAACGTTTAGTAACCTATTTGATTGCAAATAATAGCCTATATCCAGAATATAATCAGACTAACGGTAAACTAGACAATGTGTATCCTGACAAAGGACAACAATACACATGTGGTTGGGTACTATAACAATATGGAGAAAAAAGTATATTTAGGATACTCTCCTAAGAGTAAGAATATAGAGAAACTTCAGAAGTATGTAAAAGAAATACTAGAGAAGAAAACCGTAGTAGCTAAAGACAGGAGTGTAAAAAAGAACTCGGTACTTAAAAATAAAAGATTCTAATGCAAACACTATACTCATTTTCTCAGTTCTTTAACTCTCTTTGTTTGAATCACCCTAATATTGAGACATTCACACTAGGAGAGATAGATGATATTGATACTGCTAAAAGTAGTTTATTTCCATTAGCTCACTTGATATTAAACAATACAACTATTGGAAGACAATCTGTAATGACATACAACTGTACACTTTTAGTTATGGATCTTGTTACAGACATTACTCAAGATTCATCTGGTTCATTTAATAGTATAACAAAGAACTATAAGGGTGTAACTAACTTATTAGATGTTTTGAATACTAGTCAAGCTACTCTTTCTGATATAGTAGTTTATATACAAAATAATCCTAGTGCTTTAGACTATAATATTGAAACTGATGTAACTCTTACTCCTTTTCAACAAAGATTCGATAACAGGCTTGCTGGTTTTGGTGCTAATTTGAATATACAAGTACCTTACAATCCAAGTAATTGTTTGTTTACTTTATCTGACATTGAAGCAGCAGGCGGAATAGAAACATGTAATATATAATGTCACCAGAAGAATACAATGTCTATAATAAATGGGGAGCTCAAGTAGTCAGTCAAGCTAAACTAAATCTTTTACAAAAGAATAAGAAAGTGACCGGCGTACTTTACAATTCTATTTCTTACGAAGTAAACCCAGAAGCGGGTGTTACATTCTACTACGAAGATTATGGCGAATATGTAGAATCAGGTAGGAAGAAAGGAATAATGCCTCCTGTTGGTCCATTAATTCAATGGGCTAAAGTTAAAGGTCTAGAACAATTCAGAGATAAAAAAGGCAAGTTCATTTCTAATGAGTCAAGAGGATGGGCTATTGCTTACGGAATTAAGAAGAATGGTATAAAGGCATTTCCCTTTTACCAGGATGCCATAGATCAAGCTGTGAACGACTTAGAGTATCAACTTGAAGAAGCAGTTGCCCAATCAATTGAGGCTGATATCGAGGCTCTAATTGAATCCAGAGGCTAGTTGTACAGTTTTTAAATTTGGTGTTATAATTCTGTACAATTAAAGAAATAATGCCAACAGCAACTACATTTTTACAACTTCCACCAAGTTTAAGCTTAGCACAGAGTCCAGTAGTATTCTCAGTAACTAATCAAGCATTTCAAAGTTCAAGTTTTTATTATACTTGTCAACTAAGTATTTGGTCCGGAAGTGAAGCTAACTCAGGTTCATCTACACAATACGCACTTAGAAAATTTCCTAATAGTAGTGGAGCTGGTATATTTGATGTAGGTAGATTCTTAAATGCTAAATTAAATGATCTGGCATGGGAAGTTTCTAGTTCTGTCTTAAATTTTTCATGTAGCTTTAACTACAATTTTACTTCAGGTTCTGTTCAATCAGGATCTGTGAGTACTGGTAGTATAACTTCTGGTATATATAATGCAATAGATGGTTATGGTGTATTTCCTGATCCAATCAATCAATTCCCAAGTGCTAGTACTATTTACTGGCCAATGATGACATCCGGGCCTGTTAGTCAATCTGTAACTAAAGATGATAAAGGGTGGATTAGTGTTTATAAAAGACAATCAGGTCAATTAGGAGCTCAATATACAGGATCTTATGCAGATGGTACTACCAGTACTACTTTATTTACACAATTATTTGTTGGGTCTATTACAGGAAGTACGTTTGGATATATTGGTAGAATTCCTGCAGCACCTAGTCAATCTGGATTTCCACTTCCTATTACATCATCTGGAGGTGCAGAATTAACTTCTTACAAAATAAACACTAAAGATGTATTTTTAGTACCTACTCAATCTAGTCAAATTAATTACAAAATAGACTGTCCTTTCTATTATGAACCTGTTAGAATAGTATGGAAAAATAGATACGGACAATTTGACTTCTTTAATTTCTATAAGAAACATATTGAAACATTTCAAACAACTCAAAGAACTTACCAACCACAATTAGGTACTTGGGATTCTACTACACTTTCTTATAATGAGTATCAAACAGCTATTCAAAGATATATAGTTGATACTAATGAGACTCTTACTGTAAACTCTGATTACATAAGTCAAGCCTATAATGATATATTCAAACAACTACTAGTAACTGACGAAGTTTATTGGTACTATGATCAAAAAGCTAACTTAGTAAAGCCACTTACTATTAAGAGTAATGATATACTATTTAAGACAGGTGTAAACGATAAATTGGTTAACTATACATTTACTTTTGATGTTGGCCAACCATTTAAATTGATTATTTAATATGTCCGTTACTACAACTCAAGGATATAAGTTTAGACTAGTTGCAGGAAATACCTTATCTTCAGAAGTAATATTAGATACTTTTGCAAATGAAGATATTAAGATAAGTAATAATATTACAGATCTATTTGATATAGGGTCTGTTCCAGGAACATTTACTAGAACTATAACACTTCCAGGTACTAAAACAAATAATGCTTTCTTTGAGCACTATTATGATATTAGTGTTTATGAACCAGATCTTTTTAATACTAACCAAAGAGTATTTTGTTATCTTGATTTTGGTAGTGTCTTTTTAGTAAACGGTTATTTAAATTTAGTTAAAGTAAACGTTCTTGAGAATAAGTTTGTAGACTCTTACGAAGTAAACATCTTTGGTGCTATCAGTAATTTTTCGGTTGATGCTACTAGATTTTTCTTAAATGACTTAAGTAGTTTAGCCAGCTACAATCACACATCATCAGCAGCTAACATTACTTCTAGTTGGAATCTTAATTTATTTAATGGAGACGTAGTCTATCCAATGGCTGATTATGGTCAAAGAATTCAATATTCTACACAAGAAGGTGTTGGTATAGATGATCCTGAAGATGCTATGGTCGTACAAGACTATAAGCCAGCTATGAAGATGAAAGTAATTTTTGATGCCATATTTGAGAAGTGTGGATTTACTTATACTGGATCATTTATGGAACAAGCGTTTATAGACGATATATACGTTTTCTTGAATGCTAATAAAAGATATCCTTTATATAATGAATTTAATCTAGAAACATTTGGTCAAGCTAGAGTATCAAACGAAACAGGATCTAATCAAACTGTTTTATCAGCAACTGTACAATCAGATTTATCTTTCAATACTATCAATTACGATTTTAATAATCTGATAACGATAGGAACTCCAACTTTATACGATCAACAAGTTGAATCAAAACTACAGTGTGACTTAAGTCTTAGTTTTAGAGTAAATGGTGCAGGTTCTGGTTCTGGTATGCCAGTGTTTACTTTATACTATTACGATAGTGGAGGTGGTTTAATTGATAGTCAACCACTAACAAGCATAAATGATTTTTTAGATATAATAAGACAAAGTAGAACTACTACCGTAACTGAAAGTTATGTACTTCTTGAAAGGATAAATACGCCAACACTACCAGTCGGAGACTTTAAAATAAAAATAGATTATGTTGTTTCTGGTGTTAATAACTTTACAGTAACATTAAATCCTCAAGATGCTAGGCAAGCAACTTCACTTGAAATATTACAAGTCAGACAAGCAGGTGATGGCCTAATATTTGATGTTCCTCTAAATATGCCATTTGGCCAACGTGGGATACGCCTGATTGACTTTATCAGAGCCATACAAAAGAAGTTTAACCTTGTAATTTATGAGGACAGAACAACCCCAGATCAATTCATAGTAGAAACTTTCAATGATTGGTACAAAGATGGTCAAGTAAGAAATTTTAATCAGTACATTAACTTAAATGATAAAATAGAAGTTGTTCCTGCTAATAACTTAGCATTCAATATAGTATCATTCACAGATCGTCAAGATAATGACTATGTAAGTACAGTATTCAAACAAGTAAATAATAGAACCTTTGGTGAATCTTTTTTTCAAGATACAGGTTCTTTCTTTAGTCAAGGTGAATTTAAAGTAGAAACAGTACTAGGGTCAGGACCCTTGGCTCAAATAGGATTTACAGGATTTTCTGGTTCTAGTGCAACAGGTACTAAATGTAATACTTACAATGTAATTAATTATGATGAAAACAATTATCTATACGTAGAATGGAATGATTGCTTTACAGGAGTACTTACATCTCAAATTCTTAATAACCAGTATGAGAATGTTTATTTTTGTAGTAGTACATACCCAACAACACAAAATACTAATCTATATCAGATAATTAACGAAGGAGACTGTTCACCTCAACCAGATGTACAAAGCACAGGATCAACACTCCCTGTATCTATTCCAATTTTTATAGGTGACGAAAACTATCTACCTACTAGAGTACAACCTAGAATAATGTTCTTTAACGGAATGATTAGTTCTAGTGAATACTACATAGAATATATTCCTATCACTTCTACAGAAGCAACTGCTAGTTCATTTACAGTATATCCTTATTTCGATAACTATAATGTTATTACTGGATCATTCCCTACTTTAGGTTCAAGAAGCCTTTTGTTTAATAATGAAGAATCTTCTAGGTTTGGTGTAATTCCTGAAGAAAGTCTGATAACAACATTTTGGTCAAAGTACATTGATCTTCTTTATAATCCAAGAACTAGACTAGTAAATGCTGCAGCAGTAATACCTCTAGCAGATTATTTCGAAATAGAACTTAATGATCTTGTCCAATTTAGAGGAAATTACTATCACCTAAGAGCAATAAATGATTATAACCTAACAACAGGTGAATGTTTTGTACAGTTACTTGGTCCAGTTATTGAAGACGCTGTGGCAGCACAATTGTTTAACGTTCTGCCTAGTCCACCAGCACCAGAACCTTTAATAACAGGATCTTTCAATGATGACTTTAATAATGATTTTGACATTTAATAGTTATAATACTATATAAAAAACGTAAAATGGCCATATATACACAGACACAGTTACTATCAGCTTCAAATGCTACTTATGTTACAAATGCTTCTAATGATATTACAGCGGCAAATGTAAGGGTTCTAAATACTGACTGGATTAGTAGCTCTGTACTTCTTCCAATGACCGGAAGCTTAACTGTACTTAGTTCTTCTTTTGCTGTTACAGCTTCGTTTGCATTAAATGCAGCAGGTGGTGGAAGTACTTTCCCATTCACAGGATCTGCGCAATTTACAGGTTCAGTTGGAGTAACAGGATCTTTGAGATCTACAGGATCATTTAATTCTATAGGAACATCTGATTTTTCTGGTGGAGACTTTAAAGTAACAGATCAAGGACGTAATGCTGAATTTGATGTAGACTATGTAAAAATAAAAGTAGTAAATGCTTTTCAAGTAACTGGATCATTAAATGCTCCTAGTATTACTGGATCTTTACAAGGAACTGCTAGTTCGGCAAATAATGCAATTACAGCTTCATTTATAACTACTGCTCAGACTGCTTCATTTGTAACTACTGCGCAAACAGCGTCTTTTGTAACAGGGTCAAATGTATTCGGTCCAAACGGATCTAATAGTATACTTACTTCTTCTTTTGCTGTTACAGCTTCGTTTGCATTGAATGCAGGTGGCGGTGGAGGTACAGCTTTTCCTCATACAGGATCTGCTATTATTTCAGGATCTTTAATTGTAACAGGATCTGTTCAGAGTAATATATTCTCTGGTTCTGTTGTTTCTAGTACTGCTTCAGTAGATCTTAATCAAGCTGGTGTATTTACTTTTACTTTAAATGCTAGTGGAGTTACCAATTTTAATTTTACTAATCCAGGTGCAGGTCGTACAGCAAACCTTGTTGTAACAACTGCTACTGGCGCAACAGCTAGTTTCTCAAGTAATGTAAAACAACCTACAGGTTCTTTATATACACCGTCTTCTGGTTCAGGAAGAATAGATATTTTATCTGCTTTAGCCGATGGTACAAATGTATATTTAACATACGCAAAAACAATGGTATAATGTTTTATCATATTATAGATATAGAATCTGCAATTTATTTGTTACGTCAACTACCTAAAGAGACAATAACTACTTCTAGAAATATAAAGATAGCTAATGGTTACTTTAAACTTAGAAAAAGAAAAAGGATATTGAAATGGCTAAAAAAGTAAAAGTTGATGTAGAGGTTAATGATGAGCAAGTCGATCAAGCTGGTGAGAAGTTTGTAAAACTCCAGACAAGGATTCGTGAGACAAAGATTGCTTTACAAAAAGCAGTTGAAGCTGGTGATACTGCTTCTATCAAAAAACTTAGAAACGACTTAGATGATCTAGAAGATTCTTTTGAGAAGACTACAACTCAGTCTAAAAAGTTTGGTGATTCTTTAGCTTCTGTACCTGGTCCTGCAGGTGCTGTAGGTAAGGCAATGAAAGGTCTAGATGATGCGTTTAAATTCTTTTTAGCAAATCCAGTTGTTGCAGTAATAACTGCTATTGGTCTTGTTTTCTTAGGGCTATATAAAGCTCTTACACAGACCAAAGAAGGTATGGCAGTACTAAACAAAGTTACTGATGCTTTTGGTGCTGTAATGGAAACAGTTGTAAATATTGTATCGGCTGTAGCTATGCCTGTATTTGAAGGTTTAGCAAAAGTAATACAATTTGTTGGTAGAGCATTTGCAAGTGCAACTGGTAACTTAGATTCGTATAATAAATCTTTAGCAGATAAAGAAGCTGCCAGACAGTTCGAAGCTAATGCTGAAGCTATTAAGAAGCAATTAGATGAACAAGGATTTAAGTATGATGACTTTACTAAAAAGAAGATTGAAGCTGATCTAAAGTATAATGAGAAACTTGCACTAATCAACAAGTCAAAAGATTCTCAAGAAGAGAAAGCTCGTCGTACACAATTAGCCAATGAAGAAAGAAATAAAGCAATTGCAGATGCAGATATAGAAAGATCAAAAGCAGTAACAGCTAGTCAAAAAGAAGCTGCAGATAAAGCAAAAGCTATTGCTGATAAAGCATTCTCAGATAAACTTGCTAAAATACAATCTGAGGATAAACTAGACGAAGCTAAACTTGAAAAATTAAGACAAGAAGCTTTACAAGTTGCATCAACAGAAAGAGAAAAGTTTGAAGTAGAAAAGAGATTCTCTGAACAAAAATACTTGCTACAGAGAAATAATATTATAGATCTTCAGAATCTATTTAAAAAAGATAGTAAAGAGTATCAAGACTATCAAACTCAGTTGATTAACTTAGATGCACAAAGAGTTGCTCAACTTACAAGTGATAAAGAGAAGATAAAGAAATTAAATGAAGACGAAGTAAAAGATAAACAGAATAGCGTAAAGATTATAGAGGATGCTGCTATTTCTGCTATTCAGAATGAAGATCTAAGAGCTCAAACAGAGTATGATAAAAAGAGAGCTAGAGAAAAGGAAGAACTACAAAAGTCTAAAGAGTTCTTACTTCTTACAGAAGAACAAAGAAAACAACTTCTTAAAGATTTTGATGCCGCAACTGATATTGAGAATCAGTCTAGAAGAGAAAAGAAACAAGCAGAATTATTAAAAGACGAAGCAGAACTTCTTAATATAAGAAAGAATGCTGTCATGGAAGGAACTGTTGAGTATTTTGATATACTTAGACAAATTGAGAATAATGCTTACCAGCAAAAATTACTTGATGCTAAAGATAATGCTAGTAAGATTGAGTCTATTGAAAAAGAACACAAGGCTAACCTTAAAAATATTGCACTTCAAGAGAAACTTGCAACATTACAAATTGCAAAAGAAAGACTTGATTCTATTGCAGCATTTGCAACTCAATTAGGTAAAATAGCAGGTAAAAATAAGGCAGTAGCTAAAGCGGCTATTGTAATTGAAAAAGCAGCAGCCATTGGTCAAATTGTAGCTAATACAGCTATTGCAAACACTAAAGCTGTTGCTGCCAATCCACTTGGTGCAGGTCTTCCATGGACTGCTATCAATACTGCAACCGGAGCACTTTCTATAGCCAATGTTATTCGTGAAGGTATAAAAGCTGTTCAAGAAATAGATAAAGTACCTGGTGAAGGTGGTGGTGGTGTAAACGCAGGATCAGGTGCAGCTCCATCTCTTCCATCATATGCAGGAGCCGTGCAAGCCGCAGCACCACAGATTGGTAGATCTGCAGTTGGACCTGCCGGAGATATTGGTCGTATTGTTGGCCAAGCTGTATCAGATAGACCAATTCAAACTTATGTAATAGGATCTCAAGTTTCTAGTCAACAAGAACTAGATAGAAGAATCACACTCGCTGCAAGACTAGGAGGATAATTTAAAAAATTGACATTATAATTATATGCCAAAGAAATTCAAAAAACGTAGGAAGATCTACAAAATGGAAATAGATGAGTCAGATGATTCTGGTGTATTTGCTATTTCACTAGTATCTGAACCAGCTATCGAAGAGACCTTCTTGTATCTTAGTAAGAACTTTCAAATGGTTCAACTTCAAGAAGTAGACAAAGAGAAGAGATTATTGATAGGTCCGGTTCTCATTCCAAATAAAGAGATACCTCGTATTGATGACGAAACAGGAGAAGAGTATTCTATTATCTTTACTCCAGAAGTTGTAGAAAAAGCTGCTCAATTATTCTTGAAGAATCAAAAGAATAATAACGCTACTCTAGAACATATGAAAGACATACAAGATCTTTCTGTAGTAGAATCGTGGATTATTGCAGATTCAGATAAAGATAAAAGTAACGTATATAATATGTCATATCCAACCGGTACATGGATGGTAATGATGAAAATAAACAATAGTCAGGTCTGGATGGACTATGTAAAAACTGGTAAAGTAAAAGGATTTTCACTTGAAGGTTTATTTGGTCACAACTTAGTAGAGAACGAATCATCTGATTATGGTTGGGGAGTTCCTGGTGTTTCTACGTCAGATAGTCCACAAGCCATGCCAGAGTCATTTCCTCATGCTATTGCTAACCGTCCTAATAATGTACCTTACGTTACAACACAACTAAACCAGGTTAACCAGAACAACGATGAGGCATATGCTAGTGAAATCATAAGTGAAGTAAAGAGTTTGTTACTTGGTGAAAAAGTAGAGTTGCAATCTTATTCAGATTATCCAGAAGCAGTAAAAAATAATGCAAAAAAAGGAATCGAGCTTAATGATAAAGTTGGTAATAGATGTGCCACTCAAGTCGGTAAAGTCAGGGCGCAACAGCTTGCTCAGGGTGACGCTATATCCCTTGAGACAATCAAACGCATGTATAGTTTTCTTTCCAGAGCCGAAGAGTTTTATGATGAGTCTGATACAAGTGCATGCGGAACCATCTCCTATTTACTATGGGGAGGTTTGGCCGCTAAGAGGTGGAGTGAATCTAAACTAAAAGAGTTAGAAGAACTTGAAACAACTGTATCTATTACATCTTCTTATGCTGGACAATTTGGTGATAGAGAACGTAAAAGAGCTAGAGTACATAAAGGAGTTAAAAAGTATATTGCTGAAGCACTTCAAGTAGAAGCACCTGAATTAGATGTGTTTGGATATCCTACCAAGAACTTTCATATGTGTCCACAAACTCAAGACTTGTTCAAGCATATTATAAGTATGGATGAATCAATAGGTATTGATGAAGATACTCAAGGTATGATTCGTTCACTTGCTCAGATTGCAGATAACATACTTGGAATTGAAATGAAAGTAGTTGGTCAAGGTGTTGCTAAAGTTGAGGACTTGATGGCCCTTAATATTCTAGTAGACGATTTTCTTGATCTACTTGAAGAGATAGATGAAATAACTGGAATGGTGCACGATGCTGACTTTATGTATAATCGTATTGACAAAATTCAATCTTACTATGTTGCTTAAAAATTCACTACAAGTAGCTTTAAATAAAATAGCAGAGTTTGCTAAGATAGGTCCTAGAGGTGGTATAGTAAAAGCACCTAAAGCACCAGACTATAAAGAAAGAGATGGAAAGCGTGGTAGTAAAGTAAATAAACCTGGAGCAGCATCAGGACAAAGAGGTAAGTTGAGAGTTCCAGCATCAGCAGAAAAAGCTTTACAAAAGAAAGCTGATGACTTTAATAAAAGATATAAAGACAAACTAGGATTTGGTGTAACTATATCTCAATTAAGAAGTGTTTATCAAAGAGGTGTTGGTGCATTTCAATCAGGATCATCAAGCAGAGTTAGTTCACCAGAACAATGGGCACAAGCAAGAGTAAATGCTTTTATGTATTTAGTAAGAAATGGTAGACCTGAAAATCCAAAGTATGTTCAGGACAATGACCTTCTCCCATCAAAACACAAGAGATCAACTTAAAATAAAGTATATATGTTTTACAATGCAACAAAAAGTGCATTCAAAAGAATGACACAAGAACTAGGATTAAAAAAAGATATTCTAGTTACAACTGAAGACGCTGATGCAGCACAAGTAGTAGCTCAAAATATGAGAGATGAAATAGAAGCATCGGACCATGTAGATACTGGAAAAATGATTAATTCTATCACTGCAACTGTCAGAAATGGTGAGAATGTAGTAACAGGAGTTGACTATGCAAAATACGTGGATGGTCGTGATCAAGAAAAAGGTGAACAAGGATTTATACAACCTGCAGTTGATGCTGCTATACTCGATGGCTATAATGCAGAGAAGGTAGTCTAGTTCAATGAGGAATATTTTTAGATATTTATATATTAGAGGATATGAGTATCTAAATGACAAATTCAGAAAGAGTAGAAATTTTATACAGAAAGCACCAGGATTGGCTGAAAGCGGTTTGCTTTAATTTTACACAAGATAATACAAAGTCTGAAGATTTACTTCAAGATGTATTAATCCATTTACTGGAGATGAAAGATCTTAGTAAGATAATCTTTGATACTACAGACTTAAATCTATTCTATATTTACAAAATAGTAAAGTCAAAGTTCCTAAATAACGAGAAATCCAAAAAGAAACTAGATATTGGTCAACTGAATGAAGATATTTACGAGAATACTCACTCTAAAGAATACGACTTCGAAGGTGATGAAACTACAGAAAAGTTGTTACAACTAGTGAACCAAACATTAGATAATGAGTTATATTGGTTTGATAGTAAATTATTTAAGACTTATGTTGAAGAAGATCATAGTATCCAGTCACTTCATGAAGCAACTCATATAAGTAGGAATACTATTTTTAATTCTTTAACTAAGACTAAAAAACATATAAAAGGTAAAGCAAATGAAAAGAATTTGTATTATTAAGTTAGGAGATATCGTTGAAGGTTTCATTCAAGTAATCACATTGGGTAGAGGAAAAGACATTGCTACATTTGTGGCACATAAACTAGGATATCAATCCTGTGGTTGTGATGAACGTAAAGAAAAACTAAACAACTTACTAGGATGTTACCAGAAACAAATCAAACTCTATCTCAAGGATTCGTAGATGATATGGCAAAACAAGTCTATAATACTATGAAGATATTATACACTTTTGAGGAACATGAAAAAGAAAAGATAATAAAACAATTAATAAACGATTTTTTAAAACAATATATTAAACAAGAAGATCATGTTATCACTAAAGAGAGCTCAGGAGATCAAGTCAATATTCCTGAATGATATAGAACAAACCAGAACTATACCTGGTAGATTAGTTCAACCTTTTTGGGAATTTTATAAGGACGAGTTTAGACCAGGTAAATTCGCAGCTATGCCATGTACTTGTCAACCGAAAACTTGGATTCAGATGATAGAAGAAGTAAAGAATGAAGTAAATGAAGTTCTAAGTGCTGCTAAAGAAGAAGTGAGTTCTGCTGTCATGGAAGAACATAATGAAAAGCCACTTAAAAAAAAAGTGACTGCGGTTGCTCAAGATGATAAGTAAATAACCTATATTTAAAATAGTTATGCAAAGTTTTAAAGAATGCACTAAAGAAAGTACTCTCATATCTTTTGGTTTATTAGACTGGTACAATGATATGTCTAGCCATATGAAGAATCCTAAGAAGTATAAAAGTAAGTATACTCCAGAAGAAAAGGATATGATTATGCGTGAACTTAAAGTTGGACCTTACAGAACTTGGCAGTTTGACAAAAAAAGATTTGATGAGATTGCTCGTGATTGCTATGAAGATCGTAGTGAAGTTATGATTAAACAGGGTGTAACTTATTTAAGAGAACAGTATCCTCAGTATAGTGACTTATCAGATGAAGAAATAATTACAAAAGGGCTCTATAGGATTCTGTTTAGTGATAGAATGAAGAAGTCTCAATATGTCAGAGAACAGCAAAAGAAAGTAAATGAGGCTGACTATGCAGAATTTATGCAATAGATTCAAATAAAAGACTTATATTAGTATTGTTCGTTCTGGTATAGTATATAGGGAGGAGATTCGCTTTTAGCATACAGTATTGACGACATAACAATCATATCTCTTAAGCACTCCTCCCACTTTTTATTTCGTATTGATCCAATACAACATACACATCGGGGCTTGTTTCTACTTGCCCCTCTTTTTTCTACTACGTATTTGATTTGCTTTAATTAGAAAAATTTATAGATATTTATTAATACAGGCATCAAGCCATCTGATGTCAAGAATTGATGAGGCATATCTACCACAGTTAGGCTGATAGATTAAAATCCTTCATCTATTCCTACAGGTTTTTATAGATTTTTTACTTGATTGGCTGGACTGTAGATTCGGTAGATGTCGGTCAGTATTTGAAAAAGTAATACAACAAAAAATTAAATCTATCAAACCAGCCGGTCTTAGTTGAAAAATAACAAGTTATGGGAAAATTTAATTACTCTACAACAAGAAATAAAACTGATAATACTTACAAAATAATCAATAAAACTGTAATATGTCAGTTAACTGATAATGAAATAAAACAACTGGAAATAAGACAAAAATTTCTTAATGACTGGGAAAAAGACTTTTGTATTTCTATTAAAAAAAATGGATATAAAATAGTATCAGAAAAACAAGGAAGTATAATAAATAAGATAATAAAAAAGTATCATGGATAATCGTTACAAACAAGACTATAAAGAGAATACCTGGTATCAAGCTCTTTATTATGACAAAGAAATTCCTTACCAGATTACAATTGATGG
>SXGQ01066780.1_pt1 | contig 28515 bp, 32 predicted proteins | sample 3178371 | NCBI WGS metagenome assembly SXGQ01 (sample SAMN11356859, study PRJNA531348) | freshwater metagenome | isolation source: freshwater sample F1-20 | place: China: Fuxian Lake, Yuxi | collected 2017-12-25 | reverse complement strand
GTGTGATCATGTATGCGGACCGTCACACCGATTCCATGCGCGCCGCCATCAGCGAAACCGAACGCCGCCGCACCCGGCAGGCGGCCTACAACGAGGAACACGGGATTACTCCGACCAGTATCGTCAAGGCCATCGACGACGTCTTGTCGAGCGTCTACGACCGGGATTACTCGTCGATCGTCGACCCGCGCGAAAAGCCGGTCTTCCGGACCCAGGCCGAACTGGATGCCCACATCGTCACCCTCGACGCCCAGATGAAGGGCGCCGCGGCCAATCTGGACTTCGAGAAGGCGGCGGCGTTGCGCGATCAGATACGCGGACTGAAGGCGCGCGAACTGGGGTTGAGCCAGGCATGAGCAACACGCGCCAACCCTGGCTGAGCGAGTGGCTCAAGAACGCCCTGCTCGAGGTCCAGGAATACTTCAAGTTATGCCTGGCCGCCATCAAGGGAGCGATGTCGCGGCCCTTCTATGCCCGCGACGTGATGGAGCAGATCGACGTCATCGGTCTCGGCTCACTGACGGTGGTGATCCTGACCGGCTTCTTCACGGGCGCCGTGCTGGCCCTGCAGTCAGGCATGACGCTCGACCAGTTTGGCGCCCGGCCCTTCGTCGGCCGCCTGGTCAGCGCGTCGATGATCAAGGAACTGGGCCCGGTGCTGACGGCGCTGATGCTGGCCGGCCGCGTCGGCTCGGGCATTGCCGCCGAACTGGGCTCGATGATGGTGACCGAACAGATCAGCGCCCTGCGCGCCCTCGGCACCGACCCGATTCGCAAGCTGGTGGTGCCGCGCGTGCTCGCGGGTTTCATCATGTGTCCGATCCTGACGGTGGTCGCCAATGCGGTGGGCTTGTCCGGCGGTTGGTTGATTGCGCTGACGCAGTTGCGCGTGCCGTCGGGTGTCTATTGGAGCTCGGTGGTCGAAGGGCTGTACATCCAGGACGTCTGGATGGGGCTGATTAAGCCATTCTTCCTCGGCTTCGTCATCGTGACCATCGGCTGCCACGTCGGCCTGCGCACCAGCGGCGGTACCCAGGGCGTCGGCCGGTCGACGACCAACGCGGTGGTGGCGGCGTCGGTGGTGGTACTGGTGGTCGACTTTTTCCTGACCCGGCTGTTAATCTCGATCTTCTTCTGATGCGTCACAAGAGCCTCGATGAATTCGGCGTCGCGGTCGAGCTGGCCGAGCCCCACGCTCCGGTGGTGCTGTTCGACAAGGTGTGCCTGGCATTCGATGAGAAGGTCATCCTGAAGGACGTCACGTTCGATGTGCGCGCCGGCCACACCAAGATCTTTCTCGGCGCCAGCGGCGCCGGCAAGTCGACCATCCTCAAGTTGATGCTGGGGCTGCTCAAGCCCGATTCCGGCACGATCTGGGTGCTCGGCCACCAAGTCGACCAGATGACCGAACAGCAGTTGATGGGCGTGCGCCACCACATGGGCATGGTGTTCCAGGAGGGCGCGCTGTTCGACTCGTTCACGGTCGGCGAGAACGTCGGCTACAAGCTCTACGAGGAGACCACGCTGCCGCTGCCGGACGTGCGCCAGCGGGTGGAAGAGGTCCTTGGCTTCGTTGGCCTGGGCGAGCACATCGACAAGCAACCGTCAGAGCTGTCGGGCGGCCAGCGCCGCCGCGTGGCGATTGCCCGCGCCATGGCCGCGAAACCGACCTTGCTGCTGTACGACGAGCCCACTACCGGTCTCGACCCCATCACCTCGCTGACCATCGACGCCGAGATCATCAAGCTGCGGGACCTCGAGGCCGTGACCTCGGTGATCGTGACTCACCAGCTGCGCGACGCCTTCTACGTGGCGACCCACGCGGCCGCCCGCAACAGCAGCGGCGAGCTGGAAATGACCGCCGCCGACCAGTCGAAGGTCAGCCAGGCCGACTTTGTCATGCTGAAGGACGGCACGATTCATTTCGAGGGCTCGGCCGACGAATTGCGGGCCTCGACCGACGAGTACATGCAGACGTTTCTTTCGTAAGGGGACCACCGCACCATGCCGCGCACTCATTCACTCGCCTGGGCCCAGCTGAAGTTTGGCATCATCGCCGTGTTCGCGCTGATCATGGCGGGCCTGTTGATTTTCGCCGTCGGCGGCGGGGGCGGCATGCCGTGGCAGAACTACTCGCTGAAGGTGCGCTTCGGCAACGTAGCCGGCTTGATGGCGGGGTCGCCGGTGCGGGTCGCCGGCGTCCAGGTGGGCACGGTCGACCAGGTCATCCTGTCCGACACCGGTGTCGAGGTGTGGTTCAGCGTCAAGGACGAGTACATGCCGCTCGTGACCGACCGCTCGAATGCCGTGCTCGGCAGCATCTCGCTGCTCGGCGAAGGCGCGGTCGACATCTCGGCCGGCATTGGCGGCACGCCCATCCCGGAGTGGGGCTACGTGAACTCGGGTGTCGCCGAGGGCAGCATCGCGCAACTGACCACCGAGGCCACCGCGGGCCTCAACGAAGCGAAACTCTTGATCTCGGACCTGCGGGCCGGCAAGGGCACCGTCGGCAAGCTGTTCACCGACGACACCATCTACCGGGAGTTCGAGAGCTTCGTGCAGGCGGCCGAACGCGTGGCGCGAAACGTCTCCGATGGCAAGGGCTCGATTGGCAAGTTTGCCAACGACCCCCAGATGTACAACGAACTCGAGGCTTCACTGGCCAACCTCAACGTGATCACCGGCAAGCTGCGCAGTGGCGAGGGCAGCCTCGGCCAGTTGATGAACGACCCGGCGCTTGCGAAGAGCCTGAGCCAGACGTCCTCAAACCTCGAGGCCATGACCGGGCGGCTCAATCGCGGCGAGGGCACCGCCGGCAGGCTCCTGAACGACGATGCGCTCTATGAGCGCATCGACGGAATGACTGCGCGCCTCGACACGGTTTTGCAACAGCTCAACGATGGCGAGGGCACCGCCGGCCAGCTGCTGCATGACAAACAGTTATATGAGAACATGAACGGAGCGGTGGCCGAGATCAAGGCGCTGATCGCCGAGATCAAGAAGGATCCGAAGAAGTACCTCAACGTGAAAGTCAGCATTTTCTGAGGAGTCTCATGTCGAAAGACAACAGCGGCAGCAGCGTGATGATTGCGTTCGTGGTCGGCGCCCTGGCTGGCGCGGCTGTGGCCATCCTGTTCGCGCCGGCCTCTGGCGAGGAGACCCGCGAGTACCTGGGCAAGAAGGCGCGCGACAGCAAGGACAAGGTGCGCGAGGCCATGGACCAGGGCCGCGAGTACTACGAGCGCCAGCGCGAGAACCTCGTCACCGCCGTCGATCGCGGCCGCGAGGCCTTCCAGCAGGCTCGTGAGCGAGGCGACCAGGCGTGAGCGACACCGGCGAGCTGTTTCTCGGCATCATCGCGTTTGCGGTGCTGCTGATGGCGCTGATCCAGGTCGCCGCCATCGTCGCCGGGATCCGCCTCGCCCGGCGGGTCGATCGGCTCGCGACGCAATTGGAGCAGGACGTCAAGCCCTTGCTGGCCAACCTGACTGCGGTCACGACCGAGGCAGCCCGGACGGCCGCGCTGGCGGCCAGGCAGGTCGAGCGCTTCGACCAGGTGTTTGCCGACTTAACGGAGCGTGTGGACCAGACGCTGGCTGCTGCGCAGTCGTTCGTCATCGGCCCGGCCAGGCAGGGCATCGCGATCTTCGCCGGGGTCTCGGCGGTGATCGATTCGTTCCGCGGCCTGCGCGAAGCCTCGCGCCGCCGGCAGGCCAGCCGGCCGGTGGTGGACGACGAAGAATCGCTTTTCATCGGCTGACGCCGCCTTGGCCCTAGGCTTCGGCGCGTTAAATGTGTTAAATGAGGGCATGAAATTTGTGTCCCGGTCCGCCACTCGGCTCCTCGTCGTCCCAGCGCTGCTCGTCACGGCCCTAGCCACGCCGGCGTTCGCCCAAGAACCACAATCGGCGGCGCTCGCCAAAGAGCTGGCTCAGCTGCTGGCCGATAAGAAGCTCGACAGCATCGCTGCGCGCATGCCCGATAGCCTCGAAGAGTTCGTGGGCGCCCTGAGTTACCCCGGCACGTTGATGGTGGTGTGGGCCCGGACGACGGCGCCGGCCGTGGTCAACGAGAAACTCATCGGGAAGGACTACAAGGAGGTCTACCTGGACCTCAACAGCGCCTCGGTCGTCGAGTCGCGTAACTTCGTCACCGATCTGGGCGCCGACGGCCTCAGGGCCAAGCCCGCCGCCAAGCAGGGGCCCGCGGACTCGCACGACCTGGCGGCCAAGTCCATGCGCTTCGACGGTAACTGGCGCGAAGACAAGATGTCGGAGGCCGAGTACATGAAGGCCCACGCGGCGGCCGACGCCTCGTATGCGCGGGCGATTCAGGCGCTGCTGAGTGAGCTCAAGAAAGCCAGCTAAGGCACTGCCGCCACGCGGTCAATCCCGCTAAACTAGGAAGGCGTCCGAGGGCAAATCGCCGCCGAGTGGCCCTCGCCGCTGTTCCATATGCGTGCAGCCACCACTCTCGATCCGCGTCCCTTGCTGTTGCCGGTCGATGACGACCAGCAGATCCGCCGCTCCGGGTGCGGATGCTGATGGGCGCCATGCGGCAGCAGTTTCTGGACCGCACGTCGGTGTTTGATTGTGATGCCGCGCTGGCCGCGCACCTCGAAGTGTGCGGCATGATCGGCCGTTTCCCGGCGATGCGTGAACTGTTCCGCGTGAGCAGCCGGCCGGCGCCCTCTGTCCGGACGGTGCTCATTACAGGCGAAACTGGCACCGGTAGGGAGCTGGTGGCCCGGGCGCTGCACACCCTGGGACCACCCAGCGCCAAGAGGGTCTTCACCGTCAACTGCTCGGCAGCCGCCGTGACGGCGCCCCGCACGTGCCTGAACATTTCAGATTTGAACAACGTGTCGACGCCCGTGCCGGTGGTGGTCGCCGATGACGAACCGGGCCCGCCTCCGGATGCCGGCGCGGTCGCGGCCGCTCTCGACAGCGCCGGTGGCAACCAGTCGCTGGCGGCGCGCTGCCTGGGCATCAGCCGGCGCGCGCGCTACCGCCTGATCGGCAAATACGCCGCGAAACCGGGCGGCGCCTAGATGCGCCGGGCGACGCTGCTACTGGTCGCCGCCGTGACGATGGCGGCGACCGTGTTGTATGCCACCAGGCTGGGCTATTCCCCCGCCTACCTCATGCACGACGAAATGCAGTTCGCGTTGCAGTCGATCTAGATCTCGACGTCGGGGCGCGATCTGTCAGGGCGGCTGCTCCCGATTTTTTTACCGAGCCCGAGTTTCCGGCCGGGCGCGACCCTGCCGTGATTTACCTGACGGCAGCGGCGCTTGCCGGGCTGCCCATTTCGGAAGCAAGCGTCCGTCTACCGGTCGCGCTGCTAGGCGTACTCAATATCGTCCTGATGTTCCTGCTGGCGCGACGGCTGTTCGGTAGCGATTGGATGGCGCTGCTGGCGGCCGGCCTGATCGCGCTGACGCCGCTGCACTTTATTCGCAGTCGTTTGCTGCTGAGCCCGCAGACCTCGATTCCGATCATCCTGGCGTGGCTGCTGTGTCTCGTTGCTTTCTCCGAGCGAGCGACTCTCCGGCGGCTGGCCACGGCGGCGGCGTGCCTGGCGCTCGGGGTCTACACCTACCTGGCGTGCGTCGTGATGATGCCGATTTACTGGCTCATGACCGCCTGGATCGGCCGCAAGCGGCTGGGACCGAGCGCGGTGATGACGGCGGCGGTGGCCTTTGCGGTGCCGCTGGTACCCATGGCAATTTGGTACGTCACGCACCCGGAGCGGATGCGACAGGTGGTGGGCGCGTACGAGCTCGGCAAGAGGGTCGGCGCGACTGGCGCGACCGTCGGCGCCGGGGTGGCCTCGGTGCAAAAGGCGATCAGCCTCTACTGGTCGTTCTTCAGTCCCGAATACCTGTTTCTCCTCGGCGACCCCAGCCTGATCAACTCGACCCGGCACACGGGCCTGTTCTCCTTGAGCTTCGCGCTGCTGATCCCATTCGGCGCCTGGCACCTGGCGAGGTGACGCCGCGAGTTCGACCTGGTGGTCCTGGCAGGACTGGTCACGGCACCCGTGGCCGCGGTGGCATCGGGCGCGATCGAGATGAATCGGGTGATGTTCGTGGTCCCGTTTGGCGCCCTCGTGGCTGTTTACGGCGTGGAGTGGCTCCTGACGGCCGCAAGGCGCGAGGGGGCGATCCTGGCGTTCGTGCTGGTGGCAGCGGTGCCGCTGCAGTTCGCAGCCTTTTACGGCGACTACATGGGCCGTTACCGGATCGTGGCCGGCCCGGCGTTCGGCGGCAACACCCGCGAGTTGTTCGTGACCGCGATTGCGAGAGCAGGGACGGGCGACGCGCCGCCGGTGTACGTCAGCGGCGCCATCCAGCATGCGGGCCGTTATTGGCGGTTCTTCGCATTGGCCGAGGGCCGGCCTGACGTGATCGGCCGCTTGCACACGTACGGCCAGCAACTGCCCTCGCCCGCACCCGCGGGGGCCCTCCTGGCCTGCGCGCTGGCCGACCCGGAATGCGCGGGGCTGATGCCCGGCGCGCAAGGCTGGCAGCCCATCCACGTGGTGTCCGAGCTTGATGGCACGAGAGAGTTTGCGCTCTTCGAGGCGCGCTAGGCCGACGCGACGAACCAGGCGGCGTCAATCACGCACGCCGCCGTCACACCCCAGGCCAGCGTCCGCGAGAAGGCATCGCCACGCGCCAGCCAGCTGGCCACACCGCAGGCCGCCAGCACCACGACCAGCGGCACCATGACCAGGAAGTCGCCGATGGCATGCGGTGAGCCGAAGGTCGCAGCTGCCAGCGGAGCGACCGCCACCCCCGCCAGCACGAGCAGTGTCACCGGCGTAAACCCGCCGCGCAGCCGCTGGGACACGCCGGCAACGAGCGCGAACGCGGTGGCGAACAGGAACGGGGCGGCGCCACGCAGGGGCAACGCCGGCGACGCCGGGCCGTCGAAGAATAGCCACGACGGATCGAAGGATCCCCAGTAGAGCGACAGGCGGGTGCCCAGGGTGTTCCAGTTCACGAACGCCAGGACACCATCGAGGGGCGAGCGCAGGTGGGCCGCGTGGATGGCCCAGCGGCCGAATGTGTCCGGGTAGGCACTGGGGTTCGCCGCGAACCAGGCGACCGCGATGAGCAGCGGAGCCAGAAATGCCCCAGCGGGAACCGCCAGGATCACCGCACGGCGACGTCCGGACAGCCAGATGGCCAGCAGCGTGACGACCAGGAGAGTTCCCATCGTCCACGGCGCAGACGGATGGGTGAAGACCCCGATCCCTAGTGCCAGCCCCCCGGCAGCAGCTTGTCGCCGATCGCCGCCGTCGAAATAGGCCGCGATCGCCAGCAACCACGCGAGGACGAATGGTAGGGGATAGATCGCGTCAATGCCCGACCGCGCGAACACGAAATGGGCCGGCGTGATCATCAGGAGCAGCGCCGCGCCGACGGCCAGCGGCGCTGACGCCAAGAGCCGCCGACACAGCACGAACATCAACGCGACGTTGAGCGCGCCAACACCGGCTGCCGCCAGGCGCCCGGCGGCCTCTGGTGACGCGACCAGTCCGATCAGCGCCGTGGAGTAGACCGCGATCGGCTGCAACCAACGGTCGTCGCTCAGGCGGAAGAACAGGGGGTAGCCGGTCGCCCCGTCGCCGATCGCGGCGGCCTGATGCGATAGCTCGTTCTCGGCGGGTGAAAGAGGCGAGTTACCGATCGAAATGGCGTAACAGCCAAACGCCCCAAGGGCCAAGAGTACCGCGGTGGCCGTCGACCGGAGGTGAGTGCTCAAGATGAAGGTGGGTGGATGGTGCGCGCTCCAGGATTCGAACCTGGGACCCCTCGCGTGTGAAGCGAGTGCTCTACCACTGAGCCAAGCGCGCGACCAGACCAAGTATCATAGCATAACGCCGGGCCGGCTCAGACCGTCCCGAACAGCCGATCGCCGAAGTCGCCGAGTCCGGGCACGATGAACTTGTGGGCATCGAGTTCGCGGTCGACCACCGGCGTGAAGATGGGAACCGCCGGGTAGGCCTTCTCGACCGCGGCCACGCCCTCGGGCGCCGCGACGATGCACACCAGCCGCAGGTGGCGCGCGCCGGCCCGCGTCAGCACGTCGAGCGCCGCGACGGCGCTGCCGCCCGTGGCCAGCATGGGATCGATCAGCAGCACGTAACTGTTCTCGATGCCCGGCGGCAGCTTGGCGTAGTACTGCGATGCCACCGCCGTGCGCTCGTCGCGCTGCAGCCCCAGGTGGCCGACCCGGGCGTTGGGCACGAGTTCGAGCAGGCCCGGCAGCATGCCGAGGCCGGCGCGCAACACCGGGGCCATCACGACGTCGGCGGCGAGCCGCCGGCAGGGCGAGGGTCCGAGTGGCGTCTCGACGGTCGCGTCGGCCATGGGGACCTCCCGCAACGCCTCGGCGCCCAGCAGCACGCTGATGCGGTTCGCGAGAGCCCGGAAACGCTCGGGCGGTGTGCGCGCGTCGCGCAACTCCGCAAGGCAGTCATGAACCAGCGGGTGGGAGACCAGGTGCAACACGGCGCAGAGAGCTTACACCGCAATTCCGGATTCACGTACAATTCCCCCGCATGCGCACGCGCTTCCTGGTTACCGGGCTGGCCCTGACCCTGGCCGCGTCCGTACTCCTCCCGGCCCTGTCGGCCCGGCAGGCGGCCGACGTGTCGCTGATCGTCGCCAATGGCATCGTCCTCACGGTTGATGGCGGCCGGCGCATCCTGAATCCCGGCTCGGTCGCGATCAACGGCACGCAGATTGTTGCCGTCGACACGCCGGCGGCCATCGCGGCCCGCTATCGCAGCGCCGACACCATCGATGCCACCGGCAAGGTGGTCATGCCTGGGCTGATTAACACGCACACCCACGCCGCCATGGTCATGTACCGCGGGCTCGGCAACGACCTCGCCCTCATGGATTGGCTGCAGAAGTACATCTTCCCGGCCGAGGCCAAGACGGTGTCGCCGGAGTTCGTGCGGATTGGGACCCGGCTGGCGCTGCTCGAGATGATCCAGTCGGGCACGACCACCTTTGCCGACATGTATTACTTCGAGGAAGAAGTGGCTCGCGTGACGAAGGCCGCCGGCATGCGCGGGGTGCTCGGGCAGACGGTGATCGAGTTCCCCGTGCCCGACGCGAAGACGCCGGCCGACGCCCTGAGGCGTACGGAGGCGTTTGCCCGCGAGTTCGCGCAGGACGATCTGATCACGCCCTCGATCGCGCCGCATGCCGTCTACACCCTGGACGCGGCGACGCTGACCGCCACCAGCGACCTGGCCAAGCGGCTCAATATCCCGATCCAGATTCACCTGGCCGAGACATCGGCTGAAATCGGGCAGTCGCAAGACCGGCACAAACTGCGCCCGGTCGCCTTGCTCGACAGCCTCAAGTTCTGGGCGCCGATCACGATTGGCGCCCATGGGGTGTGGATCAATGCCAGCGAGATCGCGCTGCTCACGGCCCGGAACGTCGGCATTTCCAACAACCCTGAAAGCAACATGAAGCTTGCCAGCGGCACCGCGCCGGTGGTCGGCTATCGCCAGGCCGGGGTCAATGTCGGCCTGGGCACCGACGGCGCCGCCCGCACCAACGACCTCGACATGTTCGAGGCCATGCGGCAGGCCGCCTTCCAGCAGAAACTCGTCACCATGGACCCGCGCGTGATCAGTGCGCCCGAGGCCCTGGAGATGGCCACCATCGGCGGGGCCCGTGTGCTCGGTCAGCAGGCGCGCATTGGCTCGCTCGAGCCCGGCAAGCGCGCGGACCTGATCGTGGTGGGGATGTCGCGGCCGCGCCAGACGCCGCTGTTCGATCCCGTGTCGCAGGTGGTCTACGCGTCGCGCGGCGACGACGTCGAGACGACCATCGTGAACGGAACAGTGCTGATGCGCGGTCGCAAGATGCTGACGATGGACGAGGCCACCGTGCTGCGCGAGGCCCGCCAGGCGGCGGACCTCGTGAGGAAGGCCGTCCAGTAGGCGGCGCCTCGTCGGTGTGAACCGCCCGCTTACTCCAGGACGCCGATATAAGGCAGGTTGCGATACTGCTCGGCGTAGTCGAGACCGTAACCGACGACGAAGCGGTCTTCAATGGTGAAGCCGACGTAGTCCACCTTGACGTCGATCTTGCGGCGGGAGGGCTTGCTGAGCAGGCAGGCGGTGCGCAGCGAGCGCGGCCCGCGCGCCTGGAGGATGTCCTGCAGGTAGTGCAGGGTCAGGCCGGTGTCGACGATGTCCTCGACGATGATGACGTCGCGGCCTTCGAGTCCCGAGTCGAGATCCTTCGACAGGCGGACCTCGCCGGTGGAACTGGTGCCGGAACCGTAACTGGAGCAGGCCATGAAGTCGATCGTGACGTGGCCGTCCATGGCGCGAATCAAGTCGCCGAGAAAGAGGAACGCGCCCTTGAGGACGCAGACGAAATGCAATTGTCCGGACGGAAAGTCCCGGCGGATTTCGCGGGCCAGGTCGGCAATGCGCGCCGACAGTTCCTCCTGGTCGATCAAGACGGTGGGGGTGGCACTCGGCATGGCGGGAAAGACTAACACGAACGGGAATGCATGAAGGCGTTTGACATCATCACCGAGACCGATGCGCGGAGCCTGGAGATTGGTTCCAGCGTCACGCTGAAGCCGGGCGGGCACGTCACGCCGCTGGCCGCCGACACGCTGGCGGCGCGCCGGATTACGGTGCACCGCGGCGTGGCCGAGGCCAGCCTCGATGGGCTGGCGCCAGTGGCCGCCGTCCGCGCCGTGGCGATTGGCAGCGACCACGGCGGCGTCGCCCTGAAGGCGGCGCTGCGCGACTACCTGCGCCAGAAAGGGCTGAGCGTGCTCGACGTCGGCACCGATGGCCCCGACGCGGTGGACTATCCAGACATTGCCGCGCAGGCCGCCCGGCTCGTGGCCCGCAAGGAAGTGGACGCCGCCATCGTCATCGACGGGGCCGGGATTGGCTCGGCGATCGCCGCCAACAAGATCGATGGCGTCCGCGCCGCCATGTGTAACGACAAGACGCTGGCTCGCTACGCCCGTGAGCACAACGGTGCCAACGTCCTGACCCTCGGCGCGACCCTCGTCTCGGTGGACGAGGCCAAGGCCATTGTCGATACCTGGCTGGGCACGCCGATGGGCGAGGCGCGTTACATTCGCCGCCTGGCCAAGATTCGCGCGCTGGAGAAGACGCAGTGACCGATTATCGCCGTGTCATCGAACTGATTCTCGAGGAGTTGGCGCGCGCCGGCGCAGTGGCGCCGACGCGGTGCGGCTGCCACGGCTTCACGTTCGACTGTTGCCCCGACCGGGTGCAGCACGTCCTCGACGCCGGCGCCACCCGGCTGGGCTTGCATGCGGCCGACGGCGGCGCGCAGGGGTTGCCGGGACTGATTGACCACACCTTGCTCAAGCCCGACGCCACGGCGAAGGAGATCGAACAGCTCTGCAAGGAAGCGGCGGAGTGGAAGTTCGCCACGGTGTGTGTCAACCCGACGTGGGTGGCATTGTCGGCCAGCCTGCTGCGGGGGGCTGGCGTGGCGGTGTGCTCGGTAGTGGGGTTCCCGCTCGGCGCGACCACGCCGGACGTGAAGCAGTTCGAGGCCCGGCGGGCCATTTTCGACGGCGCGTCCGAGATCGACATGGTCATCAACGTCGGGGCGCTCAAGTCCGGAGACATCCGGCTCGTCAGCGACGATATCAGGGGCGTGGTTGCGGCCTGCCATGCCGCCGGCGCCGGCAGCAAGGTAATCATCGAGACCGCGCTGCTCACCGACGAAGAGAAGATCACGGCCTGCACGCTGTCGAAGGCGGCCGGCGCCGACTTCGTCAAGACCTCGACCGGGTTTGGCCCGGGCGGCGCCACCGCCGCGGATGTGGCGCTGATGCGCCGCATTGTCGGCGACGACATGGGCGTGAAGGCGTCGGGCGGTGTCCGCGACCTGGAACAGATGAAAGCGATGGTCGCGGCTGGCGCCACGCGCATCGGCGCAAGCGCCGGGGTCCGGATCGTCAGGGAGTCTCGTGGCGAGGCCGGGGCAGGAAAGGCGAGCGGCTATTGATGCGGCTTGGCGCTCTGTGTCTGCTGGCGCTGCTCGCGGCGGTCCCGGCGGCGGCCCAAACCCCTGAACGGCTGCCGTGGTTCGCGGTTGATCTTCACGGCGCCCTGGTGGGCCTGCCGACGGCCGGGGGCTGGGTGCCCACGGTTCCCGAGGCTACACCCCTGCCCGGCCGGGCCTGGGGCGTGGCCGGCGGCGCCACCGTGTATCCCCTGAAGCTGGGCGTCATGACCCTCGGCCTGGGCGTGTCACTGCATACGGGTAAGGGCACGAGCGATGCCCTCACCTCGACCACCACGACCGGCACCACCGAGACGACCGTGCCGACCACGACGACCGTGACGACGCAGATAACGAGCCTGCTGCCGCAAGTCTCGATCAACTTCGGGCACAAGCTCGGGTGGAGTTATCTCAGTGCGGGGTATGGCCGCTCAAAGGTGGCGAGCAGCGCCGAGGCGTTCGGCACGCAGCCGGACCAGGCGGTACCCGAGTCGTGGAACGGCGCCATCAACTTCGGCGGGGGAGCCCGGTGGTTCATGAAGCCTCACCTCGGCGCCGGCTTTGACGTGCGCTTCACCAAGCCGGGCTCGCGCGCCGCGACCGGGACGCTGCCGTCGGCCAAGCGGACGCAGATGTTCACGATCAGCGTGGGAATTTCGATTCAATAGCTGAGGGCAAGGCTTTCAGCCTCGTTGGGGGTTGTTCGCTTCGCTCACTTCCGGCGGCTCGGGCTTCGCCCTTCGTGGAGGCCTGTCGGGTCTGCTAGAATAGCCTCGCTGAGCGGGAGTAGTTCAGCGGTAGAACGCGAGCTTCCCAAGCTCGATGTCGCGGGTTCGATCCCCGTCTCCCGCTCCAACTTTTTCCCAACGAGCGCCGCAGGCGCACGTCCCATGAGTGGCGGAAGCCACGAGCCCCACGCAAAGCGCCCTACCCGCGAATGATCCCCAGGATCTCGTCGCGGCGCTTTTCCATGATCTCGGGCGTCAGGCCCTCGAGATTCAGGCGGAGCAGCGGCTCGGTGTTCGACTGGCGGACGTTGAAGTGCCAGTCGGCGAACTCGGCCGACACGCCATCGAGCGTGTAGACGTTGCCGTGGGCATAGCGCTTCGCGAGGTCCTGGATCTTCTGCTCGGCGATGCCCATGTTGGCGACCTTCGTGTTGATCTCGCCCGAGATGAAATACTTCTCGCGCAGCGGCTGCAACAGGTCGCGCAGCGACAGGCCCTTCCTGGACATCAGGTCGAGGATCATCAAGGCCGGAATGAACCCGTTGTCGGCAAAGAAGTTGTCGCGGAAGTAGTAGTGCCCGGTGACCTCGCCGCCAAATACCGCGTCCGCTTCGCGCATGCGGCGCTTGATGAAGGCGTGGCCGACGCGGTTCATCAGGGCCGTGCCCTGGTACTTCGCGACGATGTCCTTGACCGCGTAGCTGGCGCGCACGTCGTAGATCACCGTCTGGCCGGGCCGCTTGAGCAGGAACGCCTCGGCCAGCAGCGCCGTGATGAAGTCGCCGGCGATGAACTCGCCGCTGCCATCGATGAAGAACACCCGGTCGGCGTCACCGTCCCAGGCGATGCCGATGTCGGCCTTCTGCGCGATCACGGCGGCGGTGATGTCGGCCCGGTTCTCCTCGATCAGCGGGTTCGCCTCGTGGTTGGGGAACGTGCCGTCGACCTCGAAGCACAGGCGGGTTGTCGTGCCGGGCAGGCGATCGAACAGGCGCGGCGCCACCAGCCCGGCCACGCCGCTGCCGGCGTCGAGCACCACGTTGAACGGCTTGAGCGACGCCTCGTCCACGAACGACAGGACGTGCTCGATATAGCGGTCCATGATCGCGCGCTTCTCGACCGTGCCGCGGATCGCCGGCGGCGCGGGGATGGCGCCAGCCAGGATCATCTCCTTCATTTCCTTGATGCCCGACTCGCCGCTCAGCGGGAACGCCTCGGCGCGCACCATCTTGCAGCCGTTGTACTCGCCGGGGTTGTGCGACGCGGTAATCTGCGCGCCCCCGTCGAGCCCGTCGGCCGCCACCGCGTAGTACATCTGGTCAGTGCCGAGCAGGCCGTAGTCGAAGATCGTGCCGCCCTGCAGCGCGGCACCGTCGATGAACGCCGCCGTCAGCGACGGCGACGACAGGCGCATGTCCCGCGTCACCGCGTACTTGCCGGGGCCCAGGTAGGCGATGAACGCCCGGCCCAGCTGGTGGAACAATTCCTCGGTGACCTCTGACGGGTAAAGACCGCGAACGTCGTAGGCCTTGAACACGGATGGATTGATCATAGCGTGGTGTAGTCAGTCAGTTGCGTCTTGTCGCCGATCACGGAGGCGGACCTCAGCACGGCGTTGCGGCCGATGTGGCAGTTGCGGCCGACGATCGGGCCGTGCACGACCGCGCTGTGCCCGATGCGCGTGTTCGGCCACACGATGGTGTTCTCGACGTCGGCCGATTCCTCGACCAGCACCGACCGGCCGAGCACGGAGTAGGGGCCGACGCGGGCGCCGCTCTTGAAGTGCACGCCAGCATCGATGAAGCACGGGCCGACCAGGGTCACGCCATCCTCGATCCGCGCGTCGGGCGATACGATCGGCTTGGTGCGATCGGCCGTGGCGAACACGCCGCCGGCAAACTTGCCGTTGAACATGTCGTGGTGCACCTGGATGTACTTCTCCGGCGTGCCGATGTCGATCCAGTAGCCGCGATCGATATACGCCACGAACCTGTCCTGCCGTTCAATCAGCGACGGGAAGTACGTGCGCTCGATCGAATACGACACTTCTTTCGGGATGCGGTCGAACGTGTCCGGCTCGAGCACGTAGATGCCGGCGTTGATCGTGTCGCAGGTGATCTCGTCGGGATTGGGCTTCTCGAGGAAGCGCCGCACACGGCCGTCGCTCTCGGTCTCCACCAGGCCGTAGGCGGCCGGGTTCGCCACCGGTGTCAGCACGATGGTGGCCTTGGCCTGGCACTCGCGGTGAAACCGGACCACGGCGTTGACGTCGACACCAGTCATGACGTCGCCGTTGAACACCACGATCGTGTCGGTGACGTCCTGGGCGGCATAGCGAATGGCGCCGCCGGTGCCGAGCGGCGCCGGCTCGACCACATAGCGCAGGTGCACGCCGGTGCCCGTGCCGTCGCCGAAGACCTCTTCAATGCGGCGGGGCTGGTAGTTGAGGCTCAGGATGACTTCGTCGATCTCCGGGACCTGCTTGAGCTGGTCGATCTGGTAGTGGAGAAAGGCGCGGTCGAAGATTGGGACAACGGGCTTGGGGGTGTGCAGGGTGAGCGGGCGCAGCCGCGTGCCCTTGCCCCCGGCAAGGAGAATGGCTTTCATGACAAACTTCCATGTTACACGACCGAAGGGTAGAATGGCCGCGGGTAGACATGAACCTCCCGAACAGCCTGACCGTTGCCCGCATCTTCCTGGTGCCGGTGCTGGTTTCGATACTGCTGACGAAATTTGAAGGCCGGCTCGTCCTTGGCCTGCCGGTCGAGCTGGTGGCGGCCGCCATTTTCGGGCTGGCGTCGCTCACCGACTGGCTCGATGGCTACCTCGCGCGACGGCGCGACCAGGTGACCGCCCTGGGCCAAGTCCTCGATCCCCTCGCCGACAAGCTGCTGATCTCAGCCACGCTCATCTCGCTCGTCCAGCTCGGCCTGGCCTCGGCCTGGATGGTGGGCGTGATCATCGGCCGCGAGATCGCGGTCACGGCGCTACGTAACGTGGCGTATTCCCGCGGGCTGGCCATGCCGGCATCGGGCATGGGGAAGTTTAAGATGGCGTCGCAGGTCACGGCGATCCTGCTGCTAATCCTGGGCTGGGAACGGTGGCCCCTGTTGCTGTCGCTGGGGCAGGCCGCCCTGTGGGTGGTGTTGCTGACCGCCGTAGTCTCTGGGCTGGATTACTACCGCGGCTTCCAGCGCGCCATGGGCCTTCGCGCCGCGACGGTGACCGACTTTGCGGCGGCGAAGTCGGCCCGGCAAATGGACAAAGAACAGAAAATCAGCTAGGCGCGCGCCCCTACCGCCTCGGGACCGCGAGATCGGTCACCTGGACCACGTCCCGCGTGGTGGTCACAATCAACTTCGCCGACGCCGCTGATGGGTCGGTGACGATCGCCTCGGCGATGTGAACGAGCGGCTTGCCGTCCTTGCGGTCGCGATAGATCGCATAGCGCGCGCCGACGGCCACGCCGTCGTCGGTGCCACGGGCAATCGACAGCGCGTCTCCGCCCGCAAAGATCTGGCGGCCTTCCAAACCGGGAAGAATCGGGACCCGCTCGGTGAAGTCCGGCGCGAGCAGGATGGCGTCGGGCGTGGGCAGCACCGGTTCGACATACGGCGCCAGGTAGTCGTCCGGCTCGATCGCATCGCACGAGTGGTCGACATTGGCCAGGGCGTTGAAGTCGTCGAGGGCCGTGATGGTGATCCAGCCAAGCGTCCTGATCGGCACGTAGCCGCCCGCTTTCGGCAGGATCGCCTGCTGGCCCCAGGGCAACCGGCGGACCAGGTAGCGCTGGCCGACCGCCAGGCCGTCTTCGGGCAGGCGGGGGACGACCGCGACGTCGCCGCGATTGAGCGCGAGCCGAACCTCGGCGTGGTGGGTGCCGGCAATGCGGAGGGCAGGCGTCGGCAGGGCCGGCACCAGCATATCTGCGCACATCACGTGTGAGGGCAGCGTGGTTCGCGGGGCCAGGATGGGCGTCGACTGGGCCCAGGCGGGTGCCGCTGTCATCACGGCGATGGCGGCGGCAATTACGACGCGGACGCGCATAACTGGCCTACTTTCCGGCGGGTGGCCCGCCTTTGAGCTCCGAGACGCGTTTCTGCGCCAATTCGAGAAATACGCTCTTCTCGAACTCCAGGAGCAAGCGTTCATAGTAAGGCAGCGCTTCCGCTTTCTTATCGGTTCGATACAACGATTCCGCCAGATGGTAATAGACCGCATCCCGGTTACTGAAGGCCGGGTCGTTCTTGAGCAGTTCCCTGAACCGATCGATGGCACCCGGGTCCCAATTCACCCGGAAATAGTAGAACCCGACCCGGTACTCGGCTTCGCTCAAGCGGTCGCGCGCCGAACGTTCCATGGTGCGCGCTTCGGACATGAGCGGGCTGTTCGGGAACCGCTGCAGAAAGATTTCGATCTCCTTGATGGCGTCCTTGGTGGCCGACTGGTCGCGCTCGGGCGCCAGCATCTGCTCCATGAACGACTTGGCAATCTGCAACTGCGCGTAGTCGGCCCGCGCGTTCGTGGGGTAGAAGGTCAGGAACTCGCGGAACTCGTTGGCGGCGAGCAGCAACGACTCGGTGGTGCCCTCTCCAATATAGGTATCGCCGAGAGCGAGCTTCGCGTCAGGGCGATACGGGCTCTGCGGATAGTTATCGACCAGGTTGCGCAGGTATTCGCGCGAGTTGAGCCACTTGCGTTCCTTGGCCGCCTCGATGCCGCGTTCGTACAGGAACTTGTCGGCGTCCACCGTTCCGGGCGGGAGGCCGCCTTGCTTCGCCGCGCATCCGCCCGCCAGCGCGGCCGCCAGCGCCACCGCTGTCAGTAGTCGCATTGCACTCATGCTTTCGTCGCTTCCATCCAGCGCCACATCGCCCGAAGACCTTCTTCGAGCGTCACCGACGGCGCAAACGCCAGGTCCTGCCTGGCCCGTGTCGTGTCGGCGTAGGTATCGCGCATATCGCCCTTTTGGGGGCCTTGTTGGTCGATCGTGACCTTGCGGCCGGATACCTTGGCCAGCAGGTCGAACACTTCCTTCAGGGACACGCGCGATCCCCCGCCAATATTGTAGACGCGCCCGGGCACTCCGCGGACGGCCGCGGCGGCGGTCGCGGCCGCCGCGTCCGCCACAAACGTGAAATCGCGGGTCTGCAGGCCGTCGCCGAACTGGATCAGCGGCTGGCCGTTCAAAATGGCGGTAAAGAAGCGGTTGAAGCCCATGTCGGGCCGCTGCCGGGGGCCGTACACGGTGAAATAGCGCAGCGAGACCGCCGGCACGCCGTAGTTCACGAAATACAGGTGGCACAGTTGCTCAGCGGCCAGCTTGGTGACCCCGTACGGCGACACCGGCTGGGGCAGCGCCGTCTCGGTCATCGGAATGGCCACATCGTCCCCGTAGACCGACGAACTCGACGCATAGACCAGCCGCTCGATGGGCTTGGTCGCACAAGCCTCGAGCAAGGCCTGGGTCGAGTCCACGTTCAGGCCGGTATAGACCTGGAACTCCCTGCCCCAACTGCGGCGCACGCCCGCCTGGGCCGCGAGGTGGAACACGTGGGTGATGCCGTCGAGCGCGGCGTTCAGATCGACTTCGCGCAGGTCGCCTTCGATGAAGTCGTAGCCGGTGCGGCCGCGCAGGTTCTCGAGGTTGCGTTCCTTGAGCGGGCGGGGGTAGAAGTCCGTAAAGGCGTCGATGGCGCGCACGCTCGCCCCCTGCTCGAGCAAGCGCTCGCTCAGGGTCGAACCGATGAAACCCGCGCCGCCGGTGACCAGTGCTTTCATACGAATAAATCCTTTATCCGATCCGGCAGGCGTGCCGGGCGCCCCGCCGGACCGATGGTGGCGTGGACCGTATGACCGAGGGCAAGCGTCGTGCCATCGACCGGCCGAACCACCTCGTAACCGAACTGGATGCGAACCGGCGACACCAGGCTCGCTCGCGTCCGAATCTCCAGCTCATCGTCATACCGCGCGCTCTGCTGGTACTCGCAGTGCGCCTGGATCACGGGCAGCTGGAAGCCATCAGCTTCCATGGCCCGATACGTCCACCCCGTATCACGCAACCAGTCGGTGCGGCCGACTTCAAACCACACCAGGTAGTTGGCGTAATAGACCACGCCCATCTTGTCCGTTTCGGCGTAGCGCACGCGCACGCGCGACGCGCTGGTGCGGGGGGTCACCGGCCGCCGCCACGAGCGGCGTGCTCCGCGGCGTCCTTGAGCGTGCGCGCGGCCGCTGCTGGATCGCCGCCGCCAAAAATAGCCTGGCCTGCGACCAGCCACTCGGCGCCGGCTTCAACCACCGCCGCCACGGTGCCGAGGTCCACGCCGCCATCCACTTCAATGGGCGCCGCCGTGTTGCCCGCGCGGTCGAGCAGCGCCCGCACGGCGCGAATCTTGGCCACGCTGCGCGGGATGAAGAGCTGGCCGCCAAAACCGGGATTGACCGACATTACCAGGACGAAGTCGACATCGGCAGCGACTTCCTCGATCGCCGACACGGGCGTCGAGGGGTTCAGCACGACGCCCGCCTTCGCGCCAAGCTTCTTGATCTGGCTGATGGTTCGGTGGAGGTGCGGCAGCACTTCCACATGCACCGACACCATGTTGGCGCCGGCCTCGATGAACGGCTCGATGAACCGATCCGGGTCGGTGATCATCAGGTGCACGTCAAGCGGCAGCGTGGTCGCCTTGCGTAACGACTTCACCACGGGGACGCCGATGGTGAGATTCGGCACAAAGTGACCGTCCATGACGTCAACGTGGATTTGATCGGCGCCGCCGCGCGTGACGGCCGCGATGTCGCGGCCGAGGGCCGCGAAGTCGGCCGACAGGATGGAGGGCGCCAGGCGGACCTGTCCTGAGCGAGATGTCATGCGAGCCTCGCGAGCGTGATGTCGGGTCGGAGGATCATCGGCTGACCTCGAGGGCAATGGGGTCACCGGGGTGCACCTGGTAGCCACCGGCCGGCGCCTGCCGCACGACCACGCCCGGGGGAATCGACGATGCCGCCGACTGCGCGGTGATGGAGACGCGGAAACCGCGCATGCGCATGACGTCGGCCGCCCGGTCGCCGTTCAAGCCGATCAAGTCGGGCATGACGTATGTGGCGCGATCCTCACCGCGATTGACCAGCAATCGAACCTCAGCCGTTTCGGTCGCAGGCGGCGGGTCTTGTGCCACGACCACGCCGGGCGGGTAGAGCGCGGAGCGGATTTCCGTGACCGCGCCAATCGACAAACCGTCCTGCGCGACGCGGATCTCGGCCGAGCGCTGCGTCTCGCCGAGCAGGCTTGGGGCGCGCGCAATGCGCGCGCCGTCGCTCAGCACCACCCGGACGCTGCGCTGTCGGCGTGCGGCGGAGCCCGCGGCAGGATCCTGCAGCAGCACGTGTCCCGCGGGCACTTTTGGGTCAGGCCGCTTGACCGGGTCGATCCGCAGGCTCAAGTCGAGGGGGGCCGCCAGGGCAGTGGCATCGGCGAGCGGCACGCCTACGAGGTTGGGCACCGTGACCTGCCGGGCGCGCACCGCCACGCGCATGGCGATGGCGGCAAAGGCGAGAAAGGTCATCGCAAGGGCCCCTGCCAGCAGCAGGACCTTGCCGAAGCCCCAGACTCTGGTTCCAAGCGGCATGGACAACACTCAATGGTACTACAGGCCCTATGCGCGGCGGGTCAGGACCGACCCGAAGAAGGCCTCGAGCCCGTCGCGGAAGGGCCACGTCTGGTGCACGCGAGTTTCAGAAAATTCAGGCCAGGTGGCCAGAAACGCCGCCACCACCTGCTGGTTCTCATCCGGCTCGCTTGAGCACGTGCTGTACACGATCGCCCCGCCCCGGCGCACCAGCGTGGCGGTGCGCTGCAGGAGCAGCACCTGTGCAGCCGCCAGCGCCGGCAGATCGGTCTCTGAGATGCGCCACCGGATGTCGGGGTCACGCCTCACGGTGCCAAGGCCCGAGCATGGCGCGTCAACCAGGATGCGGTCGAAGCTCTCGTCCTTGAACGGGAGGGACCCCGCCACGGGCACCTGGACGACGCGGACGCGCGCCAGGCGGCAGCGCGACAGCGTCTCGGTCAGCACCCGCAACCGATGGCGGCGGACGTCGGTGGCCACTACCAGGCCCGCCGATCCCGCGTCGGCCGCGAGCAGCACGGTCTTGCCACCCGGGGAGGCACACAGGTCGAGGATGCGGTCGCCCCGCCGGGCGGCCACGAGCTCGCCAATCAATTGAGACGCCTCGTCCTGGACCAGGCAGCGGCCTTCGCGAAACGCGCGCGTGGCCAGCGCCGGGCCTGCGGTGACCAGCAAGCCGTGCGTAGCGTGTGCGGTCGGCTGCGTCGCCACGCCATCGGCTGCCAGCTCCTCGGCGAGGGCCTCCCGGGACGCGAGCGTCCGGTTGGGAACCAGGCACACTGTCGCGGCGCGGTTGTTGAACTCGAGCCAGCGTTCGGTGTCGGCGACGCCGTGGCGGCGCAACCACCGCTCGATCAGCCACTCGGGATGCGAATGCACGATCGCGAGATACCCGGCCATCCCCGCCAGGCCGTCCGCTTCGCTCGGCCGCCCGGGCCACGTCAGCCGCTGCCGCTCGCGGTTGAGCGCACGCAGGACCGCGTTCACCAGGCCGGTCGCGCTGGTCTTGCCGCCGCGGCGAGTCAGGTCCACGGCGTCGTTGATGACGGCCGACGAGGGGGTCCGCGTCAGGTACATCAGCTGGAACGCGCTCATCCGCAGGATGTCGCGGACGAGGGCATCAAGCCGGGCGAGCGGACGCGTCAGCCGCAGCGACAGCTGGTAGTCGAGGGCCGCGCGCATGCGCAGCGTGCCGGTCACGATCTCGAGCAGCAGGGCCCGGTCGCGCTCGTCGGTCAACGGCTTGCGGACCCGATCGACGGCTTCGCCCATGTCGAGCCGCTCATCCTCGATTTGGCGAAGCGCGTCGAGCGCAGCCCGGCGCGCAGGGGCGATCATGGCGTCGAGAACCGCCCGCCGGGTTTCAGCAGGCGACTGGCCATCGCATCGCGCGCGGGCATCACGCGCTTGCCTTCGAGCTGCAGGTCGATAATCTCGAGTGCGGTATCGCCGCACGCGACGTGCAGGCCGTCGGCGGCCGATGCGGCAAGAATGGTGCCGGGCGGCGCGGACGACCCCAGGGACGACAATCGCGAGCGGTGGAGGATGAAGCGCGTCCCATCGAGAAACGCATAGGCGTGCGGCCAGGGCCACAGGCCGCGAATCAGATTGTGGAGCTCGCGGGCCGGCCGCCGCCAGTCGATCGCCCCCTCCGCCTTGGTCAACTTCGGCGCGTAGGTCACGAGCGACTCGTCCTGTGGTGTCTCGGTGGCCCGGCCGTGTTCGATGTCGTCGAGCGTCGCGACCAGAAGTGCCGCGCCACGTACCGCCAGCACCGCCTCGATCATCGTCGTCGTGTCGGCGTCGCCGATGGGGACCTGGACCCGCGACAACATCGGCCCGGCGTCGAGCGCCTTCACGACGCGCATGATCGTGACGCCGGTTTCGGCAGCGCCGCTGATGACGGCACGATGAACGGGCGAGGCGCCGCGATAGCGGGGCAGCAGCGAGGCGTGCACGTTGATCAAGCCCAGGCGGGGCGTCGCCAGCAGCCAGTCGGGCAGGATCTTGCCGTAGGCCGCCACCACGCCGATGTCGGCGCCGAGCGCCGTGAACGCCGCCTCGAAGCCCTCGCGGGCGAGGCGTTCGGGCTGCAGGACCGGCAACTGAAGCGACGCGGCCAGTGACTTGACGGCGCCCTCGGCGACCTGTTGGCCGCGGCCGCGCGGGCGGTCTGGCTGGGTAATCACGCCGGCCACGGTGTGCGAGGAGTGGTGCAGATGTTCCAGTGTGGGCACCGCGAACGACGGCGTGCCGAAGAATGCAACGCGCAGGCCCATCAGCGGATCACCACTTGCCGGCCTTCGACAATTTCTTGATCTTGCGCAGGATCAGGTCGCGCGAGATCCCTCGCAGGCGATCGACGAACAAGCACGATTGCAGATGGTCCATCTCATGCTGCAGTGCGCGCGCCAGCAGCCCCGTGCCCTCGATTCGGTACTCGGTGCCCTCGCGGTCGAGCCCCTTCACCACCACCCGCTTCGGGCGTGCCACGGTCGCCGTGAAGCCGGGGATGCTGAGGCACCCCTCCTCCTCGAGCTGCATGCCTTCGCGCTCGACGAACTCGGGGTTGATCATCACTCTCAACGCAGCGGGGTCGCGTCCGACCGAGAGGTCCACCACAAACACGCGCAGCGACACCCCGACCTGTGGCGCGGCCAGGCCGATGCCGGGCGCCGCGTACATGGTCTCGATCATGTCGTTGACGAGCGTGTCGATCTCAGGGGTGAGCGCTTCGACCGGCTTCGCCGGCTCGGTCAGGATCGAGTCCCCGAGCCGCAGGATGGGACGCAGCACGAATCAGGCCTGGACCGCGGCAGGGCGGCGCGACAGCCGGCCGCGGATCTTGACGCCGGCCGCCGCCACCCGCGCCCGCAGGTCGGTCATCGAGTCGCCGCCAAACCGATCGAGGACCGCGTCAGCCAACACCAGCGCGACCATCGCCTCGGCGACCACCGCGGCCGCCGGCACCGCGCACACGTCGCTGCGCTCGATGGCCGCCGGCGCTTCTGCGAGCGAGGTGAGATCGACCGAGCGCAGCGGCTTCATTAACGTCGCGATCGGCTTCATGAAGCCGGTCACCCGCACTTCCTCGCCGTTGGTGACACCGCCCTCGAGGCCGCCGGCCCGGTTGGTGGGGCGGCGCAGCACGGACTCGCCCGCGGCGGCGGCCGCCGCATCGGCCACGATCTCGTCGTGCACCTGTGAGCCGGGACGCCGCGCCGCCTCGACGCCGTCGCCGACGGCCACCGCCTTGATGGCGGGGATGGACATCAAGGCCTGCGCCAGGCGTCCGTCGAGCTTGCGGTCCCACTGCACGTAGCTGCCGAGGCCGACCGGCACGTTGCGTGCAATCACCTCGAAGGTGCCGCCAAGCGTATCGCCGGCCTGCCTGGCCGCATCGATTGCCGCGATCATCTGCCGCTCGAGCGCGGGGGCCGTGCACCGCAGTGGCGCTTCGCGATCCAGCGCCGCCGCGGCCTCGAATGTGACATGCGTGCCGGCCGGCGCCGTCACGGCGCCGACGCCGGTGATGTGGCTGGTCAGTTCGCAGCCGATGGCGGCGAGCAGCTGGCGCGCAATCGCACCCGCGGCCACCCGCGCCGCGGTCTCGCGCGCGCTCGCGCGCTCCAGCACATCGCGAATGTCGTCATGGTCGTACTTGAGCGCGCCGGCCAGGTCGGCGTGGCCCGGGCGCGGTCGTACGACGGCGGCGCGATTGGCGCCGGTTGCTCCAGCCGGAGCCTGCGGCTCCACGTGCATGGTGTTCTGCCAGTTCTCCCAGTCCTTGTTGCGGACGAGCAGCGCGACGGGCGCGCCGGTCGTGAGGCCGCGCCGCACGCCTGACAGGACCTCGGCGCGGTCCGACTCGATCGCCATCCGGCGCCCACGGCCATACCCGCCCTGGCGCCGCCGTAGCTCGACCGTCATGGCGTCGGTGTCAATCGCGAGTCCAGCCGGCAGGCCTTCGAGTATCGCAACGAGGCCTTGTCCATGGGATTCCCCGGCAGTCAAAAAACGCAGCATCCGGCTGGCATTCTATACGAATAATCTGCCATCCCCTGGTGATGCGAGACGCGGATCTCTCCGCGAATCGACGAATCGCGCTCGGCAACCCGTTTGCACCACCCGTGGCATGTTGATGCTCGATCGCTATCTTGTTTCTGGCGGACGCGCGCTCGACCTCGCCACTGGGATGGGCATTCGCTGGCACGTGCGGCGCAACTCGACCAGGCCCCTGCCGGCGCTGTTCTCGACGCGGGCCCGCGCATGGTTGATTGACTTTGATCGGCGCGGCCACTCGCGAACGGAGATCTGGGAGCGGGTCGTCGATGGCGCGGGCCGTGAGCCCGAGCACGGGGCCACGCTCGACGCCTTTCGCGCCGCGCTCGGCGACGCCCGCGACGGACGGCCGCGAGCGCTCGACCTGGTGGAGCCGTCGCTGGCCAGTTGGGCGCGGACCCATCGCCTGCTGGCCCGCGAGGCGCGCCTCGCCGGCTTCGTGCCGCTCGCGGCCGATGCGCTCGGCGCCGTGCTGGCCCAGGGCCGATGGCGGTGGCCGGCGTGGTTGAGGGAGCGGTCGATCGTGGTGTTTGCCACCGACGCCCGCTTGTCGCCAGACGCGTCGCTGGCGTTGTTCCGTCTCGCCACCAGGGACGCGCGGCCACACCTGGTGGTCCGGGCGGCGACCAGCGACTGCGCCTGGCGGCCGCGCATGGCGCCGGCGGCGTTCCGCGTGCACGAGGGTGGCGTTGACGACCTGGTGGCCGGATCGGAAGGCCTGATCGAGCGCGCGCGCGGACTCCAGGCCGACGGCCGTCTTGTGGATGCGGAAGCCGCCGCTCGGTGGAGTGTGCTGCTGACCGAGCCCGGCCCCGAGCACACCGCCGCCCGGTGCATGCTGGCGCGGTGTCTCATCACCCAACGCCGGCTGCTCGAGGCGCGGGCCGCGTTGCTGTCGGCCGATGGCGCCGAGGCCGACGACTTGCGACGGGAGATTCTCGCCGGGCCCACCGACCCGCGCAACGAGCCCGCGATGGTCGAGACCTTCATGGAGGTCCTGCGCGCGTGCCAGGAGGTGGACGATGGCACCGTGACGCTGACGCGGGTCGCGGCGTTGGTGCAAGAACGGTTGGCGGCTTCGTCGGTCGCCTTCGTGACGCGGCACCATCAGCAGCCGCTGCCGGTGGCGCATAGCGGCGCCCAGACGCCGCGGACGGCTCAGCTGGAGATCGCGCTGCGCGTGCTCGATACCGGCGTTGCCGTCGGTCCCACCGACCGCGGACCTGCCGTTGAGGCCGCGTGGCCCGTGCGCTACGGCGCGACGGTGACCGGCGCCCTGTGGTGCCACTGGGCCGTTGGCGCGCCGGTCGTCGCGGCGGACAGCGCCGTGATTCTGCGCCTGGCGGCGACGGCGTCGGCGCCGGCAGTTTATGAACTCGCGGAGCGCTCCCGCTCGCCGGCCGCTGCAAACGGGCTGGTGCCCGACCTGGTGGGCGATAGCCAGGCCATGCAGGACGTGCGACAGGCGGTGATCCGAGCGGCCGCGTCGCCGTTCCCCGTGCTGATCGAGGGTGAGAGCGGCGCCGGCAAGGTACTGGTGGCGCGCGCGGTGCACGCCGGCAGTCCGCGACGGGCCCGCCGCTTCTGCGCGCTCAACTGCGCGGCGCTGACCGACGACCTGGTGGAAGCGGAGTTGTTTGGCCACACGCGTGGCGCCTTTACGGGGGCCGTGGCCGAACGCACCGGCCTGTTCGAGGACGCCCAGGGCGGCACGCTCTTCCTGGACGAAGTAGCAGAGCTTGGCCCGCGAGTGCAGGCCAAGCTGCTGCGGACGCTCCAGGAGGGCGAAGTGCGCCGGCTGGGCGAATCGCACCTGCGCAAGGTTGACGCCCGCATTGTGGCCGCCACGAATCGGCCGCTGGCGGCGGCGGTCTCGGCCGAGCAGTTCCGCGCCGACCTTCGCTACCGCCTCGACGTGCTTCGCATCGTCGTGCCACCACTGCGTGATCGGCTCGAGGACCTCCCGCCGCTCGTGCGCCACCTGTGGGCCGTGCTCGCCGCCCGCACCGGCAGCCGGGCGGTGCTGTCGCCGGCGGCGCTCACGGCACTGGGTGCGTACGACTGGCCCGGCAACGTGCGCGAACTGCAGAACGTGCTGGCATCGGTGATGGTGGCGGGGCCCGCCAGGGGCGTGATTGGCGCCAATGGCTTGCCCGGCCACATCACGCGAACCACGGCCATGAGCAGCCGGGCGACGCTGGCAGAGGCGCGCCGGAGCTTCGAAGTGCATTTTGTGCGCGCCGCGCTGGCCCGCGCCGGCGGCCGGCCGATGGCGGCCGCGCGCGAGCTCGGTCTGTCGCGGCAAGGGTTGACCAAGCTGGTGGCGCGGCTCGATCTGCCGCCGCTCGACCGGGCGCGGCCGGCCAACGCATTAGAATGAGCGCGGTGGTTGGTTTTCTCGTCCGGCGGATATTGCTGACGGTCCCGGTGCTGCTCGGGGTGGCCACCCTTGTCTTCTCGCTGATTCACCTGGTGCCTGGCGATCCCGCGCAAGCGATGCTGGGGGACGGCGCATCGCCGCAGGATATTGCGGAGCTGCGGACCAGCCTCGGACTCGACCGGCCGCTGCCGGCACAGTACGCCGCCTTCATGAAAAGCGCCGTCACTGGTGACCTGGGCCGGTCGTTTCGCACCGGCCAGCCCGTGACGCAAATGATCGCGGAGCGCGTGCCGGCTACCGCCGAACTCGCCTTGGCGGCGATGACGGTCGCCATCGCGCTGGCCATCCCGCTCGGCATGGTCGCCGCCGTGCGGAAGAACACGTGGGCCGACCACGCGGCCATGACCTTCTCGCTGGCGGGCATTTCCATTCCGAACTTCTGGCTGGGGCCGCTGCTGGCGATGGTTTTCGCCGTGGAGCTCGGCTGGCTGCCGGTATCGGGCCGGGGGACACCCGCGCACCTGGTGTTGCCCGCCGTGTCGCTGGGACTGGCGCTCTCGGCGATCCTGGCGCGCATGACCCGGGCGAGCCTGCTCGAGGAACTGGGGGAGCTGTACGTGCGCGCGGCGCGCTCACGCGGCGTGTCGCCGGCGGCTGCCGTGCTGCGGCACGCCCTGCGCAACAGCCTGATCCCACTCGTGACGATCGTCGCGCTGCAGTTCGGCGCGGTGCTGACCGGGGCCGTGATTACCGAGACGATTTTCGCGTGGCCAGGTATCGGCCGGCTGTTGATCCAGTCGATCGGGTTCCGCGACTACCCGATGGTGCAGGGCTGCATCCTGCTGATCGCTGCCACCTACGTGACGGTCAACCTGCTCACCGACATCCTGTACGGCGTCCTGGACCCGCGGATTCGACTCGAATGATGCGCCTTGGTCTCGTCATCGTCTCGGTGGTGGTGCTGTCGGCGTTGTTTGCGCCGTGGGTGCTGCCGTGGGACGCCAACGCCCAAGTGCTGGCCAACCGCCTCGAGGGTCCGAGTTGGCAGCACTGGTTCGGGCTGGATGAACTCGGGCGCGACATCCTCGCGCGCGTGCTGCTCGGCGCCCGCGTCTCGTTGCTGGTGGGCGTGGTGGTGGTGGGCGTATCTGCGGTCGTCGGCATGGCGGTGGGCGCCGTCTCGGGTTACTACGGCGGCCGCATTGACCAGGTCATTGGCCGCGTCATGGACGTCTTGATGGCCTTCCCCGGCATGTTGCTGGCGATTGCCCTGGTCGCGGTTCTTGGTCCAAGCCTCACCAACGTGGTGCTGGCGCTGGCCGTGATCGGGTGGGTGGGCTACGCTCGCCTGGTGCGGGGCCAGGTACTGCGCGCGCGCGAGTTCGAGTACGTGGTGGCCGCCCGGGCCCTGGGCGCCAGCACGGCGCGGATCCTCGCGCGGCACGTGCTGCCAACGGCGCTGCCGCCCGTCATGGTGCAAGCCACGCTGGGCATGGCCGGCGCCATGCTGGCCGAGGCGGCGTTGAGCTTTCTCGGGTTGGGCGTTCAGCCGCCGACGCCCAGTTGGGGCACCATGATCAACGGCGGCCGCGTGCACCTGCTCGACGCGCCACACCTCACCATCTTTCCGGGATTGTTCCTGGCGATCGTCGTGCTGGGCTTCAATTT
>SXGQ01581890.1_pt1 | contig 28521 bp, 55 predicted proteins | sample 3178371 | NCBI WGS metagenome assembly SXGQ01 (sample SAMN11356859, study PRJNA531348) | freshwater metagenome | isolation source: freshwater sample F1-20 | place: China: Fuxian Lake, Yuxi | collected 2017-12-25 | reverse complement strand
GCGGTTTTTGCAAAAACAAATTTGGCTGCAGAAATAGCCGTAAAGCTGGCGGCAAGCCCAGCAACTGCATTTTTTAAACTACCAACACCAGCCTGAGCAACCTTCGATGCTGCATTGACCTGCTGAAGATTGCGTACAGCATTTTGACTGTTTACTTGTACGTCAACGACAGCAACGGCCACGGCAGCGCACTAACCCTGTCCTTGCAGTCTATCGCCGTGCTCTGGCCTTAGCCTTGTCCATCTCCTCTTTTTCGCGCTCGCCCTTGACTTCGTAGTAAGCGGCAAACATCACAAATTCGGCCTCGGTCAACTGACCGCGCAATTCGCTAACTGTTTTGCCTAATTCGGTTGCTAGGAAGAACTCAAAAAATAACCATGAGTCTTCCTTTATTCGTTTTTTGCTTCCTCAAGCGATTCCGAATTGCCGAGGCCAAACAGGAACAGTTCCAGTTCGTTTAGGACGTTTTCGGGTAGTTCACGTTGCAGCTTGGCAGCGTCAGCAGCGGCAAAAGCCTTGGTGCCGTCTTCCAGCTCTGCCATTTGGCACAGCATCTGGGTGCTGATTTCCAGTGCCTCTTCGCTGCCGGCAAGGGTGGTGGCCCGCTTCCGATCAGCGCGGGTAATTGGCTTGAAATACAAAGACAGAACAACAGCGCCGTCCGGTCCTTTGATGTCAAACCGACGACGCTGATTTAGGTCAAACGCCCCGGTGAGCAGATCAACAGGGCGCTGATTGTTGGCTGGCATTAGATGCTCAGTGTCAGGGTTCCGCTAGAAACGAAATTGATGGTAACAATCTCGATCTCGCCAACCGTAGCACTGTATTCGGTGCTCGTCACGACGATAGTTCCGGTGATCTTTTTACCGCCGGTTTCATCCAAATACAGCTCAACGGCTGCATCGGCCTCGTCGGTGGCTTGGTTCACATCCTTGATGAGGTCAAGTTTGTCGCCAGAACCGGGAGCGTCGTACATCACTTCGATGGTGCCCGAACCGCTGATCAGACCACCGATATTGGCGCGATAGGTGGCGCCATGGGAAGTGGCGTCATACGATTCTTTTTCCACGGTCATAGACCAGGAGCGCACTGCAGCGATCTCGGACAGACCACCACTACCAGCTTTGTCAAAAAAGACGGTGCCTTGTTGGCCGCGAAAGAAAGCCATGATCAGATGTCCAGAGTGATGGCGCCGTTGGTCACGAAGTTCAGGGTGATGACTTCGATTTCGCCCACGGTTGCAGAATACTCAGCCGAAGTGATGACACCAGTAAAACTGATTTTTTTGGTGCCGCTGGTATCCAAATACAGCTCAAACAATGCAGCGCCAGCATCGTTGGCAGTATTGACGTGCTCACTGAAGACGTTGGTTTCGTCGGCGCTGGAAGCGGTATAAAGGATTTCGCAAGTACCAGAACCGCTAATCAGACCGCCCACATTGGCACGGTAGGTAGCGCCCAGAGCGGTGGTATCCAGCGATTCTTTCTCAACGGTCAAAGACCAAGAGCGGGTGCTGGTGATAGCAGCAGCAGTAGTACCCGCGTCATCGAATTTGACGGAGCCCTGCTGCCCACGAAAGAATGCCATGGTTACAGATCCTCAAAGGTTTCAAAGGTCAATCTGACCTGTGTTTGGAAGAAACCCTCTGGAGATGGGGTAGCCACCACCTCGGGCCCAGTCGGGGGATCAAAGTGAACCCCACTTACGACGATTCTATTGTAAAGATCCCGGATCCTCTTTCCAACAGTGAGGTTGGCACCAGGACCAACGCCCTTGGCCGAAAAAACATTGATAACGGCAACGCCAACAATGCTGTTACTACTACCGGTCGTGCCGCCCATTGTCAGAAAAGTATTGTTGCCAAACGATGTAAGGCATTGCACCCAAGTTCCGTTATTGGGTGGCGTGGCGGCTTGATTATGAAAAACAATCGGAATAGCGGGCGACAAGGCAAGCTCCGTTGCCAACCGACCTTCAATAGTGGAGCGGATCGTATTGAGGTTTGCTGCGGCCATCAATCTTGCCTCCCAATGTTGTCAGCTAATTGTCGCGCTCGGTTTGTCATTTGTCTTGCGACAATATCCACCCAGCCAGCAGGGGCTTGAGGGGAATGGCCGTTAGCCAATGGCTCAGCGTAAATCAGGGTGTTGTGAACATGATATGTGTTGCCAATTTTTTCATCGCCAACCGAATAATTTAGACCGACAGGTGCGATTGATTTAGTTTCACCAGCGTCGTAATTACCGGTGGTGTTTTCGCCAATCACCCAGCTAGCCCGAAAACGGCCTGTATCCACGGGGCTACGAGCTTTCAATTCAGCGTCGGTTTCAAAAACAACAACGCGCATCAGTTGATTTAGCTTTTCCTCGCTGTAATCACCAATCTGATCAATTCTGATGCGCCGCGCCATGATCAGACCCTCAGGAATAGCTCAACGGCAATCGCGGTGTTGTCCTGTTCGATGACGTTGATTTTGACGATCTGATGCACAGTGCCACTGATCACTACACGGTCAGAAAGGCTGGGCGTAATGGTCAGGTCGGCAGCAGCAATCATCAGCTTTTTGTCCTGTTCATGGACAAGTTCGTTTAACTCCTGTTTGCGGACTGCATCCAAAACGCCTTTGATTACCGTGTCAGTTTCGGTTTCGGTTACCGCGCCGGTTGTGGTGTTATAGGCGCCGCCACTAACTTGCCGATAAGTGATCGTGCCACCAAAACGGTTGATGACCTTACTGGCAGTTTTACGAAGTGAGGTTGCTAGTGCCATCAGATTTTGTAGGCGATGCAAGCCCCGTTGGTGAGCTTGATGCTTGTGAAATAACCAGTCAGATGCGCGCCTGAATCAACAGTGGCGCCAGCAAAATTATTGTCGATCACATTGGTTGAAATGATCGCGTCAACTGTACTGTTTTCGTAAAAATCAATATGGCTAAACCTGCCGGTATGGGCAACAGTGTCAGTAATGACCTCAGCGCCAACCGCGTAATCAATAACCGATGCGCCGCCTCTTGCTTTTGCCATGATCAGATTTTGTAAGCGATGACAGCGCCGGACGAAGCCAGCGTAAATGCAGTAAAGACGCCCTGCAGCTCAAAACCAGCGGGGAACGATTCGCCAATCAGAGTATTGCCGGTGTAGTTCTGAGCGGTGATATCAGTAAACGACGTATTGTTTTTGGCAATCACAATGCGATTCCAACGGCCAGTTTTAGCCGTAGTGGTATTCACGAAGTCAGCGCCAATGCTGTAACTGGGGTCAATGCTGTTCGTGTTAGCCATGGTCAGAGCTTATAGGCAACAATTTTGCCCGAGGCAAGGGTAACGCTGGTAAACACCCCTTCAATTTGATCGCCTGCACTCAGGGGCACAGAACTAAAGGTGTTGCCGCTGGCGTTGGCAATCGTCGCAGTGCTGATCACAGCATCGGCCAGAGCGTACAGTTTGTAAAACCGCCCGGTGTGAGCAGAGGTATCGCTGATGTACTCAAAGCCAATGTTGTAGGCGTCGTTGTCAGCCATGATCAGCTACGGCGAATGGCAAAGTTGCCCGGTCCACTGATTCTAAGTCCAGTCAAATATCTTTCATAGATCGGGGGCAAGCGGTCGGCACCGGTAGCCGAGGCACTGGCACCAGCATTGACCACGCTCAGACTGCCGATGGTAACCGACTTGTAATCCTCCATGCCGCTCAGGCCCATGCCGTCCTTGTTGTTGTTTAGGTAGACGGCCAGCACGCACTGAGCTTTTCTGACCTGATCAGGGATTTCAGTGGTGGTGTAATAGTCCGTGGTGATACGGAACGGAAAGCCAATGGCGTAGGTATTGATGTACGTGTCAGGTTTGCGGACACCATCACGCGGCCATTGCAGCGCCTGGGTATCAGTGGCGCGGGCACCTAGGAAACGCTCGCGGTCTAGCCTTTGTGTAGCCGTATAAAGCGCCCGGTTCTTTTGATCAGTAGTAGCCGAGGCCCAGGCAACAACATCAGCATCCTGCACGAAACCTTCAATCACCAGTTCCGCTGCTGCCAGCGTCAGGTAGGAGTTTGCGTTTGCGCCCCCCACTGTTGCGTCGATTGTTATGGCCATCGGCGGGCGCTGTTTCTGTTACTTCAAGTTTAGTTGTGGGCTCTGCAATAGAAAGAGAGGCCCCAGCCGAAGCCAGAGCCTCCTGTTCACGCAGTCGCCGGAAGGCGAACAGTCCCATTAGGCAGCAGCAGCCTTGATCACAACAAAGTTGATCACAACGGCTTGGCTCAGGGAACCGCCGGACACATTGCCGAGGGTCAGGTCAAAGGAACCTGCAGCCACAGCGGTCACGCCCAGCACATAAGCGCCAGAGGTGCCACCGGACTTGATGCAGGCCACCACAACGTCAGTGGCAGCGACTTCGCTGTTGGTCACGGTGAAGGTGACTTCAGCGCCGTCAGCCAGAGCGGCGTTATGGGTGGTGATGGCGCCGCAAGGCTTGTTCAGCGTGACGCCAGTGGACTTACTGGTGGCTTGGGTGACCGCACCGCCAGTGCCGCTGACATAGCCAATCGACTTGCCTGCGGTTACTTCAAAAAGGGAAGCCATGGTTAGTTGCTCCTATCAGTCGTAATTGGAGCTGACCGAAGCACGCACGATGCCAATGTTCTTGGTTTCGTACACCTTGCTCCAGTTGCCTACCGTGGCCAGTTGAGCGCGGGTGGGGTTCGTGGTGGTCACGGCCCACTTGGCACCAACGGGGTGGTAGATGTAGTGCATGTCCAGCGACATGGCATCCGACTTGGCGAGAATGTCGCGGTCTGTCTCGGTCCGCATTGCAGCTTGCTCACCGGTAGCGATAGCGCCGTTGGTGAAGAAATAAGCGGCATACACACCACCGGAATTGGTGATGTCGTCGGACACGATCACGCGCATACCCATGTAGGTCGGCACGCGATAGTCGGCGGTATAGGCAGAAGCCACAGAGCCACCGAAGGCGTCAGGCATGGAGGTATCGGGGGTGATGCCCAGATCCGAAGCCAGAACGTAATCAATCGCCTTGCGCTCAACAAGGTCGTAATAGCAAGCACTGTGCAGAGCCACAGCAGCCAGCTTTTCGCCTTGGTCGCCCAGCAGAGCACGGGCCTTAGCCACGTGACGGGGGCTCAGAGCGGTTTGGGTGCTGGTGTCGAAGCGCAGGGCATCGAAAGCAGGGGAGTCGCCACCGGTCAGGGCGCCGAACACACCTTCCAGACACTTGTACAGGTCAGCCTGTTGCTGGTTAGCAACGTACTCACCGACTTTGGCGCCAATGGCGGCCATGGGGTCAGAACCGGCGGCCAGAGCAGCCAGGTCACGAGCCTCAAAGGCACGACCACGGTGCAGGATCACGCCGATTTGCTTATCAGCAGTGATTTTGCCAGGGGTCAGGCTGGTGGAATCAGAAAGAACTTCCAGATCGCCAGAGAGATTGGCTTTCCAGAAAGGCACATTCACGAAATCGCCGCCCTCGGTTGCATTGAGTTCAGCCATGGGCTGGGCAACACCACTCGCCAGAAAGGCGTTTTTCTGGGTGCTTTGCTCAATGACGTAGGGCGTAAAAATTTCGGGAATGATTACATCGGAGCGAAGAGTCGCCACGGTGAAATCTCCAAAATGGTTTTACGGTGCGGGCGTAACCCAATGACGAACCGGCGTAGCCAATTACGTCTAGCGGTTACATATTAAGCATTGTTAGCCGCTGCCTTCAAGCGTTCGTACAAATCACGGTCAGTTTTGTAAAGCCGTGATTGCTCGGTGAGGTTGAAATACTCCCGTGTGAACGGGTTTTTCGTGCCGGCAGGTACATCAGATGACATTGGTTTGATGCCAACCGGAGCGCCGGAACCCTTGACCGAAGGCGCCTTGAACAGGTAACCGCGTTCAGCCTTGAGGCGTTCAACCCACTGATCCATGGGCACTTCGTTGTAACCATCAACGGCCACAGGATTGCCGCTTTCGTCCAACTTCAGTTGATCACGAACAAGACGAAGCGCATCGTGCGGGTTGTGAGCACCTTGTTCGGCAAGGATTGCAACCACACGATTATCAAGTTGGTTGACGGTTAGTTTGGATTCAAGTTCGGCAATGCGCCGCTTGTAATCCTCTTCACGTACTTGAAACTGTTGAGCGTACTGTTTCAGGGCTTCATCGTATTTGCCCTTTGATTCCAGTTCCTCTTGTTCCTTTTTACGTTTGAACTCCAACAGTTCTTTTACATCAACGCCATCAGGAACGGAGACGGCCTTTTCCTTTTGTTCCTTGAGCTTGCCGATTAGCTCAAAGTTTTTGCGTTCTAAACCTTCGATGCTCCGCTTGAGTGCTTCAAGTTCATCGTTGCTGGCAGTCGGCGTAGCTTCCTGCAGTTGTTCGTCAGACATTGTGACCCGTAGGGTTTACCGCCAAAGTGTATAGGTAATTGGCCCCAGGGGCAGCATGTCACGCCGGGAATGGGATACGCCTGTACGTGAGCCGTGGAATCCCGTTATTCACCACATGCTGAAGGCCATTGACCTGCATACGCGGCAGTATCTGCGGACGGGTGAACGGTGGCACATTGAAAATGCCAACGCGCTGCGTAAGTACATCTCAGAGCTGAAAGACCGGATACACCGCGATGAAGGTCGTTAGTTCACCATTTTTCCTTGTCAGCCCAGTAAGCCGCTGACATTTTGCCCTTGGCGATATTGGCCGCATGGCGTGCCTTGAACGATGCCCTTCTGGCCTTGTCTGCTGCTGATTCTCCTTTTCGCGCTGGTGAGCCTGACACGCCCTGCTGACCGAAACGGATGAGCTTTACTTTGTCTCCTTCCTTGGCCAAAACCGCGTGGGATTTGGTCGGATGACCTGGGGTGCGCTTGGGCTTGTTGTAGCCCTCAAATTTCTCGCCCCGGTACTCAATCGCCATCGTCCTCGTCCTCCGTGCAGGTAATTACCTCAACACCTTCGGCCAACCTACCCATCAAAGCCCCAAGAATTTCAGGGTTATTAGGCGTTGGGAAGACGAAACGGCCTTCAATCATGCCGTCGGCACACTTGAGGTAAGTGCAACTGCCTTCCCAAATCCTGCCGTTCATTTCTTGGGCTTCCGTTTCTTTGCGGTCTTGGCAGCGGCCTTGAATGCCCCAGGATCAGGGTAATCAGCTTCACCACGGCGAGCTTTGCGCTCCTTGGAGCCTTCCTCAATCCGCTTCCGTTTGGCAGCGATGTTGGCGTACAGCCCAGGTTTCTTGGTTGCCATCACTTCTTACCCTTGGGCTTACGGGCTTTGCCGGCTTCGCTCAGGGCGATAGCAATAGCTTGCTTACGGCTTTTGACGACCGGACCTTTGCCCTTTCCGGGTTTGCCGCTGTGGAGTTGGCCGGCTTTGTACTCGCTCATCACTTTGCCGATTTTCTTTTCGGCTTTGGTCGGTTTCTTGGCCATCGGGCAAAGGCAAGTGATTCAACTTTAGGCCGGACCGATCAACCCAGCCAATGTTGCCGTCATCTAGTTTTTGCAGCCTGGCTTCAATGACAGCCTCGCCGTAAGGAACTTCAACCCAATCGGATTGAACGCGACCGTCTAGGTAATACCTAATCCTTGGCAGGTCCATATCGGCTTTGTAGCTGAGCCAGCGTAACTTCGCTGCCATCTTCACGCACCATTCGGGCTAACGCCTCCTGCGGGCCATATTTCTTAGAAAGTTTGTCGAAGTAAGGAACACGAGTTTTACCTAAAGTTTCGGCCTTGGTTTCCATTGATTGTTTTTGCAACCATTGGCCAAAGGTCACATTGCCCTGAACCTGACCAGTTGAACTAGCGCGAACAGACGGTCCAGTACCCCAATCAGGCGGATCAATTCCAAGACCTTTGTAATCAATAATTGAAATCGTGGTACAGCGGCAGTTGAAGTGAGCGGGTGGAGTTGGACCCTTGCCGTACTTAAATTCTTTGCCATCAAGGGCACGACAAATTGGGCAGGTGCGTGATTCCAGCGCAGCAAGCCAACGGTATTTTTTCGTGATGTCGCCATTGGCCTCATAAACCTGTTGACTGGCGGCGTTGGCGACCTGTTGAACGCTCGTGCGAACGACGGTCATGATTTGATGGTCAGCCATCTTGATCAGCTCGCCACCAGCCAGCGCCTGTTGTTTTGCCGTGCGAGCCAGCTCGCCAAATTCAAGGCTGCCGACAAGACGACGGGCAATCTGCGGCGTTGGTTCACCGGTCAGCAATCCTGTTCTGACGATGGCGTTGAAGCGTTGAGCCTGTGATTCAGCAAGGCCACGGAAGGCTTTGGCCACAACGTCACCATTGGGCAGCGTGATTGCAGCGCCTTGGCCAGCGGTCAAATTGAAGCCACCAGTGCCAGGCAACGTGAAATTCAAATCGGTCGGATCGACAGTGGCGACCGTGGCGGCAAAGTTTGGCGCGACCTCAACGGTATTGACCTGGGCTAAGGCGTTGACCTGCGACGGCAGCAGTTCGCGTTGATCAACAACACCACCACTCAGGGCGAGTTTGATTTGATCAGTGACAAATTCAGTTTGCAGCTCAGCCAAACCCTGCAGTTCGCCGGTGATGTAAGCCGTGCTGCGATTAGTCCAACCATCTAATGACTCACGCAGTTGGGCAAGGATGACGCGCAAACGCTGCGCCTGAACAGATGCGGGGCTGACAATGCCTGCACCTGCTGTTGGCACGCCCATGTCAATGCGCTTTAGGTCATCAACGGCGCTAAGGATGATGTTGTTGTAATCACGGATGATTTGACCAGCAACAGCATTGCTGAAGCGGTTTAGGTCAATGGCGTTGCGGTAGATATTGGCAACGGGATCTTTGCGGTTAATGCGCCGCTTGAATTGCTCAACGTTGAGCAGGCGAGGTGTAACGCCTGATTGGGTCATTATTCAGGCAGGACAACGGGCTCTTGGTTATCTTCCTGAATCATCTCCTCGCCGGTAATGTCTTCGCTGCCAAGGGTTTCAGGACCGCCCATCTCGATCAACCCGCCGGTTTGGGTGGCTTCCAGCTCCTCTTCAACGTCAAAGTCGTCGCCTAGGACTTCGCCTTCGGCCAACTGATCCAACAAGGTTTTCTGGCTAATCACACCAGCGGTGTAGGTCTGCAGCAGCGCCAGAATTTCGGCGGGCTCCATGCGTGCGGCGATGAAGTCACGGTTGACGAAGCTGCTGCCCGATTGCGGCAGACCAAGGAAATCAGCGTGGAACCGCAGGCAGTTATCAATTAGATCCTGCACCTGCTGAGCAATCACCATCATGGTGCTGTCGCCCTGGCTGCGATCAATGCGCTTGGCCTCGGCGGTTTCGGCGCTTAGCTTCTGGCCCAGCACGGCGGACAGACCCAGTTCGTTGATCTGCGCGGCAAGTTGCTCAAGGCGGCGGAACTGAGCCTCAAAGCTGCGACCACCGGGTTCGATGTACTCAGCACGACCTTCGGACGGCAGGGCCAGAGCCTCGGACGGGCCGGCGCTGATCTCCTCAGCAGAACTGGGGAAGCCAAACAACGCCAGCATTGGCACGGCGCTGATGTGCAGCATGTTGTCCAGATCACTTTGAATCTGGTAGGTCTTCAAATTCAGCTCGGCAATGTCTTCCAGCGGCGGGCGGGATTCCAGCAGGCCAACGCGGTTGGAATAAGCGACGGCAAAGGGGATGTAATCAAGGCTGGTGCTGCCTTCTGCCACCCGCTCAAAATTGCCCTTGGTGTCGTCTTGACGGAAGACTTCATAGGAACCAGGACGTAGCACGCGGATCTGCTCAACGTACTTTTCGCCAAAGTCACCGTCGGGCACCACCACCCGCTCCATCAGGCGCAGCATGGTCAGCCGCTGAGCGCCATTGCTGACTTCAGAACGCCAACCCAAAATGTCGCGTGGCGTGTAGGTGACCCAATACGGGCGAAGGTTGGCCGCATCGGTGATGTTTTGCAGCTCGTCACCCGAGTCGGAAGGGAAATCAACGAGCACACCTGCGTGGCCGTAGCGCACCATTTTGCGCGCCAATTCGTAGATAAAAATATTGAGATCGTTGCCCTGCAGGTCTACATCAAAGAGCTGTTCACGCAGCACGTCAGGTACATCGTCCAGACGAACAGGCTTACGGGTCAACATGCCGGCCAGCATCCGTTCAAGGCGCTGGTAGTAAGGCGGGCAGACGCTACGGGCTAGGCGGTTGTCGTATGACTCGTCTTGTTCGCGGGGTTCCTGAGGAAGGTAACGGCGATGCTTACGGCGCATCCCATAGGTGCCTTCCAGCAAATCTTCAATCAGGATCCAGTGCGCTTCCTGCGATTGCCAAGCACTATTGGGATCCTGCACCTGCGTGGCAGTGCGCGTCAAATTCCGGTCGTAATGCCTAAAACCGGTGTAAGTCATCTTTTGCGCCTAGCCATGCACAAATTCTATGGCTACAGGTTAGGCCGTTCTGACCAATGCAATTAAAAAGCCCCTTGCGGGGCCGGTGATCAAATACCGGGAAGGCGTGACCCCATCCTTCGAGTTTGCGCCCCTTGGGCTCGGCCAAGTTGACGTTCGGCGCGCTTAAAGGTTGACCCAAAACCAGAAGTGCCAGCTGCAGACCGTAAACGTTTCTCGGCAATGCGAACTGCGCGGTCGCGTTTGGTGGCTTGCGATTCACCCCGGCGCCCTTTTTCGGCAGGATTGCCCTTCATTGCACGAGGAGCCTTGGCAGCAGATTTCTTAGATCCACCGCCACCACTACCGCTAGAAAAACGCCCCTTGCTATCACGAGCCTGAGCCATTGCTCCAACCGGGAAGATGAATAAATAATAGCTGGGCCTCCGATACCGCCACACAACGGCGTTCAGCCTTACGGGTAGAACCGACCCAGCGCGATGAATTTAGGCCAGATCAGGCTGATTCTTCTGCTGCGGCAATTTCATCGTCAAGGGCATCACCAGCTTCGTGAAAGCCAGCGTCGTAGAGCCACTCTTGTACGGCAACGAGCATGGCGGCAGCGGCCTCATTGAACTCGTAGGAGGAATCGTCAAGGGTGGAATCAAAGGCGGCTTCAAGGTCGCGCCAGAGGTGTGATGCCATGGGATATGTGCGGCGGCCTCAGGTTAGCGGCAAGAAAAAAGCCCCCCGAAGGGGGCAAGCAATCAATACTTGGCAGCGAGCCCCATGGCCAGATGCTTGAAGAAATGGTGGAAGTCACCATTAAGGAAATCAAGGCGCTGCAGAGTGTTGATGATCTGTTCGCGCTCACGGCCTTGGCTGCGAAGGATGGCCTCAATCACTACGTCGGTGGTGATGATGTGGGTCTCGCCGGTGGTAGGGCTTACGACTTCGTAGGTGCAAATGTCGAAGTCCTTTTCAAGAAAGAAAGTGGCGAGGCTCATGGCTGGTGTGTGGTGGTGGGGTCGCCCCCTGACCTCTTAATTATGGGGTATACCCCTGCCATCTGACAAGACCCCGCGTGGGCAGTTCACAAATTGTCGTGTGCCCAGGCCAGTAGGTCATCCCGCAACCACAGCCCATGCGGCCAACCCTCTTCGCCCTTCCCCAGATGCGGCGCATACCTTGGCAACCGCCCAGTACGCAAGATCTCAAGCCGCCCGCCGCGATGATGCAGGGCCAGGCGCACAGCCCCAACCGTCATGAACCGCAAGCGGGTACGCGGCGTATACGTCCCGGCGTAACTGGGATAGTGCCGCAGGTCCATCAATACAGCCTGATGCCCGTACTTCGCCCGGCATTGGCCTGCAGTGGGTTGAACTCACGCCACACCACATAGCCCAGCGCATCAACCATGTGATCGTGCCCGGCCTCCTTGTCCGGCTCACCCTTCTCGGTCCAGCTCTGTAGCTCAAGGCATTCAATCAATCGCGTGCAGCACTGCGCCACGGTCAATCTGATTTCGCCCTTGCCGTTCTCCAACAATGCCTGAACAGCAGAAACCCGATCCCGAACAGCAGGGTTAGACCGCCCAGATTGATTACTGAAGCCGTAGGACTCCAAGATTTGAATATCGGTGCGGGAGGCATTGGTGGAGCGATTGCCGCCCGAGGCGTCAGGGTAAACGTAAATACGGTGATCGGGATAACGACGCTTAATCTCCTGCGCCAGTGCGTCGGTGTCATGCGCGCCACTGATCTCGTCAACGATGGTCAGTCTGTTGCCACTGCGTACACCGATCACAGCGGACATGTTGCCAACGTTGAAGTCAACGCCCACACGCAACGGTTCATTGCTGAAGTCATTAACGGTTCCGACTACGTGTTTTGCGCGATCAAAACGGTCATACACCTGGCCGGTATTTAGGTTCACCCACTGGCCTTCTAGGTACGACTTGATGAGTTGCGGCGGGTAGTTCGCCATCAGGCTGTCCACGAACCCGTCAGGCAAAAACGGGTTATCCATGGTGCGAGCACGGATCAGAGCGGTGTCGTCACCGGCGTTGCGGTCGAAGGTATCGAATGCCCAGCCGTAACCCTCGGGCGTGGTGGCGGCGTAGAACTGCTGCACGTTGCCAGCACGAAGACGGGCCAGGGCCATGCGTGTGGCTTGCTCTGCTACGCGCTTGTTGGCGGTGTCTGCCTCGTCAAAGCCAATGGCGCAGAGGTTCTGACCACGAATCCGGTTCCACGTTTCCATGGTGCGGAGCAAAATCGTGTGGCTGCCCTCAGCGAAGTGCAAGGTGTATTCCGGCAAGGGGCTGACGCGGAAATCAAAAGGTATCTCCCAGACTTCCAATAGGTCATCCATCGTTCGCTGCAGAATGTCGCGCAGCATCGGGGCGACCGGTTCAAACAGGGCTGAGACGTAGCCGATGTTGAGCGCGGCCATGTGAACAGCCTTGGCGACGAGGCCATGGGTCTTGCCAGCACCGAACCCACAGACCAAAGCGAGCTTGCGGTGTTGGGTGTCGTCGCAGAAAGCGAGCTGATGCGGCAGCAGCGTTTCCCGGATACGGGCTAGGGCTTGGTCGCTGGTGGGCCCGGTCTGTTGTGAGGTTGGCGGGTCAAGGAGGAAGCCGCCAGGTGCATTGGCTAGGAGGCTCAAGTTTCAAGGCCGATCAGTTTGGCTTGGAGCTGCACGGCATTGATGGCGACCTGTGTTTGACCGCGACGGTAGGCGGACTGTTCGTAGGTACGAAGACGGCCAAGGGCCTCGGCAATCCAAGCGGGGCGGGTCATGGCGGCGTCCTCTTCTAGGCGGATGCGAGCGCGTTGGATGTATTCATCAGCCTGCCGCGCTGAGCATTTCCACTGATTCGCTGCGAATTGAACGATTTGCCCACGTGATTGTCCTTCGGTTAAAAGACCGTAAATAGTGTCAACACGGAAGTTGACTTCGGCAGCAGTTGAGCGTGCCAAGTTTGCGGGAAAAAATGATACGAACAGGATAAACCCAAAAGGTAAAGAATGGAGCAGATGGTGTCTCAGATTGGGATTATTGGGACAAGTTTGGGGGCGAATCGAAAGACTTTCAGGAGGGTTGCTCCGGGCACTTGCCAGCCCAAAAATCCTGGCTAATCTTTCCCCGTTGTTTCCCGGAAATTCCCGGAAGAACCCGACTTACCCCGAAAATCACCGATGCGCCTTGAACTGCAAATTCCCGATGATTTGGCTGATGACCTCATCCGTTACAAACCCAGAACGCTGTCCCTGCCTATGTTTTGCGCCTATTTACTGGAGCTAGGGGTTGACAGGGACGTTACGCTGGCGGAGCGACCCAAGGGGAGCGAAGCCTCTATTTCTTCTATTAATAATATAGATAATTCTTCTTCTAAAGAAATTACTTCTAATAATATTATTAGTACGGTCGGAAAATCAAAATCCGAAAAGCCGAAAAAAGCCAAGCGACCGGCCTACACCGACGAGTTCAACGAGTTCTGGAAGCTGTACCAGTCGGCTCCTGATCGTGTCTCATCTCAGACGAAGCCAAAGGCATTTGACGAGTGGCGGGCCATTGTGGCGCTGGAAGGCACGGAGACCCTCCTAGAAGCCGCTAGAAGGGCGATTGACGAGCAGAAGCGCAAGAAGACCGCCGGCGAGTTTGTAGGCAGCCTTCCTGACCTGTTTCGGTGGCTTCGGGACGGCAAGTACGAGGTTTACCTAGAAGGCCATACGCAGCAGCAGGCCGGCCCGGTCTGGAACGCTGAACTTGGCTGCTGGGTCCACGACGACTGATCAACCACACCATGAAACTGTTTTCACCCGATTCCAAGGGCAAGTACGTCTGGCAGGTGTCTGACGACAAGACCCGGCAGGTCAGTTACTCCTTGACCAACAGCCGCACGGCCCCGCCAAACGCCTGCTACGGGCACCCAATGGGCAAGTACGACGACCAGGGCATGTACTGCACCTTCTGCCCCAACGTGGGCGCTGATGACCCGAAGAGCCCCATTGCGGCCCGGTACGTGATTCACCCGATGGCCACGGCTGAGCGTGATCGCAGCGATAAGGAGCGGATGTGGCGGGAGTTCTGATGTGCCAAAAATCAAAGCGTCTTCCGTAGCGTCGTCACGATGCGGACGATCTGTACGGTTAGCAGCACGCAGAAACCTCTGCGGTCAACGAGCCCACTGCCATGACAATCACTCTTCCCCGACGGGAAAAACCTGCCGCCAAAGTCGGCCCCCGCCTTGAAATCTCTCCCCTGGAACTCAAGGACTGGCTCAAGCTGGAACACGGCCTTAGCAAGCTCCTTACCGAAGCTGAATCCTGGGAACCTTTCGCATGGAAGGGCAATGACCTTTCCGCGCCGCTCCGTGCTCTCTATGTGGCTGAAGGTCGCGGCCTTCTCTCCCGCCGCGCCGATCGCGCTGTTGAAGTCGCCATTGCCGACATCGCCGCCGATATCAATGGCTATCTGACCTCTTTCGGTAAAACACCGATCACCGAAAACACGGTGCTCAACAACCTGCGTCTCGCCTCGCAGTATGTTTCCGCCGCCGTTGGCGTTTCAATTATTCCCGACCGTGCATCAATGAGCGTTCGCCTTGTTGATCAATACGAAACGGTTGGAAATATTGAAAGGTACTTTGAGCAGATGAAGCCGAAGCTCAAGAAATTGAGTTCGCAACTTGATCACGCTGTTTCCTGTGGTTACGACATCAGCCATGTGCTGAGCGCCTCCGAGGAAACCACCGGCCTCAAAGTGCTGCGCGCTGCAGCTTGATTTATCCCGGCCCTCTTCGCCGGGGGCCTTTCTTCGTTCCCACCATGACAACCGCAATTATTCCCGAGGTTTTTGATACCTCAACCCAAATCCTTGAAACCTCTCCGATGACTGAATCGGAAGAAAAGGAATTGGTGATTGTCAAAACGGCAATCCAAACCGCCTACGCCGACAAGTTGGAGCGCGATCTAGCTATTGGCGCTGGACTACTGCAAATATTCCGCCGTAAGCTCTATCGCGGCAAACAGGGCGGACGTAGCTGGAAGCAATGGCTAGCCGAAGAATCCGCCGATTTAACAGCAGGACGCGGCACCCTCGGTGAAGATACAGCCTTGTATCTACGAGGGTTTTACCAGTTCCGTTGCGAAGTATTACAGGCCCAGGGCCACGGCCCTGCCGGAGTCGCGCTCCCAAGTGCACCACGACAAATTCGCCCCTTAATCGGGCAACTGGATACTCACCCGGAAGCCGCACTAGAAATGTGGAAGGCGGCCTGCGCTCAGGCTGGCAAAAACAAAGTGCCGACCTTTGATCAGGTCAACCGCGCCGCTCTGGCCTATAAAGCAAACGAGGAAAACCAAGCTCGTCGCCTTAGCGAAGCCGAGCAATCAGCAAGGCGAAAAGGCTTCTTGGCATCGCTGAGCACCAGAGTAATTAAAGAAGAAAACGACACGGAAGTTCAGTCGTTCGATTTCTCCGCGCCTCGCCCATCTGCGCCAGCTCCCGCTATTCCCGCTTGGGAACTTGAAAAAGACGACAGCAGCATTGACGCCGTAACCGAATGCCGGCGCATCACGTCGGCGCTAAACGATGCGTTCAAATCAATTTCAACACTGCGCGGAATTCTTTACAGCCAGATCAACCGTCACGGCGATGAATATCTGCAGTTTCTTCGTCAGGTTGACGCTGGTGTTTACAGCCTCAGCAATATTGACGATCAAATTTCACAGCTAGCCGAAGACGTTGAGTTTGTGCTTGACCTGCTGCAAACCAGTGTTGGTGCCGGTGAACTGGCTCAATCAACGATTGACGTGAGTTCGATCCCCACCCGTTAAGAGAAAAGGGGGCGAAATCGCCCCTCGTCAGAGTTCCCACTACTGACATACCCATTTTGCCCCACCGCTGATGTTCTGTGAACAACTCCACCAAAACCCGCATACGCAACGCTGTTCTTGATGCGTTGAGCGACGGCGATGATATAGCCGCCCACGAAATACTTGGCCTACTGGTTTGCCAATCGGTACAGGAAAAAACAGCAGAAACTGTGCGTCAGTTGGCGTTACCAGGCGCCAAAACTATTATTGATGGTCCCGCCAGAGACTATCACTATTGGATGAGGTTTATCAGGGAATATTTCATACCGTTTATGAGTCAAAACGGTCGCTATCAATTCACAAGTTATGAAGTGCTTAATTGGCTTTGTAACTGCGGCAATCTTCAGTTGACCGCTGGCGACACTCATGTTCTTGCTAACGGCAAAGAGGTTTGGCGCAATCAGGTCTATAGCGCCCTTGCAAGCCTTAAACAAATGGGCGTTTTGGATGCTGAGCGGTTTGGCAAGTCCTATACGATCAAAGCGATAAAAGAGGCTACCAATGAAACCAGCATTTGAGCTGGCGGAGGTTCGGCGTCTGCTCCGTCGCGGGGTGGACGCTGGCCACTGGACATTTCAGGATCTTGATAGCCCATCTCCGGGCTGGCTCATCACAATGGAAGACGCCAAGCGTATTCCCGGTTTTACGCCCCGCCCTTACCGCAACCTTCTCAGAGATGAGCCCACACCAACAGAAAGAGTTGAAGTCGTCAGTCCCCGAGACTTTGCGGTGGTTGAAGCCCCTGCCGATCCTGTTCAACGAGGAGGCGCATCGCTACTACCACGAGCCGACCGGGACATGGTTGAACCATTCCGTGACCCAGGTTTGCAAGGGCACGAAGGACCGCTGGGCGATGAAGCGGATTATGGAGACCAAGCACATTTGGGAACCCCGTGGGAAGGCAGTTCACAAGGCGATGGAGGATTTCCTGACGACTGGTGACCCAGGCGAATTTCCAGCGGAATATGCCGAGTGGATTGAGCCGCTGCTGGAACACTCGGTTTGGCAGAGCTATGAGGCCATTGCCTGTGAATATCGCCTGTGCGACGTGGAGCGCAGTATTGCCGGGAGCTTTGATTGCCTGCTGCGGCGCAAAGATGACCACACCCAGTTGGTGTTGGTGGATTTGAAGACCCAGGGCAAGGCCGATGCCAGCCCGTATGACGTGAGCCCGCAGTTAGGTGGCTACTTGGGCATGTTGAGCCTGCACTGGCCGAAGTTGTACGTGCAGAAAGCCGGGGTGCTGTGGTCTAGGCCAGGGGCTACAACGCTGCAGAAGGTGGATGTGGATGAGGCTGTGATCGAGTGGCAAGGGGCGCGGGATGCGTTTCTAATGCTGAATTTGCCGGAGTTCTGATGACGGATCCGGTGTGGCCTGTGATGGTGCTGATCAGCGTTGGGCTACTGGGTGTGATGCTGCTGGTGGCCTGGGTTGGAACAAGGGGTTGACGGTGCCCAGAACTTAGGGGTATACTCCCTGTGCAGCGATGCCCCACGCATGACCGACCACGCACGAGTTCTGTTTGACATTGCCAGCGTCAAGCTGGAAATTGCCTATCAAGAGGAAAAATTGCGCGCCCTTATGGATGAAATGGCCGCGCTCTACGCCTCTGGCGATCTAGACATGATCAAAGACGACGACGGCAACCTTGTTCACGAGGGCGTCAAAATCACACGCTGCACCCGCACAAGTTGGCAGTACAGCAAAGCCGTCAAGGAGCTGCAGCAGCTAGAGCAGTTTGAAGGGGTGGCCACAAAGAAGGAAACAGAATATTGGAGGATTTCGCTGCCAAAGGCAGAGTTCTGATGGCCGGCACTCCAGTAGACGACCGTATTGAAGCCATCCTCGGCAAGTACGACCTACTGGACCCCGACCAATACAGAGACGCCGTGGCCGAACTCACCGCTTATCTATTGACCTTGAGTGACCGGCAAATCAAACGCAGCCTGTATCACCAGCGATTGACCGACAAACTCCACCTTGAAAAATGCCTCAATCACAAAACCGATGACCCACAATCCCTATGAGCTAACGCTGCTCACCCGCTTTTTACTCTGGCTGCTGTCAACCCGACCTGATGTAGTCAAGGTCAATGTTGGATCGTCCGTGAATTACCTAGAGCGTTGTTTGAGTAATTCAGACCGATGAAATTTGCTGTCAAAGGTATTGAGCCGGCACCACAGGGCAGCAAACGCCATGTTGGCAACGGTCGCATGGTAGAAGCATCAACAAAGGTCAAGCCATGGCGCTATGCCGTCAGCCAGGCCGCGTTGGAGTTGAACGAAGCCATAACCGATAGGCCGGTCTTTATCCAGATCACCTTTTTGTTCACACGCCCGAAGTCCCATTACAACAGCAAAGGTCAACTCAAACCGGTTGCGCCGCTGTACAAGTCAACCAAACCGGACCTTGACAAGTTGGTGCGCTCAACCCTTGATGCGTTGACAATGGTGTTGATAAAAGACGACTCACAGGTTGTCAATCTGATCTGCTGTAAGCAATACGCCAACGAAGGCGAACTCCCCGGAGCACTCATCAACATCAGTCCACTGTGAAAGGATCCAAGTATTTCCGCGAGTGCATTGTTTGTGGCACCAAATTCAAAATTCCGATCATGACCCAGGGCAGACAAAGCCCACGCAAAACCTGTGGCAATACTTGTCAGCGCCGGTTACACGTTCAACGCCGTGCCACATGGAGTGATGAGGAGGTTGGCATCATTCACGAGTTGATTTCAACGATGCCGCCCAATCAATTCATCAACACGTATTTGATCATGGCCAGCACTCGTGGCCTGCCAAAACGATCTGATATAGCAATCAGGTTGAAGGCATACGAGCTGGGTTACAGCTTGGAACCTGAAATTGAATACTTGTCGATGCAAAAAATTGCCAACTTGCTTGGCGTCTCGCGTGATGCGGTGGACAACTGGCGTCAGCTCGGGCTTGAGACCTATCGCAAATCAAACAAGCCAGGCTCACGGCATTATGTTTGCCGGCGGTCGTTTCGGCGTTTTGCAAGGAAGCGGCCCGAGGTCTTAGGCGGCACGAATCGCTTTGGTCTGTTCTGCCTGCTGGAAGACGAAAAATGGGTGGACAAGATTTTGAGCCAATATCCCGACCGTTGGTACGGCTGCGGCAAGGGCGCTCAAAGGGTCAAGTGCGTAGAAACGGGCAAGGTATTCAACAGCATGGGTGAGGCCGGCAAAAGTGTGTATGTCACACGGTCTGGGATTTTCAAGGCCGTGAAATTTGGGATTAAGGCCGCTGGATTCCACTGGGTTGCGGTGCCTTGAATTTAGGGGTATACTCCCTATGGGTCCGAAGCCCCGTCCTCAACCGATTACCCACGCACGCTCTTTCATGACCGATTACCCCAACCTGGGGGGTGTGATCACTCAGGCCGACGTATCAACCAAGGGCGCTGGCTCTTACGCCGCTGATTACGTCAACTGGTGCCGTGTATCTCACCTCCTCCATGATCATGCGCCTGGCTGGCAATTTGCGCTCAAAATTAGTCCAGACACAGGCCACGTCTGGAAGGCTCCCGACGGAACCGCTTATGTGGTCGGGTGCTTTGAGCACGTCGGCGGCAACGACACGCCTTATTTCCCTCAGGCGGTTATGGACAACCGCAACAATGCGATTCCGTTTGAAAAGGTCACAGCCCGTGATCTCACAGACGCGCATCGCCGCTGCCTCTGCACTGCTGCTGCTGCTCAGTTTGGCCTTGGCTGGCAACTCTGGGCGCGAGAACCGCTAGAAAATCCCTATCGGGAAGCGGCTAAACCACCCGTTCAGCAGGAAGAACCGAAGGCGCCAGTGTCCCAAGTGCGGGAAGTTCAGCCCGAAACCAAGCCCAAAACTGCCAAGGTATCTACGCCTAAGGAATCGAAAGTCGTCTTTCTGACTGACGATCAAATGGACGAAATCAAGGCAGCGGTTAAGGCATACGAAAAACGCGATGAATTGATTAACGCTTTCAAAAAGCATTTCAAGATCATTGCACCGCGTATTGCCGACCGCATTCAGTTCCCTGAACATAAGGAGTTCATTGACAAGTACATCGCTGAGAACCCATGAGGGCGCGAAAGCCCAAATCACCCGCTGAAATCAACCGTAAGAAAAACCAGTTTGTTGTAGCTGCAAAACTTACGGCTGATCTGCACCAACAGCTTCGGTCGTACTGCGCCAAATCAGGTCAGAACATCAACCAAGCTCTTCGCCACATCATCACCACTTTCTTTGCTACCCATGGTTGATTATCCCAAAAACGAGTTCACCCTTTGGTTTAACTGTATGCCCGACCAAAAGAAAGATGGGCACTACTGGGCAGCCGCTGAAATCCCCGTGGACGAACTTGAGAAGCTCTACAACTGGGCGCTCAAGCAAAATCCCGTGCAGAACCAACGCGGTGAAGCCTGCGTGAAACTTCGCGCAAACCTCATGCCCCGCACCGCCGAATCGTCTGGCCGCGAATACCTCAAGCTGGCCATCAGTGAACAGCGCCCCAAAGCCGAAACCGACCTCTTTTGATTCGTCCCATGATCATCCTTACCGATTCCCAACTCGTTGAACTGACCAACCGCATCGGCCAGATTCAGCGCATCATCGACAGCGCCCAGGTCATCAAGGCCACCCCGGCGCAACCCAAGACCGTAACCGAAGCGGCAACGCCTCAAACAGTGGTCAAAAAGCGCAAGGCACGCAGCCGTCGCGTCATGCTGAACACCGCGCAGGTGGTTGAGATCAAGCGCCGTCTTGCTACTGGCAATGAATCAGCCGCACGCATTGCCAAGGATTACGGCGTGCATGTCACCACCGTCAACCTGATCAAATACGGGAAGACGTGGAAGGAAGTTCAGGTGCCCGCCTGACGGTCATGCTCCATGATCTGCAGCTCTAACGCTGCAATTCTGTTGGTTGCTTGCTGCAACAGTGTTTGCTGCATGTTCCATGCCCTAAAAAGTTGAGCGGCGATTGGCCCGGCGTTTGGAGTTTGTTCCAGGCGTCGGGCTTCTTTCTCAATGTTGAAGGCGGAGGTCGGATCTGTTTTTAACTGCATCCACTCCCAGGCGTCATGATCCATTGGGTTGGCGCATAGCACATTAACGCTAGGCCCTGCGATGGCATCAAGAATTGCGACAAGCCGTTTTTTAAGCTTGTTTTCGCTTGCAGCCTCGTTACCATTGGCCTGCCCGGAGCGATCTGGGTAACCGACAGCCACACAACACCATGAAAGACCGCATTCTCGGAGCCGTTACTTTCGCCATTCCGGTTCTGATTTTCGCCGCCATCATTCACGATGGCCTCACCCTCAGCACCGCTCATCACAGCGGTACGCAACAACACCACATCACTCAGAAATGAGCCTCGTCGTCCTTACCGCCCAGTGCTCCGGCATTGTGGTTTCCACCATTCCCACCGGTCAAAAGACATACAAAATGTCGCCCAATAGCCGAGGTGTACGCGCTGAGCGCACGCTTTGGAGATTCAATCCAGGAATGCCTTGTTATGTCCGTGGTTGGCCTCAACATGAAGTCACCATCATCGACAAGGTTGAAGGCTGCACTTGGCCGACTTACCTCGTGCAACGTTTTGATACCGGTGCTACCTACAAGGTTTCTCAGATTTACCTTTCCAAGCGACCCATTGAAAACCGATGATGCAACTTCGCCGTTTCTACTTTGAAATTCCACAGCTCAATGTCTACAACTGGGTAGACGCCTATGGCCCGACAGACGCCAAGCAAATTGCGTATGACAAGCTGGGCCCGTATTACCGCTTTGTGAAATGGCGGCAACCGATGGAGGCAAAGGAGGTTCAGCTTCCAACCTTTAATGGCGCGAACTAACAGCCACAAACTCACGCCTGCCGACGTTCTTTTTATCCTGCAATCCAAGGAGCCAAATGCGGTTCTAGCGGCGCAGTTGAATGTAACTAGGCAGGCAATTTCTCTTGTTCGCAACGGCAAAAGCTACACGCACGTTGCCCCAGACCTGCCGCGTATTCCTGTACGCCTCAAGGGCAGCCGCATTGACCGAAACCTAACCACCTGCCAAAGCTGCGTGGAATGGGACGGTCAGGAATGTTTCTACGGATTCCCTGAAGCCATTGACGAGCCAACCTACGCCACCGAATGCAGTCTGTTTAGGCGAAATCAAGAGCGTGCTTGAGTCGTGCCTGGCCGAATACTGGGCGCCGCGATTCAACGACCACACGATTGACCACTGTGCTCGCATGTACGCTGCGCTGCAGCCGTTTATTCGCTATCAACAAGGCAACTGCCCGATAGCTAATGACGCCAATCAAGGCCACCCGTGAGTTTTACGACAGCCCGCGTCACCTCTGTTACGGAGCTGATTGGGTTGGTTACGGTGTGATGTCCGCCTTCCAACCATGGTGTTGGGATGGCACCGCCGTTTGGTACGGCCCACTTTGCGACACCAGATCTGAAGCCCTTGAAATTGCCAAAAGCCATGCTGACCTCTGTTGAACTTGACCAGCGCCGCGCTGACTTCATGGAAATGCTGCATCAGCACTATGAAGCCAAAAATCTTCTGACTGGATTATGGGAACGTTTTGCCTATGAATCGGCAGCCAATCTTCGTGACTTGGATTACAACATTTTGCGCTCTGATCTCATTCGCGCTTTTGGCAATACTGACAGTGAGCTGGCTAACCGGTACGCTGATACTGCTATTGCCGTTCTGATCAGCCACATTCTCCCGAAGCGACCCTAAATCATGGCTCAACGTTGCCCATTTCTGAATCGCTTTGAAAACTGGTGTTTCTGGGTCTTGGCGCGTAGCCCCCGTGTTGGCACCATCCAAGTACGGTTTCGTGGTACACCGGCCACATACATTGTTCGTGATCTAAATGACCCTTGTGTTGAGCCACGCCAAGCCGAAGAGATGACGCCAGCATCGTTTGATCTTGAACGCATCTTCCACATGCCCTCTTTCGGGGAAGAGGATTGACGTGATCAACCTTTTCAACGGCAGAGTTGTTTTAGAACGACGAACGCTCGTTGAAAATTGGCGCGCCAAAGTAAAACTGCCAAAACAAAGCGGTGCCTTTGTTGTCATTGACCTTCAGACAACAGAGTTAAAACTGGCCTTTGTGCGGGCGCAGAACATTTACAGATGCTTGAGGAAGGGCGAAGCCTTTACGGATTTGGACCCACCACCAGCCAATCACCTCACATGCTGGGATTGCGTGCATTGGTCAGTGTTGCGCGTCAACAATGGAGGCAATGGCTGTGAGTTCCAATTCCCCGAGGCGCGCCAGACTGCATATGGCAAATTCGCTGCTCAATGCCACCTTTACGACGATGGAACCAAAAATCTTGAGCCGGACTGATTACGACGGCGGCAGTTACATCGAAACGCTAGAACCTATTGACGGCGGTGAAATGTATTACCGCACTTGTTACAAGGGTATTTGTAGGTATTCCAGTGATCTTTGGCAAGCTCAAGTTTATCAACATCAGATGACTAGCCCTGATCTTCCCTAGTTATCCAATCCATAATTCTGGCTTCGCCTATTTCAGACCAAAACGACAAACTCCTGTACCAAACTCGCCAATCCTTGTGCCCCTTTGACATATTGCAGCCAAAACAACAGGCAACAAGATTATTCATTTTGCTTGTGCCGCCCTTGGCTTTCGGCACCACATGATCCAGCGTTGGCGATCTACCTAACGGTTCAAAGCAATACGCACAGTGGTAGCCGAAATGGACTAGAACCTGATCTCGGAATCGTCGCTTGGCCTCGTGCTTTGGGACAAGTTCGGAACCGTCGATGTGTTCAACCACCAGGCACCCGCTTGGTTCCTTAAACGGTAGCGACCCACACCAGATGAACTATTACGTGAAACTGCCGATTGGCGTTCGGATCGGGCCATTTCTGACCGTTGGTGCCGCACAACATTGGTGCCTAGTACGCGACTACGGCGAGTATTCCATTCACATGCTGCAGAGCCCTCTGGGACCGCCAGAGCAATGGGTTAAACAAGGGCCAGACCACTAGGCAATAAAAAACCGCCTGCTCCCACAAGACAGACGGTTCGGGGTCTCGTCCTCACCCAAATTAACGAGTTATGGCGGGATTGACCTTAAATGTTTCCCAAGATGGCATTACCGTTTCGTGCCGGTTGTAGTGCCCAATTTCCGCGTAAGACCGCTCGGGATCATTGGCAAGAGGCATGAACACCATTTGGCCAATCAACATGCCAGGCCAGATACCAAGCCGATGCCGTTGACGTACATTTTTTAGCTCCAAAGTAAGCCGACTTCCGTGCCATCCTGGGTCGCAAAATCCAGCAAGCATATGTTGAAAGCCACTGCGAGCACGGCTTGACTTCAACACAAACTGTGCAGCAATCGCAGGGCTATCAGGAAGGTTGAAAATCTCCTGCGTTTCAGCAAGGATAAATTCACCCGGCGCCAGCCAGTAAGGATCGTCCTTGCTATGCGTACTGATGCTATGGCGAATCAGATCAATGGTTTCTGATACTTCAATCATGATGTTGTCGCCTAATGCCACGTCGTAGGACGCAGGCCCAAGCCGTTCAGGATCGAAGGGCTGAATCAGGGCATGACTTTGGCAAAGGGCGCGAATCTCCGAATCAGGGAGCAGCATTCAAAACTCAATAATCCCAGCGGATCTTAGGACGGTCGGGCCTGATTCCCAGATGCACGAAACCTTTTGGCGCACCGTATCCAAGTGAATACGGCCAATGAGCGTCGCACCATGCCTGTACGGCGTAAATATCAGCCCCGGCAATGTAGAAATCAACAGCGCCGGTATCAGGTGCATCGTATAAATGTTCTGACCGCGCTGAGCCACCAACACTGGCGTTGATCTTCGGGGGACGATACCCACTCGTGATCACAATCGGCTTGTCGCCAAATGCCTTACGTGCTCGCTCAAGAAACTGACAAAGCACCATGGCCGTATTGCACTGAAATTGCTTATTAAAGCGACGCGCCTCATCGTTTAATGCCAGTTCGCCATATTTAACGTTTGGCGTTACAGCAAAACTAAATGGCTTATCAGGCGTAAAAATTACATCCGTAGTTACAGGCTTGGCGCCATTCAGGAACAAATCCAGTTCATCACGACGACGGCGCACCAATCCCTCTAAAACTTTGCCATCGCCCTTGTTCCACCGTGGCAGTTCTTCCATTGCCACCTTCTGCGGATCTTCGCCATTATTTAGCCGCTTACGCAGCGTGCTTTCCATCAACGCGCCATTGCCCACGTTGAATGCAAAACTGATCAACGCACAACGCTGGTTATTGGTCAGCGGGACACGAATCTGCGTATCAACGGCACGGGCAAATTTTTCAAGGTCAGACAGCAGCAAAGCCTCGGCGTCGGCCTCGGTAATTTTCATGCCCATCTGAACATTTGGACCCGTATGCCCATACCCAATCGTGGGAACACCAGCCGGACAGATGTAACTTTCCAGCCGCAAACCTTCCCATTTTTTAATTAGGTCAACAGCAGGTTTTAGGTCACGTTCAGGCTGCTTACCCGATTGGCTCCAAGTCTTGAACCACGCCTGATTACGGCCAAGAATATGGGGGTTGGCCTTATTGATTGCCTCTTCCAGCTCACTGATGGCCGCCATCTGATGTGGCAACCCGCGCTGGTAATACCGGAAAAGGTCAAACAGCCTGATTTGGTTTTGGCTCATCGCTTCGGGAAAATTGCTTTGGCCACCATCATCACCAGTTGAACAATCCCGTTGGCCTTGATTTTGGGATACAGGCTCAGGGCTTCAGAAACAGCAGCAACGCCAATGGCGATCACGGCAGCGGTAGTGGGTTCCATAAAAGGCAGTGCTTTCAGCCAAGTCTATGGCCTTATTTAACCCTGCCAATAGTCATTTCAATTTGCCTAACCCGATCTTCAAGGTCCGCCAACCGCTCCTTTGAGTCGTTCTTCAGCTCCTGAATGTCCTGGGCAACCGTGCTGACCGACTGATCTAATTTGGCCACCTGAATAAAGAGACCACCAAGGCCGAGAACAGCGGCGGCAAGTAGTGCTGGTACGGCTTGGCTAAATGCGTTCGGCGCTGCTGGCGCTACGTGTCCCTCTTCGTGCCCATCCATTGCAAGGCCAGCGCCAACCCTCTAATCAGCCTAGCGTCCGCCCCCAATCATCTTTATCGAAAGGATCCGCCTTACCACGCACAATTTCTACCGCACGCCTGTAATAGTGATTGTCAGTTTTACCCGCCGCTTCCAAGGCTTGTTTTACCTTCAGCCAATTATCGCGGGTTTGTTGATCCAATTCACTCAGCCTTTCGGCTAAGACTAATCAGCGTTGTTAAAACTGACATCATCACTGTGATCGTTCTGGCATCAACGTCATTGCAACCCATTGGCGCTGGGTCGATTGATTTGCCTTGAGGTGTGCCGATATAAGCCGCATACCACGGCCAAATACGGGGCAGCACCATGAAGCGGCAACTAGCCCATTGACCAGCCGAGACCACGACAATCGTGGCCGAAACGCCAACAATCGAACGCCAGAGCCAAGTTGGCATTAGCCCTTACCTTGCCCGCGCATCTTTTTTCTGCCGTGATTAGGCAAACTGTGTTGCCCTTGGCCTTGACGGGTGCGCTTCGGCTTGCCGGGCTTGAACTGCAGTGATGCTGTACCAACCTTGGATTTGACGGCCAACTGAGCAAAACAGAACTGCCATTAATTTACCGTCAAAGTACAGGCATTTCGTATTCCGTCGTATTGGCAGCGTAATGTTTCCAAATCACCTGAGCGGTATTTCCTGCCCATGCAGCCGCTTGGGTAACGGGGATGCCAGCCTCAAGCCAGCGGCTAATCGCAACGTGGCGAAGATCGTAAGGGCGATACCGTTTTTCAATCAATCCGGCCTCGTGTAATTGATTCATCCGCTTAATAAAAAAGCTCTGGAACGCAAGGCGATTCCACGGAAAAACGTATTCCGAGTCCTGCGGCAATGCAGCCAAAATCTCTTTGGTTCTGGCGTTCAACGGCACCCACCGTTTTTTATTGGTCTTTGTGCTGTCCTTATGGCCGTGGGTCAAGGTGAAATTGCTATGCACCAAAACTTTTTCATCCTTAATATCGCTCCATTTCATTGCCCGAACCTCACCGGTACGCATGGCGGTTTGGAGCATGAACTCAGCAAACAGTGACCAGTCCACTTTCTTGTAGGCCAACTTGCTGCCAAGGGCGATCAACACAAGCGGGATTTCATGGCGTGGAATAACCACAACCTCGTGATCACGCTGCGGCGCCTTGGGCATCCGAAAATTTGCCACCGGATTTTTGGGCAACAGTGCCACGTCTTCAGCAGCGGCCCATTTATACAAACTGCGCGTATACATACAGACCCTGCGAGCTGATGGCACGGGTTCCTGTTGCAACAGCCAGGTCAAGATTTTTCGCCCGTCATTGAAATTCTGAACGGGACACCGCCCCAACCATTTCGTAACCTGCCTGTAATCGCTGGTCAAGCTGGTGGGACAAAGGGCAACGCTGCGCTCATCAACGAACAACTGCCAAGCCTCTGACAGTGTGTAATCGCAGGCTGGCGCAGCGGTCTCTGCGCGATAGGATGGTTCCATCGGTCTAGGTCAGTAGATCGGTCGTGGACTAGGGCGTTGGCGCGCCGCTGGTCCGACCCATTCCTAGCACACTACGGTGCTCAGCCTCACCAGGGGACGCCACCCGTCTTAGTGGGGTGCAGCTTTTCTTGGATGGCGGTGGACAGGGCGGCTTCGATCTCGGCCACCTTCTCATCGCCAAAGTGGGATTTTACCCAGCCCACCACGGTCGCCTTATCAAGGTCGGCATACGGGATGAGCTGATCCGCTTCGGGCGGTTCCAAACCAATGGAGCCGTACGCGCCAGCCTGTTCGCCGTCTTCAAACCGGGTCACGGTGTAATGGACGGTATACACCACGCCATCGGCAATGGTGCGTTCCATGTTGGCGATATCCCAGTTGGTAAACGGGAAGTCCACGCCAGGGACTTGTTCAGCGGCTTTGGGCATGACAAACGGTGCTGTAGTAGGAGTGTAGGCGTGGTGGCAAGGGAAGCAAAATGGGCGGTTGCCCGCCTCAGAGTGACTATTGAAGGGGACTACTGCGCCTTGAGTGCAGCTACTTCAGCCTGCAGATCTTCGATTGCCTGCTGCTGACGCTTGATCAGGTTCAGTAGGTGCGGCACAAAACGTTCGTATTGGACGCCTTCGGGTTCTGGCTCACATGGCGTT
>SXGQ01093720.1_pt1 | contig 28526 bp, 18 predicted proteins | sample 3178371 | NCBI WGS metagenome assembly SXGQ01 (sample SAMN11356859, study PRJNA531348) | freshwater metagenome | isolation source: freshwater sample F1-20 | place: China: Fuxian Lake, Yuxi | collected 2017-12-25 | reverse complement strand
TGATGAGTCCCCAGCCTGAGAGGATCCATTTTCCAAGAAAGATGACCGCGAGTAATGCGGTGGTGATGACGAGCAGGCGCTGGCGATTCATGGGTGCTTGAACACAGCAATAGCGTTCCGGTTGCGGAATCGGACGCTGTTTTCCGCGAGGGGGGAATTGCGCCGCAGCCGCGAACGGGCTACGGGATTGCGCGCAATGTCCGACCGCCGCCACGCCATCGCGCTATTTCTGAGCATCCTCGTCTCCGGGCTGGTGCTGTTTTCGCGCCATAGCGATTTCGCGTTTTTCTATCATCCGGACGAGGGCGGAAAGGTGCAGCAGATCATCCGTCACAAGCGGAACTTTAATCACCCGATGATGATGCTCTCGACGGTGGAAGTGGCGCGGTATGCGTCGCTGTGGGGCGATAATCGGAAGGACCCGCAGAGTGTGGCGATGGTGGGCCGGCGGGCGACGGCGTTTGCGTCTGCTGCTGCTGCGGCGTTGCTGGCGCTGCTGGCGTTCCGGACGTTTGGTGCGGTGGCCGGCTGGGTGTGCGGGATCGTGTGCGTGACGAATCCGATGCTCTACGAGCTGGCGCATTATTTTAAAGAGGACCCGTGGCTGATGATGGGAATCGCCGCTTTCTGCGTGGCGTTGAACGAATACCGGCGGGAGCCGTCGGTGCGCGGGCTGACGTGGTTTGCGGTGGCGTGCGCGCTTGCGGCGGCGGGGAAGTATGCGGGCTTTGTGTTTCTCCCTGTCGCGCTGGTGCTCGTGTGGCGCGGAACGGAGCCGCCGCTGCGCAAGGCGCGGCTCGGGCGCTTTCTGGCGGTGTTCGCGGGGGTGTGGCTGCTGTTTAATCTGCCGTTCCTCCGCTCGCCCGGTGCGTTGTTTGAGAGCGTGCACGAGGAGACGACGAAGCTCGCGGGCCTGACGGATGGCGTCACCCGCGGCGTCCCGCACGACTTCTATATTATGACGCAGAGTATTTACGGCGGCTGGTTGCTGCCGGGGCTTTGCATTGTTTGGCTGATGGTGGCGATCGGAAATCCGCGCAGGATTTCCGCGGCGGAATGGCTGCTCGCGGTGTGTGCGGTGATTCAGTTCGCGGGCTACAGCTTCATGCCGAAGGCTGCATTCCGATACTATCTGCCGGTGTCGCTCGCGTTCGGGTTTCTCGCCGTGGCGGGACTCGCGAGGATGTGTGCCGACGCCCGAAAGCGTGGCGCAGTCACGTACCTGGCGCTGGTGTTGGCGGTGTATCAGCAAACGCAGACGCTCGCGGTGATCGACAGGAGTTTTAAATCGGACGATCGCCGCAACCTCACCGAATGGGTGCGGGCGAACCTTCCGTCGGACGCAGTGATCGCGCAGGATGAAGCCGTGAACTTTCCCGATGCCAGCCGATGGGCGCATGCGGGACGGACTCCGTTGCCGCAACGGCTCGTGTCGGGGAAAAAAGAGCTGGCGGATCTCGGAACGCTGGCGGATTTGCGGGCGATGGGCGTCACGCACGTGGCGGTCTGCCAGCGGACTTACGGGCGCTATCTCGATGAGTCGCGCAAGGACAGCAAGGGCTCGAATCAAACGCCGGAGCGCGCGTTTTATGAGAGCCTGTTTTCGAAGGGCACGATCCTGTGGGAATCCAAAATGGGACCGGTGAACTATCTCCAGCCGGGGCTGCGATTTGTGGATATTTCGAAGCTGTAACCGGTGCGGGTCAGTCCCTCGGACGCCCGGTTCGAGGTATCAATTCCAAGACATTTTCTCATTCGCGATCGTGTGGAATAGCGGCGGAAGCCCCGCAGGCGGGGAAAACGGGCGGTCAATGCGCAATTTTATGCATTTTATAGAAATTATAACGCTGTGGCATGCCCGTAGCTTTATTGTTTTTCATGATAACCCTTTCTCGAATGAGCGAAGTCGAAAGTGAGCATGACACGGCTGATGCAAGTGCCGTGGTGGCAAATCCGCGGTGTTTTGCGGTGACGATTTTTACCCAGCAGTATCGTGAGGTTCGCGACTTCTACGTCGATATTCTCAATGCCCATGTGGCGGCCGAGAAGCAGGACCGGATCTGCGAGCTGGAGCTCGGCGGAGTGCCGCTTTGCCTCCGCGCCTGCGAACACGGCGAGCTTGTGAGCTACTTCCATCTGCACCTGGCTCTGAAGCATCAGGAATCCGTGCTCGGTGAACTTCGCCGCCGGGGAATCATCGTAACGACCGTCGGCCAGTATAACAACTTCCGCGACCCGGAAGGGCGCGTTATCAAGCTCAGCGAGGACCGCTTGAGCATGAGCTGAGAATCATTTTCCGGAGCGGACGGGGCAAGGTTGGGCAAAATCAAATCCCGTATGCTGCGCGAAGAATTGGGCGTGCAGTCGCACACCACCCGCAGGGCGGGGCACACGTTGGTTGGGCTAAATTAACAGTGCTCCCCCTGCGGATTGCTTTTTCACCGCGGCGGTGAGCGCCTGCCTCGCGCGCATGAGGCGAATCGCGACGTTACCGGCGGCGAGACCGGTGCGGGCCGCGATTTCTGCATTCGAAAGACCCAACGCGTATCGGAGCTCGAAAAGTTCGCGAGCCTCCGGTGCGAGTGAACTCAGCAGCCACTCTGCTTCCTCCATGGATCGAAGGCGCCGGTAGAGTTCGAGCGCCCCGCCATCGTCAGTCTCGCGGGATTCCGTGGCCGCATGCATATCCAGCTCGTTCCGCCGCGAGGCACTGCGGAAGCGATCGAGGCTTACATGCCTGGCAATCGACGCAAACCACGAAGCAAGACAACGTCCCGTGTCGAAATTCGACAGCGATTGAAACGCGCGCGACATCGCGTCCTGAGTCGCATCCTCGATCACGTGTGGTCGCAAAAATGAGCGGCTGCACACATGCCGGACGAGCGGAAGGTATTTTTCGTAGAGCCAGACCGCGGCGGACTCATCCGAGCTTTCCAGCCATGCGCGGACCGCTGACGCATCCGTTCCACCGGACGAGTTTGGCCCGGTCGAGTCGTGTGACAATTCGCGGAGCATGGCTTTAGCGTGGGCGACCGTTGGGTTGTTTTGGAAACCGCACCTTCCACGCCTCGGCGGAATCCGTTTCAACGCGATCCGAGCCCGACAGACCGGGGCTGCGTGCGACGTCGAGCCCCGTGGCGGGCTGGAGCTTTGCCGGAACCAGTGATGCCGGGGCTGCAAGCGCAGCGGGAGGTGCGGCGTTTGCGTGGAGCCCGGCGGCGAGCAGTGCGATTGCGAGTTTGTTCATAGGCTTTCGATTGTTGGGGAAAACATAGCGTACGATTGTAAAGGGATGCCCCCGCGAGGGCCGGAGTTTTGTTAAGAAGCGGTAATTCTCCGCGACCGTGCGTGTCCGCTTTCTGCAACTTGGCAACCCGTCACCTGCAGGGTAGGCTGCGCTCCATGATGACACGGACCATCGTATTTCTCTCACTGGCTGCCTCGCTCGCCGCACAGCAGAATTTGCCGGAGCCAAGCAAGATCGAAAGCCCGAGCCAGTTCCAGTCCGGTTCGTCTCCGACCGCGCCGACCGCGCCGGCATTGAAAGCGACGCCGCCTGTCGCTCAGCCGCCGCCGAAGCCAGTCGTGAACGAAAGTCTCGCGCCGCGCGAGGCTGCGGATGCGGTGGGTGAAGAGGAACTGAAAGGGATCATCGAGACGCTCCGCGCCACCTATGTCCGCCCCGCGGAACTCGAGGAGCCGGCACTTTCGCGCGCACGGCTGCAGGGGCTCTTGCAGCGCATGGGCAACGGCGCGCGGATTTACGCCGGGCCTTCCCAAACGGCGGCGGAGACGCAGCCGTTTCGTGCCGCGATGCTTTCGAATGACATCGCTTATGTCCGCGTCGGGTCGCTTGGTCCGGATGCGGCGGCAAATCTCGACACGGCCCTCGATTCGTACAAAAAGCCCCCGGGCGCGCTGGTGCTCGACCTGCGCGCGACACCACCGAACTCGGACTTCGAGCAGGCTGCGGAGATCTGCCGCCGGTTCTGTCCGAAAGGGCGTATTCTTTTTTCCATCAAGCGCACCCGCGCGAACGACGAGGAGGTGCTCACTTCGCGCATGGATCCACGTTACCGGGGTCCGCTCGTCGTGCTCGTCGATGGCGATACCGCGGGCTCGGGCGAGGTGATCGCAGCCGTGTTGCGCACGCATCTCGGCGCGTATGTCATCGGCAGCCAGACGCGGGGTGAAGCGGCGCAATTCGAGGAAATCGCACTCGAAAAGGGCCGCGTGCTGAAGGTTGCCGTCGGCGAAGTCACGCTGCCCGACGCAACACCGGTTTTCCCCGGAGGACTTCGACCGGATCTTGTCGTGGAAGTGCCGCAGGAGAAAACGGACGAGGTGCTTTTCGCCGCGCAGCAGGAAAAGGAGCTCGCCCAATTTGTGACGGAATCCGAGCGCGCCCGGATGAATGAAGCCGCTCTGGTCGCCGGCACGAATCCGGAGACGGATGCCGCCATTGAGGCGCAACGCAAGAAGGCCTCCGGGGAGTCTGCGAAGCCGCCGCTTCGTGATGTCGTCCTGCAACGCGCAGTGGACTATATCACCGCTGTCCGCATCGTGGAATCCGGCGCGCGGAAGTAGGCGGTCACTTTATCAAATCGCGGCACCAACCGAGCGCCATCAGCGCGTAACCGGTGCCGTAGGCGTGCCCGTAATCGTAGAGCGGATAATCCCACCACGAGCCGTCCTTTTCCTGGCGCGTGAGAAGAATCCGCGCTAGTGCCGGAGCCAGCTGCCGCTGCTTTTCCTTCGGCAGATACCGGGCGGCCACGGTGAAATAATAGACGCCATAGTAGTAAAAATAGCCGGCGATCTTGAAGGTGGATTCGTGCGGGACGGGCTTCTTCCGTCCGTAGTCCAGCCACTTTTCAAACTCGATGAAATTGTCCGCCCAAGTTGTGAGCACCTTCTCTGTGATCTTTGGATCATCAAACGCCCGGAGCGCCGCATTGCAGGCCTGAGAGCGACCAAGCGAGCCGTTGCGGCGGTTGATCTCGCCCTGCGGCGCGAGCCGGTGGCTGTGCGAGTATGCGTAGGTGAAATCCGGAAACTGCTGCCGACGGATCGATTCGAGCGATGATTCGACGACCTTCGGATCAAGCGTGACGCCCATCTTCTCCCGCGCCTCATGCATCGCGAGCAGCACGCTCGCGCTCGTGAACGATGTTGTGATGCCGCTCGGCTTCTGTGTCTTCAATTCCTCGAACATGTGGAGATAGCCCCAGCCGCCGTTCACGTATTCGTAGCGGTTTGCGAGGTCCACCTGCTGCTGTGCGAGTTCCCGCAGTGCCGACTGCCGCGCGGGATCGGCCGCGGCGCGTGCGTGCAGTCGTGAAATCGCGCGAAGGCCATAGGCGTGACCCCAAACGTTGTACGTCGTGGTCATGTCCGCCCGGCGCAGCTCCGGAAATTTCTTGAACGCCCACTTCTCGGCCCGGTCGATCGCGGCTTGCACTTCCGGGCGGCTGTCCGCGGAATCGATAAGCCCGGAAATGGCGAGTCCACTTGTGCCGATAAGGTAGCCGTCGTGCGCGCCGGGGAGCGGCGCGTAAATGTTCAGTTCCTTCGTGCGCCGCGCGCTGCCGAATGAACCGTCCTCGTTTTGGATTCGCACGAGAAAGTCCACGCCCTTTTTGATCGCGGCGTCCACCGCCGCGGAAGTGACCTGCTCTTTCGGAATCAGAATGCGACTGTCCACGACGGCGCTCTTTTGCGCGTCATCCTGAGCGTTGACCGGAATACAGAGCGCGACGAGCGATGCGAAAAGCGCTGTCTTCATGCGCCGGGGACCACGACTTGGGCGTCTTTGAGGCTCTCCGTGAGAATCTCGACCTTGTCGCCGGAAGTCATTCCCCGCTTCACTGCGACGCGCCGCGTTTTCCCGTCGGATTCCTCCACCTCGACTTCCCAGCCGCCATCGTTGGTGGGCTGGAGCGCTTTCAGCGGACCGGTCAGCGCGTTGTCCTTGTGATACGCCACAACCTGCGCGGTCGCCGTCGTGCCCGCGACCACGGGAAGGTCCGCAGGATACTCCGCGGAGAGCGTGACACGGTAGCGGCCGTCGAGTCCGGGCGTTGCGGACACCGCCGTGGTCTTGACCGGGAAGGACACATCCGCGCGGCCGTTGACGTTTGCAAATCCGGAGAGCCCGGTCTTGAGCGAACGGGCGGTCGCTTCATCCACAAAGGACTCCAGAAGCATCCGGGCGTTCGACGGAATCACCATGGCAAATGGGCGTCGCGTGCCGACCGGCGCGAGAACGGTGAGCGCCTTTGAAGGATCGCCGGGCGACCAGCGGCCATCCTGAATATTGCCATAGTAGAAAAATCCGTCGGCGGGTGACTTGATCACAAACAGGTCTTTCTCCGACTGCAGCTTCGCGAGATTCTCTGCGTTACGCTTCGCGGTCACGCGGGCGTCCTCCAGCGCGAGGCGCTTGATTTCAAAAGCGCGCGGGATGTTTTGCTCCTGCTCCTTGTAAAGGATCGCGCTGCTTTGCGCGTCGCGTTCCAGCGCGACAGCCTCGCGTGGAAGCATGATTTCCATCTGCCGCTTGTGTGCGAGCTTCGCGAGATCGAATCCAATTTCCGCGGCTTTCACGCTTTCGCGCTGCCGTTTGAGGATGATCTCCTCGGTGTTCTCGGTGAGGTCGTCGGCTTTGTACATCTTTTCGAGCTGTTTCAGCTCCTCGCGCTCCGCGTCGAGCCGGAGGGCGGACTGCTTCAGCGCGAGATCGGCGCGCGTCACCTCGGTCGCGCGGCGCACGTTCTTGAAATACTCCCAAGCCTCGGCAGCCTCCTCGGCCTTGATTTTCGCGCCCTGAAGCTGGAGCGGCAGCGTTTTCTCCGCCGTGGCAAATTCGGCCTCGGCATTCGCCTGCGCGAGTTTGGCCGATGCGGCTGCGGCCTCTGCGTCGCGCAGCTTCTTGAGGTAATCCTCGTCGTCAAAACGCACGAGCACCTGATCCTTTTTCACCGCGCTTCCGTGAGGAACGATCTCCGTGATCACAAACGCCGCCCATTGCCTCGCATCCACCACCACCGGCAACGCGGCCTCGGGCAGTGCCGTTGTGGACAGCGCCGGCCGCACGGAGATCGGTTCGGATTTGACGGGGACTTTTGCCGCGAGAGCCGCGGAACATGCGAGCAGAAGGGAAAGAGCAGTGGTTTTCATGCGTAAGGGCGCGCATCCAAGCAGATTGCCGCCCGCGAGGAAACGAAATCGGCTACGCGCCGAACTTTCGCGCCCATCGTTCGACGGCGCTGCGCATCTCGTTGAACAAAGTGACGCTCTTCGCGCTACGGAACTTGATCCGCACCATTTCTCCGTCTGCGAGACGGCCTGCGCTCTCAGGAAGCTGTACTGTTGCAGTAAAATGTGGCTCGGCGAGTTCGTATCTTCCGCCATCGGCGCCCGTTGCTTCCACACGGCGCACGGGTAGCGGGCCGTTTGCGGGCGCGGTGAGAGCGGGGTGGGGGAGTGCGTGCGAGGCCTCGCCGGCGAAGTTGCCGAGTTGCGCTGAAAACCGTGCGCCGCGGCCGTCGATTCGGACTTCCACCGCCTGGCCGAGCGCCGACCGGAAATGGGGTTCCGCGTCCTGTGCGACCGCGACTTTTACCTCCCGTCCGGCCGCTTCGCCGATGCGGACGATCTCGGCTCCGGGTTGCATGTAGTGGCCGCGCAGGTTTGGCAGCATGCGGTTTGTCACACGGCCGGCAGCCGGTGCCCGGACTTGAAGTGTTGCGAGAAATGCCGAGTTTTCCGCGACCGTTTTGCGAAGGCTGTCCACCCGAGCGAGCTCCGTCTGGTACGCTGCCACGTCGTCGCGTGCAAAGGCGTGTCGCGCGCGTTGCTCCTGAGCCTCCAGTTCGCGGCGGTTGCGCTCGAGCCCGGCTGCGGCCTCGTCATTGCGCAGCTCGATCAGCAAAGTTCCAGCGGCGACCACCTCGCCGTCGCGGACGTGCACACGCTCAACAAATCCCGGGCACTCGGCGCGAAGAATTCGCGTGTTGGCAGACTCCACGACTCCCGGCGCGACGACAGTCTTGTGATACGGAAAGAAAACCACCACGGCCGCGATTGCCACGGCTGCACAGCCCCGCACGATCAGGCCGCCAGCGCTTTCGGGACCCTTGATGCTTCGCACGAATGCAATCAGCGGAATCACTGCCCACGCGATCGCGGCGATGACCGCGAGCAGCAGCCCGCCTCCTTTAAAAAGCACGCTTGCTGCGAGTATGAGGCCCGCGAGAACGAGCGCCTGCCACGCAAACGCGGCGACTCCGTAGAGAGCGATGATCCATTCCTCGCGCGAGCCGGGAATCGCCGGACGCATCCGCTTTGCGCCGGTGAGCACCCATCCCGCAGCGCGCTGGAACCACGTGCGGGAGCGGGTCGCGAGGTTCGGGATGCCGAGCGCGTCGCTGAAAATGTAGTATCCGTCAAAGCGCATCAGCGGATTTGCGTTGAAGAACAGCGTGAGCACGCTGCCGGTGATGACGGTGTTATGAAGTACGGTGGCAAGCGGTCCGTCCGGCGTATTACTCCACCACCACGCAGCGAGCGCGGCGACGAAAAGCTCCACGTACATTCCGGCACACGCGACCATGATGCGTCTCCATTTTGAAGCGATGCCGATGCTTGCTGTAGCGTCCACGTACCCCATCGGAATAAAGAGAACGAGGATCGCACCGACTTCCCGGACCCGCGCGCCAAAGTGGCGGCAGAATACGCCGTGGCCGGCCTCGTGGAGAATCTTTAGTCCGGCCCAGGCGATGCCCAGCCAGAGCCAATTGTCCCGCGCGAGGATGTGGTCAAAACCGCGACGGAACCGCTCCCAATCCAAGCCGACTTGAATCGCGCCGAAAGCGACCGCAATCAACCAGACAACAAAACCGGCCCGCCCGAGCGCGGGGCGAAGGCGCTCCGCAAATGTGGCAAAGAAACGATCCGGCCGCCCGAGCGGGATGCGAACAATCAGGGGATTCAGCCACGTCACCGCGCTCTTCAAGACGCGTTGCTTTTGCTCCGCCTCGGTCTTCGCCCGGGCGCTGTCCACTGCGAGAAGATGGTTGTCTTTCAGCCAGCGCACCATGTGCAGCGCCTCGTGCTCCGAGTAAGTCTCACCTTTTGAATCCCGCGCAAGCCGCGACAGGATCGCTGCCACAGTCTGGGTTCCGTCGAGCGATTTGAAGAAACGGTATTCGTCGAATCCCACGCGGTAGAATTTCGAAGCCGCTGAATCCTCGATGACGCAAACGCGGTCGCCGCCGTGCTCTTGAACGGAAAACGCGAGATCCTCGCGCAGCTTCGGGCGCAGGGATTCGAGTTCGCGGACGGAGTAATTCACGCGCGATTCATGCCGGTGCGTGGTTGCAAAAGCGATTGGAAATCGAAACTGCGCGGGAAGCTCTGGAACCGATTGCTTTGGTACCGGCTAAACCAGCGTGGCTTCAGCACAAACAAGCGGGGTGAAATTCCGGGGGATGTGTGTATTCTGGTTTTTTCGGCGGCCCCGAACGGCGACCGGCCGTATCTCGATGTATGACCACTTATTCCATTCTTGTTGTCCCTGAACTGCCGTCGGCATACGAGATTCGGTTTGGAATCCGACGACGGTTTGGTATTGGGTCGCGCACGACCAGCTCCATCACACCGTCGTGCCAAACACGCCGGCTGCTGCGGTGGCCCGGGGTCGATACAAGAAATCTCGACGATGCCTCCCGTGCTACCTGACTCTCTGGAAATCCCGCTCCGCATAAATCCGGCGGTCGCGTCCATCGATGCGTGTTTAAAGCGATGAACGAAACGGAGCCCCATCTGCGGCAGCCCGAAGCGGAAATCGCGCTCCCGCGGTGTCATCCCGACACGTCGACGCCCGAGGAATTGCGGGCGATGGTCCGGGACCTCGCCCTGCGGAATGAGGAACTCCGGCTCGCACTGGCCGAGGCGGAGTCCGCGCGGGCCCATTATTCAGAGATGCTGGATGCCGGCTCGACGGCATTCGCCGTTATCAGCGCCACGGATCTGATTCTTGAGGCAAACCGTGCCTTGTCGCGAATGCTCGGCGTGGAGCGCAGTGAACTATCCGGGCAGCTGTTCACGCGCTTTCTTGCGCCCGATAGCTTGGAGAGCTTCCGGATGTTGTGGGTAAACACGCGCGAAAATACGGAGCCCCGGAGGTGCGAATTGCACATGTGCCGCGGTGACGGAGTCCGTTTCCGGAGTCACGCCGAGGTTGTCTTCGCACGTGACAGCCGTGGCGCTTCCATCCTTTGTCTCGCGCTTGAGTCGATCGAATCCCGAAGCCGGCTCAAGAATGAGCTGGTCGAAAAAGAGGAGCGGCTGGCGCTTGCGACGCTCTCGAACGGAATCGGTATCTGGGACTGGAATCTTGTGTCCGGAGAACTCGTCTGGGACGACTCGATGTTTGCCCTGTACCACATCGGCCGGGAGGATTTCAGCGGCACGGAGGCCGCGTGGCGGGCAGCGCTGCACCCGGACGATCTCGCCCGGAGTGTCGATGAGCTGAATGAAGCGCTGGCGGGGACGAAGCCGTTTGCCACGGAGTTCCGGGTCGTCTGGCCGACCGGTGAAATCCGGCACGTGAGGGGCGTCGCGAAAGTTTTCCGCGATGATGAAGGTCGGGCCGTGCGAATGCTCGGCACGAACTGGGACGTCACGGAACTGAACAATGCGCAGATCGCGCTCGCATCCTCCGAGGCATCGCTGTTGGCCGCGAACGAGAGCCTTCGGCGTAACAATGAAGATCTTGAGCGCCGGGTGAATATGCGGACCGCCCAGCTTAGGACGCTGGCCATTGAACTTACACAGGCCGAGGAGCGGGAGCGGCTCAGAATTGCGGATACGCTTCACGAGGGCCTTCTCCAACAGCTTGCAGCAGCGTCGATCCACCTTTCCAATTTCAAACGGCAGATCGAGAAAGGCGCGCCGCCTGCGGCAATCGACGAGTTGCGCTGCTGTATCGATGAGGGCATTCGGATCGGACGGACGCTCACGCACGAGATATTTCCTCCTGCGCTGCAGACGCTCGGCCTTGGCGACGCCCTGCTGTGGCTTGCGAACTGGTATTTCGAAAAATACGGGCTTCGTGTCCGGGTCGAGGCTGCGTCCGAGGTGGATATTGAGGAAATGGAGTTTCGCATCGCGTTGTTCCGCGCAGCGAATGAGCTCCTTTTCAACGTGCATAAACACTCCGGCGTACGGGAGGCAGGGATGCTCCTGCGGCGGGCGCCTGGCGGAGCGGTGCGGCTCGTAGTCAGCGATTCCGGCGCGGGTTTCGATCCCGAGTCCGCCCGCGCGAGGGAGGGGCGTCGCGGTAGCTTCGGTCTCTTCAGCCTGCGTGAACGGATCGAGGCGCTCGGTGGACTTTTTCATGTTCGCAGTGCGCCGGGGCATGGATGCCGCGTTACCGTCCTCTTCGCGACGCGGGCTCCCGGAGGTGGCGCCGTGGCGTTGCCGCCGGGTGTCCGGCCGAAAAGAAAATCACCGGCCGCACGTCTTAATCCACCGGAATCTCCCCGCAAGCGCGCGGAGTCTTCGCTTCCCGGACCCGCCGGTTCCGCTGCGGCCTCGGAATCGGAGGTCGATATGCTCGTCCATCGCTTGCACGTCCACCAGATAGAGCTGGAAATGCGCAACGAGGAACTCATGCGCGCCCAGATTGAGCTGGACGTTTCGCGTGCCCGCTATCGCGATCTGTATGAACTCGCGCCTGTGGGGTACCTTACGACGGATTCCGAGGGTGCGATTCTCGATGTGAACCTCACCGGCGCGTTGATGTTGGGCGGTGCGAAGGACGAACTCCTTGGCGTTCTTTTCGGGAGATTCATCGTCCCCGAGGATCAGGCCAGATTTCGCACGCTGCAGCATCGGGTGCGGACATCCGGAGTGGCGGAGGCCTGTGAATTGCGCGTGGTGAGAGGCGATGGCGGACGTTTTTGGGCCCTGCTTTCCGCCGCGATGGCGAAGGATGATTCCGATGAACCACTCCTGCGCCTCACGGTCAGCGACATCAACGCCCGCAAGGAAGCTGACGATGCGCTTCGTGAAACCGGGCGGCGGTTGCGTCTTCACTACGCGCAGACGCCCATCGGTATCGTCGAGTGGGATCCCGCCTGCCGGGTTACGCTTTGGAATCCCGCTGCCGAGGTGATTTTTGGTTACACCGCCGCCGAGGCTATGGGAAGGGATGCCTCGTTCATCGTCCCAGATTCGGCCCGCGCGCAGGTGGAGAAAATCTGGGGGGACTTGTTCAGCTCGAAATCGACGAATGGAGGCTTCAACGAAAACCTGCGCAGCGATGGCCGGATTATCTCCTGCGAATGGTATAACACGCCGCTCGTGGATGACGATGGCGTGGTGAAGGGCGTCGCGTCATTCATTGTAGATGTAACGGAGAGGCGGCAGGCGGAGATTGAACGTGAAACACTGGAGCGCAAAATGCAGGAGACTCAGAAGCTCGAAAGTCTGGGAGTACTCGCAGGCGGTATCGCGCACGATTTCAACAATCTCCTCACCGGAGTTCTCGGAAACGCGAATCTCGCCACCGTTGAAGCGGCCGCCGATTCGAAGGTTCGCGGATATCTGGAGCTCATCGTCAACGAGTCGCGCCGTGCCGCGGATCTTTGCAATGAGTTGCTCGCCTATTCCGGCTGCGGGCGCTTTGCCATCGAGAGCCTCGATTTATGCAGGCTCGTTGAGGAAACATCCCGCATGCTGAAGGTGTCGGTGAGTAAAAAGGCGGCACTTCAATTTCGTGTGGCGAACGGGCTTCCTCCGGTGGAAGCCGACGCGGCGCAGATCCGCCAGGTCATTCTCAATCTCGTCATCAACGCCTCCGAGGCAATAGGCGAGAACAGCGGCGAAATTATTGTCTCCGCTGGCAGGGTGCGCGCGGATCGGGCGTATCTCGATGCATCGCCGTCAGCTTCCGTGTTACCGGATGGGGAATACGTTTTTCTCGATGTGTCCGATACCGGATGCGGCATGTCTGTGGAGACGATCACGCGGGTATTCGTTCCGTTTTTCACCACAAAGCACACCGGCCGTGGACTGGGGCTTGCGACTGCGGCGGGTATTGTGCGCAGCCACAAGGGTGCTCTGCTTGTGGAATCGTGTCCCGGCCGCGGCTCTACTTTCAGGATGCTGCTTCCAGCCGCCGTCACCCGCACACAGCAGGCTCCCGTCACCGTGCAAGGCGATGAATCGTGGCAGGGAAGCGGGACGATTCTGGTTTCTGACGACGAGGAATCCGTTCGCCGGATTGTTTCGCGGATGCTCCCGCTGTTCGGATTTGACGTCGTTCTGACGAGCGACGGAAGCGAAGCGGTGGAAGTATTCAAGGCCGATCCCTCGCGGTTTGCCCTGGTTTTGCTGGATCTGAGCATGCCCAATCTCGGCGGCGAGGAGGCGTTTGGAATCATCCGTAAGATTCGGAGCGATGTGCCCGTCGTCCTGATGAGCGGCTACGACATGAGCCGCGCGATGCTCCGCTTTCCGAGTCAGGGGCTTTCCACGTTCCTGCCAAAGCCATTTTCGATGCAGGAGATGCGGTCTGCCCTTCGCAACGCGATGCGCTGAACCAGCGCGAGGTGTGGGCGCGGAAATCCTGCGGGGTGCGGGTTTCGATTATAGAGGAGTATGCCGGCGGGCATTCGCCGTGCTTTGAGCGAAGGGACTTATGTCCAAATCAGCCCGCTCCGTTTCCATGAAAAACACCGCTATTTCACCTGCCGCCAGCACAATCGAAGCGCTCGAATCCCGAATTTCTCCAGCCGTGCTTGTCACCGGCGGAAACCTCCTCGGTGGCGCCGGAAACGCGGCTTCCGGAGAGTACTCGATCGGTGAAAACGCTTTCGGTTATGTGAAAGTTCTTAGCGGTCAGGCGATTGTCTGGTTCGACGGAGTGGTCATTCGGGGCATTTCGGTCGGGCCGAACGCGAGCATCGAAGTCACGGGCGATGTGTACGGTGACATTGTCGCGAATCTCGACGCCTCGGGCCGGCTCACGGACAGTGATGGCAATCCCTTGAATGGACTCGATGGCGGCGTCCTGCTTCCGAACAGCATCGCTGGAATCAAGCTCAAGCGAATTGATGACGTGGACAAAGGCAGCGTCCGGAACATCGTCACCGGCGGCTCCATTTCCGGCCTCAACATCGCGGGCGAGGTCGAAGGCATTTACGCAGGCGATGGAGTTTTCCATGCGGACTCCGACGCGGGCTCTGCGGGATCGTTCGCATTCGATATCGGCTTCGATGTGAATCCGATTGTTCCCGGAATGCAGGACGGCTTCACGCTCACAAAATCGAACGCTCTGATGAATGCAGGCGCCGGAGTCTCAAACAGCTCGGTGGGCGAAGGACGGGAACTGCAGGTGATTGCCGGCAGCGGCAATCCGAACAACGCCGTCTTTCTGAATGCCGCCGGTCCCGCGGGAGGCTCGATTTCGGGATTCACGGTTGTCAAAGCGTCCACGATTTCCTCAACTTCCAGCAGCCCGAGCTACGAATTGATCGCTGGCGACGGGGCCACCGGAAAGAGCGGCGGCGCGGGCGGAAGCATCATCAAATTCATCGAAAAATCCGCATCGGGAACTGCGGTCGTCCGGGCCGGCAATGGCGGCATCGGCACCGCTGGTGCGGGCGGCGCGGGTGGTTCGGTGAAGCTCGCGGACTTTGGAAGTCTCAGCGGAGCTTACACCATCATCGCGGGCAACGGTGGCGCGGGAACACCGGGCGGTGCAGGCGGCGGCGTTTCGTCTGCGAACTTCGCAAACGTTTTGCCCGCCTCCAGCCTCATCGCAGCGGGGGATCTCGATGGAGACGGCACGGATGAGCTGGTCATGGTTGACTCCTCTTCCGGTGACTTTGTCGTGGGCTACTCAAACGACGACGGCGCGACTTTCACGCTGTTGCGGCAATATACGAACGCATCCCTCGATCCGGTCTTCATCGTCGATGGCGACGGTATCGCGAGCGATCTCGATATTGCTGACATGGATGGCGACAGCGACCTCGATGTCGTGGTCACGTATTCCGATACCGGTTCCATCACGGCGTATCTGAATAATGGCGATGGAACATTCTACAGTCTGGCCGACGATGCGTTTAAGACGGCGGCATATTCGTTCGCAGACCAGGACGGCTACTTTGCAAAATACACCGAAGTCGTGGGGAATCATTTCATCGTGGCGGCCGCACTCGGAGCCAAGACAAGGCTCGCGAGCGTTCCTTTTGGGGAGAATGCCCCTGCCGAGGAAATCATCGCGACCATCGCGAGTCCGGCCACCGCCCTCACGTCCAATCCGCAGGGCGATTCGTTCGTTGGGTTCGGAGATGGGACGCTTCTCGGCATCACGTCCAGCGGTGCTCAATCAATTCCGCCGCCGGCGCTTGGCGGCGCGATCGTAAGCCTCGCGATCGGCGAAGGTGGAAACGCGCTCGCAGTGCTCAGCAAAGACAAGAAGGTATCGACTTTCACTCTGAGCACTGGGGCCACAATGACGCCTAACACGGCGATCGACGCTTCCAGTTCGAGCGGCACTCTGTTGCAGGTGGGATTCATCGACGACGGCGATAACGCGACGCCCGATAGGCTCCTGCTCAGCCGGCTCTCGGGAGTCACGTCGTTTGACGTGTATCAGCGCGCTGCGGGTGCGGCTTCGTACTCGCTCGCCACCACGGTCGATGCTCCGACGGCTTTCAAGCAATTCGACATCGTGGTTACGTCCGATGGCAGCTTCGGAATTGCTGGGATCACAGGCTCCGCAAACTCGTTCGGCTTCTCAAAAGACCTTGGCACATTCGATGTGTATTCCCTGCCTTTCAATGGCAAGCAGGTCACGATCGGCACGGGCCGTGGCGGCGATGGACTGAGCCTCGGTACGAAACCCGGCTCGGGCGGTGCGGGTGGCGGATTCAGCGGTCTCAATATTGACGCCGTAAACGTGATGCTTGTGGGCGGTGACGGCGGAAACTCATCCGGCGGCGCGGCGGGCGCGGGCGGTGGATTTGTAAATCCTGCGTCCTTTGCCACTGCGGGCGGCAGCGCGGTGAGCCCTACGATTCACGCGCTGGAGTCGCTCCAGCTCACCGGCGGAAACGGCGGCAATGCAGGCGGCACTCCGGGCAAATCCGCCTCGGGCGGTGCAGGCGGCGGTTTCACCGGACTTGTCCTCGATCTGGAAAGCGACAATCTCGTTCTGACCGGCGGAAACGGCGGCATCGGCAACGGCGGCGCGGGCGGCGCAGGTGGCGGTTTTACAAACATCAAGGCGACGGGGCGCGGCGCAGGCATTCAGGCGACCGGCGGCACCGGTGGCGACACCAGCGGCGCGGACGCAAAGGCCGGCGCGGGCGGTGGCTTTACGAACTTCAGCTACACGCTCCAGAACGATACGGCGACGGAATCGATCGAACAGTCCTACGTTGTCAAGTTGACCGGCGGCGATGGCGGCCAGTCGCCCGCCGGCGCGGCGGGAGCAGGTGGCGCTCTTTTCACAATCACACTCAAGCTCGATGGCGCGGATCGCACGTACAACGGCGTCGATGCAGATGGTGCGCCTCTTACCGATTCGAATCTCGATTCGACTGTCGCGGTCATGATTACCGGCGGCAATGGCGGCTCGGGAAAAACCGGCGGCAAAGGCGGTGATATCACGGGCACGAAGCTATCCACCATTCACGATCAGTTCACCGCAGAGGGGCGTCTTCTGCTCCACTACATCGTCGCGAATCTCTCCGCGGGCAGTGGCGGAGCCGGTTCCACCGGCGACGGCGGCGCAGGTGGCAGCGTGAACGCGTCCACGTTCACCGGCGTGACTTTCTACGACAAGGACTCCGCGCTTGCTGGGGAGAATCCGCTCGTGATTCAGGCCGGAGCCGGTGGAATTGGCGGAGCCAGGGGTGGCGCGGGCGGCGGTGTGTCCACGCTTGTTGCTCAGAACGCTCCGACGGTCGGCGACCGGCCGCTTCAACGCTCGCACCTCGCCTCGGCCTCGGTCATCGCGGGCAACGGCGGCAGCGGAGGAAACAGCGACGGCGGTGCCGGCGGCACAATTGCGAAACTCACCATCGGAGCGGACGCGTTCATTTACGCGGTTGCTGGAGATGGCGGAAGCGGCGGTGTGATCGGCGGCACGACAGCGAAAGGCGGCGCAGGCGGCGCGGTCACTGCAAGCACGCTCGCATTGATCAATACGCCGATCGGATTTGCAGGCCTGATTGCCACGGGAGGAAATGGCGGAAGCGGTCGTGCGCTGGGTGGTGCCGGAGGCGCATTGAGCGCGCTGTCGGTGAATCTTCCGCTCGCGCCGCTTGGCCTCGGAGCCGTACTGACCGCGGGCGAGGGTGGATCGGCGAGTGGTACGGGTGCCGTGGGAGGAAAGGGCGGCGACGTCACAGGCATCACGAACACGAAGGACGTTTACAGCGCGATCTCGCTCATCGAGGCGGGCAACGGTGGCAACGCTCCTGCGGGCAAAGGCGGCACAGGTGGCAACGTCTCCGCAGTCCGGGTCACGGGCTTCATCGGCCGGGTGCTGAACAACGCCGCGCCGCTTGGAGCCTTCGATGCGCTCGGGGTGGCAGGTGCCTTTGGCGCTACGGTCCACACTGAACTCGTCGCAGGCCTCGGAACGGCGCAGGGAATTTTCAGCGGCCGCGCCGGTTCGGGAACGACCGCCGGAATTGCCGGCAGCGTGAAAACCGTGCAGGCCGAAGCCATCGCCGCGATTGGTTCGGCGGTCAACTCATCGGGCTTGTTTGGACTCGCGGAACTCGTATCTGCGGTAAAGGCGAGCTTCATCGGCTACGATGTCGATGGCGACAATGCGTTCGATTCGGGTAATCCCGGCACTTTGGCACCCGTCGATGGCTTTATCCTCGCAAAGGCGCTCTCGCTGGTCACCGGCAGCCGCACAGGCTTCGTCTTCAATACAATCTGATTACTGCACGCCCTGCAGTTCGCGGATGCGCGCGCGGCTGAATGAATCACGGCAATCGCTGTTCGCAGCCTCGCCATACGCTTTCATCGCGACAGGGGTATTCCCGAGTTTCTCGGCGAGCATCGCGAGTGTGCGCCACCCTTCGGCGCGGTAAGCGCGCGCGGTGACCGTGCGAAGTAGTTCGTTGTAGGCGTTCGATGTTTTCCCGAGCGCGTCGAGAGTCAGCGGGAGCGCACGGACGATCGTCCAGTTGCGCGGTGCCGCAGTGACGGCTGCAGCCATGAGGTCCAGCCGTGGCTTGCCGGTCTTCGCCATGTGGAGCGAGGACTTCAGCAGCAGAACCTCCGCCGCGAAAAACGGATCCTTTTCCGCACGCTCCAGCGCTGCTTCGGCGGCGGCGTGATCGTTTGCAGACATGGCGACGTTGAATTGCATCAGGTGAAAACCCGCAAACTCCGGGTCCTTCGCAATCGCCTCTGCGAGCAACGCCTTTCCCGCGGCGGTGTTTCCCTGCTCGAACTCAAGGCCAGCGAGATTTCCCAGCATCCGCTTGCCGCGTCCCTCGCGTTCAATTGTCGATGTGATGAACGTGCGCTGGTCGCGCCAGTAGTCCTGCTGAAGCCACGTTTGCGCTGCCAGAAAGACTACCCACACTCCGGCCAGCACGGGTAGCGCGCGCCATTGGTGCGCTCGCGCGGAAAACATCAGCGCTGCGACAAGGAACGCCGACGGGATGTAGAGCCAGTGCTCCGCCATGGTGGAGTTTAAAGTGAACGCGTTACTCACCGGCAGCCACGACACGCCGGCGCATGCCAGCGCGATGGCTGCGTCCGGCGCGACCCGGCGCGCGCGCATTGCCCAGGCCGCAAATCCCGCGAGCAGCACAGCGCCTGCGATCGCCTGTCCGACCGGCTTGTGGGTGATGTCGCGCTCCATGTGCAGATTGTGCGGCGCGGCAAAGAGCATCGAGTATTCGGCGAGTGCGCGCGTCATCAGTCCAGCGCGCTCGACCAAAGTAGTCGTCTTCTTCGAAGGAGGCGGCGGGGTGCTCGCAGCGGTAGTGCGCAGGGAAAAGTACACACCCACGACAAGCACCGCAGAGCATGCAAATGCGATCCACGATGGCGCCGACCGCCGTGCCTTCGCCGCGAGCCAGACCAGCCAGAGCACGAGTCCTGCGACTCCCGCCTCCTTGCTGAGCAGTGCGAGCAGACAGCAGGCCGCCGCACCCATCACCTTCCACGAAGCGGGACGGTCGCCGCGCTTCAATCCGCCGTCACGGTGCGCGTGTGCGATCAGAGCGAGCGCCGAAAAAACGAATAGCGCGGCGAGTGGATCGGCGCGTCCGCTTACATAAGTCACCGCACTTGTGTGCAGCGGATGGATCGCCCACAGCAACGCGCCGCCGAGCGCCCATGCGCCGCCACCCGGCCCGAGCCAAGCGCGGAAGAATGCCAGCAGCGCAACCGCCGCCAGCGCGTGCACCAGTACACTCGTGAAGTGCCAGCCCGGTTGCGGCGCGGCGAGGACTGCGCGCGCATCGGCGGAGTCGCCTGTGTCCGGCGCATTCGTGCGCGATGCAGTGGCCGAATCCGGCGCGCGGTTGATTCCCCAAAGCGCGTAGTCCGCCGTGAATGTGAGCCGTTGCACGGGGCGGTAAAAGCTGCTGGCAGTCGCATCGAGAAACAGAAACTCGCGGAAGCTTTCGGGCGCCAGCCGCCAGTGCCGGATGAGCGGATCGCGAAGAATCAGGGCGGTGTCATCCCACACGAAGCTGTTGCGCATCGCCGGCAGGTAGGCGAGGAACGTGGCCGCGATGACGACGAAAACCGAAAACAGCGAACGACGAAACACGCCCGCGACCATGCGTGGCGCGCGCCTTCGCCGCAATGCCGAAAGCCTGTTGCTCTGCATTCTCCTTCTCCTGCCGCTTTCCGCATCCGCCGCGGAGCAGCTCATCGTGAGCATCGCGCCGGACTGGAACTCCACGCAGGGCACGCTCCAGCGCTACGAGAAACAGGGCGGCGCGTGGAAGGCCGTCGGCAAACCGTGGCCGGTGCTCTACGGACGCAGCGGGCTCGCGTGGGGTCGCGGGCTTTACGGGCAGGACGAAAAGGGGCTGCATAAAAAGGAGAAAGACGGACGCGCGCCTGCCGGGATTTTCAAAGTCGGGAAAATTTACACATACGACAGCGCGCTTCCCGAGGGTTCCGACTACCCGTTCCACACCACGACCGCCGCCGACGTCTGGCCCGACGACGTGAATCACCCCGACTACAACCGCCACATCACGGTCGATCCAAAGAACCCGCCGCCGTGGTATTCGAAGCAGCGGATGCGGCTCGGTGATTTCGCGTATCGCTGGCTCGTCGAGATCCGCCACAATTCCGATCCGCCGGTTCCCGGAAATGGCAGCGCGATCTTTTTCCACATCCGCCGCGGACCGCAAAAGCCCAGCGCGGGCTGCACTACGATGGCCGAGCAGGATCTCGTCACGCTCATCCGCTGGCTGCGGGCCGATGCGAATCCGCGCTACGTTCTGATGCCTGCCGCCGAGTATGCCGCCCGCCGCGAAGCGCTGAAGCTACCGTAGGGTAAAGCGCGCGCAAAACGCGCCGTCCACGCCGTCCACCCACGGACGCACGTGCCGCTTCTGCTCAAGCACGAGCCCCGGAATTTGCTGCACGGCGCTTTCGCAAACGCCGTCGTTTTCCTCCGGTTCGAGCGAGCATGTGGAATACACCAGCACGCCGCCGGGTTTCAGCAGGCCCACGCAGCGGCGGATTAACGCGAGCTGCTGCGCGGGCATCCGCAGGAAATCCTCGTCGGTAAGCCGCCAGCGAACGTCCACGCGGCGGCGGATGACTCCCGTGTTGCTGCACGGCGCGTCGATCAAAATGCGGTCGAATCCGCCCGCGGGCAGTTCCGGTGATTCCTTCATCGTATCGAGCGCGAGGGCCTGCGCATTCGTCACGCCCATGCGTTCGAGATTCTGCCGGAGGCGAGCGACGCGACTTTCCCAAAGGTCGCAAGCGATGATGCGGCCTTCGTTGCGCATGAGTGCGGCGAGATACGTCGTCTTGCCGCCCGGAGCGGCGCACGCGTCGAGAACGAGTTCACCGGGCTCCGGCGCGAGCAGATCGCACGAGGCCAGCGTGCTGGGGTCCTGCACATAGCATCGTCCGGAATCGATCCACTCCCGCGGCGCGCGGGGCACCGAGAGCGCGAGCGGGTGAAACGGATGCACCTCGGCTTCCGGACACTCTGCGCGCAGTGCATCGACGCTCGTCTTCAGCGAGTTCATGCGGACGAATACCTCGGCGGGACGCTGGTTCCATTCGGCGAGCGCAGTGGCCGCATCGCCAAAAGCAGCGCGCCATTTTTCCAAAAGGAACGCAGGCTGGCTCAGGCGGACTTCCTCCGGCGCGGCTGCGAGCGCGGCATCGAGAGCGGCTTTCTCGCGCATCGCGCGGCGGAGCAGGGCGTTGATCAAACCGCCGGCGCGGCGAGAGAGCGAGACGGTCTCGTTCACCACGGCGTGCGCGGGGACGCGCATGTGGAAAAGCTGGTAGAGCCCGAGTCGCAGCACCTGCCGCGTTTCCAAATCGAGTTCGCCGTCGCGCAGTTTCCCGATCAGGAAATCGAGCGACGAGAGATTGCGCAGCACGCCGTAGAAACACTCCGTCACAAACCCACGGTCGCGCGGCTCCAGCGCGGAGCCGTCCAGCGCACCGTGGAGCAGTTCGTCCGCGAAGGGACGTTTCTTTTCCCACGCGACGAGAAGTTTCAGGCAGACAGAGCGGGCCGACATTCATCCGGAATGCGGGAGGAATGCAGGCCGCGTCAATGCTTGCCTGCGCCCGGCATCCGGTCCACACCGCAGGAATGCACCGTCTTCTCGCATTTCTCCTCATCGTCGCATCGTCCGTATTCGCCGCGGAAAAGCGCGAACTCTGGATCTACAAATCCACCAATCTGCTCGTGGACAAGAATGTGGATGAACTCGCCACGCTGCTCGGTCGCGCGGCGAAAGCGGGCTACACGCACATGCTGCTCACGGATTCGAAGTTCTCGCGGCTCGGCGAAATGGACGGCCGCTATTTCAAAAACGTGGAGCGCGTGAAGACGCTCGCTTTGCAAAACGCGATCGAGATCGTCCCCGCGCTTTTCCCCGTCGGCTACTCGAATTCCATCCTCTCGCAGGACGTGAATCTCATCGAAGCGCTGCCCGTGAAAAACGTCCCGCTCGTGGTGAAAGGCGGCGCTGCGGTCGTCGCGGATGCTGAGGCTCCGGTGTTTCGCGATGGCGGATTCGATGACCGAAAACGCTGGGCGTTCGTCGATGAAACAGTCGTCTTCGAAAACGGCACAGCGCGTGTCACCGACCCGAAGGAAGGCCGCGCGCGGCTCAGCGCGAAGATCAAAGTCACGCCGTGGCGGCAGTATCACATCAGCGTGCGCATCAAGACCGAGGGCTTTCGCGGCTCGCCGGAAATCAAGGCTCTCCCGGAAAAGGGCGCGTCGCTTTGCCACGATCATCTCGGCGTGAAACCGACGCAGGACTGGCAGACGCATCACGCCGTGTTCAACTCGCAGGAGAACACACAGGTCGGCATTTATTTCGGCACGTGGGACGCGCAGGGCGGCTCGCTTTGGTGGGACGATGCGAAGATCGAAGAGGTCGCTTTTTTAAACATGCCGCGACGCGACGGATGCCCGCTCGTCATCACCACCGCAGATGGCAAGCCGCTCGCGGAGGGAACCGATTTCGAGCCGCTCCGCGACCCGCTGCTCGGCACAAAACCATACGCCGGCGAATACGACGTCTTCCACACACCGCCCGTCCTGCGCACAAAACTGCCCGATGGCACGAAGCTGCTCGCCAGCTACTACCACGCCGCCACCGTGCACGACGGTCAGGCGATGATCTGCCCCAGCGAGCCGAAGACCGTCGGCCTTTTGCGCCAGCAAGCCCGCGACATGCACAGACTCTGGGGCGCAAAAGGCTACATGATGTCGCACGACGAAATCCGCGTGCTCAACCACTGCGCCGCATGCCGCGCGCGCAGCCTCACGCCCGGCGAAATCATCGCCGACAACGTCCGCACCTGCACCGCCATCCTGCGCGAAATAAACCCCGGCGGCCGCATCTACGTGTGGAGCGACATGTTCGACCCCGCGCACAACGCCGTCGCCGGACCCTACTACCTCGTCAACGGCCCGCTCACCGGCTCATGGGACGGCCTCGCGCCCGAAGTCATCGTCCTCCCGTGGTATTTCGAAAAACGCGAAGCCAGCCTCGGCTGGTTCGCCAACCGCGGCCACAAACAACTCATCGCCGGCTACTACGACGGCAAGCCCGGGAAGATCAAAGACTGGCTCACCGCCGCGGAAAAAATCCCCGGAGTCGTGGGCGTAATGTACACCACCTGGGTGAACAAATACGCCGACCTCGAGACCTTCGCCGAAGCCGCGAAGTAACCGCCCCGCCGAGCACGAAGGTTTGCGGAAAAACGGACTGCTTCCGCGCCGCACGAACCTGCTTTGCCGGGACGATTCCAAGCCCCGTCGTCTCGGCTCAAAGGGCACGCCGGAAAAACAGAATCACCGCCCTTTTTGCCCATCGGAATGCTGTTTCTCCTCCACGGATGACGCTTTTTCCTGCAGAACAAATGGATTTTCCTTACAGGAAAACCAATTTGCTTTATCGCGAAACCGAAATGCTCACTCGGAAAATCGTTTTACGAGTCGGGAGAATGGTTTTCCTCCGTCGGAAAAGCGAAATACCTGATGGAATAACCGCATTGCTCGCTTGGAAAATGGCATTTCCTTGAGGGAAAATAGCAATGCGGGCAAGGAAAACAGCCGCGCATCCTTGCGAAAGAGAAAAACAAGGAGGGAAATCGCCCCGACAAGGACGTCAAACCGCAGGAACAGGAGGGTTTTCGCCCGCCTCTCCCGGAGAAACCTCCCCGCCATCCGAAGAACCGTCCGCCGCCTGAGGAATTTCGCCCGGCGCCGAAGAAGAATCCGCCGGAACACTTGCCGGAAGCGTGCACCGATACAGATTTCCCCGCCGGCCGGTAAACGATTTCGCAATCACCACCGTTCCCTTGCGAATCATCTGATTAAAAAACGACTTCACCGTCGTATCCCGCGGAACATTACCCGTTTCCCGCGAGACCCCGCGCTTAAACTCCTTCAAATGAAACCCCTCCGAAGGCATCCCGCGCAAAACATCCATCATCACCTCCGCCAAAGGCCGCCGCACCACAGCCACCGGCTCCACCCGATTCTCCATCCCCGTCCCCACCTGAGAACCCGTCACCGGCGCAGCCACACTCTCCGTTTTCCCACCAGTCGCAACCACCCCCACCGAACCACCCGCCCCAAGCCCCAAAGCCTCCCGATGCTCCACCAAAAGCGCCCTTACCTTCCGCACCACCTCCAAATCCGCCAACAACTTCGCCTCCAGCCGCGCCAAAGCATCCGGTGATAAATCAGAAACAGTCATGCGGAATGGTGTTCTATTGCTGTTTCGGTGTCAAAAATAGAAATCGGTTCTGTTTCAATGGGTGACTTCAGCTATTTCCCACCGAGCGCCCGCTTCAATAGTCCAAATGGCGTGGACCTTTCGGAGGTGGAGGCGGAGTTGGCGTGAACGGCTCGGGCTCGGGTTTCATGCCTTTGGGCCACAGAAATCCATTTTCATCGAGTTCGCCGTCGAGTTCCGGGGAGTCGTCGTCGGCAATCTCGGGCGCAGGCTTGCCGGGCCAGATTTCCGGCCTTGGCTCCCAGTCAGCCTTGCCGAGAAGTATCGCGGCGACCGCTTCGAGGGGGCTGCCAATGTAACGCGCACAAGCGTAGGCACCGGCATCAGAGAAATCAGCAGCAAGAACGAATTTACGGAGCGCTTCCGGCGTGGGGCTAAAGTCGGTGAGGATGGTGCGGAACATCATCGCCGCAAGTGAGTATGCGGCCTTCTGACTTTCTGTAGAGAAGAATGCACTTCCATCCCAAAACTGTTGAATCGTGTCGGGAGTCCAGTGTGTTCGGGATTCCAGAAATTCATCGGCATATGCATGAGCACCGCCGCCGATGGTTTGCTCCATGTAAATTGCAAGCCCTTCATCGAGCCATCGCGGAAGAAGAAGCTGGAAGGTCAGGTTGTGCGAAAATTCGTGCGCAAAAACCACGCCGCTCTCCGAAGCGCGAGGGATCGCGATATGTACGTAACCGGTGCGAATGCAGACGCCGCCACTGGCCGCCGTTTCACCATCCTGGAGATACCTGCTGTAGTATCGCGCGTAGTCGGCTCCGTCCGAGAACATGAGAACGACATGTTTTCCGACTGTTTCCCGCGGCAGAAGGCGCTCGCCATACACGCCGAACATTTTCTTCCTCGCGCTCTCCATCTGTAAAAGGAGTGCGTGGTCGCCACGCTCGCCGGCGTTGGAAAGCAGGAAGAAATTCGCGCTTTCGCGGACAGCGTAACCGGACTCGAGAGCCCGGGCCAGCCGCGAAAGCCAGTCCCACACAAACCGCCGCCAGAAATCCTCGGCGTCCTTCGGCTCGACCTCCGCGCGCTCGTGCGAGTGGACCCGACTACAGTGCGGATGGGGAAGGCCAAGCGACTCAACGAAAAGTTCGGAAAACGAAGGCCCGCAGTGCAGCATCCGCGTAATCTGCATTCCCTGAAAAAGCGGTCGAGAAGTTTATCGGAGGCGCGAAAGTGCCCTCCAACGTAGGCGAGATTTTCAATCTCGCTTTGGCGATCCACATCAACAGTGCAGATGCGGCGTTCCTCTATTTCTCACGTCGCCAGAGCGAGATTACAAATCTCGCCTACGTTGGCGCCCACAGCAGATACTCGCCATCTCTCAGTCGCGCTTTCGCCGGGTTTGCGGCGATGTATCGCTGGAATCTGGCAAGTTGCTCGCCGCTGCGGACGATGTGATTGAAGCTCTCTTGCTGCCAAAGCGATCCTTCACGTCCGAGGCGTTTGTTGATTTCACGGGCGGTGTAGCGTTTGAGCGACTGCAGAATATCCGAGAGGTCGTGGTCGGGCTTTGGGGTGAGTAAAAAATGAACGTGATTTGGCATGATGACGAACTCACCAAGCTCGTACCGCTGGCCGTCGAAAAAGCGGAAGGCGTCGGCGACTATCCCCGTGAGCGGTGGCTGACGCAGGAGGCATTCGCCCATGCCTTCGTCGAGAAACTTGTGGAACTTCGCCGTGAAGTGACGGTGAAATGCACGGCGCTTTTCTTCGGGCAGATTCTCCACATCATCGACCGAGTCACAGTCGTTTGCGCGGAGCCAGAGAGCGCGTTCCTTGAACCAAGCGTCGACCACGGCTTTGGGGATGGAATCGCCGAGCCGGAATGTCACGAAATACGTCGTCCCGTTTTGACGCCAGTGCGGAAGATGGTTGCGGAACTTTTGCGTCTCAGCGTCGGGATTGAACGGCTTGAACGCCATGCGCTCAGGGTGCGCAACGTAGGCGAGATTTTCAATCTCGCTTCGGCGATCCACATCAACAGTGCAGATGCGGAGTTCCTCTGTTTCTCACGTCGCCAGAGCGAGATTACAAATCTCGCCTACGTTGTTGCTACGGCAAATCCGTGCTGCCCATGAGGAAGCGGTCGCACTCGCGGGCGGCTCCGCGGCCTTCGTTGAAGGCCCAGACGACCAGGCTTTGTCCGCGGCGGCAGTCGCCGGCGGCGAAGACTTTCGGGATGTTGGTGGTGTATTTGCCGTGGTCGGCTTTGGCGTTGCTGCGTGGGTCGCGGTCGATTTTGAGGGCGTCGAGGAGCGGTTGTTCGGGTCCGAGGAAGCCCATGGCGAGCAGGACGAGTTCGCACGGGAGGACGCGCTCGGTGCCGGGGACATCCACGGGCGTGAACTGGCCTTTGTCGTTTTTCTCCCATTTGATTTCGACGAGGTGGACGGCTTTGACGTTGCCGTTTGCGTCCACGTCGAACTTCTTTGCGGTGGTGAGATAGACGCGCGGGTCGGCGCCGAATTTTGCGGCGGCTTCCTCCTGGCCGTAATCCATTTTGTAGGTCTTCGGCCATTCGGGCCACGGGTTGTCCTTGGCGCGTTCGAGCGGCGGTTTGGGCAGAATTTCCACCTGCGTGACGGTGGTGCATCCGTGGCGGAGCGAGGTGCCGACGCAGTCCGTGCCGGTGTCGCCGCCGCCGATGATGACGACGTTTTTGCCCTTCGCGGAAATCGGTGGCTCGGTGCCGTCGAGAAGCGCCTTGGTGTTGGAGTGGAGGAACTCCATGGCGAAGTGGATGCCTTTGGCGTTGCGGTTTTCGATGGGAAGGTCGCGCGGCTTGGTCGCGCCGGTGCAGAGGACGACGGCGTCGAAGTCCGCCATGAGTTGTTCGGCGGTGATGTCTTTGCCGACTTCGGTGTTGCAGCGGAAGGTGATGCCTTCGCGCTCGAGCAGGCCGATGCGGCGCATGACGACTTCGTTTTTATCGAGCTTCATGTTGGGGATGCCATACATGAGCAATCCGCCGGGCCGGTCGGCGCGTTCGAAGACGGTGACCCAGTGGCCGGCTTTGTTGAGCTGAGCGGCTGCGCTCAAGCCCGCGGGGCCGGAGCCGATGATTGCGACTTTCTTGCCGGTGCGGGTCTTGGGCGGCTCGGGGAGCACCCAGCCTTTTTCCCAGCCGTTATCAATGATGGAGACCTCGATGTTTTTGATGGTCACCGGCGGGTTGTTCATGCCGAGCACGCACGAGCCTTCGCACGGCGCGGGGCAGACGCGTCCGGTGAACTCCGGGAAATTGTTTGTCTTGTGCAGGCGCTCGAGGGCTTCCTTCCAAAGGCCGCGGTAGATGAGGTCGTTCCACTCGGGGATGAGGTTGTTGATGGGGCATCCGCTGGCCATGCCGCTGACGAGCATGCCGTTGTGGCAAAACTGGATGCCGCTATCCATGCAACGCGCCGCCTGCTGCTTGAGCTTCGGCTCGTCCATGTGTTCGTGGAATTCGTTCCAGTCGTTGATGCGTGCAATGGCGCTGCGGTCGAGAGGAAGCTCGCGCGCGAATTCAAGAAAGCCGGTTGGTTTGCCCATAGATGTCTATATGTAAAAGTGTGTGTGTTCTAAAAATAGGCCCAATACGCCTTATTGGGCCCATGTGCTCTACCCGCCGCCCACGCGGGCTGCGTCTTTCGCGTTGGCTTCGAAGGCGGCGATGAGGGCTTCGTCGCCGGTGAGGCCGCTGCTTTCGGCTTTTTTGATTTCCTGAAGCATGCGCTTGTAGTCCTTCGGCATCACTTTCGTGAACTTCGCGCGGTTTGCGTCCCAGTTGCCCAGGATGCTCGCGGCGCGGGTGCTCTTTGTGTTGATGGCGTGTTCTTCGATCAGCGCCTTCAGTGTGGCGGCGTCTTCGTCGTCGAGCTTCTCCAGCGCGGCCATCTGCGTGTTGCACTTTTTGGCGAAGTCGCCCTTTTCATCGAACACGTAGGCCACGCCTCCGGACATGCCTGCGGCGAAGTTGCGGCCCGTGGTGCCGAGGACGACGACGGTGCCGCC
>SXGQ01056190.1_pt1 | contig 28529 bp, 33 predicted proteins | sample 3178371 | NCBI WGS metagenome assembly SXGQ01 (sample SAMN11356859, study PRJNA531348) | freshwater metagenome | isolation source: freshwater sample F1-20 | place: China: Fuxian Lake, Yuxi | collected 2017-12-25 | reverse complement strand
TCAAAAAGCAAAACTATTAGGTGGTCCTGGAAGCGGACAACTTACTAAAATGATGAACCAGATGTGTATTGCTGGGACTGTTCAAGGTTTAGCCGAAGCATTAAATTTTGGAATTAACGCAGGATTAAATATTGATAATGTGATTGAAACCATATCAAAAGGGGCTGCTCAATCTTGGCAAATGGAAAACAGATCTAAAACGATGGTTGCTGATAAATTTGATTATGGCTTTGCCGTAGATTGGATGAGAAAAGATTTAAAAATTGCAATGGAGGAAGCAAAAAGAAATGGTTCTGCATTGCCAATTACAACTTTAATTGATGGTTACTACGCAGAGATTCAAAAAATGGGTGGCAACCGATGGGATAGCTCAAGTTTAATTGCTTTGCTTAAAAAAAAATAATCAGTGACAACTGCAGTAAGTTACTACGAAAATTTTCAAGAAATAGAAAAGAAAATTTGGCTCATGCTCATTGATGCGGTAACTAATAGAAATTCGCCTTTTAGAATACCTGTATTTATTTGTGGTAATCAAACTAATTTTGATGGAAGGGTTGTGGTTCTTAGAAAAGCTGATCAACAAAATAAATTACTACAATTCCATAGTGATATTAGATCAGATAAAATTAAAAAATTGAAAAAAAATAAGAATGCTTCTATGCTTTTTTATGACAAGGAAGAAAAAATTCAATTAAGAGTAAAGGTAAAGTGTGTAATTAATTACAACAATAAAATTACAAAAGAATCTTGGTTAAAGACTCAACATATCAGTAGAAAGTGCTATCTTGTAGAGAATGGGCCAGGAACAGAATCTGATGCTCCAACATCTGGACTAAAACCTGAATTAGATAATTTTGAATTCACAAAAGAACAAAGCGAAAAAGGCTATAAAAACTTTACAGTTATTCAATGTAAAATTAAAAGTATCGAATGGTTATATTTAGCTGCTAAAGGACACAGAAGAGCTTTTTTAGATTACGCTCATGGTTCGAAATACACTTGGCTAGTACCTTAAATATTTTTATAACGTTTATAATTTTCAACATAATGTTTGGCGTTTTCTTTTATTTCTTCAATTTCTTTATCCGTTACTTGCCTAATCACTTTGCCAGGACTACCTAAGACCAAAGATCGATCTGGAATAATTTTATTTTCTGTAATTAATGTATGAGCACCTATAACACAATTTTTTCCAATTTTAGTTTTATTTAAAATAGTGCTTCCAATTCCAATTAAAGTATCATCATCAATTAGACAGCCATGAAGCATTACCATATGACCAACGGTAACCCCTTTGCCTAAAGTTAAAGGACAATTTGGATCGGTATGAAACACACTGCCATCTTGAACATTCGAGCCTTCCCCAATTGTTATAGGTTCGATATCACCTCTAAGAACTACATTAAACCAAACATTAGCATTTTTTTTTAAGATAACTTTTCCAATTAAGACTGCATTACTGGCTACCCAGGAATCTTTATGAAGTGTTGGCTTATTATTTTCAAAATCGTAAATCATATAATTGCTGTAATTTGATAGTAAAATATTTATAATATTAATCCAAGAACAAAACTTATTAATGTTTGTTGTAATCACTCGAAATTTTCCACCTGATATTGGAGGCATACAAAGCTTAATGGAGGGCTTATCAAAAAGTTTAATAAATCATGGACCAGTAAAAGTTTTTGCTGACGAGTTTCTAAATGATAAAGATTATGATTTAAATTCAAAATTAGAAATACAAAGAATTAGCGGCTTTAAAATTTTTAGAAAATATAGAAAAGCATATACTGCTAATGAATATTTGAGAAATAACAAAGTTAGGGCTATTTTTTTTGATCATTGGAAAAGCATTGAACATATTGATGTCAAACTTTTAGATAGTTGTCCTAATTTCTGCCTAATTCATTCTAAAGAAATTAATCATCCACTTGATAGTTCCTTGAACACAAGAATGAATAAAGCTTTTAAAAAAGCTAAATTTATTATTGCCAACTCAAAATACACGAAAGAGCTAGGTATAAGTCTAGGGCTAGAAAAAAATAAAATTCATGTAATTCATCCAGGTACAAATTATCCAGTTTCAATAAATGAAGAAAATAAATCAAAAGCAAAAGACATTTTCAGCTCTTCATTTCCAAAAATTATTACTGTTGCTAGATTAGATAAAAGAAAAAGTCATCAAAATATATTGATGACCATAAAAAATTTAATACCCACTTATCCAAATATTAAATATATTTGTTTAGGTGATGGCAATGAAAAAAGTAATCTTGAGGCACTTAGAGAACAGTTAAAAATTGAAAATTATGTTACATTTTTGCCTAGAACAGATGAAAATTTAAAAATAGCTCTAATTAATGAATCTGACTTATTTTTAATGCCCTCGGTAATCTACAAAAAATCAATTGAGGGTTTTGGTATCTCATTTATTGAGGCGGGAAGTTATGGAAAAGCTTCTATAGGAGGTAAAGATGGGGGCCAGTCAGATGCAATTGAAGAAGGGCGAACGGGATATTTATGCGATGGCAATGATTTAAACTCTATTTATGAGACTATTTTAAAGTTTTTTAAAAATGATCAATATAAAGTTCTGGGTTTACAAGCTAAGGAATACTCGAAAAAATTTAAATGGGAAAATATTATTAAACAATATTTAGATTTAATTTAATACTTTTTTAATCTCTTTCATTACAGTCTCACTCTTAAGCAAATTCAAATCTTTAACTGATATGGCTTTAAATTTTTCTGACTCTATACTTACTTTGTGAGCTGAAGTGTGGCTACCAAACAAAACTAATCCTGGTTTATTCATATGGGTACAAATATGCGCAGGACCAGTATCATTTGATATTATAAAACTAGCATCTTTTATTAAACTAATAAGCTCATCTATTCTTAGTGACTTTCCTTCATTTAAAATTACTTTTGCGTTTAATAATTTAGATTCTTCAATTTCTTTTGGACCCGGAGCTACAGCGATATCGTATTTATTTCCATAATTAGATTTAAGTTGAGAAACTAAAATAGAATAATAAGGCCATTTCTTAATAATTAATTTTGATGAGCAAAAAGGAAAGATTAAAATATATTTTTTATCTAAATAAAGTTTTGTAATATGTTTTATATTTAAAACTGCCCAATTAAGATTAGATTTTTTAACATTTTCAGTTTTAATTCCACTTTTTTTTAGCTGAGTCTGCATTCTTTTTAAAATGGGCGTTTCATCAAAATCTGATTTTAATTGATTTGATTCTAAAATGGTCTTGGTTGAGGACCACTTTGCAGAATTGACAAAATATTTACTATAAAAATTTGTTCTGCTTGAATTTTGCAGATCAAATACGTGCGTAAAATTATAAGAAGATAATTTTTTTTTTAATTTATAAAGATAAATCAAATTCCATCGCGGCAATCTTTTGTCCACTATAACCTCATCAACATAAGGACATTTGCTCATAAAATCAAAGTAGGAATATGAAGTTAAAAGAACAACATTTGATTTTTTAAAAGATTTTTTTATATCCTCAATCGCTCCATTGGCCTGAATTAAATCACCAAGAGAACCATGTTTTATAATTAATATATTCGACATTATTTTAACTGCATAAAATTATATTTATAGTATATTCAAAAAAATCACTATGAATAATAAATTAGACAAAATATTGGCTGAAATATCAGCTGGGGAACTCATTGATAAAATGACAATATTAGAAATAAAAAAAGCAAAAATTAATGATATAAAAAAGCTTAAAGATATAGAAAAAGAATTATCATCTTTAAGAATTACATTTAAAAAATTTATTCCCAACTCATCTAAAATTCGACCATTAATTAATAATTTAAAATTGATTAACCTTAAACTTTGGAATATTGAGAATAAAAAGAGATTGGCTGAAAAAAATAATCAGTTTGATGAAAAATTTATTGAATTAGCTAGAAACGTCTACAAAAACAACGATGAACGAGCAAAAATTAAATTGAAAATTAATAATATTTTAGGGTCAAATATAAAAGAAGCTAAATCTCACTTTTAATTACTTCTTAGACTAGGAATTCTTTTCCTAAGATCTATTGAAGTTCTTGGATAAATATTTGCTGTGATAACTCCGGTTCCTTTTTTTAATTCTTTTAAAATTCTTCCATCTGGTGAAATAATTAAAGAATGACCATAAGTTTTTCTTTTATTCCAATGCTTGCCGTGTTGTGCAGGTGCAAAGATATAAGAAAAATTTTCTATAGCTCTAGCTTTAAGCAAACTGTGCCAATGTCTTTTACCTGTAGTTTCAGTAAATGCTGAAGGAACTGAAATAAATATTGAACCTTTTTGTGCTAACTTTCTAAACATATTTGGAAATCTTAAATCATAACAAATAGTTAGGCCTAATCTTCCCCAAGGAAGATTAACTATTTTTAAGGATTTACCAGGAGTAAAAGTTTTAGACTCTAAATATTTTTCATTTTTACTTAATAAGGTGTCAAACATATGTATTTTATCATAATAAGTTTCAATAAAACCTTTAGGATTAATTAATACTGATCTATTTTTAATTTTATTTTTTTCTTTTATAATAATACAAGTTAAAATCCATTTTTTATATTTTTTTGCTATTTCTCTAATCTCTTTTAAATAAATATCTTTATTCATTGAAGTTGCTGATTTAAGTAATTGTTTTTTATTTAAGCCAAATAATGAAGAAGTTTCAGGAGTGATAATAAAATCAGACTTTTGCTTTATGGATTTTAAGATTAATTTTTTAGAAATACTTAGATTTTTTAAAATATTATTACCTGAGCAAATTTGTATACAAGCGACTTTAAACATACAAAAAATAAATATTAGATTTTTATTTTAGTATAGAGGATGCAAAGTTCCAGTTACAATCAAAACTAGGGATATGTACATCTGAAATAGTATAGTTGCCAAAACTTTTTTCTAAAACTTTACACCAGCTTTCAACTTGTTTAGTTTTTTTTTCCTTGCTACCAACTTGGGCGGTAATTATACCGCCTGGTTTCAAAATTCTTTGTAAACTTTTCATGTTTTTTTTAGCAAGATCTATGCAGTATTGATCATCATTAAGATCAACAAAAATTTTATCATACTTAGAGTCTTCTACAGACTTGATGCTCTCAAATGCATCTCCCCAAAATGTATTAACACTATTGCTTTTTTTTACTTTCGAACAAATTTTAGGTAAGTGCTTGTAAGAAGACTCTACTACTTCAGGATCAAGCTCATACCAATCAATATAATTAGAATTGTTTTCTAAACATTCTCTTGCAACACCGCCGTCTCCACCGCCTATAATAGCTACATTAGAGTTCTTTTTACTTAGATCGTAACTAGATTTAAAAAATGTTGAACTATAAATTTTTTCATCTTTTTCCGCTACTTGAATTTCATGATCAATAAATAAAGCATTGCCAAACTCTTCTAAATTCATAATCTCAACAAATTGCCCAGCTTTAGATGTATACGTTTCTAAGACACTGTTAACTACATAATATTTTTTTTTGCCAGGTGTTGAATAAATATCGTCATATAAACTAACGCTGCTTCTTTCAAAACTATTCACGACTATTCTTTCATGATCAATTTTTTCTTTGAGTATTTTTAAAGCTATTTTAGGATGGACTTTTCCGCAGGTAAAGAAATCGAAACTAATTACGCCTCTTTCAGGAAAAGTATGAAAACTAAAGTGACTTTCTGATAATAGAGCAACTAAAGTAAAGCCTTGAGGTTCAAATTCGTGACTACTAAAATTTAAAATTTCTACTTTGGCTGCTTTTGCAATTTTATAAATTATTTTTTCGTAAAAAGACTTTGGATATACTTTCTTTACACCTAGAAAGTCTAAAGTTATATGTTCACCAAATTTAAACATAAAAAACTATTCCTTTTTATAATTTTTCATTTTTCCTAAAACTATTTGCATTTCTTTTTTAGAAAGTATTTTAGGTACACCTATTCTTAGGGCATTTATATATTGAAGGCAAATATTTTCTATCTCTTGCGCAAGCTCAAAAGTTTTTTCTAAATTTTCTCCAAACGCAATCTGTCCATGATTCGAAATCAAACATGCTGATCTATTTTTTAAAGCTAATAAAATATTTTTTGATAATTTTCTTGTTCCAAAAGTCGCATATTTACTACATTTTATGTCTTCTCCGCCAGCAACAGCTACCATGTAATGAAAAGCAGGAATATTTTTTTGATGAGATGAGACTGCTGCAGCGCAAGTTGAATGGGCATGAACAATTGCTTTTGCATCTTTTTTATTTACATAAATATCCTGATGGAATCTCCATTCTGATGAAGGAATTCCTTTTTTTTTATCGAATCGACCTTTTAGTGAAACAAAGACAATATCATTAGGTTTCAGGGAAGAATATTTCATGCCAGATGGGGTTATATAAAATCCATCTACATTTTTTTCTTTGATTCTAACTGAAATATTTCCAGATCTTAAAGCTGATAAATTGGTAGAATTTAATTTTTTAGTATAATAAATTATCTCAGATTTTAATCTAATCACTTATTTATTATACAAAAGTTTAAAAAATTTTTCGAAATGGGGTTGGAATAAAAAATCATAACCATTTTGACCGTGGACTTGTTGTGATGGATGCCAAGGTGACGCCTCGAGAAGTCTTGGTATTTTAAAACCTTCAGCTATAGTAAATCCGAGAGAGCTGTTTCCTATAAATAATTTACAAGATTTTATTATTTCTGCCAATTCTAAAAAATCTTTACATTCATAAAATTTTAAATTCTTAACAGTTTCTTTTAAATTTTTATATTCATTAAAAGTTCCCACAAAGTAAATATCTTCAAATTTGTTTAAAAAAAAATAATTTATAAAATGATTTTGATATCTCAATGATCTTAAAATTATAACCTTATTTCTTAATTTAGTGTGATCATCGGCTTCTAAAAAAATTTCTGCTAAATTAGGTTGTATGCCAGATATGTGTGTACCATATTTCATGCTGTCAAATGCAAGGCTGATGGGTAACTCTCTAATTAAATCAAAGTTAATATCAATATTTTGATTAGTAAAAATATCTACCAGACTTATATAGCTTTGTTTCTTTAATAGAGGATAAAGCATATTATAAATATTTTTATTCATAAAAAACTGGCCAGCAGGATGATCCGGGTAATGTTTGTTTGCAGGTAAAGGAAATTCTAATTGAATATAAAGATTACATTTATGAGTTTTAGATAACTCTTTTAAGATTGGTAAAACATTTATTATATCTCCAGTATGACCTGAGTGAAGAAAAGAAATTTCTTTTTTTTTGAATAAATTTTCTTGTATTAAATTTATATAATTTTCATATTTTTTTTTAAAAATAACTCTATCTTTTTTAATTTGCATGAGAATTTTATTTTTTTTATATTGAGATCTATTAAAAATTCTATAAAAATATTTTATAAGATAATTATTTTTAATTTGCATTTAAATTTTTCTTTTTATAACAAGTTTTTTTCAAATAATCTTTTTAATCCTTTTTTTGATGCTTCACAAATTCCTTTTTCTGTGATCAAGCCTGTCACTAACTTGGCAGGTGTAATATCAAAAGCTAAGTTCATTGCTTTACTTTTTTTAGGATAGATTAAAAATTTTTGAAGTTTGTTGTCTTTATCTAATCCTTGAATATGTGATAGTTCTGATGAATTTCTCTCTTCAATAGGAATATCTTTAAAATTTTTAGTTTTCCAATCTATTGTTGAGCTTGGAAGAGCAACATAAAATGGAACATCATTATCCTTAGCAGCTAAAGCTTTTAAATAAGTTCCAATTTTATTACAAACATCTCCATTTGATAAAGTTCTATCTGTACCTACAATACATAGATCAACTTGACCTCTTTGCATTAAAATTCCTCCAGTATTATCAGCTATGATTGTATTTGGAATCCCTTCTTCGTTTAATTCGAATGAGGTTAAATTAGCTCCTTGATTTCTAGGTCTTGTTTCATCTACCCAAACGTGAACTTTTATTCCTTTTTTATGGGCATAATAAATAGGAGATGTTGCGGTTCCCCAATCAATTGTTGCAAGCCAACCTGCATTGCAATGAGTTAAAATATTTACTGTATCTTTTTTTTTATTTGCAATTTTTTCTATAATTTTAAGACCATTAATTCCTATATTCTTACAAAACTCTACGTCCTCTTCTACAATTGCCTTTGCTTCATATAATGCAATTTTTAAAATTTCTTTGCTATTAGTACCAGAGATTTTTTTCATCATTCGATCAACTGCCCATTTTAAATTTATAGCTGTGGGTCTAGCTGAAATTAAATCTTCACTAGATTTTTGCAAAAAAGATTGATCATTTTTTTCAATAATTGATAAAACTAAACCGTAAGCAGCTGTTGCTCCAATTAATGGAGCGCCTCTTACTTCCATTGTCTTAATAGCATTTATCGAGTCTTTGACGGTTTTCAATTGCTTAATAACAAATTTATGAGGTAATTTAGTTTGGTCAATTATTTTGATTAAATTTTTTTCAAACCAAATTGTTCGATAATTCTTTTGTCCTATTTTCACTTTTTAAAATAATTAATTACAATTTCAGATAATAATTTAGCACCAAGTATATTGAAATGCTCATCATTTAAAAAATATAATTCTCTAATCCAATTATTGTTTTTTTGTTTGTAACTAATGAATTCAGGTATTGCATCAATAACAAAACAATTTTCGCTATTGCACAATTTATTTGCAAATTTAGACCAATTAAATTTCTCTTGACCAAATTCCAATGTTTCAGCCCAAGGATATACAACTAAATAAATATCAAAATTATTTTTTTTTGAAATACTTTTAAGCTCATCAAAGTGTCTTTCAATGCTTTTAATTCCGTTATTAAAATCATCTTTTCCCCAAAACCTTTGGTCTAATAAATTTAAATCAGTATAAGTAAAATTACTCTGTATACTGGTTTTGATTTTATAACTATTAGCTATTTCTATTTTTAAATAAGATCTGAATTTTCTTAAATTATAGTTTAAATAAGTAAATATATTTTTAACCAATTTAAAATTTTTATCTATAAAACTTTCTTTTTTTATAGGAATTTTATTTCTTAATCTTGGTATATTAGTTTCAGGATCTAGGTACCATCTAGCTGCTTCATCAATAACATCTGAAAAATCTAAAAATATAAATATTTTTTTTGGTATTATATTGTTATTGATTGCTTTTTTTAATTTATATAAATGAACTGTAGGACTATAGGACCCTAAAGCAAAATTATAAGTGTTATAATTACTAAAATAATTTGAGATTAATCCTACATAAGTTTTCTCAAATTCTATTCCAACTCCATACGTCATTGAATCACCAAAAATAAAAATATTTTCTTTATTTTCATCTTTTTTTATATATTTTTTTCCTATTCTTAAACCCATATCGTCTGTAAATGTTTTTATGAGAGGAAAAGATTTTTTAAATCTATATTTACTACTACAATTTTTTTTTAATTCATAATAATATTCTTCGTATTTAGTACAGCTTTGATAATTTAGAATTGTGGTGCTTAGTATAAAATCAATAAAAAAAATAATTAAAAAAAATATTAATGCTGATAAAGAATAAAATATTGTCTTTTTAAAAATTTGCATTAATTATTTTATAATTCTCGAAATAATATGTCTAAGTTTTTTTATTGTTTTTTTTGTTCTAAACTTAGGATCTGTAATAATCGCCACATCTAAACAATTGTTAGCAGGATCATTTTCAACAGAAAAATTTTTAAAAGTTTTAATTATTTCTTTAATCATGTTTTGAGCATTAGCTGCATTTTTCATTAGAGTTTGAATAACCATACTAACATTAACTTCTTCATGATATGGATGCCAACTGTCATAGTCGGTTACCATTGCAATAGTGCAATATCTAATCTCAGCTTCTCTTGCTAATTTTGCTTCTGGCATGTTTGTCATGCCGATTACATCTGCGTTCCATGATCTGTATAAATTAGACTCAGCCAGTGAAGAAAATTGAGGACCCTCCATAACAATATATGTTCCGCCTGATTGATATTTAATATTTAATTTTTTAAGCGCTGCTTTACAGCAATTAGCCAACCCAGGACTTATTGGTTTTGCCATCGAAACATGAGCTACTATTTCGTCATCAAAAAAAGTTTTTGATCTTGAGTATGTTCTGTCAATAAATTGGTCTACAACTACAAATTTTCCAGGTTCTAAATTCTCTTTTAAAGATCCAACAGCAGAAACTGAGACAATATCTGTTACGCCTAATTGTTTAAAAGCGTCAATATTTGCTCTAAAATTTATATTTGTCGGGTTAATTTTATGCCCTCTAGCATGACGCGGAACAAAACAAATTTCTTCTTTGCCAAATTTTGCTATTAAAACTTCATCTGACGGATTACCCCATGGTGTTTTAACTTTTTTCCACTTGGTCCTTTCAAATCCTTCCATTTTATATAGACCGCTTCCACCAATTATCCCAAGTTTTCTTTTTTTCATCATTTAACTATTAAAGGTTTTTTGCTAATTATTGAAGTCAAATATGGATTTAAAAAAATATATAAGATCAATCAAGGACTATCCTAAAAAGGGAATTTTATTTAGAGATATCACAACACTTATTAAAAATCCTAAAGCTTTTAATTATGCAATTGATGGAATTGTTGCAATATCAAAAAAAATTCAATTTGATAAAATTTCTGCTATTGAATCAAGAGGATTTATATTTGCTTCAACAGTCTCATATTTAACTAATAAACCTTTGATACTATTGAGAAAAAAAAATAAGCTACCTTCTGAAAAATATTCAATAGACTTTGAATTAGAATATGGTGATGCAACAATTGAAGTGCACAAAGACTCAATCGATAAAGGAGAAAAAATACTTGTTATCGATGATTTAATTGCAACGGGCGGAACAGCTGAGGCTGCAGCAAAAATAATTGAAATTTCAGGCGGTTCAGTTGCTGGATTTATCTTTATTATTAATTTATTTGATTTACCCGGAAATAATTTACTCAGAAAGAAATCTTACTTTACGGAAAGTCTAATAGAATTTCCTGGACATTAAGCATTTTTTTTTAAAAAAACTTCAATATAATTTTTTAGAGAAATTTTACCAAAATATTTATAAATTTTATTCGAAAGATTTTTAGTCGCTAAAACTGACTCGTATCTTTCACCGGATCTTTTTGGTAAATATTTTATCTTTGTATTAAACATTTTAGCTACTTCTAAAATAGAATAAGAATCCTTATTTGCAATACTGTAATGCCTACAAAGATTTTTTTTCCATGCTAAATAACAAATATTAACAGTATCGAAAACATGAGTAAATTTCCTAGTTTGAGATCCAGGTCTAACAACAGTAAGAGCTTTATTAGTTTTATATAAATCTTCAAATATTCCTATTACTGTAGCCATACTACCTTTGTATATTTGGTTGGGACCGTAAACATTATAAAAATAAATTACCTCAAATTTAAAATTAAACCATTTTTTTAAATTTTTTAACAATTCTAAATTTTGAGCTTTTGTGAAAGAATAAGGTGATAAATTTTTATCATAACCATTATTACCTAAAGTAGCAGATGTAGCAGAATAAATAAGTTTAATTTTATTTTTTAAACAATAATTAAAAACAGCATTAGTTCCAACTAAATTTGATTTAATACACTCATTCATTTTTAAAAAACTTTGATAAATTCTTGCAAATTCACCAAAATGAAAAACTGAGTGTACTTGCTTTGTGTGTTTGAATAGTTGTGAAATATTTTTAGTTTCACCTTTTATATATTTTATTCTTTTATTTTTTATATGATTTTTTTTAGTTCCCGAAGAATAATTATCTAAACTCAAAATTTTAAATTTAGTTTTCTTTATTAATATTTTTATTAAATTAGAACCTATAAATCCAGCACCACCTGTTATAATGATTATTTTTTTAGAATTTAGCATTAATGTTTAATTATATTTAAAAAGTAAACTAATCAATCTAAAGTTGATCTATACCAAGATGATTTACCTATTATAGAATTAAAAAGACCGCTTAATCTTTGACGGTATATTTTATTTTTTTTACTTCTATAAAATATACTTTTGAAAAGTGCAGAAAAAATTTTTGGCAAAATAACTATTAAACTATAAAAATAACCAAAATGTTTTCTATTAAAATAAAAAAAAGACCACATCCAATGCCAATTTCTTATAAGCTCAATCTCATAAGAAAAAGTTTCATCAACTGACTTGCCACCGTAATGAAATATTTTTATATTATCGTCTACATAAATTTTTTCATTTATTTTTTTAATTCTTTTGCATAAATCTATTTCTTCAAGATATAAAAAAAAATTTTCATCAAAGAAACCAATATCAGCAAACTTCGACATATTTAAAAACATTGCAAATCCTTTAATTTCATTTACTTCAAATAAATGGTGAATATTATTATTAATTAAATTTAAATCTGAAGGATTTTCATTTTGGGAAGGACCAAGAATAGCAAAATTAATATTTTTTTTTAAGAAAATAAAAAAATTATTTATTGCTTCTGTTTTAAGTATTGTATCGGGATTTAAAATTAGCGCATATTTTGATGTGACTTTTTTTAATCCAATATTGTTTGCTCTACCGTATCCTAAGTTTTTATTAGTTAAACTACATTCAACATTTATGAACTTGTTCTCGATATAATTTTTAAAACTTTTATTGTTAGAGTTTTCTACCAGTATAACTTTAATACTTTGATCTATTGAATTTAAACAATCTTCCACTTTTTTTTCACTCTTATATGTTGTAATTATAATTGTAAGATCTTTAGTGGTCATTATTTAAACATTATCTATTTTTATAAAATATTTATTTATGAATTTAATATTAAAAATAATTACAATATATGGCTTTAAATATGAATAAAATTATTATAACTGGAGGATATGGATTTATAGGTAGTAATCTCATAAAATATTTATTAAATAAAAATTATTTCGTAATTAATATAGATAAATTATCTTACTCAGCCAATAAATATAACCTAAAAGAAATAAAAAACAAAAACTATGTTTTTTATAAAAGTGATATTAGTAATAAATCCTTAATATTTAAAATATTAAAAAAACATCGGCCAATATTTTTTTTTAATTTAGCAGCTGAAACACATGTTGATAGGTCAATAGACTCACCTGATCCATTTATTAAAAACAACATTCACGGGGTATTTAATCTTTTGGAAACTTTAAGATTTTACAACAAAAAAGCAAAAAGAAAAATAAAGTTTATTCATATTTCAACAGATGAAGTCTACGGCGATATTATAGATGAAACTAAAAGAGCAGATGAAAATTATCCTTACAGACCAAGTTCGCCTTACGCTGCTTCAAAAGCAAGTTCTGATCATTTAATAAAATCTTATATTAAAACCTATAATTTTCCTGCTATAATTTCTAACTGTTCAAATAATTATGGTCCAAGGCAGTTTCCTGAAAAACTAATTCCAAAATTAATATTTAATATAATAAATAATAAGCCTCTTCCTATATATGGAAAAGGATTAAACTCTAGAGAATGGATATATGTTGATGATCATTGTAGGGCTTTAGAAATTTTAGCAAATAAAGGTAAAATAGGAGAAAGTTACAATATAGGTAGTAATGTCAATTTAACAAATTTAGAATTAACAAAACTAATTTTAAAAATAATGAAAAAAAAATTATCTAAAATCGACAAAAGGGTTAAGATTATATTCGTTAAAGACAGGCCAGGACATGATGTAAGATATGCTTTAAATTCTAAAAAAATTCAAAAAAAATTAAAATGGAAAAATGTTATAAAAATAAATGAAGGTCTTTCAAAAACTATAGATTGGTACATCAACAATCAAAATTACTTTAAATCAATTAAAAAAAAAGAATATATGAATAGAATTGGTTTAAGAATATGATTAAAAAAGGAATAATCCTTGCAGGAGGAACTGGATCTAGAATGAGTCCAATTACTAAAGCCGTAAATAAACAGCTTCTGCCATTATATGACAAGCCACTTTTTTTTTACCCTCTTTCAGTTCTTATGCTGGCAAAGATAAAAGATATATTGATAATCGTAAATAAAGGACAAATTGAACAATTTAAGAAAGTTTTACCGAACGGAGATAATCTTGGAATTCAAATCACATATGCTGAACAAGAAAAACCAAAAGGATTACCTGACGCCTTTATAGTGGGTGAAAAATTCATAAATAATAATTCTGTTGCATTAATTTTGGGTGATAATTTCTTTTTTGGACAAAGCCTAACAAAAAAACTAATTCAGTGCACAAATATGGTGAAAGGTGCAAAAATATTCCTACATCCTGTAAAAAACCCATCTTTGTATGGAGTAGCAACAATTAATAAACAAAAAAAAATTATCAGTATTGTTGAAAAACCAAAAAAAACTAAATCTAATTTTGCAGTTACTGGTCTTTATTTTTTTGATAATAAAGTGGTAAAGTTTAGCAAATCGCTCATGCCATCAAAGAGAAAAGAAATTGAAATCATAGATTTGCTCAAAAAGTATAAAAATAAAAAACAATTAAATGCAGAAATAATTGGAAGAGGTGGAGCGTGGCTAGATACTGGTTCGATTAAAGATTTTAATAATACCTCAAATTTTGTTGCCACTATAGAAAATAGACAGGGATTTAAAATTGGTTGTATTGAAGAAGTTGCTTATCAAAACAAATGGATAAAGAAAAATCAAATTAAAAAATCAATAAGTTTTTATGGCAATTGTAGTTACTCGAATTATCTCTTTAATTTAATCAAATGATAATAGAAAATACAAAATTCAAAGGCCTTAAAATATTTAAAGGTAAAATATTCTATGACAAAAGAGGATTCTTTAGAGAATTATATCAAGAAAGAAAGTTAAAAGCACATAAACCAATTTTTTGGTGTCTATCTAGTTCAAAAAAAAATGTATTCAGAGGGCTGCATATTCAAAATAAGTATATGCAAGAAAAATTTGTTACTGTCATTATGGGAAAAATATTAGATGTGGTTGTCGATCTTAGACCAAAATCAAAAACATTTGGAAAGCATTTTAAAATTTTACTATCAGAAAAAAATGCAAAATCTATTTTGATACCAGCTGGATTTGCACATGGTTTTATGGGTTTGGAAAAAAAAAATGTTGTTTTGTATAGTAATAATAACTATCGTTCACAAAAAAATGAGATGGGATTATTATGGAACGACAAAAAATTAAAAATTAATTTACCTAAAGTAAAATTGATATTATCAAAAAAAGATAAATCAAATTTTACTTTTTACGAATATCTAAAATTTAATGAAATCAAAAAGTAAAAATATAGTAGTCACAGGAGGCAGTGGTAGATTTGGAAAAGTATTTCAAAAAAATGTTAGGAAAAATTATCTTTTTCCATCAACAAAAGAATTAAATATATTAAAATTAAATTCTGTTTTTAAATATTTAAAAAAAAAAAAACCTAAATATTTAATACATATGGCTGGATTATCACGTCCGATGTCAATACACGAAAAAAATATTGAAAAAAGCATTCAGCTAAATATTATTGGTACTGCCAATATTGTTATCGCTTGCTCAAAATTTAATATTAAAGTTATTTATTTTTCAACGAGTTACATTTATCCAGGAACAAAAGGTAATTATAAAGAAACTGATTCTTTAATGCCTTCAAATAATTATTCATGGTCAAAATTAGGTGGCGAAAGTGCAGTCCAAATGTATAAAAATTCATTAATATTGAGAGTTAGTATGACAGAAAAACCTTTTGTACATAAAAAAGCATTTGCAGATATGTATACAAATTTTATTTTTCATGAAGAATTTATTGCAATTTTAAAAAAAGTTATTCATAAAAAAGGTATATTCAATATAGGCGGAGAAAGCTCGTCTGTTTTTAATTTTGCCAAAAAATATAACAAAAAAATAAAAAAAATTTTCTTAAGAAATAAAAACTATTTAAAATTACCTTTAAATTCATCTATGAATTTAAAAAAAATAAATAAAATTATAAATCAGTAAATATTATTTACTTAAAATCACTTAGATCTTTAAATTGAATGGGCAAAATTGTAAATTTAGTGTATTTTTTGAACCAGTAGGACATATATCTTTCAGCTAAAAAACCATAAATTCTTTTTAAGCCATAAGTATTTGAGTCTTTAAAACTAAATATTTTTTCACATTCTAATAACCATGGAAAAAGAGATTCATAATATGAAGTTAATATTTTTTTATTTTTGCAAATAAACATATTATGAGGATTAAAAGAAACCTCTGTATTTACAAAATGTTTAAAATCATTTTTTTCCTTATTCGCCATGACAGCTATAGCTTTATCTAAATTTCCGTGACCATGCATCATATCAAAATGAAATTTAATAGTTCTTTTTTTTTTATTAAAAAATAAGCTAGGTTCTATAAGCATAGTTTTTAAATTATGTTTAATAAATTTTGATAGCCGAAATTGATTTACAAAAAAATTTTCACCAATGATTGATTCATATTTATCAAATTTTTTTGAGATTTCTTTTAATAAGATATTATTAAAGTCGTTAAAATCACTACTATTAAAATTAATTGAGTCTTTTTTCCAAAATTTACGATACTGACAAAAACCAATCCATCCATCAAAATCTAATTTATTATTTTTCCATAACCAATAATGAAAGGTATATTCTCCATAATATTTATTTTTAATTGCTATATTATTCTCAGTTTTATCATTTAACCATTCTTTTGAAAAAAAAGCATCTCCAAGTCCCACAGGTATATAGCCTAATTTGTCTATTTTATTTTTATGTTCTGGATTTAAACTCAGGCAGAACATTTGAAGACTCTTCATTTTATATATTTTCCAATTTAAGTATTATTGGTAGCGGGAAGTGGGATCGAACCACTGACCTCAGGCTTATGAGTCCTGCGCTCTAACCAACTGAGCTACCCCGCCATATTATTTGTTAATTATTTATAATATTTTTAAATCTTAATCTAATAAATTATTTAAAATTAAAACAATGAAGATATAAACTATCTAAAAGATAAAATTAATTTTTTTAGTTTATTAATATCAACTAAAACATGACTATTTTGAAATTTTAGCTTTTTTGATGCGTTGATACCAATAATTCTTTTATAATTAAGATTACATTTTTTCGCTAAGTTTAAAAATAAATTACCATTATTTTTAGATGCTATTTCAAGAATTTTGGTACGTTTATTGGCGAATACCATATTTGCAAAACCAGCACCATGCAATCCAACTATAAAATTAGCATTTTTAAAAAGTTTAACTTGATCTATAAAATTTAGATTTGATAAAGAAATGCTTTTAAATCCTAAATATATTAGAGCATTTTTTACATCTTCATTGTTAACAATTTTTCTAGTCGCAAGATTACTATCAAACTCTCTATTTATAAAAATTCTTTTAGGTAGTTTTTTATTCGTATATTTGTTTTTAATATATTTTTTTCTTAACCATCTAATAACCCAAGAAGGAATATTGAGAATAGATTTTGATGGATTGTTATTAAAATTAATAGGATGGTCGGTTGCAAAAAGATTATTACAAATGATATGTTTATACTTTTCTCCATTTATTAAGCTAGATAATGGTAATTTTAGTTCTAACAAAGTTTGTTTTTGGTATTTTTTTGATAAAGACGGTAAAAGATAATAGTTGGGCTTAAGCCTAAGATTTGATTTATTTAATATTGCAATTCTTGGTAAAACATCAAAAATCCAATGCCAGTAATTATTTTTACCCGCTCCTCCTGTAAGGAGTGAAAAAACATTACCGTTAATTTTTTTTACTAAATTTGGAGTTCCATTTCTGAGTACAAAATTTTCTGATATTTTTCCATTTATAATTTGAAAATCTTTCTTATACCTGTATTGGAATGAAGGCTCTTTAATTAAACTATCATTTAATATAAATGCAGTATCATTTATAGTATCTGTATATAGCCTACCGTTTGGTATAATAAACAAATTATAATAAATTAAATTTTTAAAATAAACTTTTTTTATATAAATTTTTTTATTATGTTTTGTAGAAACTATATTTTCTATCTTTCCATAAATTATTTTAAATATAAAAAAAATAAAATTTTTATAAAAGTTTTTAAATATTTTTTTATTGTTCATTTTTTTTAAAAATTAAACTTTAATAAATAAATCTGATTTTTTAATATTTTCTAAAATTTCCTTTTTTTTAAGTTCAGAATAAAAGCGTCCTACAGATATAAAGTTTTTTATAGGGCAAAGAATTTCAAAACTTTCTGCAAAAATATTATTCACATAAAAAGCATTTGTTCCAGAACTGTCAACAGCAACTAATGAGAAATGTTTTTCCTTTAACATTTCTGTGAAAGCTAATAAAGATGCTCCAAAAATTCCATTATCAACAAAATTAAAGTTAGGATCATATTTCATAGCTAACCTTGTATTTGCTCCTAACCAGTGGTTATATTCGATACAGATAACTTTTATCTTTGATGATATCAAAGATTTAATAACCCAATAATCATTACCATCAATATCAAGAGAGAGAAAATCTATATCACTGCTGAATGTGTCTGAAAATACTATATTATTAATATTATATTTCGTAACTTTAAAGTGTATAATGTTTACTTTAGGTTTTGAGAAAAAATAATTTAAATTTAATCTCATTGCTAACGTCTCTTCAATACTGGAATCAATAAGTCTACCGCTCCAATTATTTTTAATTAAATTTAAAGTATTACATTCATAATATCCGAATCCAATTTCAACAAAATATTTTTTATGGGGAATTTTTTTAAAAATATGCTCAATTATTCCATCCTCATTATTTTGAGATGTTATTTTGAATTCACTATTATTGATTTTAGATAAGTTATTAGAAAATCTATTAAAATTTTTTTTTATATTAATTTTTTTTTTAAATGTTTTTCTTGTTCTAACAAATACAAAAAATGGATATATTGACGTAAAAAAATACTTTTTTAAAAAAAATTCAATATATCTAATTAATAATTTTTTTGACTTTTTCATTAAATAAGATCTTTATTTTATTATAATTTTAGTAGCAATTCATAACTTAATGCTTTAATAATTTTAAAATAATTTTATAACTAAAATATTAATAAATAATGGCAAAAACAGCTCTAATAACAGGAATTACAGGTCAAGATGGTTCCTACTTATCTGAATTATTGATTTCTAAAAATTATAAAGTTCATGGTTTAGTAAGACGTGTTGCTCTAGAAGATAAAACTCATAGATTGTGGAGACTTAGAAATATTTTAAATAAAATTAATTTACATCCTGCTTCTTTAGAGAGTTATGCAAGTATTATTAAATTAATACAAAAACTTAAACCAAATGAAATCTATCACCTTGGAGCGCAAAGTTATATCGATTATGCGTTTAAAGATGAATTTTCGACTCTTAATACAAATATAAATGGAACACACTATTTATTATCGGCCATAAAAGAATTTTCACCAAAAAGTAAATTTTATTTTGCTGCTTCATCTGAAATGTATGGAAAAGTTTTAGAAATTCCTCAAACTGAAAAGACTCCTTTTCATCCAAGATCAACTTATGGTATTTCTAAAGTAGCAGGATTTGATCTAACAAGAAATTATCGAGAGGCTTACAAACTTTTTTGCTGTAATGGTATTTTATTTAATCACGAATCTCCCAGAAGAGGTTTTGAATTTGTTACAAGAAAGATTACCCATGCAGTTGCCAAAATTAAACTTGGACTACAAAAAGAATTAAAACTTGGAAATATTGAATCTAAACGAGACTGGGGTCATGCCAAGGATTATGTAGAAGCGATGTGGTTAATGATGCAGCAAAAAAAACCTGATGATTTTATAATTTGCACTGGAAAACAACATTCTGTTAAAGATTTTACAAAATTAGCATTTAAAATCGCAGGGCTAAATTATAAAAAATATCTTAAAATTGAGAAAAATCTTACTAGACCCGCAGAAGTTCAAACCTTATTAGGAAATTGTTCTAAAGCTAAAAAAATTTTAAAATGGAAAAATAAATACAGTTTTGAAATACTTGTAAGAGAAATGGTTTTGAGCGATTTAGAATTTGTAAAAAAAGAGGGATACTAAATTTGTTAAATACTTAAGTTGAAATGCTTATCCTGGGCAAAGGAAATATAAATTTTGATCCTTTTTTAATAGTTATTTTCTCTCTTTTCAAAATTTCTTTTTTAAAATGCCAGGGTAATACTAAATAATAATCTGGATGCATTGCTCTAGAATCTTTTTCAGAAATTATTTTTATTTTAGATCCGGGGGTAAATAAATTATATTTTTCCGCGTTTCTTTCTGCTACATAATCTATTATTTTATTATCTATTTTAAAATACTGTAAAAGTACATTTCCTTTTGTAGAGGCTCCATAACAATGAATTCTTTTGTCTTTTTTTTTTGACTCAATAAAAAAGATAGAAGGTTAGTTTTTATTTTATTTATTTTTTTAAAAAAATTAATAAAAGTTATTTTTTTATCTAGTTTTAGTTTTTTCTCTAAAATAAAAAATTTTTTTACAGTCTTGTATTTTGTTCTATATTGAGCATTTTTTTTACAAATAAAAATTTGAACACTTCCTCCATTTATATTATTTGATTTAATATTAAAAATTCTTAGATTTTTTTTTTTACACATTAGTTGAATAACTCTGATGCTGTAATATTCCAAATGCTCATGGCAAAGGGCATCGAACATATTGAGCTTAACTATTGAAGCTAGATCGGCAAATTCGAGCAAAAAAATTCCATTTTCATCTAAAATAATCTCCACATCAGACAAAAATTTATTGGGATTATCTAAATCATAAAAAACAGAAAGGGCTGTGATAATTTTGAATTTTTTATTAAAAATTTTTTTTTTAGCTTCTTTTACTGAAAAAAAATTTGAAACCGTATAATTAATATTTTTATAATTTGATTTAAATTTTTTTATTAAAGGATCTATACCAAATGTAATTATGTTTTTATTATAAAAATTAAGTAAAGTGCCATCATTGCTTGCTATATCCAAAACTAAATCATTTTTTTTTATTTTTACTAAACTTCCTAAGGTCTTAACAATATTTTTAACGTGATGTTTCATGGTAGCGTTAATACCAGTCTGATATCCATAATCAGATCCATAAAGATAGTTCTTATCGAAATTGTCACCTAACTGTACAAGTTTACAATTTTTACACATAATAAGAGTGATAGGACCTTTTCTTGCGGATAGTTTTTTTTTTAAAAATTTTCCAGTAAAATAAAGATTTCCTAAAGAAAAAAGTTTGTCAATTTTTCTTGAGAAACAATTTCTGCAACTTTTAATTCTCATTAAATTATTTTTTTCTTATAATTGATTAGATACTAATATATCATTTTATAAACATGTATCTTAAAAATATAAATTTTAAAAATAAAAATGTTCTTGTTACGGGTGCTGGAAAAGGTTTAGGAAGAGCAACTGCTATAGCTATGGCTGAATCGGGCGCTCATGTTTATGCAATTAGTAGAACTAATGCTGACTTAGATAAACTTGAAAAGATAATCAAAAAAACAAAGGGGAAAATCACAAAAATTAACTGTGATGTAACAAACTATGAACATTTGATTCATTGCTTAGAAAAAATAAAAAAAATTGATGTTTTGGTTAATAATGCTGGAACTAATATTCCTGAATTATTTAAAGATGTTAAACAAAAAAGTTTAGATTATTTAGTTAATCTAAATTTAAAAGCTGCTTTTAACGTGGCTCAATTAGTTGTTAAAAAAATGTTAAAGAATAAAATTAAAGATGGATCTATTGTTCATTTGTCATCTCAGTTAGGTCATGTAAGCATGGAAGGAAGAAGTGTTTATAGTATGACTAAATTTGGCATTGAGGGACTTACAAGAGGTATGGCTTTAGAACTTGCAAAAAATAATATTAGAGTTAACGCAGTTTGTCCTACTTACGTTGAAACACCTCTAGTTAAAAGAGTATTCCAAAATAAAAAATTGAAAAAACTTGTTTTAAGTAGAATACCCATGGGTAAGACTGCATCAGAAAGTGATATTGCAACTGCTGTTTGTTTTCTAGCATCTTCTGCTGCCTCTATGATTACTGGGACATCTTTATTAGTAGATGGCGGGTGGACCGCACAATAAATGAAGAAATTATTATTGGTAATATTTATATTTTTTATTTCAAACTCTCTTTACTCAATTGAATTTTCAGGCCAATTTTTTCAAGGAAATTTAATTATAGGAAAAACTGATCCGAATTCTAAAATTATAATTGATAAAAATGAAGTTAAAGTTTCAAAAGAAGGATATTTTGTATTTGGTATTGATCGCGATCGCAAAACTGATTTAATATTAACTAAAATTATTGAAGGAAAAGAAGAAAAAATTATTAAAAAAGTTAATAAAAAAAAATATGAAATTCAAAGAATAGATGGTCTTCCTGAAAGTATGGTAACCCCTCCTGAATCTGTTTACAAAAGAATAAAAAAAGAAAATAATCTAATCGGTGAAGCTAGAGCTGTTAATTCTGATTTAATTTTTTTTAAAGATCAATTTATTATGCCTGTTGATGGTATCATTACTGGATTGTATGGCAGTCAGAGAATTTTAAATGGAATTCCTAAATTACCTCACTATGGGATCGATATAGCAGCAAAACAAAGTACTAAAATAAAATCATCTGCCTCTGGTGTGGTTACTGTGGCTGAATCAGATCTTTACTATACTGGAGGCACTATCATTATGGATCATGGCCATGGGATTTCAACAATCTATTCACATTTAGAAACAGTAATAGTTAAAGTTGGAGACAAAGTTAAACAAGGAGATATTATTGGAACAGTTGGTTCAACGGGAAGAGCAACTGGACCCCATTTAGACTTTAGAATTAACTGGTTTCAAACACGCCTTGATCCAATGTCTGTACTAAACTGATATATAAACATTGATTTCTACTGTATTATTTATAAATTATATAAAATGTCAGAATTTAAAAAATTAGAAAAAAATAATTATATTTGGACGCTAGTTCTTTTAACATTTGCCTTGGCTTTATTTGGATTTTTAAATGCACAAGGCGTTGATTATTCTGTGTTCAGTACTCTTCATCCTTGTCATTAATTAATTAGATTTACATGACATTAACTAAATCTAAAGAGTCTATAGGATTATTATTTGCAATTTCTGCTTACTTTTCTTTCTCAATATTAGATGTGATGCAAAAAACCGCTATAATTAATCATTCTATTTTTCAATTATTATTAGTTAAATATTCATTTACTTTATTTTTAACTTTTTTTGAGTCTAAAAGAAAAAACAATCCAAGATTTTATTATTCTAAAAACGTAAAGTTACAGATTTTAAGAGGTTTGCTTTCTTTATTAGAGTCTTGTTGTTTTGTTTTGGCTTTTAGATATTTATCATTAGCAAATGCTCATAGCGTTGGTTCAACAGCACCAATTATAATTGTGGCACTATCAGCTATTATTCTAAAAGAAAAAGTTTCAGCTAAAACATGGGGAGCAATTTTTATAGGGTTTATTGGTGTCTTAATTATTTTACGCCCAACGTCTTCAATATTTGATCCAAAATCGCTGCTACCATTGGGTGGCGCTTTTTTTTTAGGACTTTATCAAATTGTTACTAAAAAATCCTCTGAGTATGACCCGCCTGAAGTATCTCTCTTCTTTTCTTCAATTGTTGGGATTATAATTTCATCTTTTTTAGCTTTCTTTTTTTGGACACCACTTAATTTAAATTCATATTTTTTGTTTTTGGGAATTGGAATTTTTTTTTCATTGGGGCTTTATTTTCATATCATTGCATTAAGCAAAGCTAGAGCAAGTATTATACAGCCGTTTCATTATACGTTAATTTTTTGGGCTATTATCTTTGGATATTTTTTTTACAATGATATTCCAGATATGTTTACAATAATTGGAGCAATGATAATTACTGCATCTGGAATTTTTGTTCTCAATCAAACTTATAAAAAATAATAACTTCTTTATTTTTATCAGTTTGTGTTAGTCTAAGCTAAATTGATTTTTATAATCTTCTTTTAGTGACTTTTCTTGATCTGCCTTATACATAATGAAATCTTCGATAACTAAAATATCTATATTTGTTCCCATAAAACATCTAAAAGCATCTTTTACAGTACATACAATTGGTTCTCCCCTAATATTAAAAGAAGTGTTTACTAAAACAGAACAGCCTGTAATTTCTTTAAATTTTTTAAGTAACTTATAATATCTAGGATTAGTTTTTTGATGAACGGTTTGAACTCTTGCCGAATAATCAACATGAGTTACTGCTGGAATTTTTGATCTTTTAATATTTAATTTATCTATTCCAAAAAGTTTTTCTTGCTCCATTGTCATTGCTATTTGTAAATCTTTTTTAATATCAGCAACTAAAAGCATATAAGGACTTGATTTTTTTAATTTAAACCATTGATTTACGTCTTCAAACAATACTGAAGGTGCAAATGGTCTAAAGCTTTCTCTAAATTTAACTTTTAAATTAAGTTCTTTTTGCATTTTTTTAGATCTTGGGTCAGCCAAAATTGATCTTGCCCCTAAAGCTCTTGGACCAAACTCCATTCTGCCTTGAAACCAACCAACTATTTTTTCTTTACTTAATTCATTCGATAAAATATTTATTAATTCTTCTTCATTGTATTTTTTAAAAATAGCATTAATAAAAGATAATTCTTTTTCTACATCTGAGTTTTTAAATCTTGGTCCTAAATAAGATCCTTGCATACTATCATTAGGGTTAATTTTTCTTGGATGATTTAACTCTTGATGCCAGTAAGCTAAAGCAGCTCCTAAAGCACCACCAGCATCCCCTGCTGCTGGTTGCACCCAAATATTTTCAAAAATTTTTTCTTTAAGAATCTTACCGTTGGCTACACAATTTAATGCTACACCTCCTGCCATGCATAGATTTTTAACTTTATATTCATTAGCAATATCTTGAGTAAGTCGAAGAACGATCTCTTCTGTGACAACTTGAACTGAAGAGGCAATATCCATATGAAATTCAGTAAGCAACTCATCTTCTTTTTTTCTAACTGGTTGACCAAATAAATTTTCAAACTTTTTATTAGTCATTGTAAGACCAGTTGCAAAATTAAAGAAACTCATATTTAGCCTAAATGAGCCATCTGTTTTTAGATCAATTAGGTGTTTTAAAATTAAATCTTTATAAATTGGTTTACCGTATGGGGCTAAACCCATAACTTTATACTCGCCACTATTAACTTTAAACCCTAAGTAATATGTAAAAGCTGAATATAAAAGACCCAATGAATGTGGAAAATGAATTTCTTTCAACATGGTAATTTTATTATTTTTTCCATAAGCAACTGTAGTGGTAGCCCATTCACCCACTCCATCGAGAGTTAATATTATAGCCTCATTAAAAGGTGACGGATAAAAAGCACTTGCCGCATGACTATAATGGTGTTCTGAAAACTTTATTTTTTTTATATCTTTAAAATTTTCATCTAATTCTTGAAAAAGATCAAATAAATATTTTTTTTGAAATAATTTTTCTCTTAACCATATTGGCATTGCTAGAGAAAATTGTTTAAATCCTTTTGGTGCAAATGCTAAATAAGTTTCAAGCAAACGTTCAAATTTAAGAAATGGTTTTTCAAAAAAAACTATATAATCAATCTGAGCTAGACTTATTTTACCTTCTTCAAGAACATATTGAATTGCATTTTTTGGAAATCTCTCGTCATGTTTTATTCTTGAAAATCTTTCTTCTTGAGCTGCAGCAACAATATTTCCATCTTGAATAAGCGCTGCTGCACTATCATGAAAAAAAGCTGAAATACCTAATATGTGAGTCACTATCTAGTTATCTTTAATATTCATTTTCTTTCCTATGACAATAAATAAGCCACCATCAGAATCTAAATTATTAAAAATCATATTAATTTGATTAATAATTCTAGATAAAAAATTTCCTTTAGATTTTTTTATAAATAAATCTTTATAAGGATCTGTTTCGAAAGCGCAAGAAGGTATGGAACTTATAAAATCAATATTGTGTTTTGAAAACCATAATAAAACCTCATCTATTGTGTGTAGACTCTCAATTGGGCGGTGATATTGATCTTTGACCCTTGCTTCTTTATCTTTTTTGTTGTCTTTTAGATTTCTTAAAGTTTTATCAAGAAAACTTAATATGTTAACTCCCAAGCCTCTCTCGCCTCCAAAAATTTTGTATATGTACTTTTTAAGTATTGTTCTAATTCTTCCAAACCTATTATATAAACCAACAAGAATATATCCTTGATTTTTTAAATATTTAACTACAACTTTAAATGCTCCATAAGGATCCTTAGTGTGATGTAGAACTCCATTGCACCAAATAAAATCAAAAAAATTTTCTTGCAGAGGATCATCAAAAATATCTGAATTAACAAAATTAACATTGTTGATGTTGTTTTTTATTGCAAAATCACTTGCGAGCTCAAGGGATTTTAAAGTTGCATTCAAACCAACTACTCTATTGTTTGTTCCAATTGCAAAATACATTGAAAATTGCTCTGTTACACACCCAACTTCTAATACATCTTTATCAAACCCTATAAAATTTTTAAAATTCGACGTAAGATAATTTTTTTCACCTTTTTCTATAATTGTACTTTTATTATCATTCAGCTTATAATTTGGGAAAGGATTTTGTTTATAAAAATTAGTTACTTTTTTAGTATTTAAATTATTTATAGACGTTTTATAAATTAAATTTTCTTTTAAAAGTTTTTTTTTTAAAAAAAACATTTTAGAAAACTGTATAAATAAATGGAGCTACGGCAAATCCTTCGGCTAGAATAATTAAAATTCCAAACAATGCTAAGACTATTATTATTGGTAAAAGCCAGTATTTTTTTCTAACTTTTAAAAATTCCCAAAATTCCTTTATAAAATCAATCATTAAAATTGTTTGTCCATAGTCGTAATATTTTTTTCTCTTTTAATCCAATAAGAATTATCTTTTGAAAGTTTAAGTTTTAAAAGATCTTTTCCGAATATACGAATTATAAAACTAAGTGGTGTTAATATAAAAAAAAATATTAAAGCCATAACTAGTGGTGCAATAATTTTTCCAAGTATCTCGCCTAGTTTAATCCAGGCAATATTTAAAGGTTTTAGTAATTCTTTTTTTAAGAAAGCAACAAATAAAAAAATAAATGAAAGTGCTAATGCCCAAAATATAATTTTACCATCTTCTAAGAAAAACCAGATGGTAATTAAAAAAAAAACAATAGAAAATAAAATTCCAAAACTTTTTTCAGAGGATTTTTTCATAAGCTATTTTTTATAGCTTATATTTTTATATGCAACTTATTTTTAGGCAGCTTGTTGTAAATTGTGTTTTGCAGCTATTCCGCTTAAAAAATTCCAAAGATATTTTGCTGTTGACAATGCAGCAACTTCAGCTTTGCCTTGCTCTTCTTTAGAAAGTCCATCTAATAGTTTCTCACATTCTTCTCTGTGATAAACGTCAGCTTTTTTATGGGCTTCAAAAAACTCAAGTCCTTCTTTTGAATTAACACCATAGAATTTTTTTAACCCCTGAATTTTAGTTTCTGCGATTTCAGGAATTTGTCTTTCATAGGTATACAATGAGGCAAGTCCTTCTGCATAGGTTGATCTGCCATTTTTAAAAAAATTATCAATCATATCTTTTGTAAATTGATCTGGTTTAACGTCTTCAATTTTCTCAGCATCAGCTCCCATGGCTATTGCAAAATTTTTCCAAAGCTTAGGATGATCTGCATCTCTATTTTCTTCATCATTTAAATTTTCTAAAAGAATTTTTCTTTTTTCAATGTCTACACATAAAGAATGTGTAGCAGAGATATATCTAGGGAATGCTTTTACGTGTTGGTAATATTGTTCGGCATAATCCTTGATAATTTCTCTTGTTAATTTTCCCTTGTTCCAGGACTTGTAGAATGGATGGTTTAATAAGTGATATGTGTCTAATTTTTTATTTAATTTTTTTGAAAACATTAAATCTCCTTGGTTAAAACTACTTTATTAAATTTATAAAGAAAAATACAATTAAAATATCTACAATTAATAGTTGTATCTATTAATAGTGTTGTGTGCAAAGTATCTAAATGATTAAGATAATTTAACATGCAAGAAAGATTTTTTGAAAATAAAAAAGCTTTAATTGTTTTAATCGCTGGATGCCTTGTTGTTCTTGTCGCTATGGGGGTTAGACAAACTTGGGGTTTGTTTTATCATTTTTTTCAAGTTGATTTAGGAATTAGCAGAACTCAGTTTGGACTAGCAATCGGTTTGCAAATGATTTTATGGGGAGTAACTGCTCCTTTATTTGGAATGCTTGCTGATAAATATGGTTCTAATCGGGCAGTTCTGATTGCGTTCCTTATTTATATTGCTGGTTGTTTTATTTTGATGGTTCAACCTGC
>SXGQ01697098.1_pt1 | contig 28540 bp, 48 predicted proteins | sample 3178371 | NCBI WGS metagenome assembly SXGQ01 (sample SAMN11356859, study PRJNA531348) | freshwater metagenome | isolation source: freshwater sample F1-20 | place: China: Fuxian Lake, Yuxi | collected 2017-12-25 | reverse complement strand
CCTGATACTTAAGGTACTAAGAAATAGTAATAACTACGTTATAAGTAATTTCTACATAAGTAATGCAAATATCCCGGCGGAGCCGGGAGAGAAAGAAAAGTTTTTAAAAGTAAACCTCGAAGGAGTCCCTATGTCCGATTTTCCTGCCGCGTATGACCCCGATGATATTGAGCTATCTCGCCAGCGAGCCGACAAGCTTAGATACGATCAGAAGGCCGAGCAGAAGAGCAAGCGTTACGAGAAAGGCATGGTGAGGCGAAGCGTTGACCCTTCCAAGTGGTCAATCACAGATAGTGCCTATGAGTTTGCCTCAAAGATGTTAGATCTGTTCCACGTGTTGCCTTGGCACATTGGCGAGAGTCGTTTCCGCATTGCCCTAGCCAATGCTCGGTCTTTGTACGGCACCAATGGGTACTACGAGAACTTGATGTATGAAAAGTTCTTTACACAGATCTCACATAATAAGAAGATCAATGACCCAGAAATTATTTGGAAAATGTTTATCAAACAGTTTGGTAGTCTTCTTGCCGATATCAAGTTGAGCGAGGTTACTGAGGAAAGAACAGAAGCCGCTACAGTTCAATCAGAAAAATCAATTGATCGACTTAAGCAGTTTGCAGAGGAGGAAGGGCTGTAAGTGTATAAGTTAACCGACCTGCAATTAGTTCGTAAGTCTTGGGTAAAGGTAGCTGGGATACCCAGCGCTCGCGTTGGCTACCTGTTATCAGACTGCACTGACCTAACTCAAAATGACATTGCTACCGTAAAGATGTGGTTACGGGTAGTAAAAACAGGAGCAGTTATAAAAGCTTTAGGTAAGAAAAGTTGCGGTCTTGGCATGTTGATCTATGGAAAGCCAGGTATAGGTAAAACTACTTTAAGCTTAGCAATCATTCAAGAGCTATTAACCAAGCTTCCTTTAGAGTCTTTTGCTCCTACAGACGGCAAGATCTTATTACGCCCCTGCTATTTTGCTACCTATAACGATGTGCTTGATCTAAAAGGACGAATGATGTCTGACGACCCAGCAGAAGAGGATACCCTTTTGTGGGATGGGGTTCTTGGCGAAGCCAAGGACGATGCCTATAACATTCGCGTTCTTGTTATTGATGACGTGGGTAAGGAGCATGCTTCCCTATCAGGATGGCAAAAAAATCAACTTCATCATGTTTTACGCACACGTTTTAACAACGGATTGCCTACCATAGTTACCACTAACATCGCTCGTGAAAATTGGGATGGTCTATATGGTGACGCAACGGCAAGCTTTGCTAAGGAGGCTTTTACTTACCTGCCTATCAATCCAACACGAGGGGACTTACGATGAGAGAAACACCAATGCTTGATGATGCTAGGTTAGTTCAAATATTTTTACCAAACACCAACACCACTGGTACTGGAATTTATGAAGTATCTTACGGAGAAAAAAGTGGCAAGTACTATTGCACTTGTCCCGGTTACGTAAGTCGATCCTTTTGTAAACATATTAAATTTGTAAAAGCTAGAGTTGAAGCTAACCAAGGTAACGGTTATCCTTTAGAGATCTCCAGTCGAGCCACCATTGAAGATGCGGAAAAAGCTCGTAAATCAAATAATGATTTCCGCGACTTTATAATTAAATTTGGAAAAGTAGAGGTTATTTAGTTGCGTAAGGGAGACATTAGTAATGCTCTCCCGAGAAGAATAATCGTAACTACAGATACATTCTTAACGGTTGAGGTCACTGTACAAAAAAAACTTAAGATTTTTCCCGTGCCTAAAATTGATAAAAAGATAAATCGTCAATTTTTAAGTTGGTTATATTTGTACACAACTAAAAATGGCACAACTCTTGAGTTAATCTCCTATGACCTATCAGAACAAGATCTTAAAGTCTTAGTAGATACACTTGACGAAATAGGGGGCAATCCATTTAGATACTACACCTCTTACGAGAAAATAGAACATCTTGTAAGTGAGCTACCCTACCGACCAGAGGTATTAGGTGTGCTAGACAAACCGGATAGGCTGTTACGGTACGGGCACTGGGGATTGGACATTGGAGCATTATGAATAATCAAACAAGGCTCTTGAGCAAGATAATAAAAGACAGAGATCTTTCTCTTGCTTTAGAGAGCAATATTAATGAGTCTTGGTTTTCCGATCCTACCGACAAAAAGATATTTAGATTCTTACACGATCACTATTCAAACTATCAAGAGTGTCCAAGCACTGATGTAATAAAAGAAAACTTTCCAGCTTTTCAATTAGTTGTTGTAGAAGACAGTATTTTTTATTTAATTGACTCTTTAGTAAACGAGCGTCGCAAGCAACGCATCATTACAACTTTAGGTTCAGCTCTTGATTCTATGGAAAAGGCTCAAGATCATGAGTCCGCTCTTCGTGCTATGGAACTTGGTATTATCAAGTTAGAGGAGGAGGGTCTTAACAGATCTACTGATCTTGAAGTAACTAAGGCGGCTCAAAATGCTATTGATGTTTATGAGCATAGAAAAAATAATCCTGGGCTTCTTGGAATTCCTACTGGGTTTCCTACTATGGACGAAGCAACTTCTGGCTTACAGCCAGGGCAATTAGTTGTAATTATTGCCCCACCCAAGACAGGCAAGTCCACATTAGCTTTACAAATTGCTATTAACTCTCACCTTGAGGGTAAAGTCCCCATGTTCTATTCTTTTGAGATGAGCAACTCAGAGCAAGAGAGCCGTTACTACGCAATGCGCTCTCGTGTTTCCCACAGAAGATTGATGACTGGATCTTTAAGTCCAGAGGAAGAAGCAAGATACTACGCCAAAGTTAAATCTATTCAAGATATGAGAGATAAGTTTTGGTTTGTAGACTCAGCTAGCGGTCAAACCGTGAGTGGTATTGCTAGCAAGATTCAAAATAGAAATCCAGATATTGTTTTTATTGACGGCACCTATCTCATGATTGATGAGCAGACTGGTGAATCAAATACACCTCAAGCTTTAACTAACATTACTCGATCTTTAAAAAGACTAGCGCAAAAGATACAAAAGCCTGTGGTTATTACTACACAGGTATTATCGTGGAAGATGAAGAAGGGTCAAGTTTCCGCCGACGCTATTGGTTACTCTTCTTCATTTCATCAGGATGCCGATGTTATTTTTGGTTTGCAAAGGCAAGAGGAAGCTAACGATGATCTTAGAACTTTAAAGATTGTTGCAAGTCGTAACTCTGGTTTAGCTGAGGTTCCATTATGTTGGGAGTGGAATACTGGAGAGTTTAGAGAAATATCAGAAGAAGACCTTGGAGGGCTTCCTGATGACTTCTGATGAGATGGAGAATACTCTTGCCAACCTTGGTATAAAAGTACTTTCCAGTCGAGGTAGCGAGCTACAGGCAAACTGTCCAGCACACAAAGATAGAACTGGTCACGAGGATCGTAATCCTTCATGGTGGATCAACGCAGATACGGGTCAACATATTTGTTTTTCATGTCAGTTTAAAGGAAGTCTGTATGGACTTATTAGCTATGTTAAAGGCGTTGACTTTGATAAGGCTAAAGATTGGATGGATTCTCCAGATGTTTTAGTACAAAGATTCCATAGAGTTACTAATGAAAAGAAACAACCAATTGAAGAGCCTTCATTAATTACTGAATCAATGTTGAGCGCTTTCGTTGATCCCCCAGCTGAAGCTTTGACCTCTCGTGGTTTGCTTTTAGCCTCAGCTCAGCACTATCAAGTGTTATGGGATCATAGAAAAAATAATTGGATTCTTCCGATTAGAGATTTACAAGGAAAACTTTTAGGCTGGCAAGAAAAAGGATTCACATCTCGTTATTTTAATAATCAACCTCCTAAAATGAAAAAGAGCCATTCTTTGTTTGGGTATCAACAGTACAAAGGCGGAGACATGATTGTAGTTGAGTCTCCTTTAGATATAGTTCGCCTACACTCTTTAGGTTTTACTAGCGGGGTAGCTACTATGGGCGCCTTAGTATCTCAGTCTCAGCTGAACGCTATTCGAGGGGCTGACCGCATTATCTTTGCTATGGACAACGACTTAGCGGGAACTTCCTCATCAATGGAACTACTGAACAAGTGCCAAGAGATGGGGGTAGAGGCGTGGTTTTTTAACTACCAACACACAGACATGAAGGATGTCGGGGCTATGAGCTTAGATGAGATAAGGTTGGGACTAGAAAAAGCCAAGCACATAGCTCAAGGGAAGAAGGCAGTCGTATGATCATTGGGTTATCTGGATACGCAAGATCCGGCAAGGACACCGTAGCTCAATTTCTTGTAGAGAATTATGGATATACCAGAGTTGCTTTTGCGGACAAAATTAAACAAATGCTTTTGGAATTAAATCCTTATGTAGGCATTGGCTTTTCTAACCATAGCCACACTACCTTGGCAGACTTAGTTACTTTAAGCGGTTGGGATGGCGCTAAAGAACACCCAGAGGTTCGTCGTTTACTACAGAATCTAGGAGTTTCAGCTAGAAACTATTTAAACGATGAAGTTTGGATTAACGCTGCCCTTGGCACACCTACTCAAAACGATGGATTAGTCATAACTGACGTCAGGTTTACTAATGAGGCTGAGGCTATAAAAAAACGTGGTGGTCAAATTTGGAGGGTTATTCGTCCTAACGTTACCGCGGTCAACTCTCACATATCAGAGACTCATATGGATGGTTACGCTTACGATCGCATTGTTGATAACAGCGGGGATTTTAAAGACTTAAGCATAGAGATAGCTTCTTTAATTTCTAAATGACATTTAAAGGTTCGCTTCTTCCGTATCAGCCAGAGGCTGTCACTCGAATGCTGGAACGTAAAAAGGTATTGGTTGCCTATGACCTTGGGTTGGGTAAAACAGTAATAACCATAGCAGCCATAGAACAGCTGATGGATGAGCAGAAAATAAATGAACCAGGCCTTATTATTTGCCTATCCAGTTTAAAGTACCAGTGGGCAAACCAGATTGAGAAGTTTACAAATGGATCTTCACGCGCTTTGGTTATTGACGGAACGCCAAAGAAAAGAGCCGAGCAGTATGCCGAAGCAATGGCATGGCGTACTTCAGGAGTTGACTACGTCATTCTTAACTACGAGCAAGTTGTTAATGACTGGGCATCCGTCTCTAAACTCCCAAGATCCTTTGTCGTCTGTGATGAAGCCACAGCAATCAAGTCTTTTAGATCAAAACGATCTAAAGCAGTAAAAAAACTAAACGATGCAGAATACAGATTTGCTTTAACTGGAACACCAATAGAAAACGGTAAGCCTGAAGAACTGTATAGCATTATGCAGTTTGTCGATTCATCCGTGCTTGGTAGGTTTGATATTTTTGACGCAGATTTTATTGTTAGAAACAATTGGGGTGCGGTTCAACACTACAGAAATTTAAAAACTTTGCATGAGAAAATGAAAGAAGCGGCCGTGCGAAAAGCACAGAAAGATCCAGACGTAGCGCCTTTCCTTCCCGATACTATACATAAAGATCCTATAAAAATTGTTTTAGATCGTAAGGCATCAAAGCTTTATTTTAAAATATCAAACGATTTAGTAGATGACCTTGACGAAGCTCAAAACTTGTTTGGCGCCTCTTTTAATGTTATGGCCCACTACGGTTTAGACAAAAAAAATGGTGGTCCAGAAGATGAAATTAGAGGTCGGATTATGTCCAAAATTGGTTGTTTAAAAATGCTTTGTTCTCATCCAGATTTATTAAGAGTTAGCGCCCGCAAGTTTGCTGTCATGAACGGTGAGGGCTCTATGTACGCTAATGAGTTAGTTGAGTCTGGATACCTAGATGGAGTTGATTCTTCACCTAAATTAGATTTCTTAATTCAATATGTAAAAGAATTTTTAGAACAAAGCGACGCTAACAAAGTGGTTATATTTGCTACTTATGTAAATATGTTAGACAAAATAACTGACGCTTTGGGCGCAGACATTTGTAGAAAATACTCAGGTAAGTTAGATGCTAAGGCAAAAGAAGATAATAAAACAGCTTTTAATATTGATCCCAGTATCCGTGTCTTAGTTTCTTCTGATGCCGGAGGTTATGGAGTTGACCTACCAGCGGCTAACTTACTTATTAATTATGATTTACCTTGGAGCAGTGGATCTGCAATTCAAAGAAACGGACGAATAAAAAGAGCCAGTTCTACTTGGCCTTCAATTGTTATCCAAGATCTTATTGTTAATGGGTCTATTGAAGACCGACAATACGAGCTACTTCAACAAAAAAATGCTGTAGCAAACGCAGTAATTGACGGTGAGGGTATAGATAAAGAAGGCGGAATTCCTATGACTGTGGGCAGTCTTAAGCAGTTCTTAGCCTACGCCAGCGTATAAACTATTCTTATGCCTAACGCACCTAAGACCCCTACAAGGACGATTCGCGTCCCTGACGACCTTTGGCTTGCCGTGCAAAAGAAAGCTGCCCGCCAGAAGGTAACCGTAACAAGCGTAATTATCGCCGCGCTAGAGAAATACTTGACAGAGGCGGACCCCTTAGATTAGTTTGGACCTACCTAACAAGGGGGTCAAAATGATTCTAGAAGATCTAAGAACAAGTCTTAGACAGTATCTATCATTAAAGGGTGAAGTAGAACTACTCACCAATCGTGTTAACACATTAAAAGCTCGTTTAACCGAACATGTTGAAGCCAATGGTCAAACTACTGACAAAGGGCATGTAGTCCTATCTGTTGATGACCCAATTAAAGGCGAAGTTACTTTAACAAAACAACGCAAGGTTATTAAAAATCTTGATATTACTGTTGCTGAAAAGCTTCTTGAGGATCGTGGCATTAAAGATCAGTGTATTAAAATGATTCCAACATTAGACGAGTCTGCAATCATGGCCGCTTTTTATGAAAACAAGCTTTCTGAAGCAGACATTGATTCTATGTTCCCAGAGAAAATTATTTATGCTTTTATCGTTAAAGAAGCATGAGTAAAGACTTTATTGAAAATAGTTTTGCTGATCTGGATGATTATTATCCAGGCAGTAAGCGCAAGCGTAAAGCGCCTGTGCAAAAAGATCCGGCAGTAACGGTTGATAAAAACTGGGATGCAAAACCTTACAAAAAGACTTTGCCTAACGGGACTGATATTGAGATGTTTACTATCGGAGCTCTAGCCTCAGCTGTTGGACGACCCGTAATAACAATCCGCACGTGGATTAAGGAAGGGCATATTCCTGCCTCGCCTTATCGGTTGTCTGACACTATTGACAAATATGGGGCTAAACGCCCAGGTCGAAGGATGTGGTCTAGGGCAATGATTGAAACTTTTGTAGAGATGCTGGATAAGGTTGGACTCCTTACGGTAACCCGTATAGAATGGTCCGAACACCGGCAACTCAGCAAAGAGTTAGCCGAGGCGTGGACTAACATCCGCGCAACCGAAACCAAATAGAAAGAATACTAATGGCAATCAATAGAGAAGAAACACCTATCGTTACTGAGAATGATGATTTCTCGGTACAAAATGCTACAGAAATCGCAGGTCGTCCATCAAACGCTATTTCATCAAGTGGATGGGATACCCCAGCCGCTGGTGGTGGAAATTACCCAGTCGATTTCAAATTCATTGACGGTCAATTTCAGATCGTTAAGTTCATTGATCCAAGCGCAACACCATTTGCTTCTTACAAAGAGCACTGGCTTACCCAGAAAACTTCTGGAAAGCGTTCTTATATTTCCCTAGGATCTAATGATCCATTATGCGTAAAGCTTGGAAGCATTCCACGCCACATCCGCGCATTTACTATCGCCAACCTCAGTGCCCAAGGTGGCCCTCAGCGTCAGGTATTAAAGGCAACTCCGCGTTTGTATAAAACTCTTTATGCAGCGCATCACAATCAACAATTCGGCCCGTTAAATAGAAATTACTGGGCTCTTAGTAGAACTGGTGAGATGGCTGCTATTACCTATCAGGTAAACCCAGTCAAAGAGAGAGATCTACAAGAGGACTGGGGCATTGATCTTGCTGCTGTAACTCCTATCGTTAACGAAATGCAACCGTACGATAGTTCTATTTTCAAAGCGCCAACTTGGGATGAACTAGAAGCTATTGCTAACGCTTTGTCCTAAAACATAAGATGTTGAAGGGCTAGTTGTAGGTGACCCCCTAGACTAGCCCTTCAGCCTATTGGGAGACTATTTGTGACTTTTATAATTACGACTAAAGATCAGCTAAATGAAATGACTTTGTATTATCTTCAACAAGATGCTTTTGCATTTGATGTTGAAACAGTAGGCGCTCGAAGAGAGGTACCTGCCGTTAATGAAGTGCTTTGGTTATCGTTTGCAACTTATGGCAGATGTGATGTCATACCACTAGGTCATCCTAACGGTGAGTTTATTGGAGAAACTTATCCGCTTACCGGTCAAGGAGAAAAGCGTGTGCTTGAGGGGTTAACAGCTCGTGACGCAGATTATTCACGCAACAAGAAAAAAGCTGTTAAAGAGTTTGGTAAGGCACCTGCACAACTATATCCAAGTGAAGTGTTCAAAGCCTTACAGCCTTTGTTTTTTAACGACAAAATATTAAAGATTGGTCACAATTTAGGATTTGATCTTAGTTCTGTTGCAAAATATTACAGTGGTGAGGTTCCTTGTAAGCCTTACTTTGATACCTTGATGGCTTCTTTTTTGTACAACAGCAGTCAAAATCGTGGTCGCCTTGGTCTTGATGATTGTTTACAAAGAGAACTTGGTTACAGTATGGAAAAGGGTATTGGGCATAAGGTAGAGGATTACAGTTTTAGTGAGGTTGCTAAGTACTCTTATTTAGATGCCAAGTACACTTTTTTACTTTGGCAAAACCTTGTTCCTAAATTAAAAGAAGCAAACGTTAATGATGTAATGAAGTTAGAGATGGATGTTCTGAGAGTTCTTTGTGAAATGAAGTTGACTGGAGCTTTTATTGATACAGATCAACTACAAGTTTTATACGACAAAATTAGTTTAGAAGTAGAAGAAGTAAAAAAAGAAATTTATAGGATCGGTGGAGTTTTTAATATGAACTCTAATGCCGAAAAACAATACATCTTGTATGGACCAAAAGAGGAGGGTTGTCGAGGGCTAAAGCCAAAACTTTTGACAGGCAAAAATAAAGACAAGAAGGGTGAAACAACTTATAAAGATTATTCGGTATCAGCTGAAGCTTTAGAAGATTTTAGAGAAACCGATGAGTTAGTAAAAGTGTTACTTGAGTATTCAGATTTAAATAAATTACTGAGTACTTATGTTGTTCCTTATCTAGGCGGTGATGTTGTAAAAACCACAAACGGTAAATCAAAGGTTGAATATAAAGATAGTTTATTAGTTAATGGAAAGATTTACGCTGACTTTATTCCTTGGGGTGCTGAAACAGGCAGATTTTCTAGTAAGAATCCAAATTTGCAAAACGTTCCTGCACCTAACACAGATCATGGTCGTGCTATCAGAAACTTATTTTATGCTCCAAAAGGTTACAAGTTAATTGTGGCAGACTATTCACAAATTGAACCTCGTATCATTGCCTCTATGTCAGAGGATCCAATTATGATTAATAATTATCTTCAAGGTGGTGACATTTACACCACCGTAGGTAAAGAAATGGGTGTAGACCGCAAAGCAGGTAAAGTATTAGTTTTATCTATTGCTTACGGGGTTGGCCCAGATAAAATTGCTCGTCAAATTGATTGTTCTGTACAAGAGGCTAAAAACCTTCTTACAACTTTTTCTGATCGATTCCCCTCAATAGGTAATTACAAGTATCTAGTCATTGGAGTAGCTAGGAAGCTTGGGTATGTTACTACTCTTTACAAGAGACGTCGTTACCTACCAGACATTCTTTCAAATAACATAGCTCTACGATCTTCGTCTGAACGGCAGGCTTTTAATACTCGTATTCAAGGATCAGCAGCGGATATTATAAAATTAGCTATGGTTAGGGCTTATGAAAAATTGCCAAAAGAATCAAAGCTTATACTTACCGTTCACGACGAATTAGTTACCCTAGCTCCAGACCATTTGGTTGAAGAAACCAAGGAAGCGATTCGTGATGCTATGGAAAATATAAATGTTTTGAAGGTCCCACTGTTAGCCGACATGGCTGTCGTAAAACGGTGGGGTGAGGCTAAGTGAGATGGTTTCGTAAACTTTTTAGAAAAGATGATGAGTTTGAAACAGTTAGCAAAGATGTTCCTCTAACAACTTTAATGCGGTGGTACATATACGACACTGGCATGGGGCATGAAAATGAGATTGCTGGACTACTTGGTTTAACGCCAGTAAGCGAAGAGGGAAATAAGAAAGAAAGACAAGACAGCGAATTACGCCTTGATAAAGTTTTAGATTTAATGCCTTATCTTGATTTTGTATCAGATGTGGCTGCCGACGCAGTTTCTAGCATGCAATTAAAAGAAATGCAAAAAGCTGGCATACTTTCAGGAAAAGACGAGCTTGAGGAGGATATTTCAACTATGCAGGCTATTTATAAAGCTGTTGCCGTATCAAGCTTGGTAGGTGGGTTTTCTATAGCTTTGCAATTAGGGTTAGTTACCAATAATGCGATAGCATCAGACATAGCGATAAAGAATTTGGGGGATGAGTATGGCTTCTGATTGGTGGTCAAAAAAATTAGGTAGTGCCACACCACAAGTACCTGCTCCGCAAGTTCAATTGGCACAACCGCAGTCGACTTTCCAACAACCCGTTCAATCGCAATACCCACCGTCACAACAAATTCAAATGTCACCCCGTTGCCCTGGGTGCGGTAGTTCTAATTACGGCGGTACCGCAGAGTCAAGAGCTCGTTGTTATGACTGCGGTTACCCAATTCAACAAAGTGGATCCGGTGTTGGTGCTGGAATAGTAAGCGGTAAACAGGCACAAGGTCCCACTCAAGCTGCTAAACAAGTACAATCTGGCGGATTTAATCCACAAACGATCATAGGACACATTTAATGACTACTCTTACCGGAGACTTAGCAAAAGTTTTTGCTGCAATAAATAAAAAAATGGGAGACGACACCATTATTTTAGGTTCAGAGATTACAGAATCAGGCAAACGACTTACAAGTGGATCAATTGCTGTTGATGTTGCACTTGGTGGTGGTTGGCCAGCAAATCAATGGCATGAAGTTATTGGTGAGGCAAGCAACGGAAAAACTGCTATAGCTTTGAAAACTATTGCAGCCAATCAAGAGAAAGATCCTGAGTTTACTACGGTGTGGGTAGCGGCAGAAGAATGGGTGCCTGAGTATGCTCAGATGTGCGGGGTTGATCCTTCACGGGTTTATGTAGTGTCTACTAATATTATGGAAGAAGCGTATGAAGCAGTCATTCAAATTGCTCAGTCAAAATCAGTTGACTGTATTGTCATTGATAGTCTTCCGGCTCTCGTACCTACAACGGAGAACGCGGCGGAAATGGAGACAGCTACGGTGGGACGTGGGGCGTTACTTACTAATAAATTCTTTCGTAAGGTCGGTAAAGCCAGCAAAAGAAGTCTTACAAAACAAGAAAGACCATTTATTGGTTTAATGATTAACCAATGGCGATCAAAGATTGGAGTAATGTATGGGGACCCACGAACAACACCAGGTGGATTGGGAAAAGATTATGCTTTCTTCACCCGTATCGAGGTACGAAGAGATGATTGGATTGAATCTGGAACTGGGCAGGAAAAGCGCCGAGTAGGGCAGACTATCAAGGTAAGAGTGCTTAAAAATAAGTCTGCTCCTCCCTCCCAAGTAGCTTTGGTTGACTTTTACTTTTCTGAGGGGGGAGAATTACCAGCTGGATCTTTTGATTTTGCTAAAGAGATTTTGTCCATAGGAATGCTTAATAAGGTTATCAAACGAGCTGGCGCTTACTACAGGTATGCGGATCGTCAATGGCAGGGTTCTGATGCTATGCTTAGCTCCATACGCGAGGAGATAGATCTGCGTGAGACCTTAGAACGGGATGTGCTGGACTCGATTAAAGCCGGGTCAAAGCATGTAAATGAAGAGTAAAGGTCAGCGCGAATCAAAGAAGCACGAGGTACGACTATCAAAAAAGATAGGTGGCCAGCGCAATGCTGGAAGCGGATCTTTTTGGAGTCGTAAAGGCGATGTCAGATCTAAGGACTTGTTAATAGAACACAAGTGGACTGGCAAAGCTTCTTTTACCGTTAAGGCAACGGTTTTAGAAAAGATTGTTAAAGAAGCAATTCTTGACAATCGGACTCCAATCCTCGGCTTCAGTCTCAACAATGAGAATTATGTAATGTTAACTGAAGATGATTTTCTGGAACTGCGCCAGACTCTTCAGGAGCACATTTGTACGAAGACACAGGAAGCGTAGAATCTTGGCGCTATAAAGCTAAATGTCGTGGCATGGATACTGAACTTTGGTATCCACCAAGAGATAAAACAAAATATCGCAAAATAGCAGAAGTATCAAAGGCTGTGTGTTTTGGGCGAGACGGGTTGCCCGAGTGCCCCGTGCGTCAACAGTGCCTATTGTATGCGGAGAAAATGGAAGAGCAACACGGTATCTGGGGCGGTATGAGCCATCGTGAGCGTAATGCCCTTAAACGCAAAGCTAAAAAACTAGGCAAGTCGCTAGAAGAATATGTCAGTCAATCATGATAGATTTACGCCATGACACAATACAAATCAACCGGATCTTTAAAAGATTTTATAGATGCTGGCAAAATAAAAACTAGAGTCTTGGGATCTGTTGAGCGCCATGTTCTTTCAAAGCCTATGGACACCTCTAGGCGAACAAATGTTCTACACCCCTCAGACATGGTTGATGATGCGTGGTGTCATAGAGCTTCTTATTATCACATTCTTGGACACACACCAGTAAAAAGAAACTACAGTTTTAAACTTCTTTCTGTATTTGAAGAAGGTCATTCAATCCATGCTAAATGGCAAAACTGGTTCAAAGAAATGGAAACTCTTTGGGGTAAGTGGAAATGCCATGAATGCAATCAAATTTTTTGGGGACGGCCTAAAGATCACGATCCAAAAGTTCCATTACACGGTTACGAATATTTAGAAGTCACTTTAAATTATCCAAAATTAAATATAGTTGGGCATTCAGACGGCCTCCTTTTGGACATGGGTGATCCATTAATGCTTGAGATTAAATCCATTGGCGCTGGTACCTTGCGGTGGGAGGCAGGAGAACTATTTGCAGAGAACAATGGCGATTTTGACAAAACGTGGAAAGCAATTACTAATCCTTTTATGAAACATGTAAATCAGGTTCAGATATATATGAAACTTGCTGAACTATTAGATTTAGAATACAAACCGCAAGAAGCCGTATTGATTTACGAATCTAAGTCAAACCAAGAAGTTAAAGAATTTGTAGTTCCTAAAAGCGATTTTGGTATTAGTCGTTTGTTTGAAGCTGCTCAAATGATTGCTGATGCTGTTTCTAACAAAACTTCACCTGCATGTAATATTGGCACTACTGGGTGTAAGAGATGTGAGGGTTATAAAGATGAGTCCAATTGAGCTTAGAGTTGCCGAGGCAAGTAACAAGACTATTGCTGTTTTAAAAGCACAAGGACTTTTAGTAAACAAGCAGTATGCGTACGACGCTCCAGCTCTACCATCAGACATTACAAGTATGTCAGATGAACAGGTAATGGAATTGTATGCCAAATATGTTGCTTATTTAGAATTTATTAGTCTTCAATTATGGTGTGCTGAAGTTGATAAATCTGAAGCAGAAAAAACTATGAATTTAAAAAAAGCTACAAAAAAATTAGAATTAAAAAATTCTGGTAAAGCAGTAGCTATGATTGACGCTGAGATAGAAGTAGATTTAGATTACAGAGAGAAATTTAATACTTTTCAAGAGCTATCTAATTACCACGGTTTAATACATATTATTTCAGATCGCTTGTCTAAAGACATTTCTTTTATAAATCGCGAGATTACTCGTCGCGTAAATATAAATAAATCAACAGGTCGTAACACATGGCTAACGCCTTAAAAACCTTTGAAAAAGGAGATATAAAAACCGACCCAGTGTATGTTGGTATTGATCAATCCTACAGTGGTTTTGCCATAACTTTGTTAAATAACACGGGACATTTAACAACTGTGTACAAATCTCCATTACGTGGCATAGATAGGTTAGTTGATATAAAACAGCATATGTTTAATGTTTTGCAATTTAAATCCATTAATGATGTAGCAATAGAAGGGTATGCGTTTGGTAGTCAAATGGCTAACATGTTGGGTGAACTTGGCGGTCTTGTAAAGCTCAGTTTGCATGAATTAGGTCCGTATTACCCGTTAATTGTTCCTCCTACAAGTTTAAAAAAGTATGTAACCGGCAAGGGTCAAGGCGTATCAAAAAGTCAGATTCTTTTGCACGTGTATAAAAAATGGGGGGTGGAGCTAAACGACGACAACGCGGCAGACTCCTATGCTATGGCTCACCTAGTGTCAGGTAGACACTCATTAGCCTATGAAAAAGAAATTTACGCTAAACTTCAGGATCCTAAATTTAGGGAAAAATAAGGTGGAAAGTGAGTATTGCCGTCATGTTTATGAAGAAGTTGACTCAGATCCGTGCCCTTTTTGCGGGAAGCCTTCACATAAAACGGATTGGCCCAAACAACACCAGCTTCATAGAGACTGGATCGCAAGCGGTAAAGCTACTTCACAAGGATGGTGGTCAATCTAATGGCGTTAGATCTTAGGGATAAAGACAACCCACTATGGATATGTTCCTGTGGCTCAATGCTATGGGATGTAAAGGTTATGTTTGATGAGGATGGGGCTATATCCCTTTATATGCTTGATATGGAGTGCTCCCTGTGCGGTAATTTAGCAACTGCTCCAACACCTTTAGACACAAAGAGTTAGTAAATTACCTCATACTTTACGGACGGGGAATCCACTATTCGTAAACCGAGGTAATAATGACATCAGAACAACCCGAAAATATCCTGCGCGTATCCGCCGGATCTAACCCCCAATCAGTCGCTTCAGCTGTTGCTCACGCAATCTATGAAAACCGCCAATGCAAGATCCGTGCGGTAGGCGCTGGGGCCGTAAATCAAGCCGTAAAGGCCATTGCAATTGCACGTGGCTATACAGCCCCAAGAGGTCTAGATTTGAGCTGTATTCCTGGTTTTGCCAGCATTGAAAGCCATGACGGTCAAATTTCAGCTATTGTATTCCTTGTGACGGCTAATTAGGGCTGTATTTGTAGGCGTTATGCCGTACATTTATTAAAACCCTTAGGCCAAGGAGTATTATGAACAAAGATTCAAGTAAGAACAAAGCGCCAATCGCGCCCGTTAGTGCGGGTATCGAAAACGCTTCAGGTTTAAAGTTTAAGACGCCTTCTGCGTCTCCAAAAGCTGGCACCCTTATAAAGAAAAAGGGCGCACAAGCTGCCGATCCATATAAGCAAGCAAAGCCTTCACGTAAGTTTGTTACAAGTGCTGGAGCAACTAGTTATGGTGCTCGTTATGGTGTTGGAGTAAAAATGTATGCTACTGTTGCACCAGAAGCAGGTGCTACTCAATCAAATGGTCGCATTTTTACCTCAGCAGTAAAACGTCAAGCTCCAAACTTTCAAGCTGGATCATCTGATTTAAATTAATTTATCGACAAATTAGCCCCGCTTTTTAGCGGGGTTTTTTTGTTTCATTTGTGTGGTAATCTTTCCTTGTCAAACTCTGACAGAGGAGAGCGGATGCCGACAAAAGAGAACACACAAGTGCTTAATATTTTGCAAAAGCATTTAGATGCAGCAAAAGAAGGTTGTGTTGTTGGTAAATGGGTTGATACTTTAGCAGAAGAAGAAAAAAAAGCATTTGCTTTAATTAAAGAAAAGAATGATTTAGTAAGTTTAACCGCTATGTATCACGATTTATTTAATGAGGACGATCTACCTTTTGGACTAACTTCATTCCGCACCCACTTTAGAGGAACATGCCCATGTCAAAAGATATCTTAAGTATTATTTCAGCTTCTTTAAACGGCGCTGGATCAGATGTTAAAAATGCAAACACCCCACAAGATTGGAAAGCCCGCCTAGAGCTCGACGAGCAAGGCGGATTTTTTATATCAACACCTAGGACAGCTGGAGACTTGCCAGACGCTGTTGATTTATTTAAAGATTTTGATTTAGATCCTAATGTATGGCAAGTAGTCAGTGTTAGAAAAAGCCGTTGGCAAAAGTATGATGGTGAGTGGTTAGAAGCTGCGCGAGTCTCAGTAAAACCAGCGCTTCAAGATGGATTTGTTTACACAGGTGAAGATTACGATAAGTTAGTTGAAGAGATAATTAAGTGGAAACCCGGCAAACAGGAGACGCATACAGGTCCTTTATATGCCGTTTATGCAATTGGAGACACACAATATGGCAAAGACGCAAATGGCGGAACAGAAGCTACAGTTAAAAGAGTTTTAAAGGCAATAGATGAGTCGGTAATTCGTCATAAAGAACTTCTAAAATTAGGTCGAAAAATAGGCACTGTAGTCTTGCCTCAACTTGGTGATTGCATAGAAGGTTCAACATCACAAGGCGGAAAAGTATTAGGACGAAGCGATTTAGGCATAACCCAGCAAGTTCGCATTGGTCGTCGTGTCCTTATGCAGTGGATTAAGGCATTTGCCCCACTTTGTGAAAGGTTAATTATTCCAGTAGTGCCGGGTAACCATGATGAGACTCATCGTTTTGTTATGACTGATCCCATTGACTCATGGCAAATTGAGGTTGCATCAGCTGTGCAGGATGCGTGTCAAGAAAATCCAGCACTTGCTAATGTTGAATTTAGATACCCAGCTTCCGATCACGCTACATTAGCAATTGATTTGGGCGGAACCATTTTAGGGTTAGCTCATGGACATCAAGCAAAAGATATGGGTAAGTGGTGGTACGGTCAAGCAACAGGAAAGACGCCCGTGGGATCCGCAGATGTTTTAATTACTGGACATTTTCATCATTTTCATGCGGCGCAGGTTGGCCCAAGATTATGGATTCAATTACCAGCTATGGACGGAGGAAGCGCTTGGTTTAGAGACCGTAAAGGTTTAGAGTCTCCAACGGGTGTTGTAGGGTTAGTAATTGGAGAAGGCTATGATCCTCGTAGAGATTTAGCGGTACTGGCAGGAGAAAACCGCTTACCATAGTTGTATGCCTGGTAGCCATCAAAATACACAAAACCTCGGTGCTGGAGGTATGTATGGAACATATACCAATTATGGTGGCGGCGGTGTACCAGTTGCTCGTTCTGAGCTCGACTTTTTACGTATGGGTGTGGGTCGAGCACCGCAAGCAGAATATCCAGATGGCTACCTAGGTACAATTCGTACGAGACGAGATGATCGTGGTCGTCCAAATAGCACATCAGAAACAGTATTAAACAGCCTTAAAGTACGAGTTGGCCAACGTTCTTACGAGCGCGGTGTTCATAAAGGTGAACGCATTGATCAATCTGAATATTATTACCCAGCTGGTTTAGACAATATGCGTGGTATTAATAGGCAGATGAAAGCTACAAAAATGGGAAATGTTTACATGAGTTCACGTTATGTAGAAGACGCAAGTGTCGCACCAGCTCCGCATTTACCAAATGACGGTAAAGCAAACATTCGTAGCACTGCGCCACAGGCGTTAGATAAGCACCGTATAGATCAAATGGCTCGTATGCGACCAGGTTGGAGATAACTGTGCCAGACAAAGGAAGACAGTGGATAAGTAGTGCTGATGGTATGCCAGAACCAATGCCACCAATGCGTAAGAATCCTAAACCAAAACCTACTCCAAAACCTACTCCAACATCTACTCCAAAACCTAAAACTTATACAGGTGGCGGTATCGGCAATGCTTACACTACTTCTATAGGTGTTGGCGGAATGTCGTTCGACCATAAGATGACCTAACTATGGCACAAGATAGAGCAAATGATCCACGACGTAAGTATGTGCCACCAAAAGAAGGAGATTGGTACACTACCCACAGTTCTGGAATATCTGGTCGTATTGAAGAAATAGTTCCAAATAAAACAGGTACAAGTAGAATTAGATTAAAACTTAACGACGGCACGGATCGCTGGACTACACATATTCCAAAGGATGGTGATTGATGGCAGGGTTATACGCAGATGGCGTTTACGCTCGCCGCGCTTGGTCAGCTCCAAATGCAGAGAATCCCCTTCCTCCACAAGAATACATTGGCCCATTTCAATCTAATCAAGAGCGATTACTAAGCCAGTCTTTAGTCGCATTGACTATGAGTGGATCAGAGCTTCAAAAGCATGTGCGACCACCATTACCCCAAATACAGCTTTTTCCTGATAGATTTGGGTATACAGAAAGCGAACTTGGAATAGAAGATATCATTGAGCTACCACGCAGGGCTCAACAGAGAGTAGAATCAGACTTTAGCCAGAGCCCAAACACCCCACAAAGCTCAAGCAGAAACACATTAGGAGGGTCAGTTTAACAATGACTAATGATCCCGGTCTATTTACAGACAGCACTGGAGAAGGTATAGCCGGAGCTACCGATGTTAGCTTAGAGACCCAGCAAGAACTAAAAGACACTGTTTATAACGGTTCCAAAGGCTGTCAAGCATGCGGAATTCTAATGAACCCCGTACAATCATTGTTAAGCGAAGACATTTGCCCATCTTGCAAGCGTCGTAAGCTAAGCAAACTAGTGAAAGGCCGAATGGCATGACAGTAAATATTTCACGTTCACAGAACGCAGAGTTAAACGAGGGCGGAACTGACGGCAAGTACCGTAAGCGTCGTCCCAATACTACTTTGGCTGCGGGTATGGGAGATCAGCTCGTTGTCAAGAACCGCGCTGGTTTGCACCCATATATGAACTATGGATTTATTAATTCAGAAGAGCCAGCAAAAGTAAATCCAGCAGGTAACTAATGCCTAAAGATAGAGCTAACGACCCAAAACGTCGTTTTGTTTATGGGGATATGACCCAAGATGATGTCAATGATTTTGAAAAAAAGATCAATCCCGGTTTATCAAAAGGTCATCCAGATTGGGAATCTCTTGAAGAATACGCGGAGCGTAAGCGTCCAGCGCCTGGTGCAGAATAATGGCAAAGGATCGTTCTAAAGATCCACGCAGAACTTTTGAGAATCCAATTAGCCATGTAAAGGTGGTTGATCCGGACGAGCAAAGCTATGTAGGCAACCGCCGTCGTATGGCAAAAAACAAAAAGTCTAAGCTAGACGCTGCGGGTTGGACAGATGATGAAAGAGCGTGGCTTTCCCGCATGGAGGTCGCAGAACGCGCTGAAACCGCGGGAAGTGGCAAGGAAGGTGGCTGGTGGAGGATTAGCTCCGCCCCTGACAAGCCTTCCAAACTTTACCCGTAAGCCAATAAATCTATGCTAGGCTTCCGACATGTCAGATACGGAAGTCAGTTACCTTCTTCTCCTCGTTTGCTACCAATGCAAAAGCATCGAAGAGATCCCATATGTAAACAACGGAAAGTACCTCGGAGACGGGAAGTACGATCAAAGCAACAACCCATTCTTACCGATGGTTGTGGAACCGCATGAGAAGCAGGGACACGTTGGTCGCCTTTTAGATATTCCAGCAGTGGCTTGGTTAGGTCATGCTGACATTAAAAAAGCAACTATTGAAAAAATCAAAGATCAACTGCTTGCTGGCGGATCTTCTGGTTTAGATGTATTTGGTGATTTTTATAACGTCAAAGACACCTATTCAGCTGATGCCATGACTTGTTATGGGCTTCATAACAGGCCTAAAGGCCAATGTCCAGATTATAAATCTGATAAAAAAATACTAGAACCTGATACTAAAGAAGAAAGAAAAGAAGCAGGTTTGGGTAAGTCTAAAACAAAGATTTACCTCTGTGACTTCTGTCCAGTTAAAATGTACAATCAAAAGAAAGCTTTTACAGAAAAAGGACTATACAAATGATCGAAAAAACCCCATTATTAAAAGCCAAAACTGGTTTTATTGTTATTAAAGGCGAAGATGACGGGTATCGAATTATCCCAAATTTGACTACTGAACTCGATCTGTCGGAGGCACAGCCAATTTCATTGTTTGAGCTGAAGTCTGCATGCCGAGAGCTAGTGGCCGTTCTTGAACGTAACGACATTGTTGCCTCAATTAGGGCCCTTTTTACCCCTCCAACCCCTCCAACCGATGATAATTCAGAAAGCCAAGCTTCGTAAGGCATCTGTATACTGTAATTACATAGCGAAGGGCGGTCACCCATGGCATTTGTTGAAATGACATGTAATTGTGGTGCAAGTTTCCAAGCAGATCTTCCAGAAAGTGACAATTTGGTTTTGGTCTGGGCTCACGCGTTTGTGGGACAACATACAGAGTGCGGATTTATGTCTTCAATGAGAACAGATGTTCAAGATAAATTGACTCGTTACGACATTACCTACCTAGATAAAAAGGAAAAAGAACTATAATAAATAGATGAACTACTACGACGCATTGATATCGCAAGCGAAACCAGTGTCAGTAGAGCCATCTGAAAGTTCTTATTTCAGCGTACCAGCTACTGGGTTAGATCCTAGACTTTTTAGAAATGGCAAGCTGGTGCCAGCAGTTAGATCCTCCATTTTAAGGATTCTTTTTGATTTTTTAAAAACAAATTATTATAACCCTGAGGCTTATGTTCACGTTTGGCTTGCCGGATCTGGGGTGTCCTATCAATGGACGGCGGCAAGAACTCCAGCCGATTTAGACTGTTTGTTAGGTGTTAATTACCTACTGTTTAGGCAAGCTAATCCTAAATATAAAGCGTTGAGTGATAAAGAAGTTGCGGCCATGTTCAACCAAGATTTTAGAGAGTTAAATCAAAACAATCAAAATTTCCTTGAGGCCTTTGAGCTGACTTTTTATGTAAATGTTCAGTCAGACATACGAAGCATAAAACCATATGCCGCCTATTCCCTCATTAATGACGACTGGACGGTACAACCAGAATTAAAAAAACCGCTAATTAATCAAAACTGGGATCGTAAAGTGGCACAGGATACTTCCATGGCTTCAGAAATTATTGATCGATACACCAAAGCTTTAAACGAGATCCACATGGCTCAAAATGATGTGGCACGTCGCAATGCTGAAGCCGCGTTAAAATTAGCTGTGGATCAAGGGGCATACCTGTATGAGGATATTCATCAAGGTAGAAAATATGCTTTTAGCCCATCCGGCGGTGGCTATGCCGACATAAACAATTATCGTTGGCAAGCAGGTAAATCTGCCGGAATAATTCAAGCGTTAAGAAAATTAAAAGACATAGCGTCGCAAAGTAAAAAAGAATTTGAGACTCAAACTTACGGCATGGAATTGCCTGACGCTAACACCTTGATCCGTAGGGCCATAGGTGGTCGCTGATGTGTTATCAATGCGGAAAATGCAGTGTACAACATGAGTGGAGTGTTGACGACGCCATAGACGCTGTTGAGGCAATAGACCTTCACCACAAGTGATAGTGTACGGCCATGGCCGTACTTATATTTTTAGATGGTGTCCTACGAAATAGAAAAAACGCACCCATTTCAAATGGAATGCTTTTATATAGGTCATTAAACGAAACTAATAGAGTTTTAATTTTATGTAAAGATAAAGAAAAAGACAATAACTGGCTTAAACAAAATAAAATATTTAAACTAGATGACTTGGTAGATCAGAACCTAACCTATTTAGGAGATAACCCTGAGTATCGGCAGGTTGAATATGTACGAGGTTTGGGTCCAGTAGATTATGTAATTACAGAAAACCCAGAGTTAGCAGCGTTGTTACTACAACAGGGTATAACTGCCCTTGTGTTTTTGAATCCTTTGTATGTAGATGATCGTTACCGTCCCGATAGTATTACAAAGAAGTCATGGGATAAGGTAGTTCAAGAATTAGATAAACAGGAAGAGACGTTATTAGAGGATCCACGCGTCAATGATTAAAGAAGCTATCGTGCTATGAAAATTGTTTATATGGGTGCCGAGGTGCCCAGCAACCGCGTGTTGCTTGAGACCACTACAGCTAATCATGTTGGCTTTAGTTATTGGCGAGCCATGAAACGAGGATTGCCCAAGAAAAGTGATTTTTTGTTGGAGAACTATTTTTCTAAAGACACCTACATTTATGTACACCCAGGCATACCCAAGGGAACCAAATTGGATCGTCTTGAATTAGAGCTGTTTGCGGCTAAGTACGAGGATTTCATAGCAACCAACATAGATCGATTAACCTACTTCACAGAAATTAGCGCTGATTTTGCTTCTAGGGAGTTTGTAGACCAGCAAAGGCGCACCGCTTGGTCAGAGGTACCTCCGGGTAAGTTCTTGCCTGTATGGGGCTCTGACACGGGATTACGGGGGCTCAAAGTTCTAGCTGATACTTATCTTGATATAGCAATATCTGGAGAAGCTATTGAGCACGATAGCCAATTAGCCAGCGCAACCAGATTACACGCTACTAAGGATGGATCTAGGTTTCATGCGTTGGGGTGCGCTAAACCAGACAACTTACGTCAAGTAAGGGTTGAGACCGCAAGTACATTATCGTGGCTTTCACCTATGATGCACGGAGAAACAATCATCTGGGATGGCACTAGGCTGGTAAGATATCCAAAGAAGATGAAAGAGCAAGCTCGCGCTCGCTATCGTCATATCTACGATAAAGCTGGACTTGACGCTGATAAAATATTTGAAGATGATCCCCAAGAAGTATGTCGTTTGGCTGTTTGGTCATACGAACAATTTGAAATGAAGGTAAATCGCATGACTCACGAAGATGAAGAAGAGTTCTTATATGATAAGAGTGAGGGGAGTGAAGTGGGGGAAAGTGGGGAAAAAGGGGTCTCCGTACCTGATAACAGGGGGGTACAAATGCGGAAACTTGAGCCACGAAATCCAGATGAAATTGCCAACTTACCGGTGTTTGGATACAAGACAACCACCGAGGTTGATGAAGATGGAGTGATCCAAGAGCGGGTATCTATTGAGACCCAAGGGGCATCACTTCGTCAATGTGATACTTGTTTTATTGCCAGCAACTGTCCCGCTTTTAAGCCTCAATCTGTGTGCGCATTTAAGCTTCCTATTGAAGTTAAAACCAAAGAACAGCTCAAAGCATTGTTGAACGCAATCATTGAAATGCAGGGTCAAAGGGTTGCTTTTATGCGATTTGCTGAAGAAATGAACGGTGGATATGCTGATCCTAATCTTTCCCAAGAGATTGACCGACTCTATAAATTGGTCGCCCAGATGCAAGAAATGGGTAGTTCAAAAGAATTCATTCGCATGACCGTGGAGCGTCAAGGATCGGCTGGAGTGCTGTCTTCTATATTTGGAGACAAGGCTCAAGCCCTCCGAGAACTGCCTAACGGTGGGCTAAATGAAGTAGAAACTACCGAGATAATTCGTAAATCTATAGAGGAGTAACCTTCCACTGTTATATGATAACAACTCGTAGCAGATCATGGAACGGTATATATCTCGAACTAAAGCTTTAAACCTATTACGATGTAACTTCAGAAGAGAGGACTTTGTTCATGGCATTATCGTTCCGTTTAACAGAAGAGTTTTTAACGGGGTATAAATCCAAAAAAGTGCCATGGGGGTATCAAGATGCCGCAGGCAATTCCGTTGGAGAGATCACCTTTCTTCGTACTTATTCTCGTTTAAAAGGGGACGGAACCAAAGAGTCATGGATTGATGTTTGTCAACGGGTTATTGAGGGTATGTACTCCATTCAAAAGGATCATTGCAAAAGCCAGCGTTTACCGTGGAATGATGCCAAAGCCCAGTCCTCAGCTAAAGAAGCTTTCGATAGGTTGTTTAATTTAAAGTGGACCCCACCGGGGCGCGGACTATGGGTGATGGGTACCCCACTAGTTAACGAGTACAAAAACTCCGCAGCGTTGCAAAATTGCGCTTTCGCTTCAACTAGCTCTATGACCAAGAATGATCCATCCAAGCCGTTTGCCTTCCTCATGGAAGCTTCCATGTTAGGTGTGGGGGTCGGATTTGATGATAAAGGAGCAGATAAGGAATTTGTAATTTATGAACCACAACCAGACACCGATCCAATCGTTATCCCAGACACCAGAGAAGGATGGGTTGAGTCCGTTAGCCTCATCCTCAATTCTTACTTACGACCGGATCAGAAAGCTCCATTATTTGATTACAAAGAGATCCGTCCAGCGGGAACTCCAATCAAAACATTCGGCGGTACAGCCGCGGGACACGAACCATTAGAAAAGCTTCACAACTATATCCGTAAGATATTTAAAGGGAGATCCGGTGAAAAGCTTACTCGTAAAGATATTGCAGATATCGGCAACCTTATTGGAGTGTGCGTTGTATCTGGCAATGTCCGCCGTAGTGCTGAGCTTCTTATGGGTCGTCTTGATGATAAAGACTTCTTAAACTTAAAGAATCCTGCCGTATATCCAGAGCGTAATTCTTATGATCCAAAGGCGCCCGGTTGGGCATGGATGTCTAACAACAGCGTCGAGGTTTGTGTAGGAGACGACTTCAACAGCATCATTGACGGTATAGCATTGAACGGCGAGCCTGGTGTAATTTGGATGGACGTGACCCGTAAATATGGTCGACTTAAAGATGCACCTAATAATAAAGATTGGCGAGCGGCTGGGTATAACCCATGCGCTGAACAGTCATTGGAAAGCTTTGAGTGCTGTACCTTGGTAGAGACTTACCTCAACCGTCATGACTCATTAGAAGATTACAAGCGCACCTTGAAGTTTGCGTATTTGTATGCCAAGACTGTAACCCTACTTCCTACCCATTGGGAAGACACCAACGCAATTATGCAACGCAACCGTCGCATTGGAACTTCTATGTCTGGTGTAGCTAACTTTGCTGATCGTGTCGGTTGGTCCGTACTTCGCGATTGGATGGATGAAGGGTACGGAGTGATCCAGCAATACGACAAGGGTTATTCGGAGTGGCTAGGTATTCGTGAGTCAATTAAAACTACAACAATAAAGCCATCAGGAACCGTTTCAATACTTGCAGGAGAGTCACCAGGAGTTCATTGGACACCGGGCGGCGAGTATTTCCTACGAGCTATTAGATTCAGTAATGAAGATCCTATGCTCCCTTTATTTAAAATGGCTAACTACAGAATAGAGCCAGCGGCAGAGTCGGCTAAAACCACCTCTGTTGTATTCTTTCCAATTAAATCTGATGCTAAAAGATCAGAAAAGGATGTATCAATTTATGAAAAGGTTTCACTTGCCGCCACAGCTCAAAACCACTGGTCTGATAATTCAGTTTCAGTTACGGTGAGTTTTGATGCAGACAAAGAGAGATCTGCGGTTGGAACGGTGCTCCATATGTTTGATGGTCGCCTCAAGACTATCTCTTTCTTACCTATGGGCAACGCGGTATATCCCCAGATGCCCTACACACAGATTACAGCTGAAGACTTTGAAGATTACACAATGAAGTTATTCCCTATTGACTTCTCTGGAGTATATGCCGGTATGGCTGCCGACGCTATTGGTGAAGCTTATTGCACGACCGATGCGTGTGAGATCAAGTTAATAAAAGATAATCAGTAAAAAATAAGAGCCTCACGAAGGAGGATCGTGAGGCTCTTTAATCTTAGGAGAAAGTTCCCAAGACTCTTCTATTACAGCGCAGGTACAACTAGGGCTGATAGGGGCCCATCTTGATTGTCCTTGGCGGAAAGGTTTCGCTTTAACGCTTCATAGGTTTCAATAAACTCTAATTCTGAAAGATCATTAGGAACGACTATTGTTTTAATCGTCGTCTTCGTAATCACTGTCGTCATCTTGATCGTCATCGTCTTCATAGATCTCCTCACTTGGAATGCTTGGCAGAATTTTTGGATCCCACGGATTAGTGCTCACTCATCAACCTTAAACCGTACGCTACCGTAAAAATACATTGGCTTTTCTTTCTCATTGAAGTTACTTCCTAAAAAGGACATACTCTTCCTTGATGTTGTAGCTGACAATACTTGCTTTACCCATCGCTTTGCTGCCGAAGGGTTGGTCCAAGCTGAAAACTCATGAATCAATATAGATCCATCAGCATCGTTAATTACTTTGTACTCTGCGAGCCATGCTCGACCTTTATCTTCGTACTTACGGAGCTCGGCGCGAGCTTCTCTTGATACTTTAGGCATTGATTTCCTCTACTTTATATTCCATAAGGAGACACTGAAAGTCGTCCTTTATCCATTGATGAATCATATCCTTTGCGTCGTCTATCCCAAAATTTGTATTGGGATAATCATTTTTAAAGTCGCGCACAACGTCTTCAACGTCATACTCAACTACGCATGTAGCTTTGATCTTTAAGCACATTCTTTCCTCTCTTTGATCAGGTGGGCTATTACTAGCCCACCTTCTCTCTCTCTTTTCCGTATGATTTAAATAATTGACTCTACGGTCCAGTACCAGCTTGCGCTTGAGTACCTAGTATTGTTGAACGGGGTCCATAATTCGTGCGAACCGGATCTCTCTATTTTTAATTCAGAGACATGGATTACACCATCTGTAACTGTAAGAATAGCGCTTAGCACTCTTCCAGTTATAACTGTTTCGCGAGCTTCCACGTTACGAATAGTAACGATCTTATCTACGAAGCCTTCAGCACTGGTATATAACTCAGTGCCGATGGTAGTTTTTTCGTTTGTTTCCATTAGGGCATCACCTCCTCTCATACATATACTCTAACTTATTACTCATGAGTAACCTTCCCGCTACCGGCGAGTAACTTAATCTTTCATACACATGTCGCAGGGACGGACTTCATATTCACCTTCAATGGCCCAGCTTTGAATGCCAGTGCCATAGCAAGCTTCGCAGTTATTTATCTTCTTGGGTGGATCGATATCTATGCTCATTATTAGTTTCTTAGCTCAGGATCCCAACACTCTGGGCATTCTTTAACCAAAGTAATAGTATCTACTTCAGCTAACGTCTCAGTATCCACCTCAATGGTGGAAGTAATGAACTTGCCTTGAATAGAATGTTTAATCCCGCACTGTCGGCAGATCAGTAATACTTTTGAACTCTTTGAGTCCATATCAGGCTCTCCTTTCCATGATCTATTTGGCTTCATGCCGATACTCCCTTCTTACCCACCATTACTTTCGCGTTGGCAACGGCATCAACGTAATCAAAGAATCCACCGCACGAATCGGCGTATATCCACTCTTCACACTCTCCACATGAGCACTTGGCTATCTTCTCTTCAACTACATACTTATAAATTGATCCGCGCAAGTACTGGTCGTAGTAATCCACCTCTTGACGAAGTAGGCGCTCGGCGCTTTCGAGAGTAAATCCCTCTCTTTGAATGTCCTTCATTGAGCAATATATGAATCCTACTTGCCCGCCGTCCCATCTATCATGAGAGTTCCCCACATACATAGAGATACCGCTATGATCATAAAGTCCAAGCGGAAGGATAAGTACACCGCCATTAGCTTCAATAGCATTGCGGACCTCATCCCATGAGTCATAGTCATCCTTCTTAAAGTCAGTGCTATCACCGAGTTTGTACTTATTGTGGAAGCACACCATAGTGCCGAAGTTATCCCATTCACGGGGGCTCATTGGCTCATCATCAGACTCTACCCATGAGCGGGTAGCGCCATTGTCGCTGAAGTAATACTCCTTGGTATCTTTCATGATGATACCTCCACACCATTATGGATGGCGCGGGTATAGATACCGAATACCTTATAGTGCTTAATGAAGCGCTTTAATGCGGGAAGTGTTAATTCAGCATTGATCAATACCTCATTGGTATCTAGATCAATCAGCTGGGCCGAAGCCTTCTTCTTACTATTGAGCTTAGGTAGCTCTATCTCTGTAATCATTGCCTTACCTTTCTATAGAATAGCTAAATCGCGGGAATCTCCCTTTATACCTATCATTGGATATAGATATAGCTACTGGGACACACTAGCATCGGCCATAGCCTTACTGTCAATACCCTGCCATGACACGCCGATCTCTCTCTATCTCTCTTCTCTCTCTTTGGATCAGACTCTCTCTTATCAGATAACTGCCGCGCTGACCCTACTCAAAACCTGGCCTTACACGTCGCGCTCCCGGCTGACTCCCGGCAGTAGCCTAAATCTATAAATCTATTTGTCGACAATTGATTACCATCGGGCCGGATCAGCTCGATCTCTCTTCGGATCGGCCGGATCTCTCTTCGGAGCTTAAATAGATAGATATATTCCCTAGATTGAAGGGGTGGGTGGGCCTTCAACACAAACAAAAGGTCCGGGCTGCGCCGGACCGTTTGTCGGAATGTGAGCTGGATAGGATCAGCTCACAAATTTGCCACCTCTGACCAGTGGTTAACGAGCTGGTGGATCATTGCCAGGCATTCACCGTCTGTATAAAGCTCTCCAGGGCATTCATATATCTGGTTGATCGCGCCTAAAACCTGGCCATCGTACCCGTCCGGGTAACCTTGACCTGGATCTACAGCTAATAGCTCCTTCATAAGCTCATCAATATCTTCTAGGCTTACATTCATACCTTCTCCTCAGCTTT
>SXGQ01508122.1_pt1 | contig 28555 bp, 57 predicted proteins | sample 3178371 | NCBI WGS metagenome assembly SXGQ01 (sample SAMN11356859, study PRJNA531348) | freshwater metagenome | isolation source: freshwater sample F1-20 | place: China: Fuxian Lake, Yuxi | collected 2017-12-25 | reverse complement strand
CCCGATAGACTGAACTCAATGCCAAAAGGCAGCCAAAACACACACAGAAAGATTACACCGATGGAAGAAATGGATACCCCAAAAGAGATTACGCAAAAGCAATGGAATTTCTTACTAGCCATCACCGCTAGTCAAGTCATTTCTTACGCCAGCGTAATAGTCACCCGCTTAGACGATTATGAAATTGAGCTGGATACGCAAGAAGAAGTCGAACTAGCAGAAAACGGCAAAATCGTCTCAGACATTACCGACACCGCTAAAAAATTACTTGCGAGTAATACTGGTTTAGAATTGCTGGCGTGTCTCCTAGACGCACTAGAAATCACGCACCACCTGAACGCAAAATATTTTGAGAAATGCGAATGCTCGAATTGCCGCGAAGTAGAACGGGCATACGTCCTGGGCAAAGAAATGATTAGGACACTTGCCAGCGTAGAAATTACCGCTGAGTAAACTTACGGTTCAGTAAACTTACTTCGGGTAGGAGAAATCCTACCCGGATGTAATTTTACTCGGCTAGGGTAATATTACGCGGGCGTAACTTTTGGTGCGCCAAAAATTACGCCCGCAGTAATAATACACATATGTAATAAATGTTTAGTAATCTTTCTTAGATGTAACTTTACCAACAAGGAACTTTATGAAATCCAATAGCAAACACTTGTTCGCCTAGTCTGTGTAGTTTTTCTAGCCAGCCTAAAATTACGCGACGTAATTTTTCTAATTAGGTGTGTCTGTCGTCACACTCTCAAAAACCCCCATAATCATTGGGCTTTTTGAGTACTTTTCGTACCAAAAATTACACAAAGAGTAGCGACAGAACTAGGGCAGATAGTAGGGTAATACCCAACAACGGAGACGAAAAACAAGTACTCTCCAAAGGAGAATACACACAATGGCAACGGACAAAGACGACTTTGAGATTGTGAGTGAAGACTCACTAGAATTCTCAAAGCGTGGGCGTAAGTCAATGGTGAATCCAGCGCTAGTCAAAAGCATTGGGAATCTCACCAAAGGTAAGGCACTCGTCATCAAGTCAATGACGGTCAATCCAAACAGCCCAAAGGCAAAGACGGAGAAGGCAAAGTATTCTGCCACTCTTCGACAAGCAGGCAGGCAGGCAGGCAAGAAGGTGCGAATTGGGTGGAGTCCTACGGGAGTACCCCAAGTCACGCTAGCCTAATCTGGCAGGTAGGTAGGGTTAGTCCTAGTTCGACTAGGGCTAATCCTACCCCTGTGTTTTTTTACAAATTTTTTAGGTAATATTACGCGGGCGTAATCTTACTCTGCTTGTAAGATTACGCCCGCAGTAACATTACAAAGATGTAAGATTACTTTAATACACATTTCTAACGTAATTTTACTGCCGGGTAATCTTTATGAGATCTAACGTAACTTTACGGTCAAGTAAGATAAGGCTCTAGCTCTAATCATTTCTTTTAGCCTATTCTTGACCTATTTAGTCATCTTTATGCGTAGTTTATGGCGGGGTTGTAATCCGTTCTATCACCCGATAGGATGGCTCTTGCCATCTTGACCCGTACCACGGTCACCTAGTAGGCGGGTTGTAATTTTACAACCGAGCATCGGCTAGGTCGTGGTGTGTATGGCACTTCCCTTACGGGGAAGTAAGTTTGGGATAGTAGGCAGTCAGCGAAACCTACCCCTGTGTAAGGATACGAACGCAGGAATAAAAACTTTCAGCAAGGGAAGTTAGTGGTACTAACTTCCTTATCCGTGTAAAACTACTCCGATGAAAGGGTACAACGATGAGCAAATCATCTGATGACCACGAGTTTGAGATAGTGAACGAGAGCGAACTTCAGTTTGCTAAGCGTGGTAGGAAGTCGCAAGCCGACCCCGCCATTGTGAAAGCCATCGCAAAACTTACCCCTGGGCAAGTTTTGACGGTGAAAAAACTGAAGGTTGATCTGAAAGACAAGAGCCGTAAGGCTACTGTTTCAGCGCAACTTCGTTCTTGCGGTACTGAGGCAGGCGTAAAGGTGAACATTCAGTTCACCATTGACGGTGTGCCAACAGTCCGCTTGCGTTCACGCTCAAGCAAGTAGGTCTAGGCTTACGCGACTGTAATCTTAGGGATTACGGCTCTCACTACTAATCGGCTTGGCAACCGAGATAGCGTTAGGGTGGCAACAGCAGGCAGGCTTACGGGTGCGTAATAGTTCAGAATTCACCAGACTGAACCTACGCACTCGTGAGCCTGTTTTTTTTTGCCCCGGCACAACGTCGAACCACCGACTATCCTTACACAGCCGTATAATTACACGGCTGCTTTTTTTTATTGCGAGCTTAGGTAATATTACTAATAGTAATAATACCAACGGTAATAATACCATTTAATTTTATCCATTTAGTAATCTTATCTTTTAGATGTAATATTACCTTTATGGAAGACTTTATGTAATCTTACGCGGGTGTAATGTTACGCTCTCGTAACATTACAACCGTGGTAATATTACACCGGTCCAAATGATTTTAGTAAGCTTTTTTCTAATCCTTTTCTTTATGCCGGGGAGAACCTTTATCTAAACCGTAATCTTCATTTGTTACTTTACGGTAAGGTTACTTTTATCTTTTATCCTAAGCTCGACACGATACAAAAAAAAATCTGGTGGGTTTTACCCCACCAGATTTCTTATTCTATTTCTAATGCGTTGAGAAATGCTTAGTCAATTATTTCTTAGATGCCTTTGCGAATTTCGCAGCAGGAATCATACCTTTATGCCAACGGATATCTACATCCATTCCCAAACGCTTTGCGATTTGGCGAATAGTTGCGCTAACCGTTGCCTTATGGTTTCGGATTTCTTTTGGATCAGTCATTCCCGAAGGAATTGCTTTTCCGTTGAAAAGAACCCAACCATTTGGGTTTTTCTGAACCTGAACGCGAACCAATTCCACATCCTTATCGGAAATGTTTGATTTACGCCCACGCTTTGCGAAAACCAAATCGTTTTCGGAAACGATTTCGAATTCGTTATCTTTTGGGTTTTCTGATTCTTTGGACATAGTTGTTGTTTTTCCTTTTTTTGTTGTTTTTGGATTTGTTTTTTATTTCTTTATTTTAGGCATTTCTCAACGCACCCCCCACCCTATCGCCCTATCTAAAAAAAACCAACCTATAACTAAAAAAAATATAAATAGCGATCTAGTGTCCCGGCGTTTGTTTTATACAATGATCTAGTGATAAGCGGAGCTTATACTTGATCTAATGCTCTATCGGCCTACGTAATATTACGGTTGGTAATATTACCATCGTAAGATTACATAGAGTATGTAAAAAAATTCATCTCATTCTTTACCTAATGTTTTAGATAAAGTAATGCCTTTATGGGGATGAATAACCCAACCTATAATCTTGGCTATTAGGCAAGCCTAACGCTGAGACATTACACGGATGTAATTCCGATTTATTGGGTTAGCACTATGACAAAAAGATTTCCGGGTTCTTTGATGTTTCTTCTCAGATATACTTCTACCTATATCTAGACTAACACAATCAGTTAGACAATCATTTATCTCTTCCCGGCCTTTACGCTAGCCCAAATGGGTCTCTTTATATAGTGCTTGTGCAAAAGTGAAGGTTTTTGACTGTTTTTGTTAGGTTTTTACCTATTATTTTACAAAACACCATAGTATTTATTAAAAATACAGGCATTTTGGAGCGTTTATCGCCTCATTTCAGGTAGACGTATCTCTAATATTTTTCCTAACTTTCTTCAGTATAAAATTCCCATTCATATCTTTTAATCAATCCGTCAGAGATCATTTCATACATCTTCTCAATAGCCTCATCTTCATTCTCAGCATCAATTATCTGAGAATAGTAAGTATTTACAAGATATGATTTCATGCCAATTCCTCCACACTATCAATCATCCAACCACTAACATCTATCCCATAATAATTTGACATCATATTGGTTGCTTTTATCATTGCATCTTCTTCATCCAATGCTTCAATTGATGTTGCCGTAATTACAGCATAATCATCAACAAATTGGACATTATATCTCATAGTCTTTATAGTATCTTTTCCGGCCACTTTGGCTACTTCGCTTTCTGTTTCTTTGGTTGATTCTTTTTGTATTTAATATCTTCAAGGATGAACATAATGTAATCTACACCTTCAAGATATCCATCCCAAAAATAATAGTCTTTTCCACCTTCTTTTTCTGCCCAATTCTTTGCTTCTAAGGCATCTTCTCGAACTCTTTTAATTTTAGCGAAAACCTGACTCTTAGTGATTCTCTCTTGTTTGTCCATATTACATCCCTGTTTCTTTGTATTTTTCTTCAATTTTTTCGGCAATTGAATCCCAAATCATTCCAGATGGGATATCAAAATCTCTCCCACCAAAACTATCCAAAACAGAATCCCACATTAAATCCGAAATAGTATGATCAACATAAGGCAGGTCTTTATCCCACCACATTATTAAGATTTTGTCTTCCGGCTTGTATGTGATTTGTAATGTCTCAATAATCTCTTTTACTGTGTATTTATCACTCACGGTATTCTCCTTAATAAATTTGAAATGATGTGGGGTAATTCCTGATAGATTCACTTATAACTTCTGAGAACGCTTCCTAATCGCTCTCAGAAGCTTTTAGATCATCTATGGCAGCAACCTTTTTTACTGCCGAACATATGTTTGTTTACCAATACTATTCCTTACGATTATATTACTTGAATATTAGGATTGTTTTACAACAAAATTTTGAGACAAACGGGGTTCAAAATTCTCGTCAAATACAAGTTCACCATCTTTAATCATTTGCAACAATTTCACTGCATGTTTGTATTTGATTGAGCTTAGTGCAATTTCTAAGTATTCATATTCATCTTCTCCTGCATCACCATAATCTATAGCTATTTGGCTATCGCTTTCCCATTCTAAATCATCAAAGTCGGTTCCCCTATTTTTTAGATATGACCAAGCACAACCCTCATTAGCATAGAAGATTTTATTCCCAACCTCTAATGGGATATTTAACCAATTGCAGGCAATTTGTTCCCAATGATCAGCATTATAAGCATATTCACTAAATGCAGTAGCTTTTTCATCCCAATTTACTGCTAACGCAACAGCAAATCCAGCAATACAAGCACTAGAATTACAATTAAAAGCTCTAGTATCTAAATTAAATTTTTCTTTAGAAGTATGACGAGACCCTACTGATGCTTCATATTTTTCAAAAAATCCAAAAAATGAAGACATAGAAAAATGTTTCTGACCTGAATAATTAATTGCTTCAATTAACTTTTGGAAGTTTTCAAAGTTATATTGTTGTGGCTTAATAGAACGTAGGTACAATTCATTATGTCTAATTATTAACGAAAGTTTTTGTTGTTCTTCTCCAAATTCTTCATTTGTTATTGAAGAGTTCCCATCTCTGTATTTTCGTTCTATTTCGGTAAAAGTTGTATAAGCATTAGTAATGTCTACTATTTCTGGTTTATCTAGTACTGATTTCATTTTATTTTTCCTCCATGTAGTTTGATATTTCTTGTATATAGCGATCTATAATGTCATAATCAGCAAATGGCAAAACTACTCCGCGATCTTGAAGGTCCATAAAAATATTTGCAATGAACTGAAGTTTTTCGTGAACATCCATGTGCTTGTTTATTGAACTCAACCATTTATCAAATTCGGGCAGCATTTCATTACTCATATGTTACCTCTATGTCTTCGTTTTTCTCGTAGGGAAATGTTGTTGCAATGTATACCAATCTGTTGACGAAATACCTGCCACTTACAATATACTTATTATCAAGCATTGTCCAAACATTTAGAGGGTTCATTGACTTTATCAGATCATAATCCTCTCCGTATGTTTCATAATATCTAACTTGATCATTTTCACAATATGGCTGGTACTTATCAAACCAAGCATCGTAATCCATTTCAATTAGTTGATTCATCATTTTCTCTCAGTCGTAGTAGAATATCTCTTGCCATTGGAAATCCTTCTTTTAATACATCAAAGTGAACATTATCAATCCATTCATCACCCAAATACATATCAAACCAAGGATTCATTATCCAATATTCTTGGTTGATCTTTTTTAAGTCTTCGTCATTATGAAAACCGTAATCCAATAAGCGACCACAATGAGTGATCCGATTAATATCGCCGTTTTTATCTTCATAATTAATTCTCATCTCTCCGTCGCAATAAATAGTAATAATGTTTCCATTCGTTTGATCAGTAATTGACGCAACATAACTGTGACCATATCCTGCACAATAAAATGCTGGGTCAGATTGATCTTTTACTAATACACCGGGATCAATCGTAATATCATCCCCAAACTCTTTTTGGAGTTTTTGTATTTCTTCTGAATCAGGTGTTAAAGATTCCATGGCTTAACCATTTACCTTAGCTTCTAATTCGTTGATTCTTTTATTCATCAAGGTAATAAGTTCAGCTACAGTTTCTAGTGATTTCATCACAAGGATATGATTATCCCTGCTAAGCTCTTCAATATCTAATATTTTTCCCATTACAATATCTTGCGTATCTCTGTTTGTCATATTTTTACTCACAATCGTGTCCATAGCTTGCTTCATCTGTTGTTAATTTCTTTCCACATTCTATGCATTTCTTTACATAGATTGTATTATCTCTACCGACAAGGACTTTTACCTTGTCGATAGAGATAAATCTTTCTTTATTAGTCTCTTCTTCCATATTTTCTCATTCCCATGTAGATTGTTAATAATATAATTGCCCAGATAAGGTACTTATTATTGTCCAGCAATCGGGATCAGTTCCTTTTGCTTTTGATTTTCTCTTGTTGCATCAACAATGTCTAAGAAATTCTTAGCACTTACATCAGAAGTTTCCTGATTCTCAGCGTCTAAGATATTAAGACCAATTGCTTTAGAATCAAAGCAACTCATATCTCCTGATTTAATTGCATCAGCAATTTTACCTACTACAGTGGTGTCATGATATGGAATTTTGAAAGAAATACCTAGTTCTTCAAAATCAACATAATGCACACTTGATTCTACATAAACATAATCCTGAATTTCACCATCATATTTTTTAGTGCTGTACAATTTTTGTTCATTGATGCTGTCCCCAACCTCATCTTTGACGACATAATTTGGACAAAACTTACCGTCAGAGTTGAACAGATATGACATATTTTGAAAGACATTTTTCCATTCATGTGGTTCCATATTATCGTGAATTCTTTGCATAATGCTAAGCATCACCCAGGATTCTTTGGTAAATTGCCAATTTTCATTTGACAGAATTACGACTTCTAATGGCTCAATTGTTGCAATACCAGTACCTTCAAGTTCTACTCCAGATTCTTGTTGATACTTTTCAAATACTTGTTCATTCATAATCCAGCCAACAGCGCATTTCAAACTTGTGTCTGTTCGCAAATCATAGCCAAAATACCGACATGAATCTCCATCTTCTACCATATCAGCTTCTTCATCATACCACTGCTCTTGGGATTTAACACCCTGATTTACCATTTGCTCAGCGATATAGTTGAACATATCACGGTCTGTTACTCTATCTGCTTCTAGTATTTTTGCTTTGAACATTACTGTCTCCTAGTTTTTTGTTGTTGATGTTTTGTTGTTGTTTTTCTTATACTGTATTATTGCTTTACGGTATCTAGATAGATACCGCCTTCATTTGATTTGCCAAACATAGCACCTGGCCCATTACCTTCATAATCAGCAGATGGATAAAGTACAACACCAGACGATAATACAATCGCAGTTGTACCCAAAGGATTATGCATTTCCCAACCCTCATCTGCCATTTCTTGTTTTGTCATTGGTCTAACAGTAACGATAGTAGAACCAATTACCGGATCATTAGTTGATTTTTGCATGAGACCCTACTGAGTATTCTGGAAGAAAATCATTATTTTTTGAGAAGATGATTTCGCCTTGTACAATTCTTTGCAAAACATCTACGGCAACCTTGTAATCAATTGATGACAATACAATATTTTCATTTTCCCATTGTTCATCATAATCACATTCCTCTTCGCAGAGATCATCCAAAGCATTTTCCCATTGAATATCTGAATACTGTCTGTTTTCATAAAATCTAACAAAAGCCCAAACAGATCCAGAATCTCCATAAAAAATTCTTCTGCCAACCTCTAGTGGAATATTTAGAAAATTACATGCGATATGCTCAAATGCCATCATATAATTTCTTGAATCCTCTACCATCCATTTTGGTTGCTGCCAATTCATTGCTTCAGCCATTGCAAATCCAGCAATACAGCCAACACTATCACAATTGAAAGCACTTGTAAATTGGTCTAAACTATTTGCAGGGTTTGATGATGAACTATAATGAAGTTGAAGTTCATGAACAGCCATACTATTTTCAGTAAGCATTTCTTCAAGTGATGGAGTAATTTTTCCCCAAAATGTAGTCATATTGAAATGAGTTAACCCATTCAATTCAATTGAACTAATTACTTTCTTGAAATTATTTTGATCATAATCATTAACAGTTGATGCACGTAGAATTCTAGCATTTCTGTCTATAAGAGCCGTATCAGTTCCCTGTTGAGAAAAGGTTTCAATTAGCTCTGAAAGATGTGGTTTCTTTCTTGATGTCATTTCATTCTCCTTGTCTTGTTTTGTTGTTTTTGTATTCGTTCCATGAATTATTATATGTATTTCCAAATTGACCGGCCCAAGCAAAATCCTTGTCTAATTTTTGCTCAAGACCATAGCCAATAAGTCTGTCAAGAAAGTCATAATACTCCTGAGAATTGACTTTCAATTTAGTATTGTTTCCATTTACTGGATCTTTAATGAAGATGACAGTATCATCTTTTACTGGCACAATCAAAGAATATGATGAGTTGATGTAAGACTGAATCTTTAATTCAAATTCAGATTTAGCATCCTTCTTTTGCTCAGCTTTCTTGTGTTGCTTTAATGGCATTTAATTTACCTTCTTTCCATAGAATTATTCTTGATTGCGTTGCCTCTAACCATATGTACATTTCATAAACAAGTTCATCAAATGACATTTGAAAAGGATAACGAGTATGTTCAGTAATTAGTGGCTCAATTTCTCTTGAAAGGTTCTCCCAATGCCCCATCAAATTTGTTGCTGAACTAACGAAGTGAACCATAGCTTTTTCATAACCTATTACTGCACTTGATTCCTTCTGTATATTGTTGAGCAAAGATGTTAGGTTTTCTATTGTTTTAGAAATAGATTCAACTTTATGGAGGCTATTTCCGGGAACTAATTGTTCACACATTAGTACAACTCCTTATTTGCTTTATCTGTTGCCCATCTAAGAGCATCATCTCCACACGATTCTCCAAAGAATGTATTATTCCATGCCTCACCGTCTGCTGGATCTAATACCTCAGCATAAGCAAACATGGAAGAAAACAAGCTTCCATCTTTTTTATCAACCCCTGACGCTTCCCATACATTAATAGTTATACATTTCTGACCATTACTGAATGGAAAATCATTACTCTCTAATTGGAAATCATAAACTTTTTTCCAATCGTCTACTAAAGACATCGGGCAGTCTTCTTTAATATTAAGATACATGAAATTAGAGTGTGCCATATTCCACTTCTTCCTCTTTTACCGATTCAAAATTTCCTTCTGGGGAAAATTGAAATCTACTGAAATTAACTTTCCATAATTCTGGTTCAAAGCCGTCATGAATTTCTTGAAGCTTAGACAAGAATTTTTCATTGATGGTATATTTTGGCAATGAGTATCGAATTGCCCACTGTATCTTATAATCATACGCAGTCTGTTTTTCCATGCTTGGATGATAAAATTTATCATCAATAATGCAACCAATTGCGCATTTTTCATTCTCATCTCCACGATAAGCACAACCAACATCGTCAGCCGTAGATTTTTTGTTTTGTTTAATCAAGAATGAGGATGCATAATCAAAGACATCCTTATCCGTGACTAATTCATTTAGCTGCTTCATTTTGCTTCTCCCATCTTTCGTATTGATATTTGTGATAATTGACTATTGCCCTTACAATTTTTGAATCTGGAGAAACAGTTTTGTTATTCCTTACAAAGTTATTGCTCCATTCTGTAAGATTTCTCATTCCGTGATTTGTAGAGAGACCAATGTGATCTTTTACATCTTGCATAGTCATATACTTTTGAGAGACTTGCCATTGGTCATTTTCATCTTTTACCCATTCTTCCATAAAGCCTTGATTTACAATTTCTTCAATAGCCTTACTTCTACCGTAATACTCTGCTGCATTAGATTCATTAATCCAACCCATAGCAACAGCCCCACCCCAAAAGATAAAATGTTTTGTAGTGGGAACAAGATCATAATATTTTTCACCATCTTGTTCTCTTTCAATGTACGCAACTCTTGTATCGTCTTTATACATTTTGATTTCACCGATGTTCCATGTTAATGGCATACTTTATCTCCCTCCATCATATTCCATATGATTTTCATATATATATGTTTTATTGTTGTATTTTAGTCGTGCTTTATCAATTTCTTCTTTAACTGGCATACCTAGCTCTTCGAGAATCCAGATAATAATATCTATACATTCACCATCAGTTGATTCTTCACCAGGTATTGATACTGCTTTCATTATTTTAAACAAAGCTTCTGATTCTGACATAGCCATACTATTCTTCGCCTTTCGTTGTTAGGTTTTTTATTTTTACTCCAATCATTAAACCGGCAATAATAACAATTGCTAGCGTTATTAACGATTCAAACACTTTGCATTCCATTGTCTATAAATCCAGTTTTCCCATATTTTTCTTTAAAATCTTCTTCTGCTACTTCACAAACCCAATCGTATTTTGGATGATCTTCCATTGGACCATCAAGTAAATACAAGTGTCCACTATCTGTCAATCTATCAAAAGTTTTTTCAATAAATCTCTCGATATACTCTTGAGGCAAATCATTTAGATTATAAAAACTTTTAGATGAAAATCCACACAGTGTAATAATTTTATTTTGAGCAATACTATTATTGCTGTCATCAAAAACACTGTTTGGATGCCAGTAGTTATACTGTTTTTTACATGCAGCAAAAAGTTTTTCTTTCACAGGGAGAGGGAAATTTTGAGTTATCTGAACAATTCTTTTTTCTCTCTCGCTGTTTTTTTGATACACTTGATTATCATCTGACATTTCATATTTATAATCAAACTGCATAATTTTTGTAAAGACTTTTTCTAAGAAAAAATCTGCTGGGCTAAACATCATTATCAATACCCCCTTGCTAATTGGTCAAACGCTATTTTATCTGTTGCTTCAACGCCATTATTTTTTCCTATCTTTGTTGTATATGCTTGCTGATATCAAAGCAACTGCTAATGCTCCAATAATAAATGATAAAATATTTGACATTATTGCTCCTTTTGTTTTCTGCTGTTTGCTATTTCTTCATGAATTGGTATTCCAAGTTCTTCAAGAACATTGATGATCAAATCTAAACAATCTCCATCATTGTATTCTTCACCCGGTAATGCGATTATTTTCATTATTTCTTGTAGCGCCATTGATTCACTAATTGCCATAAGTATTCCTTTCTTGGTTGTTTTTATTAGTATTATTGGCTAGGGATAAGCAGAAATTGTTTGCTTACACAACGGTTTAAGTTAGCTTGACAATATTAATTGTTTATCCCAAAGGGGGAGGGATTTCCTGAATTGCACCCAATACATATTCAGGTATTCACTTTTAATAATGCACAATTTCCTTAAGGCTAGAAAGGAGTGCCGTAGCCTATCCCTAACCAATAATACTAATAAAAGCTATAGGAAAATGAATGTCTCGCACCCATTTATTTCCTATAGCTTTGGTATTATTTATTCCCAAATAATTTTGGGTTGTTTTACAATCATCTTTCCTTCTATAAATTCATGTCTCCACATTGCATTATCTTCTCCTACCCAATTGATATAAGAAGTATTTCTAACAAATGGACTAATTGCCTCTAGAAAATGCTCTTCAGCACCTATTTTACTACTGTATGATAATCCATCAATATTTCCAATTTCATCATAACTAATTTCAAAGCCAAGTGATGTTAATATTTCATCTAATGTCTTACAAGTTTCTGGATAATTTGCATCCATCCAAGAAAACCATTTCATCGGATGATAACTCATACCTTCAGGTCGAGGATCACCCCATTTCATTTCCTCACCATTTGGCAAAACAAACCTACCACCACCACCACTTTTTAGATCATCTCTATCGTTTAAAGCAACGCAAGCTTTATATGCGTCCTCAAAGTTATATTTTGCAATAAAGAAATCTACTTCTGCAGTATTTACATAGTATCCCATAATTTTTTCTTTCTGTGTGTTGTTTATATTACATTGACCAATGGCCGGCCCCACCGTTATCATAAAGGTATTTTGCAACCTTTAGATTACAGTCAGGATTAAACAAACCATCAATATTTGTGCCACAAATATTTTTGGTTACAGTTTTCCATGTTGAATTAACTTGAAGTAACCCTAAATCCTGAGACCCATCTTTATTCAATTCTGTATTGTGAGCTTTAGGATTACAGCGACTTTCTCTCCACATAATATAGGAAAACAATTTTACAGGGAATCCCCCATCTTTTAGTTCACTTTCCCACCGTGGGCATCTTTTAGTCAAGTCATTAGGAATTTTCTTTTCTATGCTTGGATCAATTGCTGGCTCAACAAAAACATTTTCAACGCTCTGTTGTTCAGCAGAAAAGATATCGTCTGCGTAGATATATTCTTTTACAATGACAGTATTATTCTTTTTACTTGCTTCAAACTGGTCTTTTGTAATTGTGTGACCAATTACAAGACCAGCGAGCATTCCATATATTAAACCAACAGTGCCAAGTATTGGTGATGATTTTATTTTCATAATTCCTCCAAAGGTTTAGGTTTTGCGTTTGAACGCATTAGCATAGGCATTTAGAAGAAGCGAATAGCAAATCAACAACTTTACTTCCGCTTTCTTAGTTTCTTATAATAAAAATCACCTCACTCTTCATCTTCACTTAAAAATTTATGAGAAAGCCTATCTGCTACTTTAGGATGAAGAATTGGAATGGCAGACATATTTTTACGAATAAAAGTATTGTAATCATTCAAATACTCTAACCAAGCTTCTTTCACATCAATATCTTTCTCTGCTGCTATTTTACTTAGTAATGTTGTAATATGCATCATACAACCAAATAAAATACCGGGCAATCCACTTATATTATCTTCAATGTCATCATTTATACTGGTACATACAGATTGAATAACACTAGTATCACCCGTGAACCAACTAGAAACTAGTTGAGTAACAATGTCCGTATACAAAACATCGTTTTCATCAAGTTTTTGTTCTTCGGGTTCTAAATTAAAATCTTCACTCATAATAAAATCCTATCATTTGATGTTGTTTGTTTAAAACTGATATCGTGTATTCAGCACGATGATTATCTAAATATTCTACCAAATCAAATCTGTTTTGTCTAATTAATACAGATCTAACTTGCTTGTAATCATATATTTGAATCCCTTCCTTTTCCATCTCCAAAATCGCCTCTAATAATGCCTTTTTCAAATTCTTCAATTGTCATTCCTTTCTGGATAATATCATTGAAGTATTCTAGATTTTTTGTTAATTCTCTATAGTTAGAAGAGTTGGGATTATAAAAATATTCTTTAAGATGACCAATCACATTTTGGCCGGTTGAATATTCAAAGACTCTTGCGTTCCAATTGTCTGGCTTAAAACCAAATTCATTCTCACACATTTGCTTTGCTCTACTGACTGCTTCTTGTACCGATGAAATAGAATCTATTTTTATCGGTAATCTGAATTCTACAATATAGTATTGATCAAATTTAGGCATATCAAACCAATATGTACGCTATTATTGCTATTAAAGCAATAGGGAGAATCATAATCAATATTGGAATAATAAGCACTGCTGCAACGCAGAGCCAACAAATTACCCAACACCACTTTAGAAAAACAGATATAGATGTAAACATTAGTCAATCCTTTTAATCCTAGAATTTTCCACGATTTTGATTCCGAAATTCGCACCTGTTTTATCAACAGAGCAGACACCTGTTTCGTTAATAATTTTATCAGGAATATCCAGTCTAAATGTCAACTTGCCAATACGAAGCAAATGCCAACCAAATGTCGGTAGATATTCAATGACGTAATCTAGAGTTTCAAACAAAGACAAATCTGTTGTTTTAATTTTTATTTCATCTTTATGAATGAAAAGTGGAGTCTCTTTGTAGAATTGATACATCAAGCTGCCTAATCTTTTGTCTGCTAAATTACGGAACTCTCGGAACATACTATCAGAAATACCACTTGTATAATGATCATATTCATGAATTATTGTTGATACTAATTCTCTGACTGCCCCTTCTTGTGCTAGTTCAGAAGAAATAAGTATTTTTGTTTTGTTTTTATCATCCATGTTGATTGTAATTCCCAAAATTTCTCTTGTGTCATTTGGTATAAATGTAGCAAGAGGCTGAACCATTTGATTTAACCCAGGTTCAAAGAATGATGCAATTCTCATAGCCTCAACAAGTTTTGGATACTTACTAATATCTTCATCAATATCGTACTTTGATTCTTCGCTGATATAATCTTCTGCTTTTTCAATTCCACAACCTGAACTTAGAAATATAAAAGCAGCATTTGTCGCACATATAATTGGTTTTTTACCAGCTGTTTTAACAATAGATAAAAAGCCGGAAATTACTGATTGTGATGGCGAAACTAAAGCAGCGTTCTTCCCATACTTTTCATAGAAGCAATCTTTCCAATAATGATATGGAGTTGTGTAACTCCAATGAATATCACTAATCTCTGTAAATTCAATCAAGTTATTCTCAATGACTTGTTCAAGTATGTAATCATTAATTAGTTGCTTGTTTTTACACTTAGAGATTGCTTTTGATATCTTGATTCTTTCAACAGAAAGATTTTTTAAACCTCGCTCTTCATTCAATTCTGCATTCTCTAACCCGTAGTCAAACATACTCTTACGATTAACATCGTCAAACTTATTAACTAAAACCGTTTTAGAATACATTCTTTCGGCTGAGTCATACTTTTTAAGAAATGAAATACCTGTGTAATCACAGCGATAAATGACTTCTCTATCTTCTGAGAAATACATATCGTGATTATTATAGATATTTACCATATTTGTTGATGCTGTAACATAGACAGCAAATTCATCAGGTATTTGTTGAATACTATCAACAATCTCTCTATGCCATTCACCGTTATCTTTAGCATTAGAAATAACTTCACGATAAATTTGCCACTCATTATCCCAACTCAAAGTACCAGCGTCAATAGTAAAAGAAGAGTCTTTTGTATAAGTACCATAATTGTAAATAATACAATCAATACCATCTTCTTCTTTTGTAGAATATCTTAGCTGATAATCGCCTTTATCATCTGAGCCGACAAATACAAACTCCAACCCCATTCTTAATGCTGAGATTGGAGCATATTTAATACCGGAACCAAATTGACCAATAGTATCTGGATCTGTTCTTTTAGTTGAAAGACCAAGTTTTTCTAGATGAAGTCTATTGACTCCATTTGATTTGTTTGATACCCTAATGTATTTCACAATTACCTTTCTATTTTTGCTGTGTGTGGAACTGATTGAATTCTTCAATTATTCTATCCTTAGTTACTTGATACAATTCAAGGCTATTGATAAATGTTTTTACTTGATCAATTGTAAGTGTTGGCTGATTTAATTGCCCAGCTGTTTCTTGCATATACCCTTGCTTATTCTTGAGATACAATTCTTTTTCTTGCTCTAAGCGAACTTCAATTCTCTTGTCAATAAATCTAGTTAGAGAATCAGTAATTGTGAAGTCATAAGAACTTGTAGCACCATTTTCTTCTCTCATTGATGTAATTAAATCATAGCGAATTGTGTCAATAATAGCTTTAGCTGCAAGTTTAGCAGTACTACAACCATTACCGGGTACATATTCTGCTAATAAATCATGAACTTGTGATCTTACAATATCACCATCGTCTATGTAATCTCTAACTTCAGACGCTAAACTGCTAACATCAATATTTTCATTGACAAGTTCACCTATATAATCTTTTGCTGCATCTGCAATTTCGCTGCCATTTGATGAAACCCAATCGTTAATATGGTCATCAGCATTATCAGATAAAATACTTTGAACTGCTAAATCAAATTCGCTATCATTAATAATATCATTGATTAGATTCCCCTCTTTAAGCATTGCTTTAGCAATACTAGTGAGAGTAACTTGGATTGGAATAGTAATAGTCTTTTCATCAACTACACTTGTTTTTTGATTTTCCATAATATTCTCCTGTTTGTTTGTTTGATTATTAATTGTATTTCCTGCTATATCTGTTCTTTCAAGATATTCCATAGATACCTTTCCGTCTATAAGTAAGATTCACCGATATTTTCAAGATAACGAGCAACATATTCCATCATTGGATCTTCATCTCTTACATATATTTCTGCTCCATCAAACCAATCTTGATAATGATAGATTGCTTTTTCAATGAAACCACCTTCATCAACAAATACTTCAATAAAATCAGCAGGGCCACCCGTGCTCAATTCAATTTTAATAACTGTTGTTTTGCTATGCCCCAAATGGAATTCGTCAATACTTGTTTCATTATATTCTGAATTTTTATAGTATTGCTCTACAAATTCATCTTTTGCTTCCTGAGAAGGTTCTTCACCTACACTTTTTTCATACTCTTCAACAAAACGCTCTAGTTCATCTTGAACTTGATCATGAAATTGTCCATTTGCATGCATTAACATTTTGCCAATATCCTCATTGCGAGACTTGTATCTTTCAGCAATAAGATCTTTGCATTTAACTTTATCTGACATTTTTTCTCCTATATTCCGTTGATTAAATCACGTTCTGCTATTTCTTTACCTTTGACATATTCTTCTATAACATTTACATTAAGTGTTTCTAGATAGTAGTCGTTCAGTTCAGCAGAAGGTGGATTATCTACTTTATTCATTCTATCGTGATAACCACGCGCAAAATAATATTTTCTGCTGAACGGAACGCTATGTACTTTCTTTGCTACCACTTAAGCCTTAGCCCAAACTTGCTGAGCAAGCAAATTCATTGGGAAATCAGAAAGGCGATTTGACTTCAACTTCGTATTGTATTTATTAACAATAAGGTATGGCAAAGAAGTGAATGTAATCGTTTGACCACTATTAATCATTGCTTGAGCCTGAGCAATAATCAATGCCGGACTTCCCATTCTACTCAATTGCTGAGTCAAACGCTTTTGATCAACGATTTTCCCATAGCGATGATAAATACATCCAATGGCCGAAACCAATTGACCATGAAATGATTCATTGTCATTTGGAAACGCATCACGAAGCGTTTCAAGTGTTTTAGTCAATACATCTGCGCCAGCATTATTATAAACTTTGCGCAAAGTAGAAACTGCTCTCACTTTATTTTTCCCAGGTCCTTCTGAAATATCAGCTCCAACCTTTTCAATAATGGAATTGATACCAACAACAATTGAATCACCTGATACAATCCCTGCTTTAAAGATTTGCGATGGAGTCGGTTTTGTATGCTCTTTATTTGTCAAAGCAAAGATGTATGCTTCATCTTCAATTGACAAACCAAAATAAACAAGAGCATTTACGCTTGTTTTTGTCATTCCCATAGCAATCATTGCGTGATATCTATGGCTACCGTCAATGATTGCCAATGAGTTATCCTCACGCATTGAGCAAGTAATGACTCCAAGCAAATTGGGATCAAAATTCTTGACAATTCTCTTAATCTTTTTGTCAAGTGGCTTTCGTTGATATGTGTAATCAACAAACATTTCGCCAATCGTAACGAATGACGACATCTTTGAAGAATGTCCTGCTTCAAAGTTTGCCCCAAGCGATTCGTGATATGGGGCAATTGCCACATTCACAACTTTCTTGATTTCTTTACTGGTTACAGTTTCAGCCGTGTTTTGTTTAATCACTGCCTTCTCCTTTGTTTTGGTTTTGATATTCTTTGGTTGTTTTGGCATATAGCCTCCTATTGGTTAATTGACTCTATAATTTCTGTACTAACTATTACTAAGCTGCCAAACAATGTGTCGTTCATTTCTCTTGCCATCATCATTTCGACAATTTGACAAGCTTCATCATATGATTTAGCAGATATTTCAGTCTCTTTAATTACTTTGAGACAGTACTTCGTTTCCATATTTGATGACCAATCCCTTGGCTTCCTCCTTTGTTAAATTGATAATTGATCTTGTAATTTTATTTCTTTCTCTTGAGGTAAAACCACCCCAAATGCCGAATCTTTCTTGATTGATTACAGCAAACGTCAAGCATTCGTGAGCAACAGTACATTTCTTACACATACCTTTTGCCAACTTAATTTCATGCTTATCGTCAGAATAAAAGTCAATTTGAGTCTCTACTGTTTTACAATAGGCCTTATCTCTCCAATTCTCTGCCATATTTATTTCATTAAGTTGATAATCATTGCTCATCTTGAGGCTCTCCTAAGTCTGATTCATAATACGGTAATGTTGTTGCTTCTTTTTCAAATGCTGGAAATACATCTTCTCGCATTACTCTGAAATATTCTTGTCTATCTTCTTGTTCCATACCACAAAGTAATGTTTGTATGTGATACATACAACCAATAACTACACCATAAAGTTTATCTTGATCTACAGTATCTTCGTCATCGTGAAATAAATTGATAACATTCATCATAGCGACCATACGACTCGTAGGGTCTTCATAATCTGTTATCTGCATATAATCTGTGACTGAATTCAATAGTTCATGATAATCAGAAGCGTCAACTATACCTTCAGGTACTTCATCAGCATCTCTTTTATTAATATTCTCAAAATCAAACGGATTGAACATCTTACTCTTTTCTGTTGTTAGTACCAAATGGATGAACCTTCACAATGCTCAGCAGCAAATTTTGTCCACCAAGTTGCGTATAGCCAATCATTAATATAATCTTTTGCGTTGTTTTCACCTCCATTTTCATTTACATATTGCATTGCTTTATAAGCAAACTCTTCAGTATTCTCTGTCATATATTCATGCATATCTAAACAATAAGCTATGCTCATACCTTCAGAGTCTGGATCATCTTCACTCATACCTTCACCATAAAATGAATATTTAGTGTCGACATAAGAATCAGCAGTTCCTTCAAGCATTCCCAAAAGAAAATTGCCATATTTACCTCTATACCAACACCCAGTTCCAAGCATTCCATAAGTAGGTTTTGCTTCTTTTAGCAGAACTGCTTTTTGATATTCATTTTGCCAAGGACAATTACCTTTTGATTGAGTTTTTTCACAATCAATTCGCCCATCTTCTGACAATGAAGCAATTCCTTGTTTTTTACAAGGGTATTCATTAGGGATATTGTCAAGCCCCATCTTTTTACCATACACTTTCTATATCGTTTTGAATATATTCTCTGCATTCTTGCATTTCAACTTCGCCATTTTTTACAAACAAATTACCTTCAAAACCCATTCCTGGCTCTTCATACTGAAGAAAAAATGACAGGTCATCATTTGCCATAAATATATCTTTGAGGGAATCATCACCCGGACTCCAAGCAGTTTCGTAATGCAAAATTAGATCAAATAATCCATCGTGATGTGTATCAGTTGGATCTTCATTTTCCCAATATGCATCACAGCAACCCCATTTAGTACCCCATTTTTCAATTTGCCAATTATACCAATCGGTAGCTCCATATTTTTCAAGAAGATATTTTGCATTCTCTTCATCTCGATTTGGCGATTGAGTATTTTTAATTTCATCTGGAGTGGGAATAAATGTTTGAAATAAACAAACATGTCCATCTTTTGGCTTATTGTCTTCCAATTGCTTTTTGAACGCTAGAAGATTTTTTTTCTTCCCGCGAATAGTAAGTGTATTATTGCACCAATTTGGCATTTTGTTTTCCTTCTTTCTTTAGTTTTCTTTGCTTGTCAGTATTTTTTGCTTTTTCTATACATTCGTAAAACTTTTTTGTTTTTGTGACCTTGCTACGAATGAAATTATTTGAAATATACTTATTAAAAGCAGTGGCAACATTTTGATCAGATGACCCTAAGAAATGTTTAGCAAAGAGTGGCTTAACATTTTTAAATTCATAAATCAAACCTGACCTAAAATAGATTGTCATTCTTCCATCATTGCTTGTATCAAAATATGTATATCTTGCTTTTTCAATAACTATTGAATTATTATATTCTTTTTCTTGTACTTGACCGTGTTGCCTTTTGTTTGTCATTTTAGAATAACCTTCCTTGATTTTTGTTCCAATAAGAAATACTTTCCAAATCAAATGGTGGTCTCGGGACTTTATTTTCATCGGCCCAAGCAAACCATTCAATATCGTATTCAGGATTCCATAACTTTAATTCATATGCAGCCATTAAAATATCATCACCATTAGGTTCTTCAGTTTCTGGATCCCAATAGATATTATTGCTATTCATTTTATCTATGACATTAACTGCCCAATCGCTGTCAGATTGATTAATCAAATTCGCAGCATTTGAGACGTGTAAATCTCGAATACTTCTTTCATATTGTCTTTCGTGATAATCACTCTCATTGTAGATGGGATAGTTTGCTAAATCATCAAGATATTCCATAACTTTTTTGAAAGCGTAAGTTATATTTTTATCTGCAATTTCTCCTTTATGAAGCAAGATTTTACAAACTAATCTTGTAACGCTTCCTACAGCCCAATGATTATATGTTTCAATTCTAAAGTCATCAGGGAATTCCTTGATTAGATCTTTTGAAATACATTCAAAATTACTAATATCTAATAGGTTTGAATCACGATTTTTGTCAATTCCACAAAAACCCCAAGTTTCAAACATATCTTTAGATCCCCAATAACCAAAATCACTTGGTTTTTCTAATCCGTCAGATGCGCACTTGATGATATTTTCTGAATATGAAAATCTCATACTAAATAGCCCAGCTCCTTTTTTGCTTCTGTATCCCAATACAATGGCAATTCTTTTTCCACTTTGTAAATAGTATCTTCTTCTTTATTTCCGGGCATATAGTTAATCACAACTTCACCATATTGCCCAAAGTCGTGTGGAAACCATTTGATTGAAAATGATAAAGTTTTACTTTTTTCAATCTCTGGAAATTGCCTTTTGAGTTGATTCATATACGCTTTCATTTCTTTTGGTGCTTGTAAAGCAAATTCAGGAGTTCCAACCTGAACACATTCTTCATGTGTTGGCGATGGCCCCAACTCAAGATATTCCATAATTACCAACCAATTCCATTTAGCATTTCTTCAAATGCTTCTTGAAGTTGTCCTTTTCCGTGATTAGAACTATAAATATATTCTGGATCTCCAGTAAAAGACATAATTGATGCTGTTTGTTCAGCAGTATAGGCAATCAATGCCAATTTAACTCTTTTTCTTTCTGGATGTTCTGACGGTGCTAAATCGCTATGTTCATCATCATTAGCAGGCGCAGCCCAACCAGCAGTCAAAACAGCAATCAAATCATAACCTTCAAATTTTTCTGCGTGATGACTAGATGTTTCAAGCATTTCATAAATATCAGTGTATTCTGTAATTTTTTCACAGGCAACAACGCTTTCATCATCTATTAGTTTTACACCGACGAGTGTTGTAGCTTTATATGAACGCATATTATCAGTTACTTCAAACACATTCCTTGTAATTGCTTCTAATCTATCTTCTTTTAATTTAATTGTCATTTTCTTTCCTTTGTTATATCTTACTCGGATAAGTAAGAAATCTATTTTAGCGTTGCCGATAGGAATCGAACCTATAACCTAAACATTAGAAGTGTTTTGCTCTATCCAATTGAGCTACGGCAACCAATTATCTATTTCTTGCTATCAATTTCTCTTTGCCATAATTTGAAATCCGGGTTCATTTCCAAATCCAATTGCCAATCGTATGGGTCAATTACTTCGTGAATTGCTAACACTTCCTTTGTGGTAGCGTATTGCCAATTCTGCCAGTGTTTTTTACTCATTGAATTCCCTTTCCATTTGATTTTTTTTGTTTGATTGTTATTGAAATTACTTGCTATTTTCTTTACATATTCTCTATACTCTTCCATTATTCATCCCCCTTTGTCCATCCCCAATCGCAACATTTAGTGCCATCTACATTTATTGTAGGATGCCCACCTTTTTGCGTTATCTTAGGATCAATTATTTGCATTACCTTAACTGAACAAGAATGACAAAGTAAAACCTCAAGTGGTTCTTTGTCATCAACTGTATCAAAAAATTCAGCATAACCGCCATAAATTTTAAAATACATACCGCTATCAACTTGTTTTAGAGTAAAACCATTCCAATGATTGTTTTTTCCCCAAAACACTGGTTTTACTGATTCATCGCAAGATGAACATTTGTACCAGCCATTTTCGTTGTCTATATCCATTTGATTTTCCTCATTGATTTGGTAAATCCCCTCTTGTATTTAGTTGCTTCAAATCAGTTCTTTTAACCCAAAAGTAATTACATTTATGTAGTAATGCCGGAACAAATTCTTCTCTAAATTTTAATCTTTCTCCGTGAATACCTTTTTTATAACAACTATCATTTAAGCAATAGTCAAGGCCAAGCTCTTTTCTTTCAGCTGGAAATTGATTATTACAATAGACGCATTTAGGCATCAAATTTACCATCTTTCTTTGCTTCCCATAGTTTAGCAATAATCATTGCTCTATCTGAATCCGTCATACCACGAATTTTTTCGGCAATGGTATAACATTCATTTCCTTCTCTATGTTTTCCAATTGCGTAATAGTGATTTCCTAACTCTTCCCATTCTTTCCATTCTAACTTATTGTCACTCACACATTACTCCTTTGAGATTAGGAATTTACAAATTTTAAATATTTTATTTAGATTTTTGTGATCTGGATTATTTGTATCTGCGTTATGTAATAGCCAATGCGGATCTCTTTGTCGAGCTAATGGGATACTCATAACGCTAGTTAAATTTTCAAGTTCATTCAAAAGTTGTTTTTTTACACCTTCTGAAAACGAATCATTGACTGACATTATTTTTTTCCCTCACTTTATCTCCTTCATAAACAACAAATACATAATCCATAGCGAATAGTTTATCGCATAGATCATTTGCTTCTTTTGTTGGAAGCATACGAAATTCTACAATATCATCCAATACCGGGATTTGATTTTTACGATTTTTCCTTTGTACTTTGATAGTCACAAGTGCAGCATAAAAATCCCAATCAACTTTTGTCCAACCGTCACGAAAAGATGGTGAGTTAGTCAAATAAGTACCACCATCAAAATAGTTCTTTGGTTTCTTTTTTGCTCTGCCAATAAAAACTAAATCTTGTTCATCAACAACAGTCAAGTCGTCATCAAAACAAGTATCGTTGTCAATAGTTTCTACTGAATTAGTATCGTTGATCATAATAATCCCCTTTGTTGTTTCTTGAGTTGTTGTTGGGTCTATTTCTTTTTTTGGAGCTTTAGTGTAATTCCAAAATGTTTTAGCAGGGTTTTCCATAATTGTTTGTCTTTCTATTGAATATGTGAAAATAATAGGTCTCTACTACTAATTCCAGCAATTTCATACATACTTGATTTGTATGGCCATAAAACACTGTTTTCATTAGTTGATTCAAAATCCGGTTTTTCATCATTGTAATAACGCTCATTATTATTCCATAATCTAGCAAAAATTTCAATGATTTGAATTTTATCACCAACTGTGAGATTCATTATTTTGACTTTCTCAATCAATTTGTTTTTCTCATCATTCATACTTTTGTAAACACGATAATCATCTGAAAACATAAAAGTATGATCAAACATAAAGATTTCAATTGCTAAATTTCCAATTTCTACTGGATTGTTTTTCATAACTATTGCCCTTCCTTGATGTTTTTGATGTTGATTTTAGTATTTTCATTAGATGAAACGTGAGAAGTAATGTTGATTTTTTCATCACCAATACTCGCAACGTTACTGATACCATTACCCATACCCATAATCGTATAGCGATTTATACCCTTAGACGAAAATACACGCTTAGCGTATGCGTGACCTTCTGGATAAGCCACAACAATAAATTTACCATCATCTTTGCGACGTAGGTAAATCTTTTGTGAAGCCAATAACTCAGACAAAAACTTGAGGCTAATCGCTTTGTTTTTGCCACTATCAGTCAAAGACGAAAGGATAGCAAAAACAGTTGTTTTACCTTCGTTCTCAACAGCAACGAATTTTAGAACCTTGCCCCAATCTGTTTTTTTATCTTTGATGGATAACCCAACCAAAGAGTCAAAAATAGTCAAATCCATAACCTAACCCCTTCTTTGATGTGTTTTTTTAGCCGATAAATAGCAATAAGCAAATAGCGACACAATACCATACACAATAAGTGATTTATTGGACAGATAATAGTTCGCCATTTGTCTCACCAGACTACCACGCCAACAGGTCAAAAAAAACCTCAAAGAAAAGATTTCTTAGATTTCTTTTGGACGTGGAATAAGGCGTGATCTAACGCTCAAACAAACGCACACAGAAAAGCCGGCATAACCTTTTGTTTTAGACAAAGATCCCGGCAAGAGCTTACTTAAAAAATTAGATCGCGGCCCTGTGTAATAATACACCTTTGTAATAATACGTGTGGTGTTTAGCCAATCTTTTAGCAAATTTTAATATATTTTAGGAAGCATTGCAGAAGCTTTATGTGAAATCCGATTTAGGAATTGTTTTTGGAAATTTCCATAATGTATTCAATCAAGCTTCCATTATACATAAAGCTACCAAAATGAGATAACTCAATTGCTGGATCAACCCAAATCTTGCCGCCCATCTTTTGCCAATATCTACAAAATCCATAATCTTCAGATAAAAATCTTTTATCTTCGTCAACATAAGAATTAAACAGAGCATAAGTATTATCAAGCTCTTTACCCTTTAAACTACCAGTATCATCTTTAAATTTTAATTCTGGATAGTGCTCGAACATTTTGGTAAATACTTCTCTTTTAATAAGCATAAATCCTGTTCCGGCATCATAAATAGATAAAGCACCATTATCTGTTTCAACTTTATTATCACCGGCCTTTACTGGATTAACAACAAATCTAGTAGCTTTTTTCGCTAAATCTTCTGCTGGAACTCCATCTAAAACCATTTTGTGAACTTTTTGCCAATTAATATCTTTGATTGGGTATGCCCCTGTAATAATATCTTTATCGTGCCAAAGAAGTTTTAAGATGTCATTATGGTTAAACTGAATGTCAACATCAATAAACAACAAATGTGTAAACTGTTCATTAGCCATAAACTTGGCAACAGCATTATTCCGGGCGCGATTAATAAGTGAGTCACTAACGGTGCTAATACCGAATCTCATTCCGATCTGTTTAAAATACATAGTAGCCTGCATCAATGACATCATGAAAGGCTCAGTCAATTCTCTATTATAACAAGGTAGCCCAATCATTGGACACCAATTCTTAATTTGCTCAGCATCAATTTCAATCTCTTGTTTTTCTGTTTTCAGCATACTTACATTATAGCAAAAAAAAGGTGGGGCTTTCGCCCCACCCAAAAAACTTTTTATTTTTTTATTGATTTATTACTTGGACTTTACGGTAGTGCTTGTCTTATCCTTGACATCACTTGTTTGAACCGAAGCATTACCACCACGATTAGCCTTAAAGAAAAGCGTCTTTGCAGCCGAATCATATCTGATAATAATCTTGTAGCCAAACTTTTTAGCCTGTGCACGAATTCTCTGTTGCATTGAGTTATAGGGATTCCCTGGCTCAACGCTAAGGCTAAATTTTTGTCCACTGTTGACCGATTCATGCAAAGCATTAACAATTGCTTGCAAGTCCTCAGATTGCCTACCTGATCTCGTAATTTCAGGGAAACTATCAACTTTGTTCATTTTGATTGCCATTTTTTTACCTCATTCTCTACTTGTTGGTTTATGTTGATGCTGGCGACTCCCCGCCCGATTCCGATTGGAAAATCGCCAGCAATAGAACAGTAGCATACCCCTAGAGGAAAACAGGCTCAAATCAATTTTTTTTTAAAAAAAATTTAAAACTTCGTAAGAGGCTTGGTAGTATTCTCTGTCAATTCCTTTAGTTTTTGTTGGAGCTTTTCGTTCTCAATCTTGAGTGCGACTACTTGCAAAAAGGCTTTCTGCAATTCACCAGACAAAACCACTGCAATTTCCTCAGCAGTTGCCTGAACATTCTCTATAGCGTTTCCAGCCATTTATTTGCCTCCGATTTTTGTTTAGAAAATCCTTCAGTGAATTTTCCTTCTCCACCATTATACACCGACACAGTGCCAAATTCAGGCATTTCCTCATCTATTTCATACCATTTATCTGGTTTCAGAAACTCAATCTCGATCTCGGTACTTACCGAAATATTTTCAATACAACTATAAACAGATCCGGCAATAGCATCGGCCAAATCTTTTGACCCCTTTGATGGGTGATCTATTTTATTATTTGAAAACAAACGTAATTTTAGAAGTTCTTCCTCAACCAGTAACTCATTCCAATACCCACGCAATCTACCATCATAAATCGCAGATGTTAGAGTATCATAATCTGTTTTTTTAACGCTATGAAAGTCAGCGTTTATGGAAAGTGATCTTAAACTTTGTATCATCTCAATTGATTGCCATCTGTCAAATGTAACTTTTGCTACATCAAATTTTCTACACAAATCAATAATTAGTTGCCTAATTGCAGAGAAATTAATTTCTTCATTAACACTTGCTTCCCACGAATAAACAAGATCAACATTTACGACTGGAAGCCTTTCTGCTCCATTTAATGTTTTCACTTCTTTTAATCCCGGTGCATGAACTAATGCTAATGCAGCTCTATCTCTTTTAAGAGCTAAGTCAACATGAATAAATCTTACATGTTGATCTGTACCATTAAACCAATTTTTAAATGTTCCATCTTCATTAATTGGATTATCTGCATAGCTAAAAGCTTTTCTAACCAAATCTGGATCTCTAAAGTAAGCATCTTCCATATTTGGTGGATTACATTCAAATCTTGCCGCAGCCTCAACCGGATTTCTAATATATTCAGATTCCAATTGCTCTCTCTTAATAGTTGGATTTACTTCCCAAGTAGCAGCTTTTATTAACCAAGTCTTTGGTTCTTTCTTTTCCCTGGCCCCATAATATCTTTGTTCAATAAAATCACCTTTGTACCGGGGGAATGACAAAAGAATTACTTTACCCACCTCTGGAAAGCGTGACATAACAGATAATTTACTCATATTGTAAATTGCTGACGCAGATCCTTTTGCTCTTGTTTCCCCTTTTAATTCCGCATCTGTTTTAAATGCAGCAATTTCATCCAATATGACAGTCAATACTTCATACCCTTCCCAACCTTCACTTTCAGAGTGACCCGAAAAACATCTTACTGGTCTTGAAAAGAAAAATATTTCAGAAACTCTTGGCTCAAATCCAACTTCATTAAAATACGGAGATGCCAACAATAGATTTTTTAAAGGCTCAAAGAAAACTCTTTGCGCTTGCTGCGCGTTTACTGCGAGGTTTAGGAGATCTATATATACTCCATGCGCTTTACCAAAATAATTAAGAGGATCCCTTAAACAATGGAGTAGGTATGCTGTATAAGCGATTGAAATTCTTGCACAATGATCTTTTCCTGAACCTTTGCCCAACATGCAAATAACTTCATTATCAGTATATTTTTGATAATATTCACGCCCTTCTTTCTCCCCGTGTATAGAAACCAAAGTCTTTTCTTTAAATATTTGAGTACTATGTTTTACTATTTCTTCTTGTATTGGAGAAAGAGGTGGCAATCCTAAATACTTTTTATCCTGCACAAACACTTGAATTGGCACAGGCGTTTCAACAAGATCATCTTGACGCAAAAGGCGATCAAAATCATTAAATTCTAAGTTTAGCCCAATAAAATCTGACATAATATGCTAATCTATTATACACTATGAAGCCTTACTCGGTAGTAAAACTACGCACATGTAATTTTACAAACATGAAATCTTACACTCACGTAATTTTACAAAACACATAAGAGGGTTAAGCATTGTGAGTTTACACCTTTATGTGGACACTTTTCCGTCTCTTTATGTAAGCACTTTCCGTCTCTTTACCCAGCGCCTTCCACATCCATAATTTCAAAAGCAATCTCTAGTTCTCTTCTTACCTCTTCAGCTATTTGAGGGTGCTTGGAGATGACATCTCTTAGTACTTTAGACAAAATCTGATTGACGCTTTCTGCTTTTTGCATTCTAGAAATGTATTGAGCATCGGCCTGGTTGCCACCCATGAGCTTATGGAGCTGTGCTTTCTTTGTAGCCACCTCTGCTGCCAGTTTAATTGCTTGAATTCTTGCGGGAACCAT
>SXGQ01295440.1_pt1 | contig 28556 bp, 23 predicted proteins | sample 3178371 | NCBI WGS metagenome assembly SXGQ01 (sample SAMN11356859, study PRJNA531348) | freshwater metagenome | isolation source: freshwater sample F1-20 | place: China: Fuxian Lake, Yuxi | collected 2017-12-25 | reverse complement strand
CGCACCGCGGCCGCGCCGCGTGCCGCCGGCCGCCGCGCCACGGCTGGAAGCGGGCGCCGCGGCAGCCGGGGGGGATTCATCGGGCGGCGGGGCCGCGACGAATTTCTCAGGCTGGCCGGTCAATTCGTAGAGGAAGCGGCTCGGCCGCCCTGGGCGCTTGCGGCCCCACTTCATCCGGGTGAGGCACATCGAGAGGGTGAGGAGCCGCCGCGCCCGTGTCACCCCCACGTAGCACAACCGCCGTTCCTCGTCGAGCGCCGCGAGCCCGTCGGCGAGAGAGCGGTGATGGGGAAGCAGGCCCTCCTCCATACCCATCATCCACACGCAGTCGAACTCCAGCCCCTTCGCGGCATGGAGTGTCATCAGCCGCACCTGGCTCCGTTTCTGGCCGGACTCGCGGAAGCGCTCGGTCTCGCGGACCTCGAGCAGGAGGTCGTCGAGGAAGCGACGGACGGAGTCGGCGGGGTCGGCGTGCCGCGGCTGGCCCTGCTCGTGGGCGGCCAGCGCGTCGGCCAGTTCATTGACGCAGGCCCAGCGTGTCTCGGCTTCGTCGGCGTCGGCACTCTCCGCGAGGAGGTACCGCCGGTAGTCGATCCGATCGAGCAGGCCACGCAGCCACGCGGCCATGGTCCCGGGGGGAGCGCCGGCGGCGCTGGCGACGATCTGCTCGAGTTGTTCGACCCCGGCCATGGCGGGGGGCGAGAGCCGGACCTCCGCGCGGGCGGTGCGGAGTTCGGTCCAGAGGCTGCGCCCGGCGACGGTCGCGGTGGTCCGGGCCTTCTGGATCGTCTGCCCGGAGAGGCCCCGTGCCGGAACGTTGGCGATCCGGGCCACCGCGAGATCATCGTCGGGATCGACGGCGAGCCGGAGGAAGGCGAGCACGTCCTTGACCTCGCGTCGGTCGAAGAACGAGCGGCTCCCGACCACTTCGTAGGGGATGCCACGCCGCCGCAGCTCCTGCTCGGGCCCGCGCGTCTGTTCGGCCGTCCGCACGAGGATCGCCGCCTCGTGTGCCGGCATCTCGGCGGCCCGCAGCCGGCCCTCCAGGTCGCCGACCACCCGGCGGGCCTCGTCGATCTCGTCCTGTGCCTGGAGGATGATCGGATCGGGTCCATCCGCCGCGGTCGAGACCAGCGTCTTGCCGTGGCGCCGGGAGTTGCAGCCGATCAGCTGATTGGCGGCACGGACGATCTGCGGCGTGGAACGGTAGTTCTCCTCGAGGCGGACCGTCAGCGTGCCGGGCCAGCGCGCCGGGAAGTCGAGGATGTTGGAGACCTGCGCCCCCCGCCAGGCGTAGATCGACTGATCGTCAGCCCCCACGACGCACAGGCTGCGGTGATCGCGGGCCAGGGCGGTGAGGATCCGCTCCTGGATGGCGCTGGTGTCCTGGTACTCGTCGACGAGGAGGTGGTCGTAGCGTCCCGCCTCGGCGAGCCTCACCGGCTCGTGGCCCGTGAGGAGTTCGTCGACGAGGAGGAGGAGGTCGTCGAAGTCGACCGCGCCGGCGGTCCGCAGGGCGTCCTGGTAGCGGCGGTAGCCGGCGGCGGCCAGCGTCCAGGAATCGGGGGCATCGGCGGGAATCGTCTCGATGGCGGCGGCGGGGCGGACCGCGCCCGCCTTCCAGCGGCTGATGCGGTCGAGGAGCTGCGACGGAGCGAGCACCGCATCGGCGACCCGCAATTCTTTGAGCACCCGGCGGGCGATCGTCTCCTGCTCGCCCCGGTCGAGGATCGCGAATCGGGCCGGGTAGCCGAGCCGCGGGGCGTGGCGGCGGAGAATGCGGGCGCACAGCGAGTGGATCGTGGAAATCTCGGGGCGGGCGACGTTGCGGCCACGGCCCGCCCGGGCTGCCATCTCACGGGCCGCTTTGGTGGTGAAGGTGACGGCGAGGATCCGGTCGGCGGCAGCTCCCCGACGCACCAGCCTGGCGATCCGTCCGATCACCACCCGCGTCTTACCGGTTCCCGCCCCCGCGAGCACCAGCAGGGGGCCCGGCGGTGTCTCCACGGCGCGGGCCTGCGCTGCATTGAAGGCCGGCGGGCGCCCGCCCGCACCGGGGGAGGCCGGCGGTGTCTCCACGGCGCGGGCCTGTGCTGCATTGAAGGCCGGCGGGCGCCCGCCCGCACCGGGGGAGGCCGGCGGTGTCGGGTCTGGATCGCGCGGTGGGTGGGGTGGGGTCGGCGGCATTGGTGGGCGGCGGTGAGGGAGGGCGGGAATCTATCACGGACGGTGCGGATGAGTCAGCCTTTCGGCAGCGGCGGATCGCCTTGACGGTCTGTGGGCGGAAGCTTCTATTCAGTTCAGTCGTGGTTCGCTCGTGGCCGCAGAGTCGTCGCCGCGGGAAACAGTCTGGCTGCTGGAGGCATGGTCGATGCGACGTGAGGGTGGACAGGGACCCCAGGGTGGTCCACGGCGGCGTCGAACGTCACGACCGGCCAACGGACGGCCCGACCGCCGGTTCGCCGGTGACGGTGCCGCCGCCGACCCGAACGCCGCTGACCGTGACGATGGCGACCGTGACGACGGTGATCGTGACGATGCCGATGACGTGGTCGGGGTGCCGGGCGAGGAAGGGGTGTTCGACGAACCGCTGTTTGGCGAGCAGGGGGCGGTCCTGTTCGAAGCCATTCGGCCGTATCTCCGCGCGATCGCCCTGGCGGCGCTCGGGGCGGTGCTCGTCGCGGGCGCCTGGAGCCTTGTGTCGGCCCAACGGGCTGCCGCACGCCGGCAGAGCTGGGACGCCTACCTCGAGGCGATGAACGGCTCGAGTGTCGAGGCCCTGGCCGGTTTCGGTGAACGATTCGCCGGCACGCCGGCCGCGGCGTGGGCCCGCTTGGCCCTGGCCGAAAACGCGCTGGGCGAGGGCACCGAGTTGGCGTTCGTAGACAAAGACGGCTCGCGCGTCCGCCTCGAAGCGGCGGCCGATCAGTACTCGTCGATTCTCAAGGAGCGGCCGCAGGGTCTCCTGGCGGAGCGGGCCACGCTCGGGCTGGCCAAGGCCCGTGAGAGCCTCGGCCAACTGGAAGAGGCCCGCAGCGGGTATGAGGCGGTGGCGAAGGACCATCCGTTCTCGCCGGTCGCCGAGATCGCGGCCGAGCATGCCCGGATCCTGGCAGAGCCGCAGGCCCGCGACTGGTACGGCTGGTTTACGGCGTGGAAGCCACCGGTCACCGTTCCCGGCGGCGCAGTTCCCCCCGGTGGAACATCGGCGACGATCACGCCGGGTGCGGCTTCCGCTCCGGCCGACGGCGCCGTTCCGCCGGCGGGGGAACCGGCCGCTGCCCCCGGGGGCACGCCGGAAGCCACCGCGCCGGAAGCAGCCGGGCCCAAACCCGCGGAGTGACCGCTGGACGACTCAGTCGCCCCTCCTCCGCCCGGCAGTGTGGTGTCGTTCACGGTGGCGGACGATGCGGTGGGCTCCCGTCTCGATACCTGGCTGGCACGGATGTTCCCGAGCTTCAGCCGATCGGCCATCTCCCGGGCGATCGACGCCGGCGCAGCCCGGGTGGATGGGGTGGAGGTCCGGCCGTCGCTCGTGCTGAAGGCCGGGGCCGTGGTCGCCTTCACGGTTCCGGAACCGCCCCGCAGCGGACCCGACGCGGAGGATATCCCGCTCGTCTTCATCCATCGCGATGCCGACATGGCGGCCGTCGACAAGCCGGCCGGGATGGTGGTCCATCCGGCCAAGGGCAATTGGCGGGGCACGCTCGCCGGAGCGCTGCGGTGGCATCTCGAGCGCGATGGTGACGGCGGATTGTCGGCGACGGGAGGTCCCACCAGGCCGGGAATCGTCCACCGGCTCGATCGCGACACCAGCGGTGTGATCGTGGTGGCCCGCACCGAGGAGGCCCATCACCGGCTGGCGAAGCAGTTCGAGCAGCGCACGGTCGCGAAGACCTACCTCGCCCTGGTGCAGGGGGAGCCACGCTTCGACCGTGACGAGATCGATCTCCCGATCGGCATCCATCCCTACCAGCGCGAGAAGATGGCCGTCCGCGCCGATCACGCCACGAGCCGCCCGGCGGTGACTCGCTACGAGGTGGTGGAACGCTTCGGGAGGATGGCGCTGGTGCGGGTCACCCCACGGACGGGGCGCACTCACCAGATCCGCGTCCACATGGCGGCGATCGGCTGCCCGGTGCTCGGCGACCTCCTCTATGCCGGCCGCGGCGCCGTCGAACCGGCGTTCCTCGGCCTGCCCCCGGGGCCGCCGTTGCTGACTCGGCAGGCGCTCCACGCCACGCGCCTGGAAGTCGATCATCCCCGGTCCGGTGCGCGGTTGGAGCTCGTCGCACCATTGCCCGCCGACATGGAGGGGTTGCTCGCGGCGGCACGGCGCGCCTGATCGGGGGTGTCTTCGCCGAGGATCACCAGCGCCCGCGGGAGCGTGGAATCGATCACCCGGGAAATGGCGATCACCACTCCCGTCGCCCCGTCCCTCCAGCCCGACTGGACCAGATAGGCCTTGAAGAAGGCCACCAGTGCCCGCCAGGGGAGTTTCCATGCCCGGGGTCGTTCGCCGCTGGCACGGATCATGCCTGCCTTGGGATGCGCGTAGCGGATCGACCGTGAGAGGACGTCGGCGATCGAGCGGAAGCTGTGGTGGATGATCGAACCGGGGAGCGCGACCGGAGGCCGTGGTGCGCGCACCTGCTCATGCACCGCCAGGGGCACGAAGTCGGCCGTGCGGCGGTTGAACAGCCGCAGCACGCGCTCGCCACCCCAGGGGCCATGGTGGATCTCACGTCCGCCGACGAAGGTCCGCCGGCGGAGGGAGTAGGAGGTGTGCCTGTCGTCGAGCGGCAGATTGCGGATCGCCTCCACCGCGGTGGTGTCGAGCTGCTCGTCGGCGTCGAGGGACAGGATCCAGTCGTGGCTGGCCAGCGCCACGGCCCGGCGCTTCTGCGGGCCGTAGCCGAGGAACGGCTGCTCCTCGACCCGGGCTCCCGCGGCCCGGGCGGCCTCCCGGCTACCGTCGGTCGAGCCGGAGTCGAGCACCAACCGCTCGGTGCAGAAGGCGACCGAGTCGAGCGCCGCGAGGAGGCCTTCCCCGCCATCTCGGCAGATGATCACCGCCGAGATCGCGGGCGCTCGGTGGATGGCGGGTGACGGGTCAGCCACGGGGCCGTTCGTCCGGCGGGGGGCCCGCGTGGAGCCCCGTGGCGGAGCCGTCGGCCATGCCCTCGTGGGCTGCGATCCGAACCGGCAATTCGAGCACGAAACGGCTCCCCACCCCCTCCGTGCTCGTCGCCACGATATCGCCCTCGTGCTCGCGGAGGATCTTCCGGCTGACGGTCAGGCCCAATCCGGTGCCGCGCGAACCCTTCGTCGACACGAAGAGATTGAAGATCCGCGCGAGCGTCTCGGCCGGCATCCCCGGGCCGTTGTCCGCGACGGTGATCCGGGCCCGTGCAGTGGCATCGTCGATCGCCACGCCGACCTGCACACGGCCGTCGGACCGCCCTTCGACGGCATCGAGTGCATTGGTCACGACGTTGAGCACCGCCCGCGAGATCCCCTCCGGGTCGAAGAGCATCCGCGGCAGACCGTCGGGCGGTCGCCAGTCGAGCGCCGTGCCCGCCTCCTCGGCGCGGTGACGCACCGTGTCGATGACGTCGGTGACGGTGGCCACGAGGTCGGACGGCACCGAGTCGGGTTCCCGCTCCTTGCTGTAGGAGAGCATGTCCATCACCAGCGAGGAGATCTTGCCCTGATTACGGGCGACGATGTCCCAGCCCTTGCGCACCAGTGCCTGGTCATCGTTCTCCAGCCCCATCTCCACCAGGTAGCTTCCGCCGCGGATCCCCTGGAGGATGTTCTTGATGTGGTGCGACAGGGTGGCGATGGTCTGGCCCACCCCCGCGAGCCGCTCCGCCTGGACCATCGCCGAGTAGTAGGTGGTGTCCTCGACCGCGAGCGCTGCCTGGTGGCCGATGGCGATCATCAGCTTGAGATGCTCGTCGTTGAACCGCCGCTGGCCGGAGGTGGCGAGTTCGGCCAGCGGCACGGTGGTGTCGACGTAGAGGATGCCGACGGTACCGTAGCGGCCCTGCATCGGCACGCAGATCGCCTCACGCACCCCCGTGCGGAGGACGCTGTTCCCCGAACTGAAGCGGTCGTCGTCCTGGGCGTCGCTGGTGAGCACCCCCTCATGCCGCTCGAGGACGTAGTCGAGGATCGTCCGGCTGATCGCCATCGAGCCTGTGGCCCCGGGGCGCCGGTCCCGGCGTGCCTTGGCGCGCAGCTGTCCGGTGCCCGGATCACGGAGCATGATGCAACCGCGGTCGGCCTCGACCCACTCGAACACGAGGTTGAGGATGCGGGCGAGCAGTTCGTCGATGTCGAGCGTGTGGCTCACCGCGAGGGCGGTTCGGTACATCACCTGGAGATTGCTCCGCGCCCGGGCGAGCCAGCGGTTGTCGGTCTCGCCGGGGGGCGGACCGGCCACGATCGGCTCGTCTTCCCGCAAGGTGCGGACGATGCGTGAGCCGTCGTCCCCCGTGGTGGGCCCGACGATGTCGACCGACCCGGAAGCGGCGTGCGGCACCTCGGCCTCGAGCGCATAGATCAGCAGCGAGCGGCCCACCTGGATCTGGTCACCGCCGGCCAATTCGGCGCGCTCGACCCGCCGCCCGTTGACGAACGTGCCGTTGGAACTCTTCAGGTCGGCGACGAGAAAGCCGGCGGCGGCGGGGCGGATCTCGGCATGCCGTCGCGAGACTTCGCTGTCCTGGAGTTGGACCGCGTTGCCCGCCTCGCGGCCGATCCCGATCGCCGGGGAGCCGTCGAGTTCGAAGCGTGTGCCCCGGTTGGGACCCTGGATCACGAAGAGCGATGCCACACCCGTCTGCGCCTCACTGCTCGGCAGGCCCGCCGCGGTCGTTCCGGCCCGAAGGCCGGCGGACGGCCCGGTCCTTCCGGCCGCCGGATTGCCCAGCATATCCCAGGGGCCGGGCCTGCAGGGCGGCGGGGCCGGAAGCCCGCCCGGATCCGACTACAATCAGGGTCAGTCGCCCACGGTGGGGCCGATCCACGGCACCCGGGCAGAGTCACGACACAGGCGAGGTTGCCATGCGATTTGTCGTCAGCACCGGGATGCGCCGACCCGCGATCCGCGGGTGGCTGTTGGGGAGCGCGGGAGTGGCCGTGGCGGTGGCGACCCGTCTGGTGAGCGGCCAGGATCAGCCTCTGGCCCCCGATTCCCCGGTGCCAGCCGCTCCGGCGGTGGCCACCGCCGCGACCGCCTCGGGGCCGGCGGTCAATCCGTCGCTGGATCGTCTCCGGTCCGACGTTGAGTGGCTCGCGTCCCCCAAGCGCGAGGGCCGCGGGCCCGGCACCGGGGGCATCGACCGCGCGGCGATCTGGGTGGCGGGCCAACTCGCGGCGACCGGTCTGGAGACACGCGTGGCGGAGGACGAGCCGTTCCAACGGTTTCCGATCACGCTCGACGCGACCCTCGGAGCGGCGGAGCGGAACCGTGTGGAGATCGTCGGCCCACCCGGACCCGACGGCGTCCCCCGGGTGAAGACGCTGACGCTCGGCACCGACTTCACCCCGCTGGCGGCAGGTGGCTCGGGAACCTTCGATCTGCCACTCGTGTTCGCCGGGTACGGCATCACCGCGCCGGCGGAGAAGTACGACGACTACGGGGCGACGGAACCGGCAGCCCCGGCCGCCGACGCCGGCGCGGCAACGCCGGCTGCCGGTGCGGACCCGGGCGCCGCTGCGCCGGAACCGCACGCCGCCGCGGCCGGATTTGCCAAGGGGGCGGCCGCGATCGTGCTTCGTCAGGAGCCGCAGAAGGACAATCCGCACAGCGTTTTCGACGGCAACCAGGCGTCGCGGTATGCCGCCCTGACCCGCAAGCTCGCCAATGCCTCCGAACACGAGGTGGGCGCGCTGGTGTTCTGCAACGATGCCTCCGCCACGGACGACGCGCTGATGCGCTTCAACCGGGCGGGCAACGGTGCCGACGGGCGGACGATCCCCGTCCTGCAGGTGAAGCGCGAGGTCGTCGACGAGATCCTGACCGCGGTCCGTGGGACGGGATTGGCCGCCGCCGAAAAGGCCATCGACGAGCAGTTCGCCTCCCAGAGCGGCCCGCTCACGGGGTGGCGGATCCGCGGAGAGGTGGAGGTGCAGCGTCGGGAGACCGAGGCGCGCAACATCCTCGCGGTGCTCGAGGGGCGTGGCGGCGAGGGGATCGATGCCCGCGAGACCGTCGTCGTGGGCGCCCACTACGACCATCTCGGATTCGGCGGCAGCGAATCGGCGGCACCGGGCGTGGAGGCGATCCACCACGGTGCCGACGACAACGCGAGCGGGACGGCGATGCTCCTCGAGGTCGCCCGATTGCTGAGTGCGGAAGGGCCGTTTCCCCGGCGGATCCTCTTCGTCGCCTTCAGCGGCGAGGAGCGGGGCCTGCTCGGCAGTGCCCACTACACCGCCAATCCGCTCGTCCCGTTGGACGACACGGTGGCGATGGTGAACCTCGACATGGTGGGGCGGATGGACGGCGACAAGCTGATCATCCACGGCACCGGCACCGGCAGCAGCCTCGACGCCCTCATCGACCGGCTGGTGGCCGCGCACGCCTTCGACGTCACCAAGGATCCCGGTGGCTTCGGCCCGAGCGATCATGCGAGCTTCTACGCCAAGAAGGTCCCCGTTCTCCACATCTTCAGCGGCACGCACACCGACTATCACCGTCCGTCGGATACGGCCGACAAGATCAATTACGAGGGGATGGTGCGCATCGCCCGTCTGGTGACCGAGGCGGTCCGCGACTTGGCCACGGCCCCGCAGCGGCCCGCGTACGTCGAGGTGGCGTCGCGGACTTTCGCCCGCGGTGGCGGGGATCGGCCCTACTTCGGCAGCATTCCCGACTTCGGACGGACGGCGAAGGGATACGCCATCTCCGGTGTCGCGAAGGATTCGCCGGCAGCCAAGGGGGGGCTGCAGGGGGGGGATCTGATCGTGCGGATCGGCGACAGCGCCGTGGCGGCCCTCGAGGATTTCGACAGCGCCCTGCGGAAGCACAAGGGGGGCGACACGGTCACGGTGGTCGTGCTGCGCGAGGGGGCCGAGGTGTCGCTGCCGGTGACACTCGGCGACCCGCGGTAGCGGCACAGGCCTGCCTCCTCGGATCGTGATCAGGGAACACGCGGATTGCGGGAAATCCCGCTTTCCGTCGCGTTTTTGCCCTTGTTCCGCCCCCTGCCCCCTGCCATGATCCCGCCCCCGTCGAACCGCTGGCCATGGATGGCCCTGTGGCACGCGGCCGGTCGTCTCCCGCACGACGAACCCCAGCAAGGAGTGCTATCCGTGAAGTGGCAATTGGCAGGCATCCTGGCCGCGACGTTCGCGATTCATGCCGTGGCGACGGCGCAGGTGCCCGGAGTGGCGCCGATCCAGCCGCAGGCGGCTGCGGCGGCCAGCCCGGCCAGCCACGTGGCCGTGATCGACGTCGGCTACATCTTCAAGAACCATGTCCGCTTCAAGGCCGCGATGGACCGGATGAAGGATGAAGTGATGGCCGCCGAGAACGGTCTCAAGGCGGAGCGGGACCGGATCAACGGCTTGATGGAGCAGATCAAGGGCTTCAACGTCGGAACCCCCGAATACAAGAAGCTCGAAGCCGACATCGCCAAGGCCCAGGGCGACTTCAACGTCAACGCCCAGCTCCAGAAGAAGGACTTCATGGACCGTGAGGCCAAGGTTTACCTCCAGGTCTACACCGAGGTGGAGAAGGCCGTCGAGCAGTTCGCCCGCGAGCATCGGATCGCGATCGTCCACCGGTTCGACGGCGAACCGCTCGATTCCAGCGACCGCAACCAAATTCTCCGGGGGATCACCAAGCCGATCGTCTATCTCGAGTCGGGCATCGACATCACCCCCGACGTCCTCAAGATGCTCAACGGCGCCCCGGTCGCGGCCGCACCGGCGGCAGCCGGCACCCGCCCCCGTCAGTGACCATCCCGAGCGGAGGGCCCCCGCGGCCACCATGTCGCCAACATCCCGTCCGCGGCCCCAGCGGACCATCGGCCGGCCGGTGGCCGTCTCGGGGCGCGGTTATTGGTCGGGCACCGTCGTCGAGGTGACGCTCCTGCCCGCGCCCGCGGATACGGGATTGGTGTTCGTCCGTGGCGATCTGGTGCCGCCGGTGACGATTCCCGCCCGGTTGGCGAGTCGGGTGGATGCTGTCCAGCGGACGGTCCTCGCCCACGGGGCGGCGGAGGTGCAGATGGTGGAGCACGTTCTCAGCGCGCTTGCGGCGCTCGGCGTGGACAACTGTCGGGTCGTGACCGATGCCGCGGAACTTCCCGGGCTCGACGGCTCGTCGGCCGGGTTCGTCGCCGCCATCGATGCCGTGGGGGTCGTCGATGCAGGTGCTGCGGAGTGCCGCCCTCTGGTGATCGACGAGACCGTCCGCGTCGAGGCCGGCGGCAGCTGGATCGAGGCCGGACCGGCTCGCTTCGCCGGGCTCTCGATCGACTACGAGCTCGACTACGGCCCGGGCCCGATCGGCCGGCAACGCCTCGACGTCGACATCACCCCCGCTGCCTACCGCACGGAGCTGGCCGCGGCGCGGACCTTCCTCACCATGGAGGAGGCACAGCGGCTCCAGGCCGCCGGACTGGGGCGCGACGTCTCGCTCCACGACCTGGTGGTGTTCGGTGCCGACGGCCCGGTGGACAACCCGCTCCGCTGGCCGGACGAGTGCGTCCGGCACAAGGTGCTCGATGCCGTGGGCGATCTGGCGCTGGCTGGCCGCCCCCTCGTCGCGCATGTGCGTGGCTACCGCAGCGGCCACCGCCTCAACGCCGCGTTGGTGGAGGCGCTGTTGGCCGCCGATGACCGTCGTCACCGGGCACTCGCCTGATCCACCGCCCCACCACGAGCCGATCGCGACCGATGAAGGCGATCCCCCCACCCCCCGATGCCGGATCACCGCCGCCGGAAGGCGTGCCGCCGCAGGTGGCTGCCTCGGCGGTGGTCGAGCCGGGCGCGCGGCTGGCTGCCGGTGTGCGCGTGGGGCCCCTGTGCGTCGTCTCGTCCGGGGCGGAGATCGGCGCCGGCACCGTCCTGGAGAGCGGCGTCACGATCATGGGCGACGTGCGGATCGGGGCCCGGAACCGCATCTTCCCCGGCGCGGTGATCGGCGGTGATCCGCAGGACGTGAGCTACCAGGGCAGCCGCACGCGGGTGGAGATCGGCGACGACAACGTGATCCGCGAGGGGGTGACGATCAACCGCGGCACCGAGAAAGAGCAGGGGGTGACGGTCGTCGGCGACCGCAACTTCCTCATGGCGTGCTGTCACGTGGCACACGACTGCCGCATCGGTGACCAGGTGATCATCGCCAACGGCACGCTCCTCGGCGGGCACGTGCGGGTGCATTCCCATGCCTCCTTGTCGGGCGGGGTGGCGGTCCACCACTGGGCCACGATCGGTGGCTGGGCGTTCGTGGCCGGCCTCTCACGCGTGCTGCACGACGTGCCCCCGTTCATGCTCTCGGAGGGTTCGCCGGCGCGGCCGCGCTGCATCAACGTCGTGGCTCTCAAGCGGGGCGGGTTCCCGTCCGAGTCGCTGGCGGCACTTGCCGAGGCCCACCGGCTCTTCTACAGGGCCCGTGTCGGGCTCGATGCCGCGCGAGAGATCCTCCGCTCCCAGCAGATGCTGGTGGCGGAGGTGGAGGAATTGCTGGGCTTTCTCTCCCGGCAGCAGGAGGGCCGGCATGGGCGGGCCCGCGAACGGAGGAGGGCCGCATGAGCCGTACGACCGTCGCCGTCATCGGCTGTGGGCATCTGGGAAGCATCCACGCGCGGCTCCTCGCCGCACGCCCCGATGCCGAGCTCGTGGCCGTGGTCGACACCGATCCTGCCGCGCGCGAGCGGGTGGCGGCGACCCATGGATGTGCCGCCCTGACCGAGCCGGCGGAACTGATCGGCAGGGCGGCGGCGGCGGTCGTGGCCGCCCCGACCGCCCTCCATGCGGCAGTGAGCCTTCCGCTGCTCGTGGGTGGGCTCGATCTGCTGATCGAAAAACCGCTCGCGGCCGATGTCGAGGAGTCCCGGGCGATCGTCACGACGGCCCGGCGTCTCGGTCGCATCGTTGCGGTGGGGCACGTGGAGCGCTTCAACCCCGCCTGGGGACTGGTCGCCAGCCGCGTGGGGAGGGTGGCGGCGATGGAGACGCGGCGGCTGGCGCCATTCTCCTACCGGTCGCTCGACGTGGGTGTGGTGCATGACCTGCTCATCCATGACATCGATCTGGTGCTCTCGCTCGCCCCCGGCCGGCTCGTCTCCGTCGATGCCCGGGGGCTCTCGGCCACCGGTGGCCACGAGGATGCGGTGCGCGCGCGGCTCGAGTTTTCCACCGGCCTTGTCGCCGATCTGGTCGCCTCGCGGATCCATCCCGAGGCGGAGCGACGAGCCACGCTCTGGAGCAGCGAGGGGATGTTCGCCGTCGACATGAATGCCCGCACCGCCGAATGCCTGTCCCCCTCGGCGGCGGTGCGGCGTGGCGAGTACGACGCCGCTGCGGTTCCCCCGGGCGAACGGATCGCCGCCCGCGACGCCTTCTTCGGCACCGTGCTTCACCGGGAGCGGCTCGCGGCGGCGGCCGACGCCAATCCCCTTGCCGACGAGCAGGCCGATTTCCTTGCCGCGGTGCGGGAGCGTCGGGCACCGCGCGTGGCGGCTGCCGACGGTGCGGCTGCGGTGGAGATCGCGCACCGTGTGCTCGACGCGCTCCGCATCACGCGTCTGGGGGCCGACAGGGGGGACCTTCTCTCCCGGGCCGTGCCCCAGTGGCCCAGGCGCCGCACCGGGTGAGTGGAAGGTCGCCGTGGCCGGCATGGTCCGCGCCGTCGCGTTCACCGGATCGGCACCACAGGTCGGTCGCCCCGGGAGCCGATGACCAGCTTGGAGAGGTTCATGTCCCGGCATTTTCCCATCTGCCTTGCCGTCGCGGTCGCTCTCGTCGCCCGGGTCGGGGTCTGTGCGGGTTCGGCAGCACCTGCCACCGAGCTGCCGCAGGCGTGCGAGTCGTCGCCGGAGGTCCGCAGTCCGATCCTCTTCGAGGGCTTCGGGCTCGAGGAGTTCGAGGGTGCCGGATCGATCGCCTCCGCGCTGCGGCAGAGCGACGTGCGCCCGCCCGCCGAGTCGATCCCGCTCGACCTCCGGGTGCGCGGGCCATCGAGCCAGGAGACACTGCAAGCGCCGATGGTGGCCGAGATCCGCAGTAAACTCGTGGGATTCCACGTCTCCGCCGGAGTCCAGGCCGATCGTTGGGTGCTCGCCGAGGGACCGACCAGGCTGCTCGGCAGTGTCGGGTTTGCTGCCAACCACGACCGTGGTAGGGAATCGGTCGAACTCCGCACGGCGGTCGGTCAGGGGGACCGCTCGCCGCGTCTCTCCGTCGAGGTCGGTCCGCGGATCGAACGGCGCTTACGACGCGGGATGCTCTTCTTCCTCGACGGCAAGGCCGAGGCCCAGTCGCTGCGCGCCGATCAGCAGCCCACCGGCACGCTGCCGTCACCGACGTTCGACGGCGTCGGCACCATCGGACTCACTGGCCGGGCCGGACTGCTGCGTTGATGCGGCGCCGTGATCTTCCGGGACGACTGCGCTCCCGCGGGCCCGCGCGTCACGCCAGATCGCGGTCCTGGAACAGCACCAGCGCCACGAGCAACGCCACGGCGGAATAGAGACCGGCGTACAGTCCCGCCCAGATGAGGTAGCTCCACGGCACGGGCACTCCGCCGACCACGGCAGCCTCGATCGTGAAGTGTTCGAGCACCGGCAGAATCGTGGCGAACAACTGCCCCACGAACCGGACGATGGGTAGCTTCCCCACGCTCGACTGGACGATCAGCGGCACGAGGTGGCCGAGGGCATAGACCGTGAAGCAGATCACCAGGTTGGGCACCATGCCGAGCCGGGTGGAAACGGCGAGGCTGACAGCGGCGAGGAGGATCGTCTCCAGCAGCGCGAGCACCAGGCCGGGGACGACCGTGATCATCTCCTGGGCGCAGTCCCGCCACACCGGGTCGAGCTTCGAACCCTCGCGGGCGTCGTAGACCACTTTGAGGCTCGTGGTGGCCATGAGGATCGTCCCCAGCACCAGGAAGACGATCAGCGCGACGAGCACGAGACCGGCGAACTTGCCGAGGACGAACTGCACGCGCGTCAGGGGCTTGGAGAGCACGGTGAGGGCGGTGCGGCCCTCGATCTCCTCCGCCACCGCCACGCTGGCCGTCCACACCACAACCAGGAGCGCCAGCACCTTGATCAGGGTCAGGCCGCTGTCCTTGAGCATCTTCACGTCCTCGCCGAACGTGGTGTAGGGAATGACGATGAAGGCGAGGAGCAGGACCGCTCCGAGCACCAGCGCGACGGCGAACACCGGTTGGCCGATCGCCTCCTTCGTGGTCGCCGAGGCGACCGCGGCGACCCGGCGGGGGAGGAGACGGAAAAGGTAGTAGACGCCGGCGAGCGCGAGGACCGTCGCCATCGTCCAGGGAAGGATGGCGGTCTCCGGGAACTCGGGCACGAGACGGGCCTTGATCGTGAGGGGCACCGCGGCGGTGCCGCCGTTGGTGGCTTCGAGTTGCGCCTTCGCACTGAGAAATGGCGTGGCTTCCGACGAACCGCGTTGCCACACCCAGGGCTTGTCGGCCACCAGATCGACATCCGGGACCTTGGACAGGGCGAAGCCCTCGATCGGCTGCTGCGTCCGCACGATGAGCGGGGCGGGGGCGGAGAGCTGGATCCAGGCGAGTTCCTGCGGACGGATGTTGAGCGGAACCGATTCCAGGTTGGCTCCCGCGGGCACGTTGACCGTCCGTTCGAAGCCGTCGGCGGCAGTGAAGCGGCTGAGCGACCGCAGCAGCGAGCCAACCGGCACCAACGGGGTGAGGGCGATCGACACCGCGGCCAGAGATGCCAGCAGCCAGGCCATCGGCCCTGCGAACCCGTCGCGCAGGCTCGTGCGCGCTTCTGCCGCGAGCCGAGGCCGCACCAGGGCGAGCAGGCCCCAGCAGAGGAGAATCACGAGGAGGGAGAGGAGCGCTCCGGTCGCCACCAGCCAGATCGGGGGCAGGGCGACCAGCCAGCGGTTGGCGAGCAAGGGCGTCATGGGTTCGTTCAAAGGTCGGGGGAGGGGGATAGCGCCCGCCCGGCGGTGCGGCACGGGATGTGTACGCAGCAGCGGCGGCGGGGGTTTATTGTGTGTCGTCCGCGGCGGGGACGGAAGGGTTCACCGGATCGGGGCCGTCGCCGGCGGTCCCGGGGCCGGCCAGGACGGTGGCGCCGGCACCGTCGAGCGGCCAGTGCGACAAGACCCGGTGCAGATCGTCGAGCGACAGCCCCTCCACGATCGTCAAGTCGTCGGCCACGGAGCGGTACTGGCCGGAACGGGCCCATTCGAGCCCGACGCTGAACAGCCGGCGGCGGGGGCGCTCCCCCACGAGCACGACCCGTCCGGCCAGCTTATTGCGGGCCTGGTCCAACTCGAAGGTCGTGATCCCCGCCGGGGCCGCAGCGGCGTAGATCTCGGTGACCTGCCCGAGGAGGTCCTCGGCATCGGCCGCATCGCATGCCAGTTGGGTCGTGAACAGTCCGGCGTCCCGGAAATCCTGATGATGACACGAGGCCTGTTCGGCCGTGCCGGGATCGACCAGGGCCCAGTAGAGCCGGCTCCCGGAGTCGTCGCCGAGGACGGTGGCGAGCAGCTTCGCGGCGAACCGGTCGGTGTCGTCCCCGGCCGGACCGGGCGACATGCGCACGCCGTAGGCGAGTGTCGCCGCGGGCCGGACGATGGTTTCAAAGAGCGATCGCTCCAGTCCACGCCGGGGCGCGGCCACGGGGCGGGGCGCGTCGTCGGTGAGGGAAGCCCAGTCGCCACAGTGCCGACGGGCGGTTTCGACCAGTGCGGGGAAATCGACGGCGCCGGTGGCCGCGAGCACGATGTTGCCCGGAGCGTAACGGCGCCGGTGGTAGTCACGCATCGCCTCGACCGGCAGCGCCTCGATCGACTCCACCGTTCCCAGCACGCTGCGGCCGAGCGGGTGTGCGCCGAAGAATGCCGCCCGGCAGCGCTCGTCGGCGCCGAAGGGGGGCTGGTCGTCGTACATCCGGATCTCTTCGAGGATGACGAGCTTCTCCGTGGCGAAGTCCTCGGAGCGCAGCGCCGGGCGCATCATTTCCGCCAGGAGAGCGGTCGCCTCGTGCTGCTGCGCCGGGAGGACCGCCGCGTGGTAGACGGTGTCCTCCTCATTGGTGAAGGCGTTGGCACTGGCCCCCATCCAATCGAAGCGGCGGTTGATCTCGTCGGCCGAGAGGTGGTCGGTGCCCTTGAAGACCATGTGTTCGAGAAAGTGGCTCACCCCCCAGGTGGCATCGGTCTCGTCGCGGGCGCCGGTCCGCACGAAGAAACCGACGCTCGTCGACAGCGCGTCGTCGGTCACCTCCGCCACGATCTCCAGACCGTTGGGGAGCCGTTCATGCCTGAATGTCATCGGGCACCTCCAGCGGCTCGCGGCCCAGCGACACCACCGAGAGCCCGGCCGGCAAGTGGGCTGCCAGCCAACGCTCGATCGATGCGACGCTGAGCTGGTCGTAGCGTTCCAGTTCCTCGGCCAACGAGCGCATCGATTGGAGGTGGTACCACCTCCGCGCGATGTCGCCCGCGCGGGCGGCGCTCGACTCCTGTTGCATCACCAGGGCACTCTTGGCGCGGGCCTTTACCCGCTCCAGTTCCGCCGGCTCCAGGGTCCCGGGCAACCGCTCGATTTCGGCGAGCATGACGTCGAGTGTCTCCTGGGCCCGGGCGGCACTGGTGCCGGAATAGCAAACCGCCATCGCGTGATCGCGGAGCGTGTGGTAGCCGGCCGAGACGCTGTAGCACAGTCCGCGCCGTTCCCGGACCTCCGTGAAGAGCCGCGAACTCGACCCACCGCCGAGTATCGCCAGGGCGGCGGATGCCTCGTACGAGTCGTCACTCGCGTAGGGTGGGGCCGACCAGCCGAGGGCGATGTGTGTCTGCTGGGAATCATGCGGCACGTGCCTGACCCGCGGTCCCCGCGGCCCGGTGGCGACGGGGGCGTCACCGGCGGAGGTCCAGTCGCCGAACAGGGCCGCGATCCGGTCGACCACCTCCGGCCAGTCGATGCGGCCGGCCACCGCGATGATCGTGCCAGTGGGGATCACCCTGCGGGCGACAAACTCCCGCACCTCCCCGATCCCGAGGTCGGCGACGTCGGCGGAGATGCCTTCCGCGGGCATGCCCCAGGGGGAGGGATAGTGGAGTTGGCGGAGCGACGCCATGGCCCGGTGTGCCGGGTCGTCCTCCGTGCCGGCGAGGTTGCGCAGCACCATCTGTCGCGCCGGCTCCAACTCGTCGGCCGGGAGCCGTGGGCGGCGGACGATGTCGGCGTAGATCGGCAGGGCGGGGATCAATTGTCGGGCGACCATCGCGCCGGCGAAACTGGAGTGGCTCGTCGACACCGAGTGCGCCCATTGCACACCCGCTCCCTCGAGCGACTCGATCACCTCGCGGCTCGTCCGCGCACCGGCCCCGCGGAGCATCATTTCGCCGGCGAGCGTCGCCAGACCACACCTGCCCGTGCCGTCGTAGAACGCACCGGCGGGGAGGTGGAACGCGATGGCTGCCGACTCGAGCCCCGCCAGCCGTTCCCCCAGCACCACGATGCCGTTGTCGAGGGTGGTCGAGAACAACTGCTGCTTCAAGGTCGGCCGTCCCTCACCGAGCTGCCTACCGTCACCAGTCGTGCCCACCGTCACGAGTTAACCCACCGTCACCTGAAAAAAGACTCGCCACTGCAGCCACCGCGGCGGGCGCGGTGCAGGCGGGGCGCTGGGCAACCCCATCGACCACTTTGTAGACCGTCCGCTGCCGGCGGAAACCGAGGCGCTGGTAGAGACGCACGGCACCGCTGTTGTCGGCCGTCACCTCGAGCGTCGCCCGCGCTGCACCCCAATCCCGGAATCCCGCGAGGGCCCGCTCGATGAGGGCGGTACCGAGCCCGATCCCGCGGTGGCCGGGAACGATGCCGATGTTCTGGATCGATCCCGCACCTGTCTCGTCCACCACCCCTTGGATCGTACCGCACCAATCGACCGCCGCCGGGGAGTCACCACGGACGATCAACCAGGTCGCGAGGGGAAGAAAACCGGCCTTGTCGCGGATCTCCCGCATCAGTCGCCGGCAACCCTCCGGATCGCCGAGGCAGGGAAAGACGACGGCGTCGATCTCGTCGCGGAAGGCATGGTATTTCGTGCGTGCATGGACGTCGAGGAGTGCCTCGTTCCAGGGCACGAAGCGATACCCGGAGGGGAGGGGGGCCGGCCGACGGATCCGAAGCAGATCCGCCGCCATGCGGAACCGTTTGAAGTAGCCCGCCGCCATGCCACCCCTCCCGCTTTCTGCCGAGACGATACGGCGATCCTTGGGATCGGTCAACGATCCGGGATCCGGCCGACTGCGTCCCGAACCGTTCCGACCCCCTCAATTGTGCCCGCGCCGCTGAACCTGGTACCATGATTTTTTGGGCCATCTAAAAATGATTTTTGATCAATCGAAAACACGCCGGTCGGATGGCTTTCGCGGATTCCGCTGGGGCCGGGATACAGCTTGGCTGGCCACGCTCGGTGCGGCGCTGACCGCGGTGGGTGCCGCGGTGGCAGTGGCGGCTGACGGTCCGCGCGTGATGGCGACCACGACGATGGCCGCCGATATCGCCCGCAGCGTCGGCGGTGACCGGTGCGAGGTCGAGTGCCTGCTGGCCCCGGGGATCGATCCCCACAGTTACCGTGCCACCCCCCGCGATGCCGACCGCCTGGCGCGGGCGGGGGTCGTCGTGGCGTCGGGGTTGCGTCTCGAGGGCCGGCTGTCCGACCTCCTCGAGCGTCTGGGAAAAAAGAGGACTCCGGTGGTGAGCATCGGTGAAGGGCTGCCGGCCGACCGGCTGCTGGAGGCCGGTCCCGGGGTCCCCGACCCGCACGTCTGGTTCGATGCCGACCTGTGGTCGCGGGCCCCGGGCGTGGTTGCGGAACGCCTCGCCGCCCTCGACCCGGCCGGGGCGGAGGGGTACCGGGCCCGGGCCACGGAGCGGGCACAACGGCTTCGGCAGGTGCACGACGAGGCACGCCGGCGGCTGGCGACGGTTCCCGGCGAACGGCGGGTGCTCGTCACCGCCCACGATGCCTTCCGCTATTTCGGCCGGGCCTATGCGGTCGAGGTGGTCGGGGTGCAGGGGACCAGCACCGAGGCGGAGGCCGGACTGGCCGACATCAACCGGCTGGTCGATCTGCTGGTGGGGCGGAGGATTCCGGCCGTGTTCGTCGAGACAAGCGTCTCCGACCGCAATGTCGCCGCCCTCCGCGAGGGGGCCGGCGCCCGCGGGCATGCGGTGACACTCGGGGGGAGGCTCTATTCCGATTCACTCGGCGGTCCGGGAAGCGGCCATGAGACCCTCGAGGCCGCCCTCCTGGCGAATGTCGACACGATCGTCGCCGGTCTGGGTGGCAACGCCGCGAGCGCCAACGGGGGAGCCGCCCGGTGACCGACTCCGCTGGTTCCGGTGACGCCGCGGCCGGGCCGGTGGTCGAGTTCCATGACGTGACGGTGGCCTACTCCGGCCGTCCGGTGCTCTGGAACGTCGATCTGGTGATCACCGGCCCGGCGGTCTTCGGCATCGTCGGCCCCAACGGGGCCGGGAAGAGCACCCTTCTCAAGGCGGCGCTCGGCCTGGTGCCCCTCGCGGGCGGAAGCATCCGGTTCGACGGTGCTCCGCTCGCGGCCGTCCGGCACCTCGTCGGCTACGTGCCGCAGCGCGAGACAGTCGATTGGGGCTTCCCCGTGAGCGTGATGGACGTCGTGCTGATGGGCACGTACGGCCGTGTGGGGTGGTTTCGCCGGCCGGGCCACCGGGAACGCGAGTGGTCGGCGGAATGCCTCCGGCGGGTGGGCCTCGCCGACCTCGCCGGACGCCAGATCGGCCGCCTCTCGGGCGGGCAGCAGCAGCGCGTGTTCCTCGCCCGGGCGCTCGCCCAACGGGCCCGGATCTACCTCCTCGACGAGCCGATGGCGGGCGTCGATGCAGGCTCCCAGGAGATGATCTTCGGCGTCCTCGACGGGCTCCGCGCCGAGGGCCGCCTGATCATCGTCGTCCACCACGACCTCCGCTCGGCGGCGTCGTGGTTCGACGGTGTGGCGCTGATCGACATGCGGCTCGTCGCCGCCGGCCCCACCGCGAGCGTCCTCACCCCGAAAAACCTCCGGCGCACCTATGCGGGCCAACCCACCGTGCTCGAGGAGCTTTCCCGAGCGGTGGCCACCGGGGGACGGACACCGTGATCCTGGCGACGCTCCTCACGTACAACACGATCGTCGTCGCCGCCGCCGTCGGGGCGGTGGGTTTGGCGGCGGGCATGGTCGGGGCCCTGGCGGTGCTGCGGCGCCGGGCGCTGGCGGGCGATGCCGCAGCCCACGGCACCCTGGCGGGCGTCGCCCTCGCCTTTCTCGCCACCGGGCGGCGCGAACTGCCCTGGCTGCTGCTGGGCGGCCTCGCCACGGCACTGGTCACCCTCGCGGCGCTGGTCTTCATCCGGCGCTGGACACGGACGCGGGACGACGCCGCGACGGCGCTCGTACTCGGGGTGTCGTTCGGCGTCGGCGTGGCGCTGGTGACCGGCATCACCGCCCGCGGGCTGCCCGACAGCGCCGGCCTCGAGCAATTCCTCCTCGGCCACACCGCCGCGGTCACGGCGACCGACGCCGCGCTCCTCGCCGCCTGCGCCGTCGGTGCGGCGGCGCTGGTCGTGCTCGGCCTCAAGGAGGCGACGCTGGTGGCATTCGACGATGCCTTCGCGGCTGCTGCCGGGTGGCCGGTGGCGGTGATCGATCTGGCGCTCGTCGGGCTCGTCGCGGTGATGGTCGTGGTTGGCCTCCCGGCGGCCGGCGCCGTGCTGGTGACGGCGCTGCTGGTGATCCCGCCGGTCGCGGCCCGGCAGTGGACCGAGCGGGTGCCTTCGCTCGTCACCCTGTCGGCCGTCATCGGGGCCGGCGCGGCCCTGGCGGGGGTCGTGGTCAGCGGATTGGTGCCGCGCCTCGCGACCGGACCGGTGGTGGTGCTCGCGTGTGCGGCGGTCTGTGCGGTGTCGGTCCTGGCGGCCCCGGAACGCGGGTGGCTGGCCAGGCGCCGTCGTGCGCGGTGGGCGGATGCCGCCTGGCGCGAATCGCGGATCCTCGCCGCCCTGGCGGCGGAGCGTCCCGTCGCCGGCGACGCTGCCGATAACGCTCTCCTCCGGCGATTGATCGCGACCGGGCTGGCGGAGCCCGCGACCGCAGGTTTCCGGCTCACGGTCGCGGGCCGTGAACGGGCCGTGGAGCAGGCCCGCCGCCGCGCCGCCTGGGAGGCGATCCTGGTCGTGGCTCCGGACGATGCCCGGGCCTTCCTCACGATGGAGGTGCCCGATCCGGCGACGGTGATCGATCCGGCACGGCACGCCGAGATCACCCGCCTCTCGAGGACGACACCGTGACCAGCGGCTGGCCGGTCATCGATCCGCTCCATGCCTGGAACATCGCCACGGCGATGGTGGTGGCGGCAGGGTGCGGGCTGGTCGGCAGCCTGCTGGTCGTGCGGCGGATGAGCCTGCTCGGCGATGCGATCAGCCATGCGGTGCTGCCGGGCATCGTGCTGGCGGTCATCGCCGGGGGGCGGCCAGGCGGCGGGCTGGTGATGCTCGGGGCGGTGGCCGCCGCGGTCCTCACCGCCTGGCTGACGGCGGGCCTCACCGCCGGCGCCGGCGTGGCGGAGGATGCCGGCACGGGCGTGGCGTTCACCACGCTGTTCGCACTCGGCGTGGTGCTCGTCAGCGCGTTCGCGTCGCGCGTCGACCTCGACGCGTCGTGCGTGCTCTACGGCGAGTTGGAATTGGCCGCCTTCGACACCGTCTCCGTGGCGGGATGGGAGGTGCCACGCGGATTCATGATCGGGGGCCTGGTGCTCGTCGGCGTGGTGGTGGCGATGGCGGTCACCTGGAAGGAGCAGGTGTTCGCCGCCTTCGATCCGGCGGCCGCGCGCGCTGCCGGCGTGCCCGTCGCGATGCTCTCCCTCGGCCTCCTCGCCGCGACCGCGGTGACGACCGTGGCGGGGTTCGGTGTGGCCGGAGCGGTGCTCGTCGTGGCCCTGCTGGTGGTGCCGGCCGCGACGGCCGAACTCCTCGTCGATCGGCTGCACCGGCTGGCGATCCTGGCGGCCGTCATCGGCATGCTCGCCGCCGCCATCGGGTATCTCGCCGCCTGGCGACTCAACACCAGCGCCGCGGGGATGATCGCCGTCGTCCTCGGAGGCGGCTACGTGCTGGCGGTACTGGTTGCCCCCGGCGACGGTCTGTTGGCGCGCGTGTGCAGCGCGTCGGCCCTGCGCTGGCGCGTGGCCCGTGAGGATCGTCTGGCATCGATGTGGCGCGAGGCAGAGGGCACCGCCGGCGGCGGCAGCGCCGGGCCGCTGGCCTGGCTCGCGACCCGGGCGCTGACCATCGAGGGGGCGGTGGAACGATCGGCCGGCCGCTGGCGACTCACCGCGGCGGGGCGTAGCCGCGCCGAGACGATCGTGCGTTCCCACCGGCTGTGGGAGGCCTGGCTGGGTCGCAACGTGGAGCTCCCGCTCGACCACCTCCATCCGCCGGCCGAATGGGTCGAGCACCACATCGGCCGCGGAGTGCGCGAGCGCTTGGCGGCCGAGGTGGGCGAACAGGCCGGCGACCCGCACGGCCGGGCGATTCCACCGGAGTCGGCACGCCATCGGGCCGGCGACGGCTGACCGGCCGTTCGCGGGGGGCGGCCTTGCCGGTGCGACGGGCGGGCTTGGTGACTCGTTTGGCGGGCTTGGTGGCTTTTTTGGCGGGCTTCTGCGTGACTTCTTTGGAGGGCTGCGCTGCGAGCGCGCGGAGCATGGCCAGATTGCGACGATCGATCGCCGGGCAGGGCTTGCCATCGGGCCCTTCCTTCGGTGTTTCGAGGATCCACGGAATGCCCTGGAGCCCGGGGTGGTGGAGCAGCAACCGGAATGCCTCGGCGCCGATCGCGCCCGCGCCGATCGCCTCATGCCGGTCGACCCGGGAGCCGAGCGGTTTCTTCGAGTCGTTGGCATGGATGACCACCAGGCGGTCGAGGCCGACCAGGCGGTCGAACTCCGCCAGCGTGGCGTCGAGGGCGGCCGCCGGAGCGAGCGGATACCCGGCGGCGAACACGTGGCAGGTGTCGAGGCAGACCCCGATCCGCCCCCCCAGTCCGGCGTCGTCGGCGCGGGCGATGATCGCGCCGATCTCCGCGAAACGGGCCCCCAGGCAACTCCCCTGGCCAGCGGTGGTCTCCACGAGCACGCCCGCTCGGAGGGGCCGGGTGCGCTGGAGTGCCGCGACGAACCCGTCGGCGGCGCGCCGGACGGCCACGTTGGCCTCCTGCCCGGTGGCGGCGCCCGGATGGGCGACCACCCAGGGGATGCCGAGCAACTCGGCACGCTCGAGCTCGTCCACGAGGGCATCGAGGGATCGGTCGCGGAGGGCGTCGTCGGCCGCGGCCGGGTTGATCAGGTAGGAGTCGTGGGCCACCACCAGCCCCAGGCCGGCCGCAGCCACCGCCGTGCGAAATGTGGCGGCCGCCCCGGGGTCCAGCGGCGGGTTGTCCCAGCGGTTGATGTTCCGGGTGAACACCTGGAGGCATTCGCAGCCGGTCTCGACCGCCCGCTCCACGGCCTGGGCCGGGCCCCCGGCGATCGACTGGTGGGCCCCGAAAAGACGCCTCGTTCCGGCGGTGGTTGAACGCGGATGGCTGGGCATGGGGCTCTTCTCCTGCGGGAAACGGGCAGTCTACGGCGGCCGGGCCGGGGGGGGCTGGTGACCGGTCGACGACGCCAATCGATGAACGGACTTTTGACGGTCGTGGCGTGGCTCGTACACTTCACCCAAGATGGTGGGTTGTCGCCGGTGGAGGGCTTGCCGTGACCGCACTGTGGGTGGTGGTGACCGTGGGCCTTGCCGGACTGTCGGCATTGATCGTGGCGATCATTCTCCGGCCGATCCGTCTGGCACGCGAGTCGGAGCGGCTCGCCCGGGCCCAGCGGGATTTCCACCGCCAGCGGGAACAGCTCGAGGCAAAGTTCATCGACAAGGCAGCCGCCTCGGGCAAGCCACGCGGCCTGCGTTGGACCGACGTGTCCTTCGACGACGCGATCGTCTATGCCAGGGACCGGCGCAGCGGTCTGCTCAAGGCGCTCGTCGCCGTCGAGGTGAGTTTCGAGGCGATCGCCGGCGGTGGGATGGAGTCGGTCGAGGCGGTGTCCAACATCCGCGCCGCGACCGCCGAATTCCTCTTCGAAGGCGGTCGGTGGCGGACCGAGGGACGCGTCTATTTCAATCTGCAACCCTCGGCGACGGTGAAGTATCTCGGCGGTGACCTCGAGTTGGTCGCCGAGGAACACGCCAAGTTCTGACCCACCCGTTCGGCTCGGGGGGAGAGGACTCGGTTCGTGGCCCGCAGCGTTTGCCCTGTCTGCCAGCCCTGCCGGCGTGCGCCGGTGGTGTGGGGGAGCGGTGGGACCGGCAGCGGTGGCGGCGCGACCGCCTGACCCCAGTCGCCAGTCTGGTCGAAGGAATCGGTGGACGGGCCGCGTCTGGTCGGCGGCCCTCGCGATTCCCCGGTCGGAGAGGGCAGACGCGTGGGGAGCGGGGCACGGGACCGCCGGACCGGGGCGTTTGGCCACAGGCTGTCAGCGCCTGCGGGCAGTTGGCTGGTTGTCCGGAGCCTGCTGGCGGTGATGGCGGTCGCAGCGGTGGTGCGAGTGCCGGCTGTGGCGGCGACCGCTGAGCAGGCTTGCGTGGCGGCTGCGCCGTCGCCGGCGAACGGGTTGTTCCCGACGGCCACGCCCCGGGAGCGGGCCGAAGGTTTCCTCGCGTCTGCACGGAAAATCCTCGAGGGATCGTGCGCGCTTGCCGAGGATTGCCCGGCGCGGGCGATGGAGGGATTCCACGCTGCCGCTGCCGAGGCGTGGAACGCCGTCTGGATCTGCCCCGGTGCCCCAGACGTGCTGGCCGCCGCGACGCCGCTCTACAACGATGCCCTCGCCGGCTTGCTCGGCACCGCCGCTGCCCTCGGCCGCCTCGACGGCCGTGGGCTCACGGTGGGCCCCGAGTGGCGCACGCAGTGCATTCCGCTGTCGATCCGTGGACTCGCGGTCGATCCCGCGCGCATCCGTTCCATCGCGGTGGCCTCACCGCCTGCCGACGGCCGCATCGGCCGGTCGCACGTCCGACCCGGGATCGGTCTGCCGGTCAGCCTGCGGCTGGAGGCGGAGGACCCGCGTTTCGCCCCCCCACGCCGGTCGATCGCGGCGACGGCGGTTCTCCGCTTCCCCCTGCCGGGCGAAGCCAACGTGCTCCGCGACTTCGTCGGACCACTCGGGCGCGATCCTGCCCCGGCGGTGCTCGACCTCGCCGATCCGGTGGAGATCGCGGCGGTGCGGATCGGTCCGGCGCGGCCGCTGCTCGCCGCCGACTTCACCGCTCCGCTCCTCGACATGCTGGAGGCCACGCCGCCGGCCGGCATCGAGGGATTCCTCCAGCCCTACGGCCGGGGCGACACGCAGCCGCGGCTCGAGCAGCTCGAAACGCATCGCCCGGGGCGGATCCCCGTGGTGTTCATCCACGGACTCGCCAGCGATCCGGGCACGTGGTTCGACCTGATCAACGAGCTCCGTGCCTGGCCCGAGTTCCACCGCCGCTTCGAGCCCTGGCTGTTTCAATATCCGACCGGCGCCACCTTCCTCCAGTCGGCCGCCGTGCTGCGACGCGAATTGGCGGCGGCCCGCGCCGCGCTCGACCCGGCTGGCACCGATCCGGGGCTCGCCCGGATGGTGCTCGTGGGCCACAGCATGGGCGGACTGCATGCCAAGCTCCAGGTCGTCGACCCGGGGACGGCCCTCTGGGATTCGATGAGCACCCAGCCGTTTGCGGAGGTGCGGATGCCCTCCCGGGTGCGCGCCCTGATGGCGGCGAATTACTTCTTCGCGCCGGCGCCCTTCATCCGCCGCGTCGTCTTCATCGGCACGCCGCATGCCGGTTCGTCGCTCGCCTCACGGGTGGTCGGGCGGGCGGCGAGCGTGACGGTCCGGCAGCCGCCGCAGACGATGCGGATCCATCAGCTGATCAGGGACGCCAACCCCGACGCGATCCGGCCGCAGTACCGTCAGCGCCCGCCGACCACGATCGACGTGCTGGAGCCGGATTCGACCCTGCTCGGTGCGATCCGCGACCTGCGGCCACCCTGCTGGGTGTCGCTTCACACGATCCTCGGCAACGCCTCCGTCTCCGCGCTCGACGGCCCCGGGGACTGCGTCGTGAGCGTCGGCAGCGCCCGCCATCCGGGCGTGGTGAGCGAGCTCGAGGTCCCCGCCATCCACACGCGTGTCCATCACCACCCGCGGTCGGTGCTCGAAGTGCGTCGGATCCTCGAGTGCCATCTGGTCGAGTCGGGGGTGGAACCCACCGGCGGGCCGATCGGCGCCGGGGCCGCACCGCCGCGGTTCACCGCCGTGAGTCCACCGGCCCCCGTGGTCGAAGCCGAGACCACAGACGGCTACGACCGCTTCATGGATCCGGTGGCACGGATGGCGGTCGATGCCGAGGCCGCGGTCGTTCCGGGGAGCCGGCTGCCCGATCCCGAGCCGCTTTCCACGCTGCAGCCAGCGGTCAGCGCCCCGGTGGCGGGACGTCGATGGTCAGCGGTTTCCCTTCCTCGACGGTGACCCGAATCCCCTGCGCGGCCATCGAGTACTTCGCATCGAGCCGGACGGGGCGGGTGCGTTCCTGACCCTGCGCCGGACGTTCCTCGTCGAGATCGACCGCCGTGACCACGTGCGGACCGGGCACCGCTCCCGCGCGGTTGTCGTAGGTTCGCAGGGTGAAGCGCCCCTCGCCGTCGGTCGTGGCATACGACGTCGGGCCGTTCCCCTTCTGGCTGACGTCCGGCATGAACTGCACGGTGATGTTGCCGGCCGGCTTGCCCCCGATCGTGAACGTGCCGGCGGCCGGCACCAGCTTGATCTGCGGCTTGCAGCCCAGTGTCACCGCCGACAGCAGGGCGACGATGGCGAAACCGGTGCACCACCGCCGCTGGCCGGCCGGGAACTGGCATCGGGTGTCGCTCATTGATTGTCGGTGACCACCTGATTGTCGGCGCGCTGGCACCAGAGGGCGAGGAGGGACTGTGCCATGTCGTTGCTCATGAAGCGCACCGAACCGTCACAGAGGGCGAAATTCGCCCCTGCCGGGTGGCCGCTGCCGAACGCCGAGAGCCGCTGATCCTGGAACGTGAACCAGGCGCTCTGCGAGCCGGGGGCGCCGGAACCACCGTGCGGCCACGGGGTCGTGTAGCCGATTGGAGCGAACGCCCCGCCCATCAGGTTGCCGAGGCCGTTGTCGCCGCCGGCGGGATACCACCGGCTCCAGCTGATCATCGTGCTGCCGCTGTTCCAACCGGCCGAGGTGAAGGTGTCGAAGTTGGCGTCCTTGTGGAACCGCTCACCGAAAAGGACCGTCTTCGACGTGCCGTCGGTGATGTCCTTGATCCGGGCCTCGATGCCGCCCGGCGCCGAAGACGCCTTCCGGGCAGCCGAGCCGAAGCACATGAAGACACCGTCGTTGGTGCTCGACGTGGCGAAGATCGGCCGGGAGCCGCCATTTGCCTTGTAGCTCACCCCACCGTCGTATTGGGTCGGCGTCCCGGTCGCCGGGTAGGGGATCGGGGTGTTGGGAAGCAGGTCACTCGGGCAAAGGAAGGTGGGCACCACGGCCCCGGCCTTGCCGGCCGTCGGGGTCGTGGCCCGATTGTTGAGCGGCACCTTGGCGTCCATCGAGTTGAACAGGTTGTTCTCCTCGATGAACGGCAACAGATAGTAGAAGACCGAATGCCCCTGGAAGGCGCCGCTCGGAGCGGGGATCCGATCCTGCGTGTAACCGGCCGGCAGCTTCCGCCGGCTGTTCTCGAAATTGATGGCAGCGAGGCCGAGTTGCTTGATGTTGTTCTGGCAGGAGCTGCGGCGGGCCGCTTCACGGGCGGCCTGGACCGCCGGAAGGAGCAGTCCGACGAGGGTGCCGATGATGGCGATGACGACGAGCAATTCCACCAGCGTGAAACCGCGGCGGCGGATCATGGGAACTCCTGAGCGGGGTGGCAGTGTCGGGGAGGGATGGAATGGATGCGGAACGATAGCAGTTTGGGGGAGTCGGGCGAGTCGTTTTCCCAAACTGTCCAGGCCTCCAATCTATGAGGGTTGTGTGAGGATACGATGAGCCGGCAGACGGGGATTCACCCACCATCTGCCGGCTCTCATGCCCGTTGCCTCTCGATCGTTTCAATGCGCAGGGCGGCCGGGCGACTGCGTTTATTGACTCCCGCACCTCCCGGGACCACCCGACAAGCGGAACCCCGGAGGTGGGGGACCGGCTCAGCCGCGGCGCCGCCGG